>Ga0307373_10001937_pt1 | contig 38098 bp, 37 predicted proteins | sample OX2MG_FD_202534 | JGI IMG/M metagenome (GOLD analysis project Ga0307373, IMG submission 202534) | Soil microbial communities from Risofladan, Vaasa, Finland - OX-2 | ecosystem: Environmental > Terrestrial > Soil > Coastal area > Acid sulfate soil | place: Finland: Risofladan, Vaasa | collected...
CGGCCACGGAGCACACCGGCGCCCCCACGGCCATCCTGGCCAAGACCGTCAAGGGCTGGACGCTCGGACCCGAGATCGAGTCCCGGAACGCCACCCACCAGATCAAGAAGCTGACGAAGGACCAGCTGCGTGCGCTGCGCGACCGGCTCTTCCTGCACGAGGAGATCGCCGAGGCCGACCTCGACGCCGACCTCCCGCCCTACTACCGCCCCACCCCGGACTCCCCCGCCGGCCGCTACCTGGCCGAACGGCGACGGGCGCTGGGCGGCCCGCTGCCCCGTCGGGTGGTGCGCGCCGCCCCCCTGCCACCTCCGGAGCCGTCCGGGTTCGCCGACCTGCTCGCCGGCTCGGGCCGCCAGGAGGTCTCGACCACGATGGCCTTCGCCCGCCTCCTCCGGTCGCTCACCCGCGACCCCGGGATCGGCCGGCGCGTCGTGCCGATCGTGTCCGACGAGGCCCGGACCTTCGGACTGGAGTCGATCATCAGCGAGGTCCAGATCTACGCGCCGGACGGCCAGCACTACACGCCGGTGGACGCCGGCCTCGCCCTCCACTACGCCGAGAGTGCCACCGGCCAGGTGCTCCAGGAAGGCATCACCGAGACGGGGGCCACGGCCACGTTCACGGCGGCGGCCACCGCGTACGCCACGTGGGGCGAGTCGCTCATCCCGTGCTACCTCTTCTATTCGATGTTCGGGTTCCAGCGGGTGGGCGACCTGCTGTGGGCGCTCGGCGACAGCCGGGGCCGCGGCTTCCTGCTCGGGTGCACGGCGGGGCGGACCACCCTCAACGGCGAGGGGCTCCAGCACCAGGACGGGCACTCGCTGCTCCTGGCGTCGGCCTACCCCTCGGTCGCCGCGTACGACCCGGCGTTCGCCTACGAGCTGGCGGTCCTGATGGAGGACGGGATCCGACGGATGACCGGGCCGGACGCGGAGGACCGGTACTGGTACCTGACCCTCTACAACGAGAACTACACCATGCCGGCCCTGCCCGACGACCCGGACGAGGCCGAGCGGGTGCGCCTCGGGACGGTCCGCGGGATGTACCGCTTCGCCGGGCCTCCCGAAGGCGTGGGCCCGGACGCCCCCCGCGCCACCGTCCTGTTCTCGGGGACGGCCTGGCGGGCGGCGGCGGAGGCCCGGGAGCTGCTGGCCGGGACGTGGGGCGTGGCCACCGACATCTGGTCGGTCACCTCGTACAAGTCGCTGCGCGAGGAGGCACTCGCCGCGGAACGCCACGACCGCCTCCACCCCGACGAGGCCGGCAGGGTGCCGCTGGTCACCCGCGAGCTCGGAGGCCCGGCCGGGCCGATCGTGGCCGTCACCGACTACATGCGGGCGGTGCCCGACCAGGTGGCCCGCTGGATGCCGCGTCCGTACACCTCGCTCGGCACCGACGGCTTCGGGCGCTCCGACACCCGGGAGGTGCTCCGACGCTTCTTCGAGATCGACGCCGCCCACGTCGTCGTGGCCGTGCTCGGGGGCCTCGAGGCGGACGGCGCCGTGCCCCGGGGCACGGCGGCCAAGGCCGTCGTCACCTACGGAATCGACCCCGACACCTCCGACCCCTGGTCCGTCTGACCGGCGCCGGCCGGACGGCCGACCCGGCTCCGCCCGGCTCGCTGCCCAGCTCGGAGGTGCCACCCGTTCCGGCCCCCCACGGGAGGACGCAGTCCCTCGGACCCATCGCGGGGCGCGCCGTGAGGTAGCTCCGGGGTACCCGACTAGCCTGGGTGGGTGCTGTGGCTCACCAGTGACACCGATGCGGACGCGCTGCTGTCGTCCGAACCTCTGGCCCTCCTGATCGGCATGGTCCTCGACCAGCAGATCCCGATGGAACGCGCCTTCCGGGCGCCGTTCGACCTGAAGGAACGCCTCGGGGGTGCTCTGGACCCGGCTGCGATCGCCGCCATGCCTCCCGACGACCTCGCCGCCGTGTTCGCCGCCAAACCGGCACTCCACCGCTTCCCCCGGTCCATGGCCGGGCGGGTCCAGGAGGTGTGTGCGGCCGTGCTCCAGACCTACGGTGGCGACACCTCGGCGATCTGGACCACGGCGTCGGACGGCAAGGAGCTGCTCGCCCACGTGAAGGCGCTCCCCGGCTTCGGCGACCAGAAGGCCCGCATCTTCGTCGCCCTTCTGGGCAAGCAGCTCGGGGTCCGGCCCCCGGGGTGGGACGTGGCTGCCGGGGCCTACGGGGAGTCCGGGGCCTACCGGTCGGTGGCCGACATCGACTCGCCCGAGGCCCTGGCCAAGGTTCGCCAGTTCAAGCAGGCGATGAAGGCCGAGGCCCGGGCCAAGCTCCCCACTCCCGGGTGACGGCGACCGTGGGCGGTCGGGACCGCTGGGACCTCGCCCGACGGCGTCTCTACCTGTGCACACCGGACCGGCCCGACCTCGACGTCTTCGTGGGACGCTGCATCGAGGGCGGGGTCGACCTGGTCCAGCTCCGGGAGAAGGACCTCGACGACGCGGCACTGGTCCGGCGGGCCACCGTCGTCCGACGGGTGTGCGCGGCGGCGGGGGTCCCCTTCGTGCTGAACGACCGGCCCGACCTGGCGGCGGAGGTGGGGGCCGACGGCGTCCACGTGGGCCAGGACGACGCGTCGGCCGGAGCCGCCCGGGCCACCATCGGCCCCGATGCCCTGGTCGGCCTCTCGACCCACGCCTCCGCCGAGCTCGACGTCGCCGTCGGCGACCTCCCGGGATCGACGCCCGCTCCGGTCGACTACCTGTCGGCTGGCCCGGTGGTGCCCACGCCGACCAAGCCCGGCCGGCCGGGCACGGGCACCGGCTACCTCGCCGAGGCCGTCACCCGGTCCCCGTGGCCCGTGTGGGTCACCGGCGGCGTCGAGCCGGACCGCGTCGGTGCACTGGTGCGGGCCGGGGCCCGGCACTTCGTGGCGGTCCGGTGGCTGGTCGGCGCCGACGATCCCGAGCGTGCCGCCCGGGCACTGCGCTCGTCCATCGATCGGGCACTCGACGACGTGGGCGCCGGAGGTCGACGCACGCTGTGACGGCAACGTCCGAGGCGGTCCCGGCGGGCGGGTAGGGACGTCGACCCGGGTCCGGGGACGCACCCGGGGCCCGGACCGGCACCCCGCTCCGGGCTCAGCCGGCGCTCTGGCCCGGGCCGGAGACGATCTTCGCCCCCTTGGGCAGGGACACGCCCGGCGACGACCCGACGTCCGAGATGTCGAGCCGGATGGCCCCCCCGGGGATCCCGGCGGTGAACCTCGACACGTAGTTGCCGGTGACGGTGTAGGTCAGCTTCTCCGTCTGGCCGCCCTGGGACAGGGTCACCGTGGTCGTCGAGCCCGACCGCGTCGTCGGGCAGGACGGGGCGCCGTGGCAGTTCCAGTAGGGGAGGTAGGCGTGGGCCGGGTCCACGGCCTGGGCACCGGTCGTCGGCTGCTTGTAGAAGGTGAGGGGAGCGCCGGTGACACGGGCCGAACGCGTGACGCTGATGTACTCGGTCGAGCCGATGATCACCAGGTACGTGCGGCGGCCCGCACTCTGGAGCCACCCGCCGAGCCGGTCCGGGGCCTGGTAGACGAGACTCGCCGTCTGGCTGCCCTGGGGTGTCTTCTCGACCAGGTACTCGCTGTAGCTCGGCGACGCCAGGGTGGTCTTGACCGCCTGGCCCAGGTCGGTCCCGCTCTGGCTCTGCGCGACGCCCAGGACGGCCGCGCCGAGTCCTACCAGGGAAAGCACACCCAACAGGACGAAACTCAGGTACTTCCGCATGTCACTCACTTCCGGGACGGGTGGCGAGCCCGGGGTCGTCGTGACCCCGGGGGAAGCCCGGGCAGGGGCCCGGAGCTCACGCTACCGGGTGGGGTGGCGCCTCAGATGCCGATGCGCTGGGCCAGCAGCTCCCGGTGGTAGGACGGATCGCCCAGCATGAGCTCCGAGGACTTCGCCCTCTTGAAGTACAGGTGGGCCGGGTGCTCCCACGTGAAGCCGATGCCGCCGTGGATCTGGATGGTCTCGGCGGCGGCGTGGAAGTACGCCTCCGAGCAGTAGGACTTGGCCAGGCTGGCCACGACCGGGAGCTCGTCGGAGTCCTCCGAGGCGGCCCAGCCGGCGTAGTACGCGGCGGACTTGGCCGACTCGACCTCGAGCAGCATGTCGGCGCACTTGTGCTTGATGGCCTGGAAGCTGCCGATGGGCCGCCCGAACTGGATCCGGGTCTTGGCGTACTCGACGGAGCTCTCCAGGCACCGCTGCGCGCCGCCGACCTGCTCGGCCGCTAGCGCCACGGCGGCCAGGTCGAGGGTCTTGGACAGCCCGGCCTCGGCACCGCCGTCGGTCCCGATGAGCCACGCCGGGGTGCCGGCGAACTCGAGGCGTGCCTGCTTGCGGGTCTGGTCCATGGTGGCCAGCGGCGTGCGGGTCAGGCCGGCGGCATCGCTACGGACCCCGAACAGCGACAGGCCGGCGTCGGTACGCCCGACCACCAGGATCAGGTCGGCGACGTGGCCGTCGATGACGAAGGACTTGTGCCCGTCGAGCGACCAGCCGTCGCCCGAGGGGGTGGCGGCCAGGGTGATGCCGTCCGCGTCCCACCGGCCGGAGTCCTCGGTGAAGGCCAGGGTGGCGATGGTCTCGCCGGCGGCGATGCCCGGCAGCAGGTCCTCCTGCGCCTTCGTGTCGCCCGAGGTGAGGAGGGCGTTGGCGGCCAGCGCCACGGTCGAGAAGAACGGGGCGCACAGCAGGGCGGCGCCCATCTCCTCGAGCACCACGATCAGCTCGACATAGGTGAAGCCGCTTCCCCCGAACTCCTCGGGGATGATCAGCGACTGCAGGCCGAGCTGCTCCGCCATCTGGGTCCAGACCTCGGGGTCGTAGCCGTCGGTCGTCTCCATCAGGCGCCGGACCTCGGTCTCGGGGGACTTGTCGTCGAGGAACCGGCGCACCGACTTGCGGAGCTCGTCCTGCTCCTCGCTGAAAGCGAAGTTCATAATCTCTCCATCCGGTGGAGTCCCCCACCGGGGACGTCGTGTGGTGCCCACACCGGGGCAACTGCCCTGTTTGTCTACCAGAACCGTGCCGACATTGACCAACAGGGGACGGACCCGTGACGAGCGGGTGACCGGCCCCCGCTACGCTCGGCGGAGAGGAGGTGGCATCCATGGCCGACACCGTCATCGACTACCAGGACACCGCGGTCGAGGTCCACCGAGTGGTGGTGGGACCGGTCGAGAACAACGTCTACATCGTGCGGTGCCGGGAGTCGGGCGACTCGCTGCTGATCGACGCCGCGAACGAGCACGACCTCCTCCTCGAGCTGTGCCGGGACCTGAACGTGCGTCAGGTGGTCGAGACACACGGCCACTGGGACCACATCCAGGCCGTGGAGGCCGTGCGCGACGCCGGGATCGACGTGGCCGTCACCCGGGCGGATGCCGCCATGCTCCCCTCCTACGACCAGATCCTCGAGGACGAATCGGTCGTGACGGTCGGACGGCTGCGGGTGGCCACCATCGCCACGCCGGGCCACACGCCCGGATCGATGTGCTTCGCCGTCGAGGGCACGCCGCTCCTGTTCAGCGGGGACACGCTGTTCCCGGGGGGACCGGGCAACACCTCGTTCGAGGACGCCGACTTCGGCACCATCATCGCCTCGATCGAGGACCGGCTGTTCGGCGCCTTCGCCGCCGACACCCTGGTGCTGCCGGGACACGGGTCGGGAACGACCATCGGGACGGAGTCCCCACATCTCGCCGAGTGGATCGAGCGGGGTTGGTAGCACCGGCCGGTACTGGTACTGGTGCCGGTGCCACCGGCACCAGTACCACCGGCACCACCGTGGACGCGCCGCTCAGACCGCCGTCGACGGGCGTCGGGGCTCGTGGATGACCTCGATCTCGGGCGGCAGCCCACTGATCGACACCCCGCCGGGGACCTGGTCGCCGACCTCGACGGTGACGCGCGAGCCGGCCAGCGGGATCCCCTCGACCTTGAGGTAGCCGATGCCCTCGGGCAGGTTGGGGCAGAGCCACGTCTTGCCGTAGGGGATCCACGGGTCGAGGCGCAGGAGGGTCCGCAGGCACAGGAGCGGCGAAGCGGCCGACCATGCCTGCGGTGAGCACGAGGTCGGATACCCGACCGGCACCTCCAGTTCGCCTCGGTCCAGCCCGCTGAAGAGCTCGGGCAGCCGGCCGCCCTGGGCCGAGGCGGCGTCCAGGAGCCCGAAGATCAACTGCTGCGCGGCCCCGTCGAAGCCGTAGCGGGCGAGTCCGGCGGCGACGATCGCCGTGTCGTGCGGCCACACCGAGCCGCAGTGGTAGCTGATCGGGTTGTAGCCCCCCGTGTCGCTCGACAGGGTGCGCAGACCCCATCCCGTGAACATCGCAGGCGACACCAGGGCCTGGGCGACCTGGCGCGCCTTGTCCTCGTCGATGATCCCGGTCCACAGGCAGTGACCGATGTTGGAGGTCAGCGAATCGATCGGCTTCTTGTCGGCGTCGAGACCGACGGCGAACCAGCCCTTCTCCTCCAGCCAGAAGTCCCGGTTGAAGTTCGCCTTCAGGTGCGCGGCCTTGGAGCGGAACCGCTCGTAGTTCACCGTGTCCCCGGCCTCGAAGGCGAAGTGCGCGCTGGCCAGGTAGGCGCCGTAGGTGTAGGCCTGCACCTCGGCGAGGGCGATCGGCGCCTCGGCCACCCGGCCGTCGCCATAGCGGATGCCGTCCCAGCTGTCCTTCCATCCCTGGTTGGCCAGTCCCCGGTCTGTAGCCCGCCGGTACTCCACGTAGCCGTCGCCGTCGGAGTCGCCGAAGTGCTCGATCCACTCGATGGCCCGCGCCGCGTTGGGGAGGAGCTCGTCGACCAGCTCACGGGCGACGCCCCACCGGCGCAGCTCGCCCAGCAGCATGACGAAGAGCGGGGTGGCGTCGGCCGTCCCGTAGTAGATGCTTCCCCCGCCGAGCGAGAGCGACGCAGCATCGCCGAAGCGCATCTCGTGGAGGATGCGGCCCGGCTCCTCCTCGTGACGGGGATCGATCTCGGTGCCCTGGAAGCGGGCGAGCGTCTGCAGCACGCCGGTGGCCAGATCGGGATCGACGAGCAGTGCCATCCACGCGGTCAGGAGCGAGTCGCGCCCGAACACGGTCATGAACCACGGCGCCCCGGCGGCCACCACCACCCGCTCGGGGTAGTCGGGGTCGAAGATCCGGAGCGCACCGAGGTCCTCGGCACTGCGTGCCACGACCTCCTTCAGCACCGGATGGTCGGTCTCCACCTTCGGAACCTGCCGCCGCCACTCGGCCAGGCGCTCGCTGGGGATCGCCCGCTCGACGGGCTGGCCGCACTGGTACTTGGGGGCAAACACGGCGCCGTCGATCACCGGGCCGACCTCGATGCACGTGCACCACTCGCCCCGCGCCGGAACCACCACCTCGAAGGTGAGGAGCCCGGGTGCGACGGCGGCAGCTCCCGTGGTCCGCAGCTCGACGCCGCGGGACACCGCGCCCCGCTCGTAGGTGTACGTCAGCGAGGCCCGGGCTCCCTCGGCCGCCCCGCCCGTTCCTCCCGGTCCTCCCGGTCCGTCGGACGCCACGCTGGTCACCGCCCCGTTGGCGCCCCCGGCGGCGACCCGCCCCTCCTTGACGGCGAACAGGTCGGCGAAATCGGCCTCGACCAGGACCTCGAGGGTGCAGGCCGTGGCCTCGTCGGAGAAGTTCCGCAGGGTCAGCTCCTCACGCATCCCCTGGCCGACGTGGCGGCTGCGGAAGATCATGAGGGTCGAGTCGGCCCGACCGGGCGCCGGCAGGTTCCGGGAGACGAACGTCGCACTGAACGGGTCGTCGGTCACCGCGGCGAGCGGCTCGGCCCGGGACCCGTCCACCAGGACCTCGAACCGTGAGACGATGCGGGTGTCGCGGAAGAAGAGGCCCTGCGCCGCGCCGGGCGAGATATCGCCGGCGCTGCCGCTGATGGCGAACGTCGACTCGTCGACGAGGGTCACCGCACCCGTGCCCGAGCCGAGCTGGGTCACCGGGCCGGCGTAGTTCCAGGGGTCGGGCATCCCGGTACCGTACCGCCGGCCCGGGTGGATCGGGAATTCCCCCTGGTCAGCGCCGGCGCTCGCCAGAGCCCGGCATTCCGGCCGCAATTCCCCCTATCGCCGTAGGAGAAATGGCGGGGACGGGCTACACTCGGGGTCGTGCCACCCGTGTCCGATGCCGCTGCAGCCCCTCCCTCCGACGCCGCGAAACCGCCCCTCCTCCGCATCACCGGGCTGCACGCGTCCGTCGACGGCAGGCCGATCCTGCAGGGCATCGACCTCACCGTCGAGTCTGGCCGGGTCCACGCCGTCATGGGCCCCAACGGCTCGGGCAAGTCGACGCTGGCCAACGTGCTGCTCGGCAATCCGGCCTACGAGGTCACCGCCGGGTCCATCCTCTTCAAGGGCGAGGACATCACCTCGTGGGCGACGGACGTCCGCGGCAAGGCCGGCATCTTCCTGGCCTTCCAGGACCCCGAGTCGATCGGCGGGGTCCCGGTGATCCAGTTCCTCCGCCAGGCCCTCTCCGCCCGCCGGGGCACGGACCTCTCGGTTCTCGAGGTGCGCCTCCTGATGATGGAGTGGATGGAGAAGTTGGGCATGGACCCGGCGTTCGGCGAGCGCCACCTCAACGACGGGTTCTCCGGCGGGGAGAAGAAGCGCAACGAGATCCTCCAGATGGCGATGCTCGAACCCGAGCTCGCCGTCCTCGACGAGACGGACTCCGGGCTCGACGTCGACGCGCTGCGCACGGTCGCCCGCGGCGTCCACACGGTGCGCTCGGCCCGTCCGGACCTCGGCGTCCTCGTGATCAGCCACTACCAGCGCATGCTCGAGGAGCTCGATGCCGACCGCGTCCACGTGCTCGTCGACGGCAGGATCGTCGACGAGGGCGGTCCGGAGCTCGGAGCCCGCCTCGAGGCAGAGGGGTACGACGCATGGCGGACCTGACCGCCGCCGGTACGCCGCCCGCTCCGGCGCTCGATGTCGCCACACTGCGCAAGGACTTCCCGTTGCTCGCCCGCGAGGTCCATGGCCGGCCCATCACCTACCTCGACTCGGCGGCGTCGTCCCAGCGGCCCACCGCGGTGCTCGACGCCATGCGCGAGTACGACGAGACCACGCACGCCAACGTGCACCGGGGCGTGTACGCCATCGCCGAGGAGGCCACCCGGCGCTTCGAGGCGGCGAGGACCAACGTCGGCAGGTTCATCGGGGCACCCGACCCGGGCCGGGAGGTCGTCTTCGCCAAGAACGCCACCGAGGCCCTCAACCTCGTGGCCCACGCATGGGGGCGCACCCACCTCGGTCGGGGCGACGTGGTCGTGCTCACGGAGATGGAGCACCACGCCAACATCGTGCCGTGGCACATGCTGGCCGCCGAACGGGGGATCGAGCTGCGCTGGCTCCCCGTGGACGACGACGGCAGGCTCGTGCTCGACGACCTCGACGCCGTCCTGGACGGGGCCCGGCTGCTCAGCCTGACGTGCATGTCCAATGTGCTCGGCACCCTGAACCCCGTGGCCCAGCTGGCCGCCGCCGCCCACGACGCCGGCGCGATCGTGGTGGCCGACGCCTGCCAGTCCGTCCCCCACCTGCCGACCGACGTCGCCGCGCTGGGTGTCGACTTCCTGGCCTTCAGCGCCCACAAGATGCTCGGACCCACCGGCATCGGCGTCCTGTGGGGACGCGAGGCGCTGCTGGCCGAGCTGCCGCCGTTCCTGGGCGGTGGCGAGATGATCCTCGACGTCCGCAAGGACGGCTTCACCCCCAACGACATCCCGTGGCGCTTCGAGGCCGGCACCCCCCCGATCACCGAGGCCATCGGCCTCGGGGCCGCCGTCGACTACCTGAGGGCGGTGGGGATGGATGCGGTCCGTGCCCACGAGCAGTCGTTGACGGCGTACGCCCTGCAGGCGCTGGCGGACCGATTCGGCGACGACATCCGGATCTTCGGACCGCCCGGGACCGAGGACCGGGGCGGAGTGATCTCGTTCGCCTTCGGCGATGTCCACCCCCATGACGTCTCCCAGATCCTCGACGAGTACGGGGTGTGCGTCCGGGCCGGCCACCACTGCGCCAAGCCCCTCATGCGCCGGCTGGGGGTCACCGCCACCGCCCGGGCCTCGTTCGGCCCGTACAACGACGAACACGACGTCGACACCCTCGTCGACGCGCTCGACGCCGCGGGGAGGTTCTTCGCATGAACGACCCCCGGTACGCTGGACAACGGGTGCGGACGCATCCGCGAGACGAAGGGATGTCGGCCTGATGCCCGGCCTCGAAGACCTCTACCGCGAGATCATCCTCGACCACTACCGCTCGCCGCGGAACCGCGGCGAACTCGAGTCGCCGCCGGCGGTGCGGGTCGAGGGGTTCAACCCCCTCTGCGGCGACGAGATCGTGGTGACCATCGACGTGGAGGGCGACGTGGTGGCCGACATCAAGATCGCCGGAACCGGATGCTCGATCAGCCAGTCGTCGGCCTCGCTGATGTCCGCGGCCGTCAAGGGCCGGTCGGTCGTGGAGGCGCGCGAGCTGATCGCCACCTTCAAGGGGATGATGTCGATCCACGAGGCGACCCTGCCGGCGGACGCCGGATCGGGGGAGGCCGGTGCCGTGCCCCCCGAGGCCGCCGAGCCCGAGGCGATCGACGTCGATGCCCTGGGTGAGCTCGCCGCGCTCCAGGGCGTGGTCAAGTTCCCGGTACGGATCAAGTGCGCCACGCTGAGCTGGAACACGTTGGCCCAGGGTCTGGACGAGGCCGCCGCACCCGCGTCCGCCTGACCCGCCACGCCGCACGCCCACCGGCCCGGCTGCCACGGCCCACCGGACTCCCCACCGGAGGACCGCATCCGCGCGCCCGCGTCCGCCGTCGGCCGTCGGCAACCCCGGGTCCGACCGGGCGGGCCGGTCCTTCCGGACCCTCGGTCAGCAGGGTGTCGGGTCGAAGTTCGTCTGGATCGTGGTCGTGGTCAGCGCCGGAGCCGTCGTCGCCGGCGTGCTCCCACCCGTCGAGTAGGTGGGCGGTGGGACCGTCGACGTGGTGGTCGAGGTGGAGACCGGGCCGTACGGTCCGGGCGCCGGGGTGAGCGGGACCGGGGCCGGACCGTGCAGGAACTGGCTGATCACCTGGTTGGCCTGGGGCTGCTGCACATACAGGATCGACCCGAGGTAGCCGAACTCCGAGGAGTTCGACGAGTAGGTCGGCAGCGTGGCGGTGGCCAGCGAGGTCGAGGCGAACGACCGGAATTCGCGCGCCAGCGACACCAGCTGGCTGATGGTGAAGGTCGAGTCGATCGTCACCCCCTGGACCACCGATCCGATGAAGGCGTTGAGTGTCAGCGGGTTGTACTGCTTCTCGGCCTGGTTGATGAGGGCCTTCAGGAAGGCGTTCTGGCGCTGGATCCTCCCGAAGTCGCTGGTGCCGTCGTACTGCCAGTACCCGTTGGCGTAGTACTGGTAGTGCCGGCTGCGGGCCACCGCCAGCGAGTAGCCGCCGTTCAGGTGCTGGCAGCCCGGCGTGGTGATGTCGAGGCCCGTGTAGGCGTCCTTCGCCGGGTAGGGGAAGTCGAGGTTGACCCCGCCGATGGCGTCCACCGCCCCCCGGAACCCGATGAAGTTCAACTGCACCACGTGCTCGATGGCGATCCCGAAATTGGCCTCGATGGTCTGGACCAGCTGGTCCGGTCCGTCGTTGTAGGTGGCGTTGATCCGGTTGTACCTGCCCACCTGACTGGTGTTCCCCGCCACCGTGACCACCGTGTCCCGCGGGATCGACAGCACGCTGACCTGGCCGGTGGCCGGGACCACGTGGACGATCTTGACGACGTCGCTGCGTTGCCCGCCGGCCGTCGTGGTGTTGCCGTAGGCGTTCTGCGCGGCGCCGGTGATCCCGACCCGGGTGTCCGATCCGATCAGCAACACGTTGAACGGCGCCCCGACCGGGGCCACACGGAGGTGCTTCACCGTCACCTTGGTCACCTGGTTGAAGCGGTACTGCACGTAGGCGTACCCCGAGCCGACGGCCACGATGGCGAGGGAGACCAGGACCACCCCGGCGAGCAGCACCCGGTCGATCCAGGTCCGCTTGGACTTCGCCTTCCGTGACCTCGGAGCCCGCCCGCCTCCGCCCGAGGCCGCCTCGCGGCGTTCCTTCCGGGTGAGTGGGACCCCGAGGTCACCTCCCCCGGTCGCGGCCACCGAGCCCATGGCCGCGAGCATGTCGGCCCCGGACCCGGCGGCGGGAGAGAACTCCGGCGTGGGTGCGGCCGCGGGCGTGGGTGCGGTGCCCGGCTCCGTCGATCCCGACGCATCCGGCAGGCCCGACGCCGACACGACACCGGTCCGGTCGTCACCCGCAGGGGACGCGGCCTCGACCTCCGGTGCCATCGGTGCATCCGCCGCGCCCGGGACAGGGCCCGGGGGGGCGATCTCGTCCGGGCGCCGCCTGGGACTGTGCGCGCCTCCCCGGCGTCGGTCTCGGCGGGCCATTGCCCGACGCTACCAATCCCCGATCCGGCCCGGTGATCAGACGCTCGTGCCGCCACCGGGCGGCACCCGCTCAGGCGAAGGCGGCGTACCCGGTGCGGTCGACCGTCTCGGCGAGCTCCCTGCCGCCCGTGGCCACCACCCGCCCGCCCGCCAGTACATGGACCACGTCAGGCGTGAGCACGTCGAGGAGGCGACGGAAGTGGGTGATGGCGAGGACACCGAGGCCCCACTCCGTGGTGGCCTCCTGCACCCGTCGGGCCACGCCGGCCAGCGCGTCCACGTCGAGTCCCGAGTCGATCTCGTCGAGGACGGCGAAGGCGGGACGCAGCACCCCGAGTTGGAGGGTCTCGTTGCGCTTGCGCTCCCCACCGGACAGGTCGACGTTCAGCGAGCGGTCGAGGAAGCGTTCGTCGAAGCCGATGCGGGCGGCCTCGACGCGCAGGCGCTCCCCCACGTCGACGCCGTTCCCGTCGGCCGGGCGGGCCGCGGTCAGCGACTCGACCAGGGACACGCCGGGCACCTCGATCGGATGCTGCATGGCGAGGAACAGCCCGGCCCGGGCGCGCTGCCAGGTCGGGAGCGCGAGGAGGTCGACCCCGTCCAGGGTGACCGACCCACCGAGCACCTCGTAGCCGGGACGCCCCATGAGGACGTGCGCGAGCGTGCTCTTGCCCGAGCCGTTCGGCCCCATGACGGCGTGGACCTCGCCGCTGCGGACGGTCAGGCTCAGACCCTGCAGGATCTCGCGGCCGGGAATGCCGGCCCGCAGGTCCTCGATGACCAGTTCGGAGGCGCTCACGGGACCACCACCGAGACGTCGTCGCCGGCGACGAGCACCTCGTAGACCGGCACGGGCCGCGTCGCAGGGAGCGAGCACGGCGCACCGGTCCGCAGGTCGAACGTGGAACCGTGCTTGGAGCATTCGATCTCGCACTCGGCCGCCCACACCTCGCCGTCGGCAAGCGAGAAGTCCTCGTGGCTGCAGCGGTCCCCGACCGCGAAGAACTCGTCGCCGATCCGCACCAGCGCGACCCGGAGCCCGGCGACGTCGAACCGCCGGGCTTCGCCGGGGGCGAGGTCGCCCACGCCGCACAGCCGCGCCGTCGTCACCCCGGTCGGTTCAGCCACGGGTCACCCCCGAGCGCTCGGCCAGGGACCGCCCGACCAGGTCGCGGACACCCGCCAGCGGCACCTGGTCGGCGATGCTGTCGAAGAAGCCGGCCACGATCAGCTGTTCCGCCCGCTCGGGCTCGATGCCGCGGGATTCGAGGTAGTAGCGCTGGTCCTCGTCGATCGGCCCGACCGTCGAACCGTGGCTGCACTTCACGTCGTTCTCCTCGATGTCGAGGTTCGGCACCGAGTCCGCGTGGGCACCCTCGTCGAGCACCAGATTGTGATTGGTCTGGACGGCATCGGTCTTGACGGCACCTCGTCGGACCCGGATCAGACCGCTGTAGACGGAGTGGGACGTCTCGGCCACAGCACCCATGAAGAGGAGGTCGCTCGTGGTGCGCGGCGCCCGGTGGTCCTGGAGGGTGCGGAAGTCGAGCATCTGGTCGTCGCGTCCGATGAACGCCGCCCGCAGGCGGCTGGTGCCCGAGTCGCCCACCAGCGCCGAGTCGGTGCGCAGGCGCGCATAGCCACCACCCAGTGCGACGGCGTAGCTCGACAAGGTGGCGCGGGCGCCGATGGTGCTCGCCTGGTGGGCGAGCTGCCAGGTGTCGGCGCCGAGCGACTGGATCGACACGTAGGCGAGTGAGGCGTCGTCGTGGACCTGGAGCTCGGTCACGGGGACGACCAGGCGTTCGGCCGGGGCCTCGGTCCCGGCCGCCCATGCGGTGTGCCCGTCGGCCAGGAGCCCGGTCACGGCGTCCACGACCAGCTCGATCACGCCCGCCGACGCACCCTCGCCGACCCGAACGACGGTGCGGGGGAACACGGCGGCACCGGCGGCCCCGGACACTACGTGCACGATCACCACCGGGTCGGCGATCGCGGCACCGGGTCGGACGTCGACCACGACCGGGTCGACGGCAAAGGCGTCGTTCAGGAGCGGGAAGTCGTGTGCGTCGCCGAGCACGGCGCCGAGGAGCGACTGCCCGTCCGGGTGGTCGGCCGCCCGGTCGAGGCCCAGGAGGTCGTCGTCCACCGTGGAAGCCAGGGTGGCGAGGACGCCGTCGATGGTCACGACCAGTCCGCCGCGCGGTCCCAGGCCGTCGACAAGTGCGTGGATCCGGTCCGACGGGGGGACGGCCGCGTCGGCGGCAGCCGTACCCGCGGGCCGGAATCGGTCGAGATCGAGCCGGTCGATGCGACTGTACCGCCAGACCTCGTCCTTCACGGTCGGGAGCGGGGACGACGCGAAGGCCTCCGCCGACGCCGTTCGGCGCCGGGTCAGCCAGGGCGTGCCGGGCAGCCCGGCGGCGGTCTCAGGGGTGAACGTGGGCAGGATGTGGCCTCTCGCGGATCGAGGCCCGGTCGACGAGCCCCGGCGCCCATACTACCGGTCCCACGGGGTGGGCCCTCCGGGTCCGGGGCCCGTCCGGCGCGTCCCGCAGGGCCGCCGGCCCACGCCCTACGCTGGGCGCCCATGACCGCTCCCCGCATCGAGTCCTTCACGTCCGAGGTGTTCGCCATCGAGGTCGACGGCCATGTGGCCACCCTCTGGCTGGACCGCCCGGAAAAGCGCAACGCCATGGGCCCCGCCTTCTGGGACGACCTCCCCGAAGCGATGGCGGCCATCGGCGGCGACCCGTCGGTCCGGGCCGTGGTGATCGCTGCCCGCGGGCCCCACTTCTCCGTCGGGCTCGACCTCGTGTCCATGGCGGGGATCGGCGGGGCCCCGGACACGGCAGACGGGCCCCGTCCGTCGATTGCCGGGCGGGCGAGTCGGGCACGGGCCGAGATCGCCCGGCTGCAGGCATCGGTCACGGCGGTGGCCGACTGCCCGGTCCCGGTGATCGCCGCCGTCCACGGCTGGTGCATCGGCGGCGGGGTCGACCTGATCGCCGCCTGCGACATCCGGCTGGCCAGTGCGGAGGCGCAGTTCTCGGTGCGCGAGACGAAGGTGGCCATCGTCGCCGACGTGGGCAGCCTCCAGCGACTCCCCGCGATCATCGGCAAGGGGCACGTGGCCGAACTGGCGTTCACGGGGAAGGACATCACCGCCGCACGGGCGGAGGCCATCGGCCTGGTCAACCACGTGAGCGCCGACGCCGACGCCGTCCTGGCCGACGCCCGGGCCATGGCCGCCGAGATCGCCGCCAATTCGCCGCTGGCCGTGCAGGGCACAAAGGCCGTGCTCGCGGCATGCGAGGACCGGACCGTCGCCGAGGGCCTGGACTACGTGGCCACGTGGAATGCCGCCTTCCTCGCCTCGGACGACCTGGCCGAGGCCATGGCCGCCTTCTTGGAGAAGCGCCCGGCCACCTTCACCGGGAACTAGCAGGTCGCCCGCCGGGCACGGCACGGGCCGCCCGGCCCCGGCCGTTCAGCGCTTGCGGCGCCACCACTTGCGGCCGTGCCGTTCGTCCTCCTTGCGCACCTCGGCCAGGACGCCGGGGGCGACGGCGTTGATGACGTCCTCGGCCTGGTCGAGGAGTGCGGCGGCCTCGTCCCCGGGCACGTCGGGCATGGGCTCGAGTGCCGGCTCGACCAGCGAGCCGTGGGACCACCCGACATCGGCGAGCCGGGGGGCGTAGGAGGGGCACCCGTCGGGACACCGCCACGGCGCCTCGGGTGCGAGGTCGAGCACGCAGAACCGGGCGACCTCGCCAGAGTCGTAGGTCCGGCTCTGGAAGTGCTTGCACTCTTCACGCATCGGCATGGGGGCTCCCTCGTCGTCTCCGCGCCCATTGTGGCCCGTAACGGGATGTCCGCCGACGCGCCTCGACGCCCCGGCACGGGCGTGTCACCGCTCAGCCGATGGAGCCCTCCATCTGCAGCTCGATCAGCCGGCTCCACTCGACGGCGTACTCCATCGGCAGCGTGCGGGTGATCGGCTCGATGAACCCGTTGACGATCATGCCCATGGCCTGGGTCTCGGACAGCCCGCGGCTCATGAGGTAGAAGAGCTGGTCGTCCCCGACCTTGGACACGGTGGCCTCGTGGCCGATGCGGGCGTCCCGCTCGCCGACCTCCATGTACGGCTTCGTCTCCGACACCGAGGTGTCGTCGAGCAGCAGCGCGTCGCACCGGACGAAGCTCTTCGCGTTCTTGGCGCCCTCGTCCACGTGGACCAGACCCCGATAGGTGGTGATCCCCGTGTCCTTGGAGATGGACTTCGAGACGATGGTCGACGTGGTCTCGGGGGCGGCGTGGACCATCTTGGCGCCGGCGTCCTGATGCTGTCCCGCACCGGCGTAGGCGACCGAGAGCACCTCACCGGAGGCCTTGGGGCCCATCAGGTAGACGCTCGGGTACTTCATCGTGAGCCGGGAGCCGATGTTGCCGTCGATCCACTCCACGTGGGCCTCGGCCTCGGCCCGGGCCCGCTTGGTCACCAGGTTGTAGACGTTGTTCGACCAGTTCTGGATGGTCGTGTAGGTGATCCGCGAGCCCTCGAGTGCGACGAGCTCGACCACGGCGGAGTGCAGCGAGTCCGTGGTGTACACCGGCGCGGAACAGCCCTCGATGTAGTGCACCTGGGCCCCGACGTCGGCGATGATCAGGGTCCGCTCGAACTGGCCCATGTTCTCGGCGTTGATCCGGAAGTAGGCCTGGAGCGGCTGGTCCACGATCACGTTCGGCGGGACGTAGATGAACGAGCCCCCCGACCACACGGCCGAGTTGAGCGCGGCGAACTTGTTGTCGTTCGGCGGGATGATCGTGCCGAAGTACTTGGAGACGAGGTCCGGGTGCTCACGCACGGCGGTGTCCATGTCGCAGAAGATGATGCCGAGGGCCTCGAGGTCCTCGCGGTTGCGGTGGAACACCACCTCGGACTCGTACTGGGCGGTGACGCCGGCGAGGTACTTCCGCTCGGCCTCGGGGATGCCCAGCTTCTCGTAGGTGTTCTTGATGGCGTCCGGAAGGTCGTTCCAGTCCTCCACCTGACCCGACGTCGGCTTGATGTAGTAGTAGATGTCGTCGAAGTCCAGATCGGGCATGTTGACGGCGAACCACTCGGCCATCGGTCGCCGCTCGAACCGCTGGAGCGCCCGAAGGCGGAAGTCCCGCATCCACTCGGGCTCCTTCTTCATGGCCGACATCTCGCGCACGATGGCCTCGGACAGCCCCTTCTTGGGCTTGAAGACGTAGTCCTCTTCGTCGGACCACCCCAGCTTGTACTTCCCGAGATCGAGGTCGGTGGCCGTCATGCGCGCTCCTGGTCCGTGGGAGGGGAGTCGTAATTTCCCCTATCCAGATAGTAACAACTCCGGGCCCGGGACCGCGCGGCCCCTGCCGGCCACCGTGCCATTGTGTGCGAATGGCCGACGACCCCCTCGCCCACCCTTCCCCCACCTCGCCCCCACCGCCGGCCGCCGAGCGCCGCCCGGTCGCCCTCGAGGCCCACGGCGACGTGCGGATCGACGACTGGTACTGGCTCCGGGACAGGGACGACCCGGCCGTCCTCGCCCACCTCGAGGCGGAGAACGCCTACACGGCGGCAGCCATGGCCCCCACCGTCGCGCTCCAGGAGGCGCTGTACTCCGAGATGGTCGCCCGCATCCAGGAGACCGACCTGTCCGTCCCCGTGCGCAAGGGCCCCTGGCGGTACTACAGCCGGTCGGTCGAGGGCAGCAGCTACGGCATCCACTGCCGGCGGCCCGCGGACGGACCCGACGACGCCGAGCAGGTCCTTCTGGACGAGAACGCCCTGGCCGAGGGCCACGACTACTTCTCCCTCGGCAACTTCGCGGTCAGCCCCGACCACCGGTGGCTCGTCTACTCGACGGACACGACCGGCGGCGAGCGGTACACCATGCGGTTCCGGGACCTCGAGTCGGGCGCCGAGTCCGGGGAGTCGATCGAGGACACCTCGTACGGGTCGGCGTGGGCCAACGACAACGCCACCGTCTTCTACGTCCGGGTGGACGAGGCCATGCGCCCCTTCCAGCTCTGGCGCCACCGGGTGGGGTCCGACCCGGCCGACGACGTGCTCGTGCTCGAGGAGCCCGACGACCACTTCTACCTCGGCGTGGGCCGCACGAAGGACGACCGGTACGTCCTGTGCGGGCTCGACTCGAAGGTGACGTCCGAGGTGCGGATACTGGACGCCGACGATCCGACCGGCGGCTTCACCGTCGTCGAATCCCGCCGCCACGGCGTCGAGTACAGCGTCGACCACGACCGGGGCGACCCGGAGACCGGGCGGTCGGCCCGCTTCCTGATCGTCACCAACGACGGTGCCGAGGACTTCCGGCTCATGGCGGCGCCCGAGGATGCGCCCGGCCGGGCCAACTGGACCGAGGTCATCGGCGCCCGCCCCGGCGTCCGTCTCGACGCCGTCGACCTCTTCGCCCGCCACCTCGCCGTCTACGAGCGCGAGGACGGCGAGACCCGGATCCGCGTGATCGAGCACGCCACCGGGATCGCCACCCCGGTGGACCAGCCGGAGCGGCCGTCGACGGTGTGGGGCGAGTCCAACCCCGAGTACGAATCGACCGTGCTGCGCTACGGCTACACGTCCCTCGCCACCCCCCGATCCGTCTACGACCTCGACCTGGTCGACGGGGGGCTCACCCTGCTGAAGCGCCAGCCCGTCCTGGGCGACTTCGATCCGGCCCGCTACCGCACCGCCCGCCGGTGGGCGACGTCGGCCGACGGGACACAGGTGCCGATCTCGCTCGTCTGCCGCCCGGACCTCGTCGCCGAGCCCGGTGCCGGAACCGACGTTCCCGGGGGTGGCGCCCCGTGCCTCCTCTACGGCTACGGCTCCTACGAGGCGTCGATGGACCCCGTCTTCTCGAGCCTGCGCCTGAGCCTCCTCGACCGCGGCTTCGTCTTCGCCATCGCCCACGTGCGGGGCGGCGGCGAGCTCGGCCGCCACTGGTACGAGGACGGCAAGTTCGCCGCCAAGCCCAACACGTTCGCCGACTTCGTGGCGTGCGCCCGCCACCTGGTGGACGCCGGATGGACCTCGCCGGAGCTCCTGGCGGCCCGGGGCGGGAGTGCCGGCGGGCTGCTGATGGGTGCGGTGGCCAACCTGGCCCCCGACCTGTTCCGGGCGATCGTGGCCGAGGTGCCGTTCGTCGACTGCCTCACCACGATCCTCGACGAGACGCTCCCGCTCACCGTCCTCGAATGGGAGGAGTGGGGGAATCCGGTGGAGGACCCCGACATCTACGCCGTCATGAAGTCCTACTCCCCGTACGACAACGTGGTCGCCACCGACGACGACGGCCGACCGGTGCACTACCCGGACATCCTGGCCACGGCCGGGCTGTCGGACCCCCGGGTCGGCTTCTGGGAGCCGGCCAAGTGGGTGGCCAGGCTGCGGGGCGCCAACCCGGCGAACCGCGTGCTGCTGAAGACGGAGATGGGTGCCGGGCACGGCGGTCCCTCCGGGCGCTACGACGCCTGGCGGGACGAGGCGTTCGTCTACGCCTTCGTCCTCGACGCCCTCGGCCTGGCCGACGTGCCGCCCGCTCCCCTGCCGCGCACACCGACCGACTGACCCCCGGGGGCCCCACCGGGGCCCCGACCCCACTGACGGACCGGTGGCTCAGCCCGCCGCCGACGCCGTCGAGGTGGTGGTCGTCGGCGAGGTGGTGGTCGTCGTGGTCGGCCCCGCCGCGGCCGCTGCGGCCACGGCCGCGGCCGACGGCGTGAGGGTCGCGGTGAAGGGCGTGCGCAGCGGGGTGGGCAGCACCACCGGGATCGTGTCGACCGACAGCGTCAGGGTGGGCGTGCCGAACTGCACCGTGGTGGTGCCGGACACCTGTACGTTCTGGACCGTCCCGGCGGACAGTTCGCCCGCCCACGCCGTCGCACCCGTGGACGCCGAGTCGACCTGCACCCAACAGGGCCCCGTCCCCGTCAACGTGATCTGGAAGGACACGTTGGGCACGGCATACGAGGCCGACGTCCCGGCCGCCGACGTCGTGGTCGCCACCAGCCGGGTCGGGAGCGTGGTCGGCGTCGGCCGGGTCGACTGCGCCGGCCGGGGCCGGGTGGTCGTGGAGACCGACCCGCCCGAGGCCCGGGCGACGGTGGTCGTCGTCGACGTGTGGGAGGTGGAGCGCGCCCGATGGCTCCCGAGCAGTGCGAGAACGGCGAACGCGGCGACGACCAGTACGGCCACGGCGATCCCGGCCCCGCCACGCCGTCGGTGGTTCATCGAGTCGAGGGCCATCCGCTGGGCCCGGTCGGTGCGGGCCGAGGGGGCACCGGCGCCGGGACGGGGCCGGTCGTGGGGACGGGCGTCGTCGAAGACGATGGGCGCGTCGGGGTCCGGGAACTCGTCGGTCCCCCGGACCGGGACCGGCGGCACCACGCGGCCCGCCGGACCCCCGGGGATGCTCTGACGGGAGATCGGGCGGACCGTCGGCGGCCCGATGCGCTCCGACAGGTGCTCGAGGGTGCCGAGCGCATGGTTGTAGTTGCGCACCGAGTGGACGTCCTCGCCCCGGGGTCGCCGGACGAGGGCGACCGCCACGGCCACCACGACCAGCACCACGAGGACGAACGCCACGGCCCACATCCGGTCTATTCAACTCCGAAACCGCAGGGGGTCGCACCGCGACCGAGGCCGTCCCCGTCCGTCGCCGATGACCGAGGATCGCGTCGTCCCAGGTGGCGCCCTTAGATGGCGGTGACGGCCGTCATCCCGCCGTCGACCGTGACGTGGGCCCCGGTGATGAACGAGGCCTCCGACGACAGCAGGAACCGGATGGGCCGGGCGATCTCGTCCGGCGTGGCGATCCGCTGCAGCGGCGTCCGCTCCTCGATCTGCTCCCGGAACCCGGGGATGGCGAAGGCCGGCTCGAGCATGGGGGTCCCCACCGCCCCCGGGCACACGGCGTTGACCCGGAAGCCCTCGGTGGCGAACCGCTGGGCGAGCGAGCGCATCACCCCGAGCACCCCGGCCTTCGACGCGCAGTAGGCGGTCAGCACCGAGCTCCCGAAGAACCCTTCGATCGACGAGACGAGGACCGCCGACGAACCGGGCCCGGCCGCCCGGAACGGGTCCAGCAGGTGCCGGCAGATGATGGCGGCCGCCCGGAGGTTGACGTTCAAGGTGTGGTCCCACACGGTGTCGTCGATGTCGTCGACCATCGCCGCGCCCGAGACGCCGGCGGCGTGGACGAAACCACCGAGCGAGCCGAGGGCCCCGGCCGCCGCGGACACCGCGGGCAGGATCCCCCGCGAGTCGGCCACGTCGACCGGTGCCGCGTGGGCCACCACCCCGAACTCGCGGCAGGAGGCGGCGGTCTGCTCCGCTCCGTCCCGGTCGATGTCCCAGACGGCGACGGGCCGCCCCACCTCGGCCAGTGCGATGGCGGTCGCCCGACCGATCCCGGAGCCGCCCCCGGTCACGAGGACTCCGGTGCCGGGTACGCCCAGCCGGTCGGCGGCGGCGGGTCCGATGGTCGCTGGCGTGGGTGTCGGCGTGGCGGTCATGGCCGGAGTCTTCCAGAACGGCCGGCGGTCACGGCGGCCCGATCGGCCCGTACCCCGACCTCAGGTGCGCAGGCCCAGGTAGGGCTGGCGACCCGGAGGGAGCTCGGAACGCAGGGGATTGGCCTGGTCCCGGCTGGACAGCACCGGGTCGGCGAGGCCCCAGTCACCGGCGATCGCCGGGTCGTCCCAGGCGACGCCGAGCTCGTCCTCGGGGTTGTAGTAGCCGTCGACCAGGTACCAGAGGGTGAGGTCCGTCAGCGAGGCGAACCCGTGGGCGACACCGGGCGGGATGAACAGGCCGCGGTCGTGGTCCCCCGAGAGGTCGAGGGACAGCGTGGCCCCGTCGGTCGGCGATCCCTGGCGGAGGTCGTGGAGGACCACCCGAGCCGTGCCGGCGAGCACGTACCAGTAGTCCGACTGGTGCAGGTGGTAGTGGAGGCCGACGACGGCGCCGGCCTGCTTGGTGGACCGGTTGCCCTGGATCATCTCGCGGCCCAGCGGGAACCAGCTCCTGCGGTAGGTCTCGACGAAGCGGCCCCGCTCGTCGCCGTGGGCCTCCGGCTCCACGACGATCACGTCCTGGATCACATCGGACTCGGTGATCTTCGGCATGCGTCCTACCCCTCGCTCGTCCGGTCGTCGTGCGACACAGTAGCGAACCGGCTCCGGAAGAACAGGAGCGGGGAACCCGCTTCGACGCCGAGGTCGAGCACCCTGCCGACGATGAGTTCGTGGTCTCCGGCGTCGTGCACGAGCTCCACCCGGCAGTCGACCCATGCGAGGCTCCCGTCGATCACCGGCGCGCCGGTGGCGGGCGCCGGGTGCCAGACCACCCCCTCGAACTTCGGTCCGCCCGAGACGGCGAAGCCCCGGCACAGCTCCTCCTGGTCCTCGCTCAGCACGTTGACGCAGAAGGCGCCGGACCGGGCGATCCTCGGCCAGCTCGTCGACGTGCGGGCCGGGGCCACGGCCACGAACGGGGGGTCGATCGAGAGCGACACGAAGCTCTGGCAGGTGAATCCGACCGGTTCGCCGCCGTCGACGTCGATGCCGGACACGATGGTGACACCGGTGGCGAACCGGCTCAAGGCGTCCTTGAACCGATCGGTCCCGAACGCAGGGGGTCCCACGGGTGCGCCGTCGTCCACGGTCATGCGCCCCGGAGCTCGACGGTGGTGCCCTCCTTGGCCGCCGTCACCTCGACCTTGCCCACGGACTGGGCGATCTTGCGGGCCGCCCGCACCATGGAGTCGATCTGGCGGTCGGTGTGGCCCGGGTCGTGGTGGAACATGTCCAGCCTCCTGGCCCCGGCCCGGGTGGCGACGTGCACGGCGTAGGCCGGGGTCGAATGTCCCCAGTCGAACAGCTCGACGAACTCATCCTCGGTGTACTGGGAGTCGTGGATGAGCAGGTCCACCTCGTGGCACAGGTCGAGGACGGCCTCGGCCACCGTCGTGCGGTCGAGCGGGGCCTGGTGGTCGGGCAGGAAGGCCACCGACACGCCGTCGGCCTCGATCCGGAACCCGAGGGTGTTGCCGATGTGCGGGATCGTCCGGACCGTGACGGCGATGCCACCCAGTGCGAACCCGTCGTCGGGGCCGAGGTCGTGGTAGCGGAGCTCGCCCCGGAAGTCGGCCATGTGCACCGGGAAGAACGGCGGCTTCACCATGCCGGCCATCGTCTCCTGGAGGGATCCGGGCACCTGGGCGGGACCGTAGATCTCGAGCAGGGCGCCGGGGTCGCGCATCGGCGGGAAGAACGGGGTCCCCAGGACGTGGTCGTAGTGCAGATGGGTGAGGAGGGCGTTCGCCCGCAGGGGCCGGCCGGCGGCGACCAGCGGCACGTTCAGGTGATGGCCGAGCGCCCGGAGACCGGTACCCATGTCCAGGATCAGCGGCGGCTCGCCGTCGACCTCGACGAGCACGCAGGAGGTGTTCCCGCCGTAGCGTCGTTGCTGGTCGGACGAGGTGGGGCAGGAGCCGCGGACGCCGAAGTAGGTGATTCGCACAGGGTGACGAGGCTAGCCGCCGCGGCCGCCGGACTCGCGGGGTACCGTCGCGCCCCATGGACGACCACCTGCCCGCGGGCCCCGACATCCGCACCGTCACGGCCAACGGCCTGGAGTTCGGCTACCTGTCCGCCGGACCCGAGGACGGCCCCCTCGCCCTGTGCCTGCACGGGTTCCCCGATACCGCCCACACGTGGCGCCATCTGCTGCCCCGCCTGGCCGACGCCGGGTTCCGGGCCGTCGCCCCCTTCCTCCGGGGCTACGCGCCGACCTCGGTCCCCGAGCGTGGCGCGTACGACACGGGGACGCTCGCACTCGACGCCTGCGCGCTGCACGAGGCCCTCGGGGGCGGTGACGACGCGGTGATCATCGGTCACGACTGGGGGGCGCTCCTGACCTACCCGGCAGTGGCACACCAGCCGGACCGTTGGTCGAAGGTGGTCACGATGGCCGTACCCCCGGCGCGGTCGATGGGGTTCGGATTCTTCGCCTACGAGCAGCTCCGGCGCAGCTGGTACGTCTTCTTCTTCCAGACTCCGCTGGCCGAGTTCGCGGTGTCCATGGACGACCACGCGTTCATCGACCGGCTCTGGGCCGACTGGTCTCCCGGCTACGACGGCTCGTGGGACGCGGCCCGGGTCAAGGAGGCACTCGCCGACGAAGCCAACCTGTCGGCCGCCATCGGCTACTACCGGGCCATGTTCGCCCCGCCCGCGGAGGATCCGGCCGCCGCCGCCGCCCAGGCCGCCGGCGAGTCGGACGCACCCCAGCCCACCCTGTACCTCCACGGGGCCGACGACGGCTGCATGGGCGTCGACATCGTCGGACCGGTGACCGACCACCTCGCCCCGGGCTCCGAGATGGTGGTGGTCGAGGGGGCCGGACACTTCCTCCACCTCGAACGGCCCGACGAGGTCAACGGACACGTCCTCCGCTTCCTCGGCGCCTGAACGGACGCGGGTCGCGATCCCCGCCTACGGTCGGCGGGCGGTCGCGGCCACCAGGTCCGCCACCCGTGTCCGCACCTCGACCCGGACCGGGTCCTCGGTGGGGACGCACCGGCGCCGGTTCCTGTCGTAGACGGTGCCGATGACACCGGCGTGGTCGGTGCCCACGCGGCGCAGCCGGGCCGTCCACCGCAGGCGCACCAGGCGCTCGGCCGCCTCGGCCGAATGCTCCACCGGCACGAGGTGGTCCGCGGTCCCGTGCACGAGCACCGCCCGACGGCCCGCGCCGGCTCCGGCCCCGGCGAAGACGTCACCGAACGGCGATCCCGTGTACGACCCGCCCAGTCCGACGACGGCCGTCGGGGTCCACCCGCCGAACGCCTCGGGATGCAGCCCGACCCACGCGGCGGCGTTGGCACCGAGCGACCAGCCGGCGACCACGACGCGCCCCGGATCCCCGCCGAACGCGCCGGACCCGTCGCGGGCGAACGCGATCGACGCCAGGAGCTGGTCCGCCCCGGCCGCGGCGTCGTCCGACTGCCAGTCCGGCACCACCGCGAGCACGCCCCGGGTGGCGAGCTCACCGGCCAGCGGTGCCAGGGCGTCGCGCTCGTCGGGCCCGCTGCCGTGCCACAGCAGCACGACGGGGGCCCCGGTCGCGCCCTCGGGAACATGGACATCGACCGACTTGCCCGGGGCGTAGTCGACCGTTCGGCTCAGGCCGGGCACGTCGGATCCGGACTACCGGTCGATCCGCGTGAGCCAGGGGACGACCGTCTTCAGGAAGTCGTTCCCACCCGGCGACGCGAGCAGCGGATCGAGGTGGCTGTACGTGGCCGTCCGGCTGACGACGGTCACGCTCGGGATCCTCGACTCCGCCTTGAACGCCCGGGCGCTGGCGGCCACCGCGTCGTTCGTCCCGCCGAGCGCAGTCTGGAACGCGTAGAGCGGCACGTCGACCTGCGAAGTGTGCAGCAGGCGGAGGCCGAGGTAGGTGGCGACGTCGTTCTGCTGGAGTGCCGCCGCGGCCCCGGCGTCGATCGACAGGCGCTCGGGGTAGTACCACTCGGCCGCGGACAGCGGCGTCTGGGCGAAGGCGTCGACCACATTGCGGATCGGCGTGATGCCCGTGTCTACCCAGCCGGCCGGGTCACCCGCAGCGGCGACGTGGCCGGAGTGGACCTGGATGAGCTTGAGCCCGGGCGGCGACGTCTTGTAGTCGAAGGCGTATCCGAGCTGCGCGTCGTTGGTCACCGGCTTCGGCGGCTTGAACGCCGCCGGCAGCAGCGGGAAGTTCTCGAAGGTCGTGGCCGGACCCGTCGGGTCCTTGTAGGCGGTGACCGCACCCACCTCGCTGAACGCTCCCGTGGCCCACGGCAGGCCGACGCCGAGCAGGTCGAGCCACGGGCCCTTGGTGGACAGCTGCGCGATCTGGGCCTGGACGGAGGGGACCGTCGGGGGCGTCCCGAATGCGCCGGCCGCGCCGGCACACCCGTCGATGCACACGATCCCGTTGATGGTCCGGTAGCCCGCCGTGCCGGCGAAATCCCAGGCGGCGTACGCGGCGGCCTCGGTCCCGCCGAGCGAGTGGCCGCCGAGGGTCACCGTGCGCCGGCCGCCGTCAGCCGCCCGGACGATCACGGCGTGCAGGTCGTCCATGGCCACGGCCATGCCCCAGTCGGCGACGAAGGGGTAGTCCGCCGCCTGGAGGGGCTGGTAGTGGTGGGTGATCGCGGGATCGGCGATCCAGCCGAGGTAGTAGTCGAACATCTGCGTGGTCGTGGTCCTCCCGGCGAGCGTCGACTGCACGACGGATTCGTCCTGGAGCGCCCCTTCCCGCCGCATCTCGGACCACACCTGGAGGTCGGGGACGTGCGCGGCGAGGTACGGCGCCACCAGGTCGAAGTCGCCGGCGCCGCCGTTGGTGCCGGGGACGAGCACGAGCACGTGCGAGGCCGACGGATTGCCGAACCGCCGGACCTGGACCCGGTCGTATTGGGCGGGTGTGCCGGCGACAGGGGGCGTGGCGACGGTCAGGACCGCCTCGGGCACGGAGGCCGGCGCGCCGAGGGCGGTCGGGTCCCCCGGCACGGTCGTCGAGGTCGTCGACGTCGTCGTGGTACTGCCGCACGCGGACAGCAGCGCCGCCAGTGCCAAGGCGCAGGCCGCGCTCCCCCGGTTCATCCGTCGTCGCATGCTGTTCCCCCCACCGAGTCCCGCGCCGTCGACCCGGGAGCCCGCCCGATCGGGCGCACGGTCCGAGCGTAGCCAGCGCCCCCGGCGCGTGGGCGCGACGCCCGGCGCGTTGGCGCGTCGCCCGGTCCGGCCGGCACTCCGGAAGCCCGCCACCGGGACCCGGGCGTTCAGGGGAGGCGGAGCGTGCCGTCGCCCTCGCGGGACGCGAGGCCTTCGGCGACCAGGGCGTCGGCCACGCGCGCGGCACGGACCGGGTCGTCGGGCCAGCCCGCAGCGGCGGCCAGGTGCCCGGGTGCGACGGGACCGGCGCGGAGCGCGTCCACCAGCCGTCCCCGACCCTGGCGGTCCGAGCCGGCGAACCGCGGCTGGGCGACGGAGACGGATGCCGATCCGCGTGCCGGATCGGGGGCGGGGCGGCCCGCGGACGCCCACCGGCACCGCCGCCGCACCGGGCACGCCGGACAGTCGGGCGACCGGGACGTGCAGACGGTGGCACCCACGTCGAGCAGCGACTGGCCGAATGACCAGCCCCGGCCCGGCGGCACCATGGCGTCGACGAGCAGCTGCGCCTCGGACGGTCGGACCGGCCGGCCGGCCACGCTTCGGGCGATGACCCGTCCGGCGTTGGTGTCGACCACGCCGACGTCGCTCTCGAAGGCGAAGGCGAGGACGGCACGGGCCGTGTAGGGGCCCACGCCGGGGAGGGCGAGCAGCGCGTCGAGGTCGTCGGGGACACGGCCCGAGTGGCGGGCCACGACGGCCTGCGCCGCGCCGTGGAGGTTCCGGGCCCGCCGGTTGTACCCCATGCCCTCCCAGGCCCGCAGCACGTCGCCGAGGGGGGCCGCCGCGCACGCGCCCGGCGTCGGGAACGCCCCCAGGAACCGGTGGTAGGCGGGGACGACCCGGACCAGCTGGGTCTGCTGGGCGAGCGTCTCGCTGACGAGCACGGCCCAGGGGTCACGGGTGCTCCGCCACGGCAGGTCGGGCCGCCGGGACGTGCCCTCGGCCGAGCCCCAGCGTTCGATGGCCTCCCCCACTGCCCGGACCTGGCCCAGTGGCCGCACCGACCCGGGTGCCCCACGCACCCCCGTACGGCGGGTCATCGTGCCGACCGGAGGATCAGCCCCAGACGCCGTCCCCGTAGGGACGTCGTCTGGCCGGGGCGAAGGCCTCCTTCCAGACCATCACCTTGCGGCGGAAGAAGCAGACCTCCTCGCCGCGCTGGTTGAACGCCTTCGTCTCGACCGTCACCACGCCCCGGTCCTCGCGCGACGTCGACTCGACCTTGTCGATCACCCTCGTCTCGGCGTAGATGGTGTCGCCGTGGAACGTGGGGGCCCGGTGCAGCAGGGACTCGACCTCGAGGTTGGCGATGGCGGCGCCGCTGACGTCGGGGACGCTCATCCCGAGTGCCAGCGAGTACACCAGGTTGCCGACCACGACGTTCTTCTTCTGGACCGACTCGTTCTCGGCGAACCACGCGTTGGTGTGCAGCGGGTGGTGGTTCATGGTGATCATGCAGAAGAGGTGGTCGTCCGCCTCGGTGATGGTCTTGCCGGGCCAGTGCCGGTAGACGTCGCCGGGCACGAAGTCCTCGAAGTAGCGGCCGAAGGGACGGTCATACGTGGTCATGCCCGTCAGTGTCGTCCGCATCGGACCGGGCCGTCCAGCCGCGCAGGGCCCCACGCCGGTCCGGGGGCCGGTCCGGCTCAGGCGGCGGGTGGGGCGGGGCGGGTGGTGAACGCCAGCACCCAGTCCGGGTGGCTGTCGCCGTCGATCGCCATCCGCCACGTGTAGCGGGTCCCCGGCGCCAGCGGCAGCGGACCCAGGTTCACGGCCAGGGCGACGTCCACCGGCGAGCCCTCGGGCACGTCGGTGGGCCGGCCCACGGTGAACTCGCCGCGCACCTCCACCGGGTGGTCGCCGTCGGGCGTGGGCACCAGGACCGGGCGCCCGTCGGCGTCCTCCAGGTAGAGCTCCCAGTGGTGGGACTCGTCGGCCTCGTGCCAGCCCACGTCGATCTTCAGGGCGATCGCCGAGGGCACCGGGTCGGGTCCCGTCATGCTCCAGCCGCCCCCCAGCACGTAGAGCTTGCCGTCGGCCACCTGGGCGGAGTCACACAGCATCATGGTCACCTTCACAGGAGGTGAGGCTACCGGCTCGACGGGTGGCCGACGCCACGGACCCGGAGCGGGGGCCACCGTTCGGTCGGCCGCCGCCACGCGGCGGGTCGGGGACGCCCCGGTATCGTTGCGCCATGGAGCTGCGCGGGTTGCGGGACGACGTCTACCGGAGGCCCCTCGCCACCGCACTCGACCGGCTCGGCATCGGTCCCGGCTGGACCTGCGTCGACGTCGGCGCGGGCGGGGGGGACGTCACCGTGGCCCTGGCCGAGATCGTCGGGCGCGACGGGCGCGTGTACGCCGTCGACAGCGACCCGCAGGCACGCGACGAAGTGGCGTCGGCCGCCGCTGCCCACAGTCAGGTGCTGGCCATCACCCAGGCCGGCGAGGACCTGCGGCTGCCCGAACCCGTCGACCTGGCGTTCTGCCGGTTCCTCCTCCTCCACGTCGTCGACCCGGGCGTGGTCCTCCGACGGATGGCGGCGGCCACCCGCCCCGGGGGCTGGGTCGTGGCCCAGGAACCGATCACGTCCGCCGGCCGGATCGCCGGCCGGCCGTTCTCCATGCCCGATGCCCGCCACCCCGACGTCGGCGCACTGCTGCCGGCGCTGGTGCGCGAGGCCGGGCTCGACATCGTCGACGCCTGGGCCGAGGCTCCGGCCGGAGCCGGTCCGGGTCCAGTCGCCGACTACCTGGAGCTCCTGACCGAGGTCGACCCAGGGGACGACCCGGTGGTACTCCCGCCCCTGGTGACGGTGGTCTCCCAGGTCCGCCCCGACGGACGCCCGACGGGGCGGCCCGCGGGCGTCGCGGCCGGGGGGCGGCCCGATACGATTGCGCGGTGACCGCCGACCAGATCCCCACCCCCGACCTCCTCGCCGCCTCCGACGCCGCCGCCGTGGCCAAGGCCGCCGTCGAGGCCGGCATCGCCTCCCTGGCCGCCGCGGGCGGCCCCGATGCGGCCCAGGTGCTCGCGTACGACGTCTCCCACGCGGCCGCCGCCGTGCGCACGGCCGAGTCCGTCCTCACCTATGGCGCCCACGGCGACACCGAGGCCCGGATCGCCTGCGCCTTCGTGGCCGATGCGCTGGCCGAGCTGGCGGCGCGGATCGTCGGGCGCTCCGCCGAGTGGGGCGTCACCGCCGACTGGATGGCGCCGGCGGAGGCGTTCGTCGCCACGTACCGCCGCCCGGCCTACCTCGCCTCGCTCGCCGAGACCCCGGGCGAGCGTCACCTCGACCCCGACTTCGAGCTGGTCCGCGACACCTTCCACCGCTTCGCCGCCGAGCAGATCCGGCCCCGTGCCGAGCACATCCACCGGGCCAACACGGACATCCCCGAGGAGATCATCGAGGGCATGGCCGAGATGGGGGGCTTCGGCATGTCGGTCCCCGAGGAGTACGGCGGCTTCGCCTCCGAGGGCGAGGCCGACTACCTGAGCATGGTGGTGGCCACCGAGGAGCTGACCTGGGGATCGCTCGGTGCGGGAGGGTCGCTGATCACCCGGCCCGAGATCCTGACCCGGGCCATCGTCAAGGGGGGGACCGAGGAGCAGAAGCAGTACTGGCTCCCGAAGCTCGCCACCGCCGAGGTGCTGGGCGCGGTGGCCGTGACCGAGCCCGATTTCGGCTCCGATGTCGCGGGCGTGATGCTCCCGGCCACCCGGGTCGAGGGCGGCTGGATCCTCAACGGCGTGAAGACCTGGTGCACGTTCGCCGCCCGGGCCGACGTGCTTCTGCTGCTGGCACGCACGGACCCCGACCGGTCGAAGGGCCACAGGGGACTGTCCATCTTCCTCGTCGAGAAGCCTCCGGCGGACGGCCACGGCTTCGCCTTCACCCAGGACCCGGGCGAGGCCGGCCGCCCCGCCGACTCGGGCGGGAGGATGGAGGGGCGGGCGATCGACACGCTCGGCTACCGCGGCATGCACTCCTACGAGGTGTCGCTCGAGAACTGGTTCGTGCCCGAAGCCAACCTGGTCGGCGGCGAGGAGGGGCTGGGCAAGGGCTTCTACCTCCAGATGCAGGGCTTCGAGAACGGACGCCTGCAGACGGCGGCCCGGGCCGTGGGCCTGATGCAGGCCGCCTACGAGGCCGCCGCCGAGTACGCCGCCAACCGGGTGGTCTTCGGCGCCCCCATCGCCGAGTACGAACTCACCAAGGTGAAGCTCGCCCGGATGGCCGTCCTCATCCAGGCCTCGCGCCAGTTCGCCTACGAGGTGGCACGGCTGATGTCGAAGGGCGAGGGCGTGCTCGAGGCGTCGATGATCAAGGCCTACGTGTGCCGGACCGCCGAATGGGTCACCCGCGAGGCGCTCCAGATCCACGGAGGCATGGGCTACGCCGAGGAGTTCCCGGTCAGCCGTTACTTCGTCGACGCCCGGGTGTTGTCGATCTTCGAGGGTGCGGACGAGACCCTCTGCCTGAAGGTCATCGCCCGACGCCTCCTCGCCGGCGGCTGAACCGCCCGGTCCCGCTCCCCGTCGCGCCGGCGCGCCCGGCTCGGGGTCAGAGGAGCCCGTCCATCTGGCCCATCGCCGCCGTCATGCCCTCCTCCATGCCCATCGACAGAATCTTCTCCATCGCCTCGGGCGAGGGGAAGGTGACCACGCAGGTCATCCGGGTTCCGGCCGCCGGGACCTCCTCGATGGTCACCCGGATCAGCGTCACGGGCATCCCGGGATCGGGCTCCCCCGAGCGGTCGGCAAATCCGTTCTCGAACTCGAGGCGGCGCGTCGGGTCGACGACCAGCGTCCTCCACCAGCCGCGCGGCGTGTCGCCCTCCGGACCCGTCATGAAGTAGGCGGAGCGGCTCCCCGGGCGCACGTCGTGCTCGACGAAGGTCGCCGGATAGGTCGGTGGCCCCCACCACCGCTCGAGCAGCCGCGGGTCCTCCCACAGGTTCCAGACCCGTACGGCAGGGACGTCGAACGCCGACGTGATGGTGAGGGTCCGGTCGGCGGCGTTCCGGGATGATCCGGTCACGGTCATGGCGTGCTCCTCGGTTCGGGGTCGTCGGTCGGTTCGGGTCGACGGTCCAGATCGTCGGCGAGCACGTGCGCGAACCGGTCGAGGCGGTCGCGCCACGAGGCCTCGAGCTGATCGAGGAGGAGGTGCGTGCGGCGGATCGCGTCCACGTTCCCCCGGACGAGCTGTTCGCGCCCGTGCCGTCGCTCGCGCTCCAGCACGGCCACGTGCTTCTGCACGGCGGCGAAGCTCATCGGGTAGGAACGAGCGAGGTCCGACACCGAGTGCTCGCACCGCAGCGTGCGGGTCACGATGTCCCGCCGGGTGGGATCGGCCAGCGCATGGAACAGCAGGTCGGCCGGTCGTTACGAGTCGGTGCTCACCCGGTACAGCTCGACGGAGATCATGTCGTCGGCCAGCTCCTGGCCGCTGAAGACGCAGTCGAAGGCCTTGGCCACGCGGAGGACCATCTCGGCGTTGGCGGCGCTGACCGCCATGTGGCAGGCGCCGTCCGAACTCAGGCGCTCCCAGAGGATGCCGATCTCGAAGCCCCGGCTGAACTCGGGATCGTCGGTATCGAAGTGGACGGTCGACTCCATGGATCGCCTATCGACACCGCGGTGCCTTCTCTTTACCCCTGATGCATCCCTGATGCCTCCCTGACGCCTCCGACCCGGTTGACGCCGTGCCGGCGCGACCGCACCATGGGGGGATGACCGACCGGGCACGCCTCCTGCTGGACCAGTTCCTCGGGGCGCTGGGCGGACCCGGTCCGGTCGGCGGCGTCGAGCTCACCCCGGGCGGATCCCTGCCCTCGGTGTTCGCCGTGAGCGACCTCGCCCAGGCGTCGGTCGGTGCCGCCGGCGCCGCGTGCGCCCGCCTGGTGGCGCTCGGCGCGGGCGTCGGTCCGTCCGTGACCGTCGACCGCGATCTGGCGTCGGCCTGGTTCGGGTTCTCGATCCGTCCGGAGGGCTGGGAACTGGTGAGCCCTTGGGACGCGCTGGCCGGCGACTACCGGGCCGAGGACGGGTGGATCAAGCTGCACACCAACGCGCCCCACCACCGCGCCGCCGCCCTCGCCGTCCTCGGCGTCCCCGGGGACCGCGACGCCGTGGCCGGTGCCGTCGCCACCTGGTCGGCGGACGACCTCGAGACCGCGGTCGTCGACGCCGGTGGGGCGGCTGCGGCGCTCCGGTCGCGGGCCGCGTGGGACGCGCACCCCCAGGGGATCGCCGTCGCCGGCGAGCCCCTGGTCCACCACCAGGTCACGGATCCCGTCCCGGGGACGGCCGCGCCGCCGATGGACGCCGGGAGGCCCCTGGCCGGGCTCCGGGTGCTCGACCTGACCCGGGTGCTGGCCGGGCCGGTCGCCACGCGCCTGCTCGCCGGTTGGGGCGCCCAGGTCCTGCGGATCGACCCGCCGGGTTGGGACGAGCCGGGCGTGGTGCCCGAGGTCACGCTGGGAAAGCGGTGCGCCCGTCTCGACCTCACCATGCCCGAGGGACGGGACCGCTTCCTCCGGTTGCTCGCCTCCGCCGACGTGCTCGTCCACGGCTACCGGTCCGACGCCCTCGAGGGTCTCGGACTCGGGGCCGCCCTCCGGTCCGAGACCCGGCCCGGACTCGTCGATGTCAGCCTGGACGCCTACGGCTGGACCGGTCCGTGGGTGACCCGCCGCGGATTCGACAGTCTCGTGCAGATGAGTTCGGGGATCGCCGAGGCCGGCAGGGCGGCAACCGGGGCGGACCGGCCCGTGCCGCTGCCGGTGCAGGCCCTGGACCACGCCGCCGGCTATCTGCTGGCGGCGTGTGCGCTCACCGGCCTGGCGCAGCGGCAGGTCGACGGGACGGGTAGCCGCTGGCGCACCTCGCTCGCCCGCGTGGCGCGCCTGCTGGTGGACACCGGGACCGACGGGGACCTGGACGGGCCGGGCATCGAACCTGCTCCTCCCCGATCCGACGAACCCGTCGAGCGGACCCCGTGGGGCGACGCCCGCAGGCTCCCGCCCCCGGTCGTGGTCGACGGCGCGCCCCTGCGCTGGTCGCTCCCCGCCGGACCTCTCGGGGTGTCGCCGCCGGATTGGCCGCCCGGCTGATCCGTCCGACCGTCCGGTCCGTCAGGCCGCCACGACTGGGGCGGCCCGGGCCGGTCGCGCCCGGTGCCCGAGCGCGTCGGCCACCGCCAGCGCCACGGCCGCCACGCCGATCCCGGCTCCGAGCAGGCACACCCCGGCCCAGCGGTGGCTCCCGTACAGCCAGCTGGCCGTCGCCGACCCGACGGCCCCGCCGGCGAAGTAGCACACCATGTAGGCCGAGTTGATCCGGCTGCGTGCCTCGGGGGCGAGGCGGTAGATCATCGACTGGTTGGTGACCTGGAGCCCCTGGACACCCACGTCGAGGACGAGGACCCCGACGATCATCATGGCCAGGTCGTGGCCGCCGAGCCACAGTGGCAGGAACGACGCCCCCATCAGCACGGCGAAGACCACGGTGGTCGTCCGGGTCAGGCCTCGGTCGGCCCATCGCCCCGCGAAGTTGGCGCACAGCGCCCCGGCCGCACCCACCAGCCCGAAGAGGCCGATGGACGCGGTGCCGTAGTGGTAGGGCGCTCCGGACAGGACGAAGGCCATGGTGGTCCAGAAGGCGCTGAAGGCGGCCATCCCCAGGGCGCCGAAGAGGATCCGGCGGCGGAGCAGCGGCTCGGCCCGGAACAGCGCCACCGTCGACCGCAGGAGCGCGCCGTACCGGATCGACGGGCGCTCCGACTCGGCCGGGAGGACCCGGCGCAGTACGAGGGCCATCAGGACCGTCACGCCGGCGGCCAGCACATAGACCGCACGCCAGCTGGTCACGGCGGCGACGAATCCGGACACGGTGCGGGCGAGCAGGATCCCGAGGAGCAGGCCGCTCATGACCTGGCCGACGACCCGACCCCGACGGGCGTCGTCCGCCAGCGACGCGGCCATGGGGACGAGCATCTGGGCCACCGTGGACCCGACACCCACGACGAGCGCCACCGCCACCAGCACGCCGATCGAGGGGGCGGCCGCCGACACCACCAGTCCGACGGCGGTCGCCGACAGGACCGCCGGCAGGAATCGGCGCCGGGTGAGGATGTCGCCGAGCGGCACGAGCAGGGCGAGCCCGAGCGCGTACCCGATCTGGGACAGCGTCACCACCAGGCCCGCCTCGGCCTCGTTCGTGCCGAACGACCGGGTGATGTCGTACAGGACGGGTTGGGCGTAGTACAGGTTGGCGACCGCGAGTCCGCAGGCGACGGCGAAGACGACCACGAGGCCCCTCGGCATGCCCGGGTGACCGGAGGAGGCGCCGGCGGCGGCGTCCGTCCCGTCGCTCGCTTCGATGGTGTGGGTCATGGTGTGCTCCGTCGTGATGGGCGAGGTGGCCGGCTGGTCCCGGGTACGAGAACGCTGCGCCCGCCCACACTATTCCTGTACGCACCGTTCATGATCTACGGTAGGTCGGTGGCCACGACCCGGCAACCGGTTCCGGCGCGGGGCGGACGACCGCGCAGCGAGCGGGCACGCCTCGCCGTCCTCGAGGCGGCTGCCGATCTCCTCGCGGAGGGCGGGCTCGGGGCCGCCACGATCGAGGCCGTCGCGGCGCGGGCCGGGGTGAGCAAGGTGACCATCTACAAGTGGTGGCCGTCACGCGGTTCGGTGGCCGTCGACGCCTACTTCCACCGCTACCGCCGGACCAGCACCTTCCCCGACACGGGCGACCTGGCCACCGACCTCACCGGTCAGATCCGTCTGCTCGTGCGGGCCTTCCGCGGTCGGGCCGGCTCGATCATGGCCGAGCTCATCGGACAGGCGCAGACCGATCCCGCGCTGGCGGACACGCTGCGCTCCCGCTGGCTCCGACCCCGACGCGACGCGTCGACCGCGGTACTGCTGCGGGCCGTCGAGCGTGGCGAGATCCGCCCGGACACCGACATCCCGGTGGTCCTCGACCAGCTGTACGCGCCCCTGTACTACCGGCTCACCATGCGCCACGAGCCCCTGACCGCGGATCTGGCCGACTCGTTGGTGCGCACCGTGCTCGACGGGATCCGTCCCCGGCCGGACGCCGCACGCCCCGACGGCCGGGAACGCGCCCGGGCAGTCAGCCGGCGGACCGGGTGAGGCCGGCGCGCTCGCCCCGGGTCACGAACTTGGTGGCCATCTTCCGCGAGGCCTCGTCGATCATCTCGTCCCCGAACATGACCGCACCGGTGCGGTCCTCCTCGGTCGCCGTGCGGTAGGCGTCGAGGATGCGCCACGCCTTGTCGAACTGCTCCTGGGTCGGCGAGTAGACCTCGTTCAGCACGCCGACCTGGTCGGGGGTGAGGGCCCACTTGCCGTCGTAGCCGAGGACGCGGGTGCGCTGGGCGAATTCGCGGAGACTGTCGAGTTCGCGGATCTTCAGGAAGGGGCCGTCGATGACCTGGAGGCCGTTGGCCCGACCGGCCATCAGGATCTTCGAGAACACGTAGTTGAAGTGGTCACCGGGGTACTCGGGGATGGCGACGCCACCGGTCAGCACGGGCATCTCCATCGAGGCGGCGAAGTCGGCCGGACCGAAGATGATGGTCTCGAGGCGGGGCGAGGCGGCGCAGATCTCCTCGACGTTGATGAGACCCCGGGTCGTCTCGATCTGGGCCTCGATGCCGATGTGGCCGACCGGCAGGCCGCACTTCCGCTCGACCTGGGTGAGCAGGAGGTCGAGGGCGACCACCTCGGCGGCCGACTGCACCTTCGGGAGCATCAGCTCGTCGAGGCGCTCGCCGGCGTTCGACACGACCTCGATCACATCGCCGTAGGTCCACTCGGTGTCCCAGGCGTTGACCCGGACGCACAGCACACGGTCGTCCCACGGGAGCGTCCGGATCGCCTCGGCCACCTTGGCCCGGGCCGCCTCCTTCTCCAGCGGGGCGACCGAGTCCTCGAGGTCGAGAAAACTCATGTCGGCGGCGACGGTGGGGGCCTTGGCCAGGAAGCGCTCGTTGGATCCCGGTGAGGACATGCAGGAGCGGCGCGGCAGGTTGCGGGAACGTTCGGACATGGTCCCGATCGTAGGGCGGCGGCGGGCACGGGCCAAAACGACGGCGCACGGGCGACGGACCGGAAGCGGCGTGCTGGCCGTCCGGCGGTGCGGTCCGGCGCACGGCCGGACGGGGGCGGGCCCCGTCAGTCGCCGGTGGTTCCGTCGACGGCGTCCCGGGCCATCTGCTCGGCCAGGTCGTCGGGGGTCAGCTGCTCGGACAGGAGCCGCTCGAACCGGTCCGGGTCTCCGGCGGTGAACGCCCGGCACAGGGGGAATCCCTCGACGTAGCAGGTGAGGTACGCCCGCCACGTCGGGTGGGTGAGAAACTCGACGGCCTTGACTGCCCGGTCACGCGGCAGGAGCCCCCATCGGGCGACCTCGTCGATCACGGTGTCCGGATCGGCGCCGTCCTCGTGGAGACGGAACGCGGCGTTGGTGCGGACAGCACCGAGTGCCTCACCCGCCTCGGCCACGGCGGCGACCACCTCGGTGTCGTAACGGATGCCGAGCGGCACCAGGTGTTCGGCGACGGTCGCCTCGGGGTGCCGGCCCCACGCCACTTCGAGCCCGAGGTCGGCGAGCCCTTCGGCGAGCAGGCACTGCGGGGTGCCGACGAGGAAGATCGACTCCTCCCACCACTGGCGCCGGCGGACCAGGCCCACCTCCTTGCGGGAGTGTTCCGTGTGGTGCCCGGGATACGCCTCGTGGGCCACGAGGTGGGCCAGACCGGTCGAGAGGACCGGCA
>Ga0307373_10001939_pt1 | contig 38080 bp, 29 predicted proteins | sample OX2MG_FD_202534 | JGI IMG/M metagenome (GOLD analysis project Ga0307373, IMG submission 202534) | Soil microbial communities from Risofladan, Vaasa, Finland - OX-2 | ecosystem: Environmental > Terrestrial > Soil > Coastal area > Acid sulfate soil | place: Finland: Risofladan, Vaasa | collected...
GGGGCCACCATCGACAGTGAGGTCCGGACCGATGTGATGCGCTGGAAGTACGCCAAGCTGCTCATGAACCTGGGCAACGTCATCAGCGCCTTATGCGGTCCGGAGGAGAGAGGTGGCGCGCTCAACCGGAGGCTTATGGACGAGGCCGAGGCCTGCTACCGGGCGGGCGGGATCGACTACGCCTCGGCCGAGGAGGATCGGGAGCGACGCGGCCAGCGACTCCAATTGGGGAAGGTCAACGGCGCCGATCGGCTGGGGGACTCCTCCTGGCAGAGCCTGGCGCGGGGCACCGGCTCGATCGAGACCGAGTTCCTCAACGGGGAGATCGTGCTGCTGGGCCGGCTCCACGGCGTGCCCACACCGGCCAATGAGTTGGTCTGCCTTCTCGCCAGACAGGCCGTGAGCGAGGGATGGGCGCCGGGGGCGATCACCTCCAAGGAGATCCTGGAGCGCCTCGAGCGCCTGGACCTCCTGGATCGCCCCTGATGGGATCGCCCCTAACCTGCCGGACGCTCGGGCCTATATATGGCCGAGACCCGGTTCCACTAAGCGTCGAAAAAGTGCCCGTGGGCTAGGCGATGAAGTCGAAGACGTCACCGGGGGTGGCCGGGGTGGTACCGGCCGGCGTGGTGACCAGCACGTCCACCGACCCGGGTAGGTGGGCGGGTGATAGTGCCCTCATCTGTCCGTTCGGCTCGACCACCACCTGGGTGGCGGACACAGTGCCGAAGTGAACGACCGTCGCACCGTTGAGCTGGGTTCCGGTGATGGTGACCCAGGTCCCCCCCGTGGTCGGCCCCTGGCGGGGACTGACGGACTGAACCCCGGGGGAGGCGTTGGGCGCAGCTTCAGCGGCCGCCGAGGGGGGCGGCGGCCCGGGCTCAGTGCCGGCCGCCGCACCGCCGGATGAGCCTGCACTGGAGGAGGCGGAACCTGACCCGGCCGCGCCGGTGGAGCTGGTGGGGCCGACCGCCGATTGAGGCCCGCTGAGCAGACCCGAGGCGCCTCCGGATCCCGCCGTCGGAGCCAACGGGGCGCCGGAGCTGATCCCGCCAGCTGAGTTGAACGCCGGGCCGCCGCTCCTGGCCGGTCCGGAGGCCGTGGTGGAACTCGTAGACGACTGGCCCGAATGGAGTCCGATCCCCACGCCGGCGGCAACGAGGAGGGCGGCCGCGGCCGCCCCGGCAAGGACGCGCTGCCAACGGCCGGCCAGACGGACCGACGCCGGCTTGTTTTCCGCCAAAGGGCTCGGTCGGATGCTCTGGGTGAGGATCTGTCCGCTCAGCCGATCGGAGAGACCAGGCGGTAACGACCGGGGCCGGTCCACGCCGACTAGAGCCAAGGCAACCGCCTCGTCCCCTCCCGCACCCATGGAGGCCTCCGGGGCATCCGAGCCCGCTGCCGTGAGAGCTGCGGCCAAGTGGTCGGCCAGAGTCGGATCAAGGGGCCGGGCCGGATCGAGGGGTTGGGCCGGATCGAGGACTTGGACCCCAACGTATGGAGCAGAGACGGCCGACCCTGTCAGCACCCCTTCCAGGCGGTGACGCAGCACAGGAGGCAACGAGCGGGGTCCGTCGATCCCCTGCAGGAGCTCGGCCAGGTCAGTGGGCTGCTCAGCCATCGTCGCCGTCCAGTTCACCGCGGAGTCCCTGGCGCGCCCGCTGAAGGAGGGACTGGATCTGTGTCCGGGTCCGACCCATCTGGCTGGCGATGTTCTCGACCGACATGTCGTCGAGGTACTTGAGGACCAGCACCTGTCGATGCAACGGGGAGAGCCTCCCCAGGGCGCGCGCTACCTCGTCCTGCCGATCCAGGCGCTCGACATCACGGTCCTCGTCCTCTTCGGTCACCAACTGCAGTCCGTGCCGGGCCACTTCGGCCTTACGCTCGGCTTCGTAATGCCGGGCCAGACGCCGCTTGGCGATGGCGCACATCCAGGTGGCCAGGGAAGATTCACCTCGAAAGCCGGACGCCGATCGCACCGCCTCCAACAGCGTCTCCTGCAGAAGATCTTCGGCCGCCGCCTCAGACCCGCCGACCCGGGCGAAGACGAATCCGTACACCACCGGCGCCACCTCATCCAGGAGGCGGCGCACGGCTGTCGGGTCGCCGGCGGCGGAGGCGAGGAGAAGGTCGACTTCGCCGTGGTGGAATGCCGGGTCGATGGTCAATGGCGCAATGGGGATCGGCTACGAGGTCGGGAAGGCCAGCCAGGCCGCTTGGGCCCAGGACTTCATATTGGTGGCCATGATGCCCGTATCCGAGGCGGTGTAGAGCAGATTCCCGATGACCACAGCCCGCTCGATCCCGTTGGAATATGGGTAGTACATCATGGTCCCGCCGCCCGGCGCCGGGGCCGGTGCGGTGGAGGCCCCGCCCGAGCTGGAGCAGGTGTTACAACCACCGGGGCTCGGCGGGCCGGGCTGGGACTGCGGTTGGGGCTGGGCGAACTGGGCCACCTGGTGAAGCGAGCCGTCGGTGCCGACGTGCCAGACCATCAGACCATTGAACTCCGAGCCCGACGAGCCCGAGGAACCTGACGAAGACTTGCTGCCTGAGCCTCCCGAGGGCTGGGCGTACTGATAGTCGGTGACCGGCATGGCCACCAGGCGGAGGCTGGGCCACCAAAGAAGGGCGTGAGGATCATTCTGGGCCGTCGAGTTGGCTCCATCGATCTCCAAACGAGAGCGCAGGACCGGTTGGCTCGGGTTGGACACGTCGAACACCGACAGCTGGAGGCCGACCTGGCGCAGGTTGGAGTCCACCGCTTCACCAACTCCCAGCAGAAGAGACCCACCCAGCGGCTGCAGGAACGAGGAGTATCCGGTCAGCGCCAGCTGACCGTCCAGAGTGGGATGAGTGGGGTTGCTGAGATCGACCACGTAAAGCGGGTCGGTCTGGCGGAAAGTGACCACGTAACCGAGAGGCCCGACAAAGCGGACGCCGTAGATCTTCTCCCCTTGGCCGAGACCGCCGATACTGCCCACGGAAACGAGAGCACCGGTCTCTGGGGCCAGAACGGTCACCAGGTTGTCCGACAGCTGGTTGGGTGTGCTGCCTTCGCCGGGGGCCGGCGTGGCCTGGCCCACCGTGGTCGCCACCCGGAGGTCACCGTTGTACTCGGACAAGGCGTACTGGCCGATGAGGGTGCCGGGGACCACGCCGGAGCCGAGATAGCGCGGCGCCGCCGGATCGGACAGATCGAAGCCGTGGATATCGGTAGTGATTCCGTCAGCCGGTGACACCGCCGGCATCCCCCCGGCCGGGGCCATGGGAGTCATGTAGATCTGGTCAGCCCAAGGGGAGGTGGCGACGTAGAGGGCATTGGTGCTGGCATAGACCGTGGAGGCGTTGCCCACCACGGTCGCCTCCGGGCCGGGCTGGCTGGAGGCCGGATCGAGGCTCACCACCGAGATGGTTCCGAGACCGGAGGCCACCGTCGGATGCAACGCCGCCTGACAGGACGCCAATCGCGTCTTGCCTCCAGGGGAGGTGGTCACGGCGGGTAGCCAATTCGAAAGAGACGAGCCCTTGACGATGGCCTGGTTCTGATGGGTGGCAGCACTGAGCTCGACCGGGCTCGAGCCGGAGGGATTCACGAAGGGCAGGTTCGGCTGGCCCTGCAGAACAACCAGGATCCGCCCGGCGATGAGGCGGGCGCCCTGCTCGGAACCCTGCAGGTCGAAGGAGCGGACCACCGACAGATGGGTGGGGTCGCTGAGGCTGACAACATCGACCTCGGTGCCGGACTGGTTGGTGGATGGATCCCACTGTCCCTGGCCAATGATCACCGCGTAGCCGCCTGTCACCAGCAGCTGCGGGGCATAGCCAACCTGGGGAAGGGCGATGAAGCCGTCGAGGTGGGGGGTCGAGGTGCTGACATCGGCTACCTCGAGGCCAACCGGGCTGTGGCGTATGGCCAGCAACAGGTGGCCGTCGGTCTTGGTGAGGTCGGGTTCGTCCACCCCCACCTCCTGGTTGTTGGTGCCGGAGTACGAGGGTGAGGCGCCGGCGGGCTGGCTGGGGGAGTTGGTCGCCCCCCCCGAGTTAGATGCACCCGGTGCAGGCGCGGCCGCGCCAGCCTCCTGGGCTCCCCCAGCTTGGGCAGTACCGCCGGCGGCGGCCGTCCCGGAAACGGCGTAGCCACCGGGTTGAGCCAGGCCGTAAGGGCCGACCTCCCCGAGAGCCTCTGTCTTGACCTGGCTCAGGAGCTGGGTACAGCCGCCGTAGGCCACCAGCGAAACCGGCGCCGCCGACCGGGGCGCGGTGAGCGGCGCGGTGGTCGTTGTCGGGCTGGAGGTAATGGGAGGCGCCGGAGGCTGGGTGGTGGTCGTGGTGGGCGGCTCGGACCGGACCGAGGCCACCGGCGCGCCCCGCATGGCCACCGCCGCTCCCCCTCCGGCAGCCAAGACGAGTACCACCGCCCCGGTCACCAGGGTTCGTACCCGGCGCTCCGGGGACCCCACTTCTGCCCAGATCTTACAAAACATGCCCATGGCTCACCCCTCGGTGCCGTATGGACAGTTGGTGGCGGCATCCGGGCCGGATCAATCGCGCCTGGACGAAATTATTGGGGCTCTCTTCGTACGCCGCCGGGTGGAACGGGGACGACCCCACCACCGATTCCCTGGAAGGGGAAGGATGGTGGGGCCGTCAGGTCCGGGTACTCGGGTGGGCTCGCTTAGGAGCAGCCGTTGGTGGCAGTCGGGGGCCTTGCCTAGGAGCAGCCGCTGGTGGTGCCGCAGCTGGCACAGACGTAGCAGGAGCCGGCTCGTTGCATGGCGTTTCCGCACTGGTAGCAGTAGGGCGCATCCTTGACCTCGGCTCGGCCGAGCACGATGGGACCCTCGTCCACAGGCTGGGCGGCCGCCATGAAGGCCTGGGGCTCCGGCTCCATCCGGGTGGTCTCCTCGATGAATCCCACTGTCGGCGTTGCGATCTCATCGACACCCGGGAGGGTGGGTTGGGTCCGCTCGTCCGAGGTCAGGATGCCGAGCTCGGCCCGCTCCGAGTCGGGCATGTAGTCCACCGCCAGCCGCCGGAAGATGTAGTCCACCAGGCTGGTGGCCAGGCGCAGGTCGGGATCATCGGTCATCCCGGCCGGCTCGAAGCGCATGTTGGTGTACTGCTTCACGTAGGTGGAGAGAGGCACGCCGTTCTGCAGACCCATGGAGATGGCGATCCCGAAGGCGTCCATGATCCCGGCCAGGGTGGAGCCCTGCTTGGAGATCTTGAGGAACAACTCACCGGGGCGGCCGTCCTCGTACTCACCGACATGGACATAGCCCTCGCAGTCCGCCACCCGGAACTTGAAGGTGTTGGACCGGCGCCGCTTGGGCAGACGCTCCCGGATGGGCTGCTTGACGATCACCGTCTGGACGGCCAGGGCCTTCTCCAATTCGGCGATCTTGGCGGCCAGGACCGGATTGGCCGCCGCCGTCACCTCGGCTGCGCCCATGGGCGCCTCGGTGCCGTCCTTCTTAGCCATCGAGAGCGGCTGGGCCACCTTGCAGTTGTCCCGGTAGACGGCCACCGCCTTGAGCCCGAGCTGCCAGGCCTCGATGTGCAGCTGCTCGATCTCCTCGACCGACGCCTCCTCCGGCATGTTGACCGTCTTGGAGATGGCCCCGGAGATGAAGGGCTGGACCGCACCCATCATCCGGACGTGGCCCCGGTAGTGGATGACGTTGTCACCCATGGAGCAGGCGAAGACCGGAAGGTGCTCGACGGCCAGCGCAGGAGCGCCGAGGATCGTCTTGTTCTCATCGATGTAGGCGATGATGGAGTCGATCTGCTCGGGGCTGTAACCCAACCGCTCGAGGGCCCGCGGCACGGTCTGGTTGACGATGGACATAGTCCCACCGCCCACCAGCTTCTTGAGTTTCACCAGGCCGAGGTCGGGCTCGACGCCGGTTGTGTCACAATCCATCAGGAGCCCGATGGTGTTGTGGCTGACGAACCCGTTGGCCACATAGGTCACGTTGGCGGGAACGGAGATGTCATAGGTCAACTCGTCATCACCGAGTTGGGCGCTGACCACCCGGTCATAGAAGAAGGACAGCAGATGACCGAGCTCGGGGTCCTGGGTCCGCTCGTACAGCTCCGAGGCGATCTTCCGGGACACGGTCTCCCGGCTGAGCTCCATCAAGAGAACCTTCCGCAGCCGGTCGTTGGCTGGGGCCAGGCGGTCCACCAGCTCTCGCGTCAATGGAATGTGGTCGTACCGGGCCGCCTGCCTGGCAGTGGCTGACCGCACGGCGAAGTTCTTCCGGTCGCTCATAAAGCCGATCTCCTCCAGCCAGCGGCTGTTGGCCGCCAGATTGAGCAGTCGTAGGGCGGCCAGCGGAGACCTGCCCCATCCGGTCCGCACCGTGTCGACCTTGCGGGTGGTGACGAAACCCAGTGCCAGCAACAGGTTCTGCACGTCACGCGAGAACTCGAGACTGGTCGTCGACCAGACCGGGTAGCCGCTGGTAACGGTGCCGTCGGCCTCGAACAACCCCCGTAGGAACGCCGAGTAGATCGTCCGGTCGTTGCTGTAGAGGACGGCGTCGGGGATGCGGGGCACGTATCCCTTACCCGAATGACCATCGACCGGGAGACTCTTAGCGAAGCCGCACGCCTCCCACCAGAGGACCAGTCGGACCGAGTCGAACCGCACCTCTGTATACCCGGTCTTGGCAGCAACGGCCGCCTGCAACCCGAATAGCTCCTTGCCGAGACGCTCCAGTCGTTCAACGACGTCGAAGTCGCCTTCGGAGACACAGAAGCGAAGGCCCTTCGAGTGGAGCGAGCCGTCGCCCATGAAGTAGCCGATCAGCTCGGCCAATTCGGCCGTCATCTGCCGAGGTACCCGGGCCGCGTAGTCGCTGGTCCAGTAGGCATCCGGCAGAGGGGGAAGCGGAGTGACCTGGGGCTCACCGACCAGCTGATCGAGAGCCAAGGGGACGAGATCGCCCGGACGGATCTCGCCAAACCGGCGCCACTCCCACCCGCCCGTACCCTCCGCGACCACCTTCACCCGGTGCTCGGGTGTGCCCTGGATCCGGTATCCCCGGCCGGTGTCGACCGTGACGACGTTGGCAACGCCGTTCACGAAGAACTTGGTTGCGCCCTGAGGACCATCATCCGTCTGGACGGTCGTGGCTAGGTCCTGCCACTTCTCCCCATTGACGTCGCCCAGGGAACCGAGCCGAACGAGGCCGCGACCGGTCGGGACGAGCGTTCCCCCGACCAGGCAGCCGGTCGGGGCCAGAACACTGGCTTGAGAATTGCGCACGCCGTACTGCTCGGCCGTCTCCACCGCCAGATCCCAGGCCTCCTGGGCAGCGGTAAGGAGACTGGTGGGAACCGCCTCTTCATCGATATCGGCCACGGCGGCCCGGTGCATGCGCAGGACGTTGAGCATGGGCTCGGCGTTATCGGTGTAGCCGGCAAAGGGGCCCATCCGGGCTGCCGTTCGGGCCGAGGTGGTGTAGGAGTGCCCGGTCATCAGAGCGGTGATGGCCGCCGCCCAAGCTCGACCTTCATCCGAGTCGTAAGGAAGGCCCTGGGCCATGAGCAGGGCACCGAGGTTGGCGTAGCCGATGCCGAGCTGGCGGAAGCGCCGCGACGTGGCCGCGATCCTCTCGGTCGGGTAATCGGCGTTGCCCACCAGGATCTCCTGGGCGGTGAAGATGACCTCCACTGCCGCCCGGAATCCTTCGACGTCGAAGCTGCCGTCGTCCTGCAGGAAGGTCAAGAGGTTGAGGCTGGCCAGGTTGCACGCGCTGTTGTCGAGATGCATGTACTCGGAGCATGGATTGCTGCCGTTGATGGGACCGGTGTTCGACGCCGTGTGCCAGCGATTGATGGTGGTGTCGAACTGCATGCCGGGATCGGCGCACTCCCAGGCCGCCTTGGAGATCTGGCGGAACAGATCCCGGGCCTTGATGGTGCGAAAGATCGAACCGTCGGTGACGGCCCGCAGGTGCCAGTCGGCATCGTCGACCACGGCCTGCATGAACTCATCGGTCACCCGGACCGAGTTGTTGGCGTTCTGGTACTGGGTGGAGTGGGAGTCCTTACCGTCGAGGTCCATGTCGAAGCCGGCGTCGCGCAGCACACGGGCCTTGCGCTCCTCCACCGCCTTGCACCAGATGAAATCCTCCACATCGGGATGGTCGGCGTTGAGGATGACCATCTTGGCCGCCCGGCGGGTCTTGCCTCCCGACTTGATGGTTCCGGCCGAGGCGTCGGCTCCCCGCATGAAGCTGACCGGCCCCGATGCCGTACCGCCACCCTGGAGCAACTCCTGGGAGGACCGGATGCTGGAGAGGTTGATGCCCGCTCCTGAACCCCCCTTGAAGATGGTGCCTTCCTCCACGTACCAGTTGAGGATGGAGTCCATGGTGTCTTCGACGGCCAGGATGAAACACGCTGACGCCTGCTGGGGCACGCCCTTGACGCCGATGTTGAACCAGACCGGGGAGTTGAAGGCGGCCTTCTGGTGGATGATGAGGTGCTTGAGTCCAGCGGAGAAGGCCTCGGCCTCCTCCTTGTCCAGGAAGTAACCGTCCTTGGTCCCCCAGGCGGTGATGGTGTCGACCACCCGGTCGGCCACCTGGCGCAGCGAGTGCTCGCGCTCGGGTGTGCCCAGGGTCCCCCGGAAGTACTTCTGGGCCAGGATGTTGGTGGCGTTCACGCTCCAGGAGGCGGGTACCTCCACCCCCAGCTGCTCGAAGGCGACGCTGCCGTCGCGGTAGTTGGTGATGCGGGCGTCGCGCCGCTCCCAGACCACTTCGTCATAAGGGTCGACACCCGGGGTGGTGAAGTGTCGACGGATACCGATTCCGAGCCGCTGCGGGGCGATGGCCATGCTGTCTGGGAGCCTTTCTGACTGGCGTTCCGGGCCTGGGAAACCAGGCCGGCTACTGCTCTGGGCACTTCGTGGCCCGGACCCTGCTACCGACGCTTACACACAACATCTTGTGGTCGGACAAGATCTTACCGCGAGATGAGGGGTAATTACACCACCGTAACTACCGGGATGTCAATGGATCCGGGGTGGTGAATCTCCTGCTCAGCGTGGTGCTCGCGAAGGTTTGCACTTGTGTGGAAAAGCACAATGGCGGGCGCCCCAGGGGCACCGACCGGAGGATCGGTCAGGCGGGGGGTTCGGAGTCCTGGAGGGCGGCCGAATAACCGTGTTCCACGATCGCCCCGGCCATCTGGGTGTACATCTCGCGATCAGGGGGCGCCCAGGTCCCCAGGCCGTCCACATAGCGGTTGTACATACAGAAGGCGGCGGCGATGAGAACGGTGTCATGGATCTCGACGTCCGTCGCCCCGGCGGCCCTGGCCGCCTCCACCTGGGCCGAGGTCACGCTCTTTCCGCCGGCCTGGACGCTGGCGGCGATGGCCAGAAGGCCTCGCATCTTGGCCGAGACCGGCGCGGTGGACAGATCGGCATCCACGGCGTCGACCACGTCCCACCCCCCCTCCAGCTGAGCCGCCGCGAAGGCGCCATGCGAGCCGGCGCAGAAGTTGCATTCATTGAGCCCGGAGACGTGGGCCGCGATCAACTCGCGCTCTCCGCGCGACAGCGAGCTGTCGCTACGGAGGAGGACATTGGCCAGGTCGGTCAGGGGACCGGCCGTCTCCGGGCGATACCGGAGCAAGCCGATGATGCCGGGATCTTCGGTGGGAAGCTGAATGTGGGCCATGTCAGGTGTCTCCTTGGGATGGGACGACTTGGGACGGGCCAAACGGATGGGTCGGGTCGATTGGAAACCTCATCGGGCCGTCGTTCTGGCCTGACGGCGGACGAACCGTCGGCGCCGGCCGATCTGCAGGGCGGTCCGACCGGCCGCCAGCCCCGCCCCCGCCCCCAGAACCACGCACACGACCAGCACCGGCGCGGTCGGCTGGCGGTCCAGAGCCAGCCAGGCGCCGGCCACGGCATCCAGGCCGAGCAGGGCACCAAAGATCACCAAGCCGATCTGGGCCGTCAGCTGCTTACGGCCGCGGCGCAGTGAGCGGAGGTAGGACTCGGCATAGGCGACCACGGCCAGGAAGAGGACGACGGCCAGCCCACCCGGAGCCGTCTCGATGGGCTGCTGGCTCAGTTGGACCGGGAAGCTCTGTGTTCCGACAACGCTGCCGGCCCGCAGGATCTGCAGCTGGCCGGTCACCTGGCCGGCCACTAGGTAACGGTTCGACCCCGGTTCGATGACGGCTCCGGTCCCGAAGGGTCCCGAGGTCAAAGGGGCGGAAACGGAGAGCAGCGTGGCGCCCAGGACCGACAGGGACAGTCGGACATGATCGGCTCCGGTCAACGGTGATCCTCCTGCCGGGGCCGAGTTGACCAGGACCGGAACCGGCTTGGCCAAGTCCACGGTGACTACCTGACCGGCAGCAGGGTCGGCGCCGGCCACCCGGGTGGATCCCCTCGGCAGGTGGCCTGAGTACGACGGTCCCCCTAGGCCCACGATGGCCAGTAGGACGAGAAGGAGCAGAAGGCCGGCGGCCACCAGCCCTCCCCGCATTCCTCCCGGGGGAGCCACGATCTGCTGGACCGGGATCAATTCCTCGGCGCCTACGCCGGCCAGGTCTGCCCCTCGACGGTGGGCGATAGTCGAGGGCCGGACGGTGGTCCCGGACGGTCGGACGGTCGGAGGAGCCGTTGCGTTGCCTGCCGGCTGGACGTCGGACGTCGCCAGGGCCGCAGGTGGCACGACGGCTCCCGGAGCCGGAGTCCCACTTCCAGGGACGACCGTGGCCGGAGCCGGAGTTCCACTCCCAGGGATCACCGTCGGCGGGGCTGACCCGCTCGGGCCAGGTATGAACGTCGCCGGCGCAGCCGAGGCAGCCGAATCGGGGACGACCGTCGGCGGCGCAGATCCGCTCGGGCCAGGTATGAACGTGGCTGGAGCGGACGAGGCGCCTGAATTGGGAACGACAGTCCCCCGAGTAGGGCCGGGCGCCGAGGGCCCAGGTTGAGCCAGACGCCCGCCCGTGACCCGCTCGGTAGCGGCCAGGATCGGCCCCGCCCCCATGACCGGCGTGCCCTCGGCACTCAGCCAGCCCGGACCCCAGGTAGCCGTACACGCCTCGGCCAGAGCCACACCGAAGGCCTCGGCCGTGGCCGGCCGTTCGGCCGGATCGGTGAGGAGGCCCTGCATGACCACGTCGGCAATGGGCGCTGGCACGTCAGGGGCCTTCTCGAGCAGAGGTGTGGGCTGCTCGAAGGCATGTTTGAACAACAGGGCCATGGCGTCCCCGTCGTCGTCGAAGGGAAGCCGGCCGCTCAGCAACTCATACAGCATGGTCGCCACCGCGTAGACGTCGGTGGCCGGTGAGACCTCTAGCCCCCGGGCTTGCTCGGGCGCGATGTAGGCCGGGGTCCCGAGCACGTCCCCCGTCCGGGTGGCCATGGTCGATTCCCCTCCGACCATCTTGGCGATCCCGAAGTCGGTGACCTTGATCGCCCCCGATGCGGAGTACATGAGATTCTCGGGTTTGACGTCGCGATGGAGGATGCCGCGGTCGTGGGCGGCCTGGAGACCGGCACAGACGGCCAGGACCATGGCACAGGCCGTGGCCGGAACGAATCCCTGGCTGGTGAAACGAGCCCAGACGGTGCCGCCGGGCAGCTTCTCCATCACCAACAGGCAGAGCCCGTCCTTCTCCACGTAGTCATAGATGGGAACGATGTGAGGATGGTCGAGCGCAGCTAGAACCCGCGCTTCAGCTATGAAGCGGCCCAGCACGCTGGAGTCGGCGGCCAGACCCGGCGGAAGCTGCTTAATGGCAACTTCTCGGCCCAGTTGACGGTGACGACCCTCGAGGACGACCCCCCAGCCGCCCCGGCCCAACTCGCTGCCCACCTCATAGGCGGGCAGGGCCTCGGCCACCGCCTGCCAGGAGTCAGTCAATGGATGACGCCTGGCCGTCGATGGGTGTCAGCAACCGACCGGTGGGCTCGCCCGGCATCGCTCCGGGCACTGACGTCTCATCGGCGCCAAAGTCGAGGCCGTCTTCCTCCTCGATCTCGTCGGCATCATCAGGGTCTGGCGTCGGGGTCAGGAAGCCGATGCCAAAGAGGATGACCGCTCCTAGGACCGCCCAGGACAACTCACGGCGGTTGGTCGGCGCCATCACCCGGAACGCGGACAGGCTGAACACGAAGACCAGTCCCAGACCGATCCCGGGTACCAGGAATCGGAGTCCGCGGCCGAAACGGTTGACCGGCAGCCGGCCGCGGGCCAGGGCGAGCAGGCAGCTGGCCACCCCGAGGCCGGTCAGGACAACCAGGGCCAAGCCGTACAGGCCATACACCGATCGGATGGAACCCCGAACGTCGGTGACCAGTGACTCCGAGGCGACCACATGACGGCCTGGGTCCAGCAGGGTGATCGAGGTGGGCAGGAGTCCCGTGGCCTGGCCGGCCAAGCCCGAGAGATCCAGGTCGTAGCGCAGGGTCGCGGTCCGCCCCGGCCCCACTTGGAAGTCAACCGTCGTGTCATAGGAGATGAACGTGAGCCCGATGACCTTGCCCTGGAGTTCGACCGTGGCGATCGACTCTGACCGGCTGGTGGCGTTGGTCAGGCGGATCACAATCGGGACCTGAGCGACGGGTTTCAGCGTCACCGGATGGGAACTAGTGGAACCGGCCACCGATTGTCCGGCCAGGCTCACCGACAGACCACCGGCCGGAGCCGCCCACGCCCTCAGGGGGAACAAGATGGCGATGGCGGCCACCAGGACCGAGCCCGTCACCGGCCACAGCTGGGACTGGCGACGGCCTGGCGAGCGATCCGACGAAACGGGCATCAGTTGCCCCTCATCTGACGATAAGCCAAGGCCGCTCCGATGAGCAGGAAGAGCAGGATGATGGTGAGGGTCGAGGTGTCGCCCTGGACGCTGGAGGCCAGCACAACCACCATCGGCGCGGCCAACACCGGACCACAATGGGCGAGGACCTGGTAATTGCCCACGGGCAGTTGGTTTACCGACAGAGCGGCGCTGAAGTGCCCGGACGGATCAGCGGTGGCCGTACCCACCTCGGCGTCGTTGACGGTGAGGGTGACGCCGGAACCGGGGGGGCACCCCTGACCGGTGGCCGCGACCGATCCGCCCGGAGGGATGGAGGGAGCGCTCAGCGCCAAGGCCCGCACGAAGGTGCGCACCGGAGCCGGACTGGCCGGCGCGGATGACGAGACGGTGTGGGCGGTCAGAGAGCCGGCCACGGGGGGCGGAGTGGCCGGTGAGGACACCGGGGAGGTGGTCGGCGGCGAGGTCGAGTGAACCGGTGTAGGCGGCGGGACCACCTCCGGCCGGGTCGTTGTGGTCGTAGCCCTCGTGGTCGTCGTGGTCGTCGTGGTCGTCGTGGTTGGAGTGGTGGTGGTTGTGGTGGTGGTGGTGGTGGTGGTTGTCGTCGTGGTCGTGGTCGTCGTGCTGGTCGTGGTGGTGGTCGGGGGCGGCGGAGGAGGCGTGTACGGAGCAGTTGTCGTTGTCGAAGGACATCCGCCGCCGGCGGCGGTGGGGGTGCAGGCTTGGGTGCCGGCGGAGGCCGACCCACCCGGAGAGAGGGCAACGGCAACGGCCAAGCCCAGGCCGACCGAGCCTGCGACCACCCAACCACGCCGGGGCGCGCTCAACCGTCGGCCCGGGACAAGCGGTGGTCCTGCTCGTACGACCGCCGGCAGGCGGTCCACCCAGTTCTCATACGCTCCCAAGGGACGCAAAGCTTGCGCGCGTATCGTACCGAGATCAGGCCCTGTCCATCGGCTCTGGGATGGTGACCCATACGTGACCAGCTACCTGGTGGAGCTCCAAGAACCCGGAGGAGATCGGAGGTCGTTTACCGTCTCCGAGCGCCTGGAGTTGGGCCGGGAGTGCGAGGGGATGCTGGTCGATGACCCCCAGGTGTCCCGCCGGCACCTGGCCCTCGAGCCCCGGAGCGGCGGCCTCTTCGTCATCGACCTCGGCAGCGCCAACGGCACCATCCTCAACGGAAACCGGATCACCGAGGCCCGACTCCAGACCGGTGACCAGGTGGTGCTGGGCGAGTCGCGCCTGCGCTTCGGAGGTCCGGAGCCGACTGGAGAGGCCGAGGCCGCCCGGCCCGAGCCGGTCCGCTCGGCCCCCTCGACGGTGGCCCTGACCGCGCCAGGCTCAGCGCCCCCGGCACCCCCCGCGCCGCCTGGGGTCCTCGCCCCTCCGGAGGGGGGGGCCGTGCGCTCGACCATCGCCCTGCATCCCCGGGAGGCCATCTACGAGCAAGTCGAGCCCGGGCCGGCGGGCGGGGGCGACCTAACCGCGGAGCTCCTGGCCGAGTGCACCTGGACCGATGAGTTGGTTAACCAGGCCGGGATCCCCATCGTCGACTGCCCGCTCGTCACCGTCGGCGGAGGGCTCGGCTCCTTCGCCCTGGTGGACTTCCTCCGCATCGCCGGGGTGCCCGCCGGCCAGATCAGGGTCCTCAGCCTGCTGGAGTGGCCCCACCAGACCTATCAGTACCTGGCCGAGGCGTCCCAGATCCGAGGCGATGACAGGCTCCGTTCGGACTCCATGTCGAGGATCGACAACATCTGGGGCTTCCCCAGCTACGCCCTGGAGGAGGCGATGCGGGGGAGGACCCTGGCCCCACTGTGGCGGGTCCTCACCGAGCCGGTCCTGAGCGAGTACTACAACCCCAAGGCCGCCGACATGTACTCCGGAGTTGAACGGGAGGCGCGTCGGATCGGTTGGCCCTCGATGCTGGTGGCCGGTCAGGTGAGGGTGGTGAGACCGAGGAGCGGCGGGGGTTACTTCGTCGTGCTCACTCCCCCACCCGGAGACGGCCCGACCAAGCGCATCGCCTATCGGGCCCGGTTCGTGCACGTAGCCGTGGGCTACCCCTCGCTGCGCTTCCTACCCGACCTTCAGCAGTACCGCGCCACCTACAACGACTTCTACCGGGTGGTGAACGCCTACGAGCAGCACGGCCATGTATACGAGGCGCTGGATCGATCCCCAGGGACGGTGGTGGTCCGCGGGGCGGGCATCGTCGCCTCCCGCATCCTGGAACGACTGGCCGAGGGGAGGGAGCGCGGCAGTCAGACCCAGGTCATCCACCTCCTCAGGCGCAAGGTGGATGGGCCCACGGGTGGGCCGTTCTTCCGCCGCCCGGGCGGCGACGGCTTCGCCTACCAGCCCTTCACCTATGCCAAGGCGGCCGGCAGCGGGCAGTTACGCCAGCGGGCCCTGCGCCTGGAAGGCCAGGAACGGGCCGACTACCTCCGCTCCATCGGCGGCACCACCACCTCGAAACGGAAGCTGTGGCAGGACCAGCTGGCCAAAGGCCGGGCTGAGGGCTGGTACCGGCTCCAGATCGGTGAAGTGCAGGAGGTGGGCCCGGCTCCCGACGGACAGTCGGTCCTAACCAAGGTCAAGACCGGGGACGGTTCCACCGTCGACATCGATGCCGACTTCATCATCGACGCCACCGGACTGGAGGGCGATATCCGTGACCACCGGCTGCTCTCCGACCTGCTCGACTGCGCCGGCGCCGGCACCAACGCCTCTGGACGCATCGACGTGGACCAGCACTTCGAGGTGAGAGGAACCCAGAGCGGGGACGGCCGTCTCTTCGCGTCCGGCTCGGTGGCCGCCGGCGGCTACCTACCCCCGGCCGACTCCTTCTGGGGTGTGGAGCACGCCGCCCTGGAGATATGCGATGAGCTGGCCCGGCTGGGCTTCTGCCGTCATGTGGGCACGGTCCGTTCGATCCGGCAGTGGTGGCGCTGGATGAGGGGAGTCCCGATATGACGCCGACCCTGCGCGGGCGCATCGAATCCCGCCTGTTCCTGATCGGCACCATCGGGGTGATCTGGACGGCCTGGATATCCGCCGTGCTACCCCGTCCGGCCATGGCTTCGATGGGACGCATATACGGCATCACCTTCCGGGCCCTGGCCTTCATGGCCGTGGCCGGCATCGCCTGGGAACTGATCTACCACGGCCTCCAACAGTTCCGGTGGAACAAGGACTGGCCCTCCCTCTTCGGGCTTCTCACCGCCGTCAACGAAGGCCTGGTGACCTGGCTGGCCCTACACGCCCTGAACGTCATGCCCGGCACGTCGGGATGGTCCTCCCCGCTGCGCAACATGTTCCTCATCTTCTTCCTGACCACCTGGCTGGCCATCTGGCTGTTCATGCAAGGTCCCCTGAGGGTGGTAGTGCTGAGGTGGCGTTTCGAGGGCGGCCGCATCCGGCTCTGAGCCCCCCAGGTTCAGTGGAAGCTGGAGTTGAAGGTGAGGGTGTAGGTACCCAGGACGACCCGGGCACCCGATTCGATCTTGCGTACTTCTCCCGGTGAGACCGCGGTGGCTTGGGTCGCGTCGTGGGCGGCCACCGCGGTGCCGTTCTGGGAGCCGAGGTCCACGACGTGAACATCCCAATCCTGCAGCCGGACGGCGGCGTGGCAGCGCGAGACGCCCAGCTGTGGATCATCAACCACCACCGCTCGAGCCCGACCCTCCACGACGTCCTGGTGGGTATCCGGCTCCCGGCCGATCACCAGGTCCGAGTCCACCGGGACCACCGACCCGTCGCTCAACACGAGGATCCCGAGGGGCGGCCGGGGTCCGTCGATCAGCTTGAGGGTCAGGTGCACCATCGAGGTTCCGCAGGAAGAGCAGTACTTGGCGCCCGGCGGATTGAAGTGCCCTCGGCTACAGCTGACCCCTTTGACCATGACCGGAGCGGCGGCCTCGGCCGGCGGGACAAGAACCATTCCTCCGGCGGACACTGTCCCCTCCCTCAGATCCGAACGGCCGGCGTCGGGCTGGGTGGCCGCCGCGCCTATGGATATCGAGGCGAAGGGCTCGGACAAAACGAGGTCGGCCCAGCCGGCATGAGCCTGGCTGGACAAGCCCGACACCGCCCCGGAGCCCGAGGTGACCGTGGCCACCAAGCTCCCGTTCACCATCAGGGCGACGCCATCTTCCCCTTCGGTCACCAGTCCGAAGCTGGGCCAGCCGTCGTCCCCGTTCAACAGGAGCCGCCCGACCGCCAGGACTAGGGCCCGACCGGATGTGGTCCCGGCCACCGCCGCCAACAGGCCGTCGGCCCCCGGATGGTCGGCGTCGCTCAGGAACAGAACACAGCGGTCGGACCGGCTGACCAGTCCGCCTCCCGGGGAGATCCGTAGGGCACAGCGGCGCAACTCAGGTCCCGGCATTGGTCCCAGCCGGCGGTTCAGCGACCGGCCAGAGCCTGCCGGACCCGGCCGTGCCAGCCCAAGAAGTCTTCGATCGACTCGCCTGAGGTGGCGCTGCGCTCCACCAGGCACAACTCAGCGGCCTCATCGATGGCCATCCCGGTTAGGGCCTGACAGGCGGTCAGGTTGCCCGGCACCTCGTTCTCGCCCAGAACCCGCAGCCAGCTGGCGAAGGCCGAGCCGGAGGCGAGCATGGCTCCGTAGGCTCCGCTCAGCCGGCGCAACTCGGCCAGTCCCTCCGGGTCCAGACCACCGGCGTAGGTGGCGGCCAGACCCACCCCGCTCCAGAGGTCAGCCTGACGTTCGGCGGGGAAACGCCCCACCATGGAACCGACGGCGCCGGGCTCGGCGGCGGCGTTGAACCACATGCAGCGGGCCACGCCCTGATCGAAGACCATGGCGGCCGGCCCGGACAGCTCGGCCGGGACGGCCTGGCCTTCCAGGTGATCGTTGGGGGCCATAAGGGTCAGGTGAAAGGCGTACCCGTCGAGGGCGAACCACGCCGTCAGCACCTGCTCGTCCTCGACATAGGGGATGACGGCCTGGCCCAGCTCAGCCAGGCCCAGCCCGGCGCCGGCGTAGGCGAGGGGCATGAATCGAAGCCACCGGCCCAGTTGGAGCTGGTGGAGCCGGGATGGCTCGACCGGGGACCTCCGATCGAGCAGAGTGAGGCCCATGCAGGCCCCCTCCACCGCAAAGCCCAAGAAGTCGGGGTCAACCGACTCCAGGTGTTGATCCAGAGCGGCCGCGTCATCGGACTGGGCCACCGCCGAGGCGGACAGGGCCAGGGCGATGATCCCATCCAGGCGCTGAGCAGAAGCTGAGGAGCGTCCCGGGGCGACGGCCATGACAGAGACTAACCCCGCCCAGGTGGCCGAGCTCCTGAGCTCCCACCCGTTCTTCGCTCGCCTGACTCCCCAGCTGCGGCGCTGGCTGGGCGGCCGGGTCAAGACCATGCACGTCCAGGCCGGAACCGTCCTCTTCGAGCAGGACCAGGTGGCCGACGCGCTCTACCTGGTGACCTCCGGTCGGATCGAGCTCTGGCAGGAAGGCGCCGGCGCTCCCGCCCTCCTCAGCACGGTGGGGCGGGGGGGCAGCCTGGGTGAGATCGCCCTTTTGACCGCCGAGCCCCAGGAGGCCTCAGCGAGGGCCCTGCGCGACAGCGAGTTGGTGGGTGTTGACCGGGCCCTGTTCCTGAGCCTCATCCATGAGAGCCGATCCTTCAGTGCCGCCCTTCTGTCCTACCTCGGGGAGACCCTGGCCCGGGCCGGCCAGCTGACCCCGGCGGGCACCACCAAACGGTCGGTCCTGACCATCACCTCCTATGACGTCACCCCCGGCGTCGAGTCGATCCTCGGCCACCTGGTCACCGGCCTGTCGGCGGTGGGTCCGACGGCCGTGGTGCTACCCGATGGCCGAGACCACCTCGGGCTGGCCGGGGTCCCGGTTCTCTCGGCGGGGACCGATGAGGCCTCCTGGACCCGGAGCCTCGATGCCATCGAGCGCTCCCACCAACAGGTCCTGCTGGTCGGCGGCCCGGCCCGGGTCAGGGACCCGTGGACCGACTTCTGCCTGCGCCAAGCGGACCGGATCATGGTGCTGGCCGGGCCCCGGCCTCCAGCTGATTCTTCGGGGGCGGAGCAGTTGACCGGCGCCGAGCTGGTCTTGGCGGGACCGGTGTCGGCCTCGGCCCGGAGTGAATGGCTGGACCGGCTCAAGCCCCGAGCCCACTTCGACCTGGACCCGGTACGACCCAGTGAAGGGATCGGCCGCTTGGCCCGGCGCATAACCGGACGCTCGCTCGGCGTGGTGCTGTCCGGGGGCGGAGCGCGGGGCCTGGCCCACATCGGGGTGCTGAGTGCCCTGGTGGAGTCCGGCCTGACCGTGGACCGGATCGGCGGGACGAGTATGGGAGCCTTCATCGGTGCCCTCTTCGCCCAGGGGGCCGAGCCCCGGGAGATAGTCGATCAGGTCCGACGGGAGCTGGTCGAGCGCCGACCCTTCCATGACTACACCGTGCCCGTGGTCTCCTTGGCCCGCGGCCACCGGGCCCGGACGATGATGACTCGTCTCTTTGGGGACAACGAGGTCCAGGACCTGCTCCTCGACTTCTTCTGCGTAACCGCCGATCTGGTGGCCGGAGAGGCCGTGATCCACCGGCGCGGCTCCGTCATCGACACGGTCGGGGCCAGCATGTCCATTCCAGGCTGGGCGCCCCCGACGGCCATGGACGGCCGGGTGCTGGTCGACGGCGGTGTCCTCAACAACTTTCCAGTTGACATCATGCTGGCAGTGGACGAGGGACCCGTGATCGGCGTGGAGGCCATGGGAATGTCCAAGCGCACCGACGCCGACAGTCCTGCCCCGGCTCGCTCCCCCCGGGCCATGGAGGTCCTGGCCGGGGCCGTGACTCTGGGCAGCCGGCGGCTGTCCGAGGTCAACGCCGCCCGGGCCGACCTTCTCATCCGGCCCGTGCTGGGCAAGGCCGGACTGCTCGAGTTCAGCCAGCTGGACAATCTCTTTGCCGCCGGGCGCCGGGCGGCGCTGGAAGCCCTGGAACAGGACGGCCAGCAGATCAGCCGGCGGGTGAGCTCCGCCGCCTGAGCCGCGACGCCATCCCCACCCCGGCCAGGGTGGGCAGCATGCGCAGGCTTGAACGGGTCCGCTGGCCCAGGGTGTGTTCGTAGTTCGAGCGGCTGGTCCATATCTCCACGATGCGCCCGCCGACCAGGCGGTAGGTGGCCGACACCTCCTCCGAGACACGCCCACCGGAGCGCCACGATCCGGTCATGACCACCCTGCCGTCGGGCAACGGATAGGTGCGCAGGTCGACAAGGTCCAGGCCCTCCGGCCCCGCCCGCCGGCGCAGCATCTCCACCCAGCTTTGCCAGGCCGGTCGGCCCCGGGCATTGAAGCCGTCCAGGTGAGCCACGACCCGTCGGTCCAGCAGGTGATCGGCGTCTGTCAACGGCCGCCGGCCGGCAATCACCTCGGCCAGGCAGGTGACGGTGGCCTCATCCTCCTGGACCGAGTCCGAGGCGCCCATGGGCCCGAACATCGTCTCGGTCTGCTTGGACCGGGCTGCGGACAACACGCGGCAGTATCCGCCCATGATGATCTCGTTGCGCACCAGCCAGCCCATCAACGCTCCGGCGGCCCGGGGCACAGGTCGAGGGTCAATCCGGGCGGCGTGGGCCAGCCGGCTGACATTGGTGCGCACGAAGCGATCCGACTGCCGGGACAGCGCCTCCGGTGTGGCCTCCTCGAGACGCGAGTAGACGAACCAGTCGAAGGTGGCGTGTATCGGCAACAGGTCCGCCAGATAGTCCTGGTACGTGCGACCGGCCCCGAGCGGGTCGGCCAGCAGCTTGGTGGCCATGCGCGCCGCGGCAAAGGACGTTCCCACTCCAGCCCCCGCCAGCCACCACACCGAGGCGTAGGTGCCTCCGGCCAGCATCCAGTTGGCTCCATAGGCGCGATGGTGGGCGAAATAGCGGTGGTGCAGGCTCATCACCGGAGCAGGGACCGGATAGCGCGACCGATAGGTCAGCCCGCGGGACGCATAGGCGGCCCGCACCGACTCCAGCAGATCCTCATCGGACAGCTCGGTCGTGTCCTCGTCCACGCTGACCCCGACCGAGATGTAGTCGGGCAGCGGTATGTACCAGGCCATGGCGTCCACTCCGTCGGTCTCCCGATAGAGACGGAGCAGGTTGGTCGTCCAGTCACACGGGGACCGGCTGGCGCTGCTGCGATCGTGAGGAGAAGGGTGGTAGTGGGTATAGGCGACCCGCTGGGGAGCACCGACGGTCTCCACCTCGAGCCCCAGGGCCTTGGCCACGGTACGCCGGTGGTTGGTAGCGTCGAAAACGTAACTGGGCGTCACCCGGGTGCCGTCGGACAGATCGAGAGCCTCCACCCGCGCCGCTATGGGATCGACGGCAACGCGCTCCACGGCCGCGTCGATCATTTGGCACCATGGGCTGGCGGACGCTCGCTCATACATGGCGGCATCCAAACCGAGGCGGTCGATGTGGAAGAAGGCGGGGATGGCAGCCGTGCCGAGGAGGCGGAAGTAGGCGCGACTGGCCAACTTCCGAGCGATGTCGAAGTCACAGCGCAATACATGATCGCCCATGTAGAGGACCCCGGCCTCCTTGGGTCCGATAAATCGGCCGAACTCACCACAGAACTCATCGAGCAACAGAGAGCCTTCCAGGTTGAGGGACTCCCCGAGCCGGGGCCGGGCGTCGGGGGGTCCCCCGATCAGGACGTGGGGAATCGATGCCATGGACAGGCTGTGGCTGATGGCCAGGCCGGTCAGGCCCGAGCCGACTATCACCGGTCGGGGGGACCCTGAGAGATCGGCGCTCATCGCTACCTCCACCTCAGATCCTCCAACTCGCCCGCCACCGCCTGGGCCGCCGACCGGCCCGCCACCACCAGGGCGTCGAAGTGGGAGAAGCCGAACTGGCGAACCTGAGGCAGGGCGGGCTCGATCACCAACCGGGCCGCCCCCCGGTCCAGATCGAGCTCCTGGGAGCCGCCCAGCATGGAGGAACGGGCGATGAGCTCGACGATATTCGGCACGCTCCGTCGCCGCGATCCTCGGGCGTCCCATAGGCGCCGGGCGGCGTCGACCCCCACCACGGGACCCTCGGATGCCTCCGTCATAACCCGGATCGGCAGTCCGGACAGGACGCTGCCGTCCACCAGCACCCGCCCATCATCCAGTACCGGGGGCAGGATGCCGGGCAGGGCCATGCTGGCGGCCACGGCTTGGGCCAGGTTGCCACGGCGGTGTACCACCATGGCCGCCGACTCCAGATCGGCACTGACGCAGAAGTAGTCCATCGGCAGTTGCTCGATGTCAACGGAGCCGAATATTCGCACGAGCATCTGGTTGAACTTGCGCCCGCGGAGCAGCGCGGTCCTCGGGGCGGTGTAGTCATTGAAGGGCCGGCGGCGGACCAGCTCTTCGCCACAGCGGCGGGCGACCTCCCCGGGAGGGAAGCCCAGGGCGAACATGGCCCCGACCAGCGCCCCTACCTCGCTACCGCCCAGGCGGTCGAGGGCCAGGCCCTGGTCCAGCAGCTCGGAAACAACCCCGACATGACACAGCGCCCGGGCTCCACCGGCGGAGAGAACCAGCCCAGGGGCCTGCTCGGTGATCCGGCGGGCGGCCCGGGCCAGGCCCCGAGTTGGATCGGTGGGGTCGATGAAATGGTGGGCCCGGGGTTGGAGGCAGCTGAACCACCGATGAAGATCAGCGGTCCGGGCCGACCTCGACCAGACCAGCAGTTCCGATCCGGACAGGTCGGTGACATCCAATCCTTCGGAGGGCGAATCCGGGCGGACCACGGCCAGGACCCGATCGGCTTGGCGCACTCCGAAGCTGCTCCAGGCCTCCTCGTCCTGAGCGTTCCCGGCCAGCAGAACCACATGGTCATGTGACCTCTCGGCGGCCTCCAGGCGGCGCCCGAACTCCTCGGGGGGCTCGCCCGCCACCGCCTCCAGGAGGACAGCCGTCCGGCGCCGGCTCAGGGCGCTCACCAGTCCGCCCGCCAGCTCCGGGAGCGGCAGTCCCGCGTCCAACCCGATAATGGCCAGGACGCTCGCCCGTCGGCCCCGGCGGGCCCGGTTCCCGGCCACGCTGCGGACCCGGTCCCCGAGCACCCGCAGCAGGCCGATGGCGAAGTCGGGGCTGTAGCCGAGCAGCCCGACCAGATCCTCGCGGTCCAGGGCCAGCAGCTCACAGTCGCGGATGCTGCGGACCGAGAGAGCTCTGGCCGCGTCGGTCAGCAGCCCGAGCTCTCCGACCGCCTCCCCCGGACCGATCGAGCCGAGGGTTACCGCAGGAGGCGGTTCCTCCCGGACCAGCTCAAGGCGGCCCTCCCTGACGACGTAGAGGGTGTTTCCACTTTCGCCCTGCCGGTACAGCCAGGACCGCCCGGGCACGCTGACCGGGCGGCAGCGGGCCGACACATGGGCGAGGAGGTGCGGCGGCAGGCCCTTGAACAGGGGCACCTCGGCCAGAAACTCGCCCAGCTCCTCATCGGGCACGGCCGGGACGGTATCCAACCGACGCCCGCCCCGGCGGGCTCCACCCGCCCCCCTGCCTGGTTCCACCCGTGCGCCCGGCGGGTTCCGCCCGCGGTCCCGCCGGTACACTCCGCCCACCGTGAGCGACGTCGAAGCTGAGAGGACTCCCTGGCCCCTCGCTTTCCTGATCGTCCACCCCGGGACCGAGCAGGAGCGCTCGGTCTCTGTCCATGACGTGGTCGTCATCGGCCGCGAGTGCGCCGGGGTCGAGGAGAACCGCCGCCTCATCATCGATGAAGACGAGGTCTCCCGCCGTCACGTGGAGGTCAGGCTGGACGCCGGGACCGACCGGGCTGTTCTCTTCGACACCAGCACCAACGGAACGCGACTCAACGGTGCCCGGGTCGAGCGGGCCACCGAGGTGGCTCTCAAACCCGGGGACCGGCTGACGGTGGGCAAGGTCGAGATCGAGTTCCGCACCGATCGCTTCAGCGGTGTCGCGACCGACCCGAGCGTGTCCCGGTCCACGGTTCACAGCGTTTCACTGACCAAGCTGGCCATGGTGGCCGGGGACCTGATCGGCTTCGCCGCCATCTCCCAGTACACGGAAGAGAACATCCTCCTGAGGAGCATCGACGGTCTGCACAGCCGACTCCGGGACCTCCTCGGACAGCACAGTGGCGCCCACAACAGCTACGTGACCGACGCCTTCTTCGGGATCTGGGAGCTGGACCAGGATCCGGAGGCGACCGAGCACGCCCTGGCCTTTGCGGTGGCGGCCGCCGAGCTGGTGGCCGAGCTGGCTCCCGAACTCGACCTCCGGACCCCCGACGATGATCCGATCCGGATGGGCTGGGGTGTCAATCTGGGCCTGGCGGCCATCAGCACCGTGACCGGTTCCAAGCTGGCGGTCCTGGGAGACGCCACCAACCTGACCTTCGAGCTGTCCGCCGCCGCCGGCCGGGACGGGCGCCCGGAGGTGGTGACCACGGCCGGAGTCGAGAGTCAGCTGCGCGACCGTTACCTGTTCACCCCACCCGAGGAGCTGATGGTCAAGGGCCGCCTGGGGGCCGAGGTCATCTTCGGAGTCAAGGGCCGGGTCCAAGCCGGCAGCTGATCCGGCTACCTTCGCCGGGCCATGGGGACCGTGCTGGCCATCGATGCCGGAACCACCGGGATCAGGACCGTTGCCTTCGATGAGACGGGCAATCCGGTCGATCAGGCCTACCGGGAGCTGACCCAGCACTACCCCGGGCCGGGTTGGGTGGAGCACGATCCGGATGAGATCTGGTCCGGGGTGGCCGACACCCTGGCCGAGGTGGCCGGGCGGCTCGACTCGACTCGGCGGGGCCCGGTGGCCGCCATCGGCATTACCAACCAGCGCGAGACCGCCCTGGCTTGGGACCGCTCGACGGGACGGCCCCTGCATCGGGCCATCGTCTGGCAGGACCGGCGCACCGCCGACCGCTGCGATGAGCTGAGGGACGCCGGCCACCTCCCGACCATCCGGGCCAGGACCGGTCTGGTCCTCGACTCCTACTTCTCCGCCACCAAGTGGGAGTGGATGCTGAGCACCGGCGGGGTGGAGGCCGGCGCCGATCTGGCCTTGGGCACGGTGGACTCCTGGGTCCTCTACCAGCTGACCGGCGGGGCCGGGCAGGGCATCCTCGCCACCGACGTCACCAACGCCTCCCGCACCCTGGCCTTCGACATCGGGGCTTTGGCCTGGGATGGCGAACTGGTCGAACTGTTCGGGCTCCCGGCTCGGAGCCTGCCTGAGGTGAGGCCCTCCTGCGGGCGCTTCGGGGTGACCGCCCGGGCCTTCGGGGACCTGCCGGCCGGCACCCCCATCTCCGGAGTGGCCGGGGACCAGCAGGCGGCTCTGTTCGGACAAGCGTGCTTCAGCCCCGGGATGACCAAGAACACCTATGGCACCGGCAGCTTCGTGCTCATGAACGTGGGCTCGGACTGCCCGCGGTCCCCCGAGGGTTTGCTGGCCACGGTGGCCTGGGACCTGGGCCAGGCCCCCCGGCCGGCCGACGTACCCCGGGTGGCCTACGCCCTGGAAGGATCGGTGTTCGTCACCGGCGCCGCCATCCAGTGGCTGCGGGACGGGCTCGGCATCATCGCCGAGGCGGCCGATACCGGACCTCTGGCCGCAACCATCGCCGACACCGAGGGCGTCTACTTCGTGCCCGCCCTGGCCGGGATGGGCAGCCCCTACTGGGACCCCGACGCCCGGGGAGCAATCGTCGGGCTCACCCGGGGCTCGGGGCGGGCCCATCTGGCCCGGGCGGCGGTGGAGGCCATGGGCTTCCAGACCCGGGACGTGGTCGAGGCGATGGCCAAGGCGTCGGGATCCGAGGTGGGGGCGATGCGGGTCGATGGGGGCGCCTCGGTCATGGACCTTCTCCTGCAGTTCCAGGCCGACCTGCTCCAGACCCCCGTGGCCCGGGCGGCAGTGGTGGACACCACCGCTCTGGGGGCGGCCTGGCTGGCCGGACTGGCCGAGGGGGTCTGGGGTTCCCTGGACGAGTTGTCCGAACAGTGGCGGGCCACCGCCCGCTTCGACCCCGCCGTCGGCCCGGACGTGGCCGATGCCCGCATGGTCGGTTGGATCAGGGCCCTGGAGCGGGCCAAGGGCTGGGCCCGGCGCTGAGGCGACCCTCCCCCGGCCCCAACGATGCGATGGGACCGGGCGGCGGAGCTGGCGGGCGGGCCAGGCCGCGCCGCTCTAGCTGGCCAGGGCCTGGGCGAGCTCAGTCACCGGCTGGGGATGGCTGACCTCGGCCTCGCCTACTGCCTCACCCCGCTTGGCATAGCGGTTGACGTATTCCTGGCCGGACAGCTCCCGCAGGGTGAACATGATCTCATCGGTCACCTGCCGCAGCTTCATCGGGGCGGCGTCGGTCAGGTCCCGCCCGAAATACATCGGCTCGGAGAACTTGACCGTCACCGTCCGGAACAGCTTCGGCATGATCTGGCCGATGGGCTGAACCTCAGCCGTGCCGATCATGGCCACAGCCACCACCGGCGCACCGGTATCGGTGGCCAGGCGGGCCACGCCGGTGTGGCCCTTGTACAGGCGGCCATCGGGCGAGCGGGTTCCCTCCGGGTAGATGCCGAAGAGTCTGCCCTCCTCCAGCACCTCCTTGGCCGTTTCCAGGGCCCGCATGGCGGCGTTGCCGCCGGCCCTCCTTATGGGGATCTGGCCCACAGCCCGGAAGAACCAAGCTGTTTTAGGATCGTCAAAATATTCGGCCTTGGCCACGAACGTGACCCGGCGGCGCATTACCAATGGCAGGAAGATGGAATCACAGAAAGAGATGTGATTACCGGCCAGAATGACCGGTCCCTCGGCCGGGATGTTGCCCCGCCCCTCCACCCTCACCCGATAGAAGAAACGCAGGATCGGAGTGAGGAGGAACTTCACGATCCAGTAGGCCACGCCCAGAGGATAGCGGTCGCGACCCGCGCTTTATCTTGCCGCAGGGTTACAGCCGCGTGAAAGGTCTCCTCCGTACGCATTCGCTCGCAAACTGGATCAAACTTCCAGTTGCCTTTTGACGAATATTGAGGTGCAATTCCACCGAAGCGGGTAGGCAGGTCTGGCGTAACAGACGATTCTCGGAGGGAAGCCTCCGAGGGGGGAAATGCCTATGAAGTCGAGCTCCGGTAAACCTGGTGCCGAGGTGCCTAGCATCTGTCCCGATTGCGGCCAGGTCCTGGTGAGGCCGGTGGATTTCTCCGCCGAGCGGCTGTTCTACCTTCACCGGAAGTGGGGAGGATGTTTCCCGGCCGGCCGTCCGCCTGCTCCGGCGGCGGTCAGCGAGGCCGACCCCGCGTCACGCTCAGCGGCCGGCTGATCCCCGCCTGGGGGCGGGAAATCTTGACCGCCCAGTCAACTCGCCCGTACCTTCCCCTTCGGTATGGACCGTCGCCTCACCACCCGGGGCCTGGAGCGCCGACGGCAGCTGATGGACTACTCCGCCCGGCTCTTCGCCCGCAATGGCTACGACCCGACCTCGGTGACCGAGATCGTCGACGGGATGAGCGTAGGCAAGGGCGTCTTCTACTGGTACTTCGAGAGCAAGGAGTCCCTCCTCCTCGAGATCCTGGCCGACTCCCAGCGCAGCCTGCGGCGGCTCCAGCAGAGCTATATCGAGAGCGAGGCCGATCCGGTCAGGCGTATCGAACTCGGCATCCGGGCCACCATGGGATGGGTGGGCCAGAACCGACATCTGTGGGGGCTGTTCCGCTTTGCCGCCTCCGAGGAGCGCTTCGCCCCCTATCTGCGCCGGGGCCAGCAGACCGCCGTCAGCGATGTCGTCCGTCACATCAACGAAGCCATCAGCCAGGGCCGGGTGCGCCAGACCGACCCGGCGGTGCTGGCCCACGCCATCCTGGGCGTCACCAATCAGCTGTGCGGCACCTTCCTGGTCGAACAGGAGGGCAGCCCGTCGGCGGTGGCCGACGCCGCCGTGGACTTCTGTCTGGACGGCCTGCTCGGAGTCCGTCTCCCCGTCTGACGCCGGACTGGTGATCGTCCCGTCTGATCCTGGCCGGGTCAGCCCTCGCGCACGAGGGTGGCTGCCTCGACCACGTCCTCGAGTGAGCCCGGCCAGGCGCACACGGCCCAGGTGGCGCCGGCGTCCCGCAGCCGGGCCAACCGCTCGGCCATCTGGCCGGGCGATCCCTTGACCGGACCGGCCCAGGTCTGTTCGACCTCGTCGTCCCGAGCCAGGGCCGGCTCTCCCTCCTCCTGCCACACATTGAGGACCGCCCCGGTACGCACCGCTACCGCCCGGGTGGCCGAGCGCACGCCGGTGCCGGCGCCGATCCAGACCGGCATGCCCTCGGCCAGAAGGGCCGCAGCACAGGCCTCCAACGACGCCCGCCGGTCGGGAGCGGGCGGATAGGGGACACCGAAGGCCAGGTTTTCCGCCGCCGACACGTGGTCCCCAGTCCCGAGTCCCGCGATCAGTCGGCCACCGCTCATCCGGCCGAGGGCGACCAGCTGCTCAACCAGGACCGGATCTGGCACCAGCCCCACCCGCATGACCAGGGAGCCGAGGTGGATGGTCTGCGTCTCGGCCATGAGCGCCCCCAGCAGTGGGAGGGCGGAGATGATCGGGCGGTCGGGGCTGCCCATGGGCCATAGATGGTCGAACACGAAGACGCCATCGAGGCCGATCTCTTCGGCCCGGCGGGCGGCGGAAATGGCCGACTCCCCCTCGTCCCGGAACTGCGGAAGCGTCACCCCAATGTTCAATGTTGTCTCCCCGGCGGGTCCCCTACGCCCCGCCTCCTCCACAGGGCGGGGGCCCCTGCCCCGCCAATGGCCGTGTGTCTCCCCGGCGGGTCCCCTACGCCCCGCCTCCTCCACAGGGCGGGGGCCCCTGCCCCGCCAATGGCCGTCATCGGGCGAGGGCGGCGGCGCCGATGGCGCCGGCCCGTTCCCCCAGGGCGGCCGGGAGGATCTCGATACCGGGCCGGGTGCTGCCGGCCTCGACCAGGGCCAGGAAGTCCCGCCGGGTCGGGCCCATCAGGATCTCTCCGGCCTCCACCAGCCCCCCACCGATGACCATGACAGCCGGGTCGAACGCATTGGCCAGGTTGGCCAGCCCGGAGGCCAGCCACCACGAGAAGCGGTCCATCACCTCCAGGGCTCCCGGATCGCCCTCACCGGCCGCCTGGGTCACGTGCTCGCCCCTCACCGACTCCGGATCCCCGCCGGCCAGCTCCACCAGGCGGGCGCTGCGCCCGGCATGGGCGGCATCCCGGGCCAGACGGCCGAGGCCCGAGCCGGAGGCGTACCGCTCCCAGCAACCCGCCCGGCCGCACGGGCATATCGGTCCGCTCGGGTCCACCACCATGTGGCCGATCTCCCCGGCAAAGCCGTTGGCTCCCCGCAGCAGCCGGCCCCCGGTGATGATCCCTCCGCCGATCCCGGTGCCCAGGGTCACCACCACCGCGTCTCCCCTGCCCTGGGCGGCGCCGTGGACGGCTTCGCCCCATCCGGCGCAGGTGGCGTCGTTGTCCACCACTAGCCGGCGCTGACCAGAGAGGCGGTCGGCCAGCAGGTGGGACAGCGCCAATTGGTGGGCGCCGGCCAGGTTGGGAGCAAACAGAACGTCCCCGCTCCTGGTGACCATGCCGGGGGCGCCCACTCCCACGGGTAGGTCGGTCAAGCCGGTCATGGAGTCGAGAACGCCGACGACGTCGATGATGGAGTTGATGAGCTCCTGCGCACCGGCGGGGGTAGGGACCCGGTGCTCGGACACGACCCGGCCCTCCGCCGCCAGCGCCACCCCGAGCACCTTGGTGCCCCCCACGTCGATGCCGATGGATACCGGCCCGTGGGACTCCGGACTGGTCACGAGATGCGGATGTGTTGCACTCCGCCCGGGGACGAATCGCCTTGGCGTTCGGCCGGCCGGGCCCGGGCTTTGACCATGTCGGCCAGTACCTGGGCGAGACCGGTGGCCGTGTTCACCAGAGGGGCGAGAGCCTCGGGGTCCTTGGCCAGCTTTTCGACTACGTCCAGAGCCGCCCGGGAGGCGGCCACCAGCTCCAGCACGGCTACCTGTAGGTGGGCGAGAGCCGCCGCCCCCGAGTCCCCTATGGGGTCGGCGGGCACCTCCCAGACCTCGTCCTCCTGGAATTCCTCATCTGTCATCGCTCGGCTCCTCCTTCCGCGGCCGGGACCGGGCCGAAGGTGATCTCCAGCCAGTCGCCTTCCACCCGGGCCGACTCCACCTGCCGGCGCCGGAGGCTGTCTGGCAGGCTGACCGGGCGCCGATAGGGGCCAACCCGCACCAGCAGTTCGTCCCCGTGGCGGCCGAGCTCGATCTCGTCCTTCTCCACGAAGGGCAGCCGCAGAGCCAGCACCCTCCCCTCCCCCTTGGCCTCGACCCGCACCGTCTCATCCGCATACATGATGGCGGCCGGATCCAACTCTCCGTAGAGGCAGCGGGCGAACTCCTCCAACAGGGCCGGTCCGACCAGCTCCTCCTGGGCCAGCTCGCCCCGCAACACCGGCAGAGGGGCGAAGCCTTGTTCGATCTCGTCCAGGTAACAGGCGTGGGATTCCTTCCACGCCTTGAACCAGGGGTCGCTCACCGAGTCGGGCAGCAGCCGGTTGGCGACCACGGCATCGACGTGATAGCCGAACAACCCGAGGTAGGTGGCGGTACGACGGGCCTCGGCTATCACCATCTTCTCCGGGTTGAGGACCAGGCGCAGGCTGGTCGTCTCCCTATCGGACAACAGCTCGCGCACCCCCTCCAGCCGCCGGTACAGGCGCTCGGCTCCGTCGAAGACCGGCTCCGACGCCATCGGTAGGGAGGTCATCCGGGACAGCACCGGCCGGGCCAGCTTCATGACCCGGCGCTCCACCGGGAACACCCTCTGCATGTACCAGGAGAGGACCTCGGGCAGGCTGAGCAGGCGAATGGTGTCAGCCGTAGGCGCGCAGTCCACGATGACAACGTCATAGTCAGCGCTGCGGGCCAGGGTGTTGATGTCGGTGAGGGCGAACAGCTCGTCCAGGCCGGGCAGGACGGCCAGCTCCTCGGCCTCGACGGCGTCCAGGCCGGCCCAGTCGAACAGGCGGGTCATGTACTCGCGGACCTCGCCCCAGGTTTCCTCCAGACGCTCGGTGGCGTCGATCTGCAGGCCCCAGAGCGAGTCAGCTACGGGGGTGGGGGTACCCCGGAGGGGCCGGTCGAGGGAGTCGGCCAGGGAGTGGGCGGGATCGGTGGAGACGACCACGGTCCGCTGACCCATCGCTGCGCAGCGCAAGGCAGTGGCCGCCGCCACCGTGGTCTTCCCGACGCCGCCCTTCCCAGTGAAGAGCAGGACCCTCACGAGGCCGGGGTCGGCTCCTCGCTGGCCTCGGCCGGCGCCCCGTTCTCCACCCGGGACTTGAACTCCCGGAGGGCGGTGCCGACGATTCGGGATTCGGCCCGCCGCTTGACGAAGCCGGGTATGGGAACCCGGAGCTCGACGTCCAGGCTGTAGATGACCTCGGTCTCCCCACCGCCCAGCTCCTCGAAGCGATAGGAGCCGTCCAATCGGCTAGTGATGTCGCCCCGGCTCTCCTTCCAGGACACCGCGCCTGGCGCCTCGGAGTAGTCGTAGTCCAGCGTGTAGGTGGTACTACGCCCGAAGGCAGCCGTCCGCCAGGTCACCCGGGTGGCCCGCCCCTCGGCGTCGGTCTCCTCGACCGTGACGGCCTTGATGTCGCCCGCCCACTCCGGGTAGCTCTCGAAATCCGTGACCACGGCGAAGCAGCTCCGCGCTGTCCCCCGCACCGTCACCCTCTGAGTCGTGTGCTCGGCCAACTTCGCCCTTTCGCCTTGCAGGGCAGAGAATCTACCCCCACCGGACCGCCGGGGCGCTAACTCCGGTAAGCGCGCTGGGCTTCCTCAGCCGCCGAGGATGAGCTTCGGGAGGGCGGCGGCGCCCCGGCCCGGCGTATCGGCGGCACCTCAGCCGCCGACGGTGGCCAGCGCCTCGCCCAGTCGGGCGGCCAGGAGGTCATAGGAGAGTTCGTGAAGGACCCGCTGCCGGGCCCCGGTGCCCAGCCTGGAGCGCAGGCCGGCGTCGGCCAGCAGGCTCCGGAGGGCGGCGGCGGCCCCGTCGGGACCCTCGGCCCGGCGGGGATCCCCCACCACCAGGCCGGTGCGGCCGTCGAGCACGGCCTCGGCCGACCCGCCGCTCTGGCCGGCCACCTGGGCCACCCCGCAGGCGGCCGCCTCCAGGAAGACGATGCCGAAACCCTCCTGTTCCAGGCCGGCCCAGCGATTCCGGCAGAGCATGGCGAACACGTCCGAGCAGCCGTAGAGGGCGGGCAGGTCCGCATTGTCCACCGCCCCCAGCAACCGGACCGGGGCGGAGGTGGCATCGATCTTCTTCTCCAGTCGGTCCCGATCCCGCCCCTCCCCGCTGATGAGGACGACCAGGTCTGGGAACTCCCGGGCCAGCACGGCGGAGGCGTAGATGAGCACGTCCATGCCCTTCCGAGGAACCAGGCGGCTGACGCTCGACACCACCCGGGCGTGCTCGGAGACGCCGAAGCGCTGACGGGCGGCGGAGCGTTCCCCCGGGGCCAGGGGGTGGAACCGGACCCCGTCGATGCCGGGGGGGATGACCGTGACCGGCGGCATCCGCCCGGCGCCGGCGGCCCGCTCCCCTTCCGCGGCCGGATAGCCCCCGGCGGCAACGATATGGACGGCACGGCGCAGGACGTGGCCCAGTAGCTGGCGGGTGACCGGGATCCGCCCGGGAACCGTCACCTCGGCGCCGTGGAGGACCAGGGCGTAGGGCCGGCCCAGATGGGGGCCGGCCAGGCCGATGGGCACAGCGGGGTCGAGCACCACCAGGTCCGGTCGTGACTCGGTTATCTGGGCCTTGATGGCCCTGACCATGCGGGGGGTGGGCAGGAACTGCGTCTCAGTAGAACGGTGGATCTTGAATGGCTGCCGGGCGTCAAAGTCGGCCGCCTCCGGGTGGGCCGTGGTGAGCACCTCGAACCGGGCCGGATCCAGCCGACGCCACAGCTCCCACAGGTAGGACTGGATGCCCCCCACCTTGGGGGGAAAGTCGTTGGTGACGAGGAGATGGGTCAACGGACCGCCTCGGCCGGCCCGGACGTACCGGCCCGGCTCAGGCGGTCGGCTGCCCATGCGGCGTGGGAGCTCAGCATCGGGTCCCCCCCGTGGATGGCGTCGGCCAGCACGGCCTGGACCGACGGGTCACCGGCCTGTCCCACGTTGCCCAGGGCGATCAGGGCGTTCCGGCGGATATGACGCACATCCCGGCCCGGGATGTACCAGCGCCCGTACCTGTCCAAAAGCACGGAGTCATCGGAGCGCAGTAGCTCGACCAGGTCGACCCATGCCTCATCACCGTCCGGCGCGGGTGGCGCCGGGTCGGCCCGGTCGACCCGGCGATTGACGGGGCAGACCTCCTGACACACGTCGCAGCCGTAGATGCGCCCGCCCAGGGCGGCCCGGTGCTCCTCTGGGAAGTCGCCCGGCGCCTCGAGCAGCCAGGCCAGGCAGCGTCGGGCGTCGAGGACCCCGGCCTCATCCAGCGCCCCGGTCGGACAGGCGGTCATGCACCGAGTGCAGGTCCCACAGCCGTCGGGGACCCCGGCTGCCGGCTCGAACGCCAAAGGGGCATCGGTCACCACCGATCCGAGCACGAACCACGAGCCCCGACCAGGCAGGAGCAGAACGGTGTTCTTGCCGAACCAGCCCAGACCGGCCCGATAGGCAGCGGCCCGGTCCACCATGGCGTTGTCATCGACGAGGACCTTGGCCGTCCAGCCTTGCGAGCGGAGCAGGCCGGCCACCGCCTCCAGGCCGTCACGCAGCGGGCGGTAATGGTCGGTCCGGGAGTAGCGGGCCACCGCTGCCTTGGGGCTTGTCCCCGCCGGCCGCTCTGGCTCTCTGCAGCGGTAGGAGCGGGCTCCCACCACCAGCGATCGGGCGCCGGCCACGGCCCGGGTCGGGTCGGTGGAACGGGCCGGGTTCCGGTAGGTGAACGCCATGCCCCCGTGCAGGCCGAGGTCCTTCCGTCGTTCGATCTCCCGCCGGGCTCGACCAAAGGGCTCAGCGACGGCAAATCCGGCCACGTCGATGCCCGACCCGTGGGCCAGAGCGAGAATCTCGGCCGGGTCGGGAACGGTCCGAGCCGGCCCCGCGCTCACCGGGAGCGGATTGGACGGGTGAAGCGGCGCCAGCGGGGACCGGCCCCGACCGCCGAATCAGTGGCCTCCGGGGTAGCCGGCGGAGCCGCCTCGGGCCGCGGCGGCTGGGTCCGAACAAAGACGGGCGGGGTGGCGTGGGCCCCCAGGGTTGTGCTGGGGCGGGACCCGGCCGGCTGGAAGGACGGAGCCGCCGCGGCGGGCCGGCTCGGCCTCTGTGCCGGTACGCCGTCGGGTGGAGTGGTCGGCGTCGATACGGGCATCGCCACCGGCGTGGTGGGGGGCGAGGGATCGGCGGCGGTACCGGTATGGATGACGACCTCCGGGGCCGCACCGGTAGCCGCCGCCCTCTCGGTCAGGGGTCGGTTGGGCCTGGGCCCAGTTTCCGCCCGTCGGGTGAAGGGCGACTCGACCGTCGCCTGGGCCGGCGCCGTGGCTCGTGGGCGGCCCGAACGGTCCCGGGCGGATGCCTTGCGCGGGGCCGCCTTGCGGGCGACGGCCTTGCGGGCCGTGGTCCTGCGAGGGGCGGCCTTGCGAGGGGCGGCCTTGCGGGCGACCGTGTTACTAGCCGTCACCTTGCGGGCCGGCGCTTTTCGGACCGGCGCTTTGCGGACCCTCACCTCGCGGGCCGGCGTCTTGCGCGCGGTTACCTTGCGCGCCGTCGTCTTGCGCGCCGTCGTCTTGCGCGCCGTCGTCTTGCGCGCGGTTACCTTGCGGGCCGGCGTCTTGCGCGCGGTTACCTTGCGCGCTGTCGTCTTGCGAGCTGTCGTCTTACGTGCTGTCGTCTTACGTGCTGTCGTCTTACGTGCTGTCGTCTTGCGCGCCGTCGTCTTGCGCGCCGTCGTCTTGCGCGCGGTTACCTTGCGGGCCGGCGTCTTGCGCGCGGTTACCTTGCGCGCTGTCGTCTTGCGAGCTGTCGTCTTACGTGCTGTCGTCTTACGTGCTGTCGTCTTGCGCGCCGTCGTCTTGCGCGCCGTCGTCTTACGTGCCGGGGCCTTGCGGACCGGGGCCTTGCGGGCTGTCGTCTTCTTGGCTGTCGTCTTCTTGGCCGGCGCGGACGAGCGGGGCGAGCGGCGGCGGGGCGCTTCGGCTTCCTCCTCTTCCTCCTCATCGATGTCGACTATGGGACGGGCCATGGTGAGGACCCGGGAGGTGGCCGGCAAGGAGTCATCACCGTCGGGCACGGTGTCGGGAGCCGGGACCGGCGTGGCCGGCGGGGGCGGAAGCCGGCGTCGGGCCGAGTCCACGTAGCCCAGCTCGGTGGCAGTCCGATTCCGGGGCGTCAGCGTGCGGGTCTCGAAATCGACCTCCCACTCGGCCATCTGTGGGCGTCGTCGGGAGACGTATTCATAGCGGACGAGCCAGCGGTCGCCATCCAGGCTCAGGGCCGACCAGCCCTCAGCCGCCGGCTCCTGAGAAACCCCCTTTTCCCTCAAATTGACCCGCACCGAGTCAGCCAGCGGTAACGCCGACTCCCCCACCCGGGCTTTGGTCGAAGTCATGCCGAAGGCGGTCTCGATCACCCGGCTGCGCTCGGCGGCCACGGGGGCGTCGAAGCGCTCCACCCACTCAGGGCTGACCCCGGCCACCCGGGCGACCTGCTGAATCGAGTGCCCGGCCCGCAGGCGGGCCTGCATCTCACGGGGAGTGAGCTGGCTCTCCTGTGGCGATGAGGAGCGTCTTGACGGGCCCGAGCGCGCCGAGACAGCCGACCGACCCTCGGGGTCGGGCTCGGAGCCCTCCTTCTTCATACGGGACGCCGATTCGAGCGTGTCCGAGAGGGCCCGGTCTATGGGCACGACGAAGCCGCCGGACCTCGACCCCTTCCGAACACTGAATATGAGGCCATTCAGGTCCCTCGTCATCCCGACGAGGTGGAGCTCCTGCACACTTGCCCCCACTCGAGACCCGCCTGCCGGGCTGATTCGAGTGGCGAAGGTACCAGCCGGGCCGGGTCAATCGGTGAATACCCAGCTGGCTCCGCCCGGTCAGCAGCCGGGGCGGCTATCCGGTGCGGGGCACATGGCGCAGGCTGGGGAGCAACCCGGCCGAGGCGAGGAGGCGGACGGCACGGGCCTCGGAGGCGTCGATTACCAGGGCATCGTCCGGCGCACGGTCGATGATGAAGCTCACGACACAGTCCTCACACACGCTGGTCCCTTGCATCTCGCAGTCGGAGCAGCTGATGGTGAGGGTGCTGGAATCAGGGAAGTGATGGCTCACCGGGGTCCTTTCTGCCTCGAGGTGAGCATGACAGGAGCGTGTAACAGCCGATCCAGGCAACGACGGCCCAACCGGGCACGGCCCGGCCGGCGGGGACTGCCCGGCTGCCGGCTTCAGCTGAGGATGTCCCCGATCAGGCCCAGGGGCGGTGCGCCCAGATCCATCAGTGCCTGGTGGAAACGGAGGTGCGAGTAACGCTCACCCCAGGCGGCGATCGCTTCATCGCGCAACCGCAGGATCTCGAGCTTGCCCCACGTGTAACGACCATAAGTGGGGTCATGGGTGGCCCGGTTGGCTTCGCTCCGGGCCGCCGGCCCGGACAGGAAGGCCGACTGCTCGAAGGCGTGGGTCGCATCCTCGACGGTCATGGCGCCCGAGTGGATACCGATCGAGGCCTTGAGGCGGGTCACCCGGACCAGTGCCTCCACGCACACGCCGATGGTGTACCTCGGGTCCTCGGCCCGGAATCCCTCCTCCATCATCAGCTCCTCGGCGTAGTGAGCCCAGCCCTCGATGAAGGCGTCGAAGAACAGCCCCCGCCGGACGTCGCCCTGGGCCCGCCGCAGCATCCGGCCGTGGGCGAAGTGGCCCGGCGTCACCTCGTGCACAGTGATGGCCGGCAGCGTGGTGTAGCTGAACACCTCCAGCCAGGACTCCTGATCCGCGGCCGGCCAGCTCGGGTCGGGAGGCGTGACGTAGTACCAGGACGGGGCCTCGGCCTCATACGGCGCCGACCACGACATCATCGCCATGGCCCACCGGCGGGACTCCGGGGCCGGCCCGACCCGGCATTCGCCTTCGAGGGCAGGCAGCAACCGCCTCTCCACGGCAAACTCACTCGCCTCCACGATGAGCCTTTCCGCCTCTTCGGCCACACCGTCCGCATCGGGATGGTCCGCCGAGAGTCGTTTGACGACATCAGCCGCTTTGGCCCCGGGCTCCAGCCGCCCACACGCCTCGGTCAGCATTGCGACCAGGCGCTCGGACTCCCCCTCAGCGGCGGCTCCGAGGCGGGAGAGGTCGACGCTGGTGGATTCGGTCTCACCGAGGAGTTGGGTCAGTAGTGGGGACCCCAGAGCGGCATCGGGACTGCCCTCTTCGGCGGCCCGCTCCAGATGGGCGACCAGGCGGGCCAGCGCATCGGCCGACTCCGGCGCCGAGCCGTCCGCCGGGAGGGAGGCACCCAGGCCGGCCACCGAGGGAAGCAGGCTGCGGGCGACCGGCGCCGACACCCGATCGAGAGCCGACACCGCCGCATCGACGGCCTCGGGCCAATGGGCCAGGTGGGCGTGCTTGGCCGCGGCCCGCTCCTCCGCCGGTGCGTACTCCCGGTCATACGAGGCCAGGTCCAGGTTGGCGATGTGGACTCCAGGGTTCCACCGGTGGATCTCGGCGGTGCCGTAGAGCAGCCGCATCTTGGCTTCCGCCGCCGCCAGGTGGGCCTCGTCATGGGAGTCAGCCTCGGTCGGTCCCTTCCCCAGACGAGCCAGGCCTGCCGAGACGCCGGCGGGCGAGAGGTCCTGGATCTTCCCGTCGTAGTCGTGCAGTCCGGCGTACTCCCGCGCTCCGGCCCCGTCCATGTCATGGACGGCGTGGATGCGCGGATTCACGGGCGAGACACTAATAACCGCTCCCTGTTGCCTCACGTCAAAACCTCCGGCAAGGCCGATTCGTTGCCTCACGAAGAACCTCCGGCTAGAGAGCCTGGTTGAAGGCCCTGTTCACCCGGGGTTTGACCGGTGCGGGAGCTTTGGCCAGAGCCATGCGCTCGAGCTGTGAGGTGAGGTCCTGGATCTGGCGGTAGAGCTGGCCGGGGTGGACCCCCGCCATGGTCTTGGTCATCTCCCTGCGGCAGG
>Ga0307373_10001941_pt1 | contig 38058 bp, 33 predicted proteins | sample OX2MG_FD_202534 | JGI IMG/M metagenome (GOLD analysis project Ga0307373, IMG submission 202534) | Soil microbial communities from Risofladan, Vaasa, Finland - OX-2 | ecosystem: Environmental > Terrestrial > Soil > Coastal area > Acid sulfate soil | place: Finland: Risofladan, Vaasa | collected...
TTTCCCCATTACGTTCGATTCTGGCTGTCCCATCACCGACCTTCTCCCGCTCACGGCTACTGCGCCGCGTTGGAGAGCATCGCTCAGGAGGGGAAATTCATTCCAGGGGCCTCGGCCACACGCTTACCGATCACTCGCCGTGCGCCCAGTCGATCGTCGCAAGATGCTCAGCGTCCAGTTCCGTTATCTCCCTCGCAATAGCCGGCCTGGCGCAATCCGTCAAGTCCAGTAGCCGGTGGTACGTTTACCGTTGATTTATCTGACGCTCAGCTCGAAGTAATCGGTGGTGGCACTATGCGACCTGTATGGACTGCCAAGGCCGAAAGCCTGGGCGTTGCGGAACGAGTACGGTGGCGAGGCTGGCTCCCTGACACGGCCAACGCGCCGAGCGTTTGCATGGCGCGACAGCTCTCTCTCGCTGGACAAACGGATAATATGCAGCTCAAGAGAGTGCCAATACTTGCGCCGCCACTTGCGGCGCGACGCGCAGAGCATTCGCTGCAATGGTGAGACTGGGGTTCACGGCGCCGCTACGAGGCATGAAAGAGGCGTCTACCACAAAGAGATTGTGGAGGTCGTGTGCTTTGCAGTCGCGATCGAGAACGTTCACAGAGGGGTCATCGCCGAATCGACACGTACCGCAAGGGTGTCCGTAGTTCATGGTGAGTTCCGACGAGATTTGCATGGGTCGCCATGGACGGACATGACTATAAAATGCTTGACGCAGTAGCGCGGATCGACGTCTGAGATCTTCGGTAATTGTATAGGTGAAACTGGCACCGTCGGGCTCGCGCGAATCGAGCACTATCCTGTTGTCAGGGTGTGGAAAGTCCTCAGTCATAGCGGCAAAGATGCCAGCACCGCCGAACATCAGCGCTGCAACGCCCGACGGAATTTTGACGAGCATGGACAACAGCAGTTCGTTAAAAATGCCGCGACGACGCAACCGATCCTTGAGATAGCCGGCTATCGTCCCGCGGCCGGCTTCGAGGCCCATGCTTTGTACGTAGCCCAGTCGTTCTCCCTCTCGAATGTAAAAATCGCGAACGGAGATTGCCTTTTTTTGGCGGGCTCGCCGGTCCAGGCGCCGCGGAGCCCAGAGCGCGATAATGTCGGAAGTGTGAAACATCAAATTTCGACCGACCTGATCGGAACTATTCGCCAGCCCATTCGGCCACAATGAGTTGCGTGAGCGAAGTAGAATCTGCGGCGAATGAAAGGCGCCTGCGGCGAGCACGACGACCGTCGCGTGAAGTTCAAGATCGCGTCCATCGTGCCGTGCTCTAACCACATGGACGCGATGGCTGTCTGCCTCGAGAGTGTGAACGTCGCAACGGTCGAGCAGTGCACAGTGGGGTTGGCGTAGCGCTTCCTCAAGACAAGCGACGCGAGCATCCGATTTGCACCCTCGCGGGCACACGGTTCCAATGCACTCTCGACATTCCGCATCGTATCGAATCGCGATGTGAAGCGGCTCCGGGCGTAGACCGTTGAGGCGCATTTGGTCCATCAGCGCTCGATCCCACTCGCTCATGCGTTGAGTCGCGGTGTCAATTGATTCTGCGTCAATTCCGTATAGAGTCTCTGCAGCTTTGTACGATTTTGCAAAATCAGCGAATGAAAGTGGCCATGCCGGTGTGCGCCCAGCAGGCGTTTGGATGGTATCGAAGTCGGTTGCATCCATGCGCTCCAGGGCGGCTGCATAGTGAATCGACGACCCGCCACGTGCGCAACCCAACGCGGCAAAGAATCGCTGACAGGTTCCATCAGGAAGGCGCCGGCTTACCGGAAATGGCCACCAACCGTGCGCCAATCGATCCTCGGCAGAGCATCCGTCGGCGAGTGTGCCGCTATTCGAGACATCGCCTCCTTTTTCCAGGAAAAGTACACTCAACCCTCGCATGGCGAGCGCCCTGCCTACCGTAGCGCCACCGACACCACTGCCGATGACGATGACGTCCCATCGCGACGCTTCGATGTCCTGGCTTGTCACGGAAATGCGGGGCAACACCCGGTGGTTGCAAAGAAAACTCGAGCATCGGACATGCCAATCCGCTGGTTAGTCGTTCCCGAAGACCGGTGGCTATTGAGCAAAGGTGAATCCCGCGAGGTTGTTGGCATAAAGATACAAGAGTAGATCGGGAATGGCGATATCGATGCTCGTTATTTGACTGCTTTGCGATGCTCCAACAATCGCGGATCTGGTGCACTGCGGTCACAGTGGTGGCATTCTCGCCTCCAAGGACGGGTGATGGGCCAGATCAACTGGCGTCACGAGGAATCTGCTTGGCATCAGGTATGAGACCGGGGCGGGTGGAAACGTCGAACCGCCGGCATATTACGTTTCTTCGGCCAGAGTATGCTGTGTCGCGAGATTGCGATATTGTGCGGGACGGGTCGGCGCCGACAATCAGTGGCCCGCCGGCGAGTTCCCGTCGGCGCTGGCCAGATCAGTGTCAGCGATGGTACCGATGCCACCGCGCTGCCGGCGTTCGCGGTCGCAGTGACAGCCATTGCGCGAGGCACCGCGACGCTTAGCTGGGATACGCCGACGATGAACACCGATGGCCCGGCGTTAATCGAGCTTGCCGGCTGCTATATCCACTGTGAGGCCAATACAGTTGCATTGAACTCGATGATCACTATGGGGAGCGAGAGTGCTACCAGGTAGGTAGCGGGAGAGATCAGCAGAGTATGTGGCACTTCAGTGTCGAGGCGTACGACCCGTCTGGCATACAAGCGCGATGTCAAACATCGGCCAAATGACTTTTTAACATATTGTAATATCGGCCGTACGTCGATTGGCTCCCAATTTGAGCATCCAATGCTTTGTATTCAATTGCCGACGCGTCGCCAGATTGAGTCAGGTTGCTCGGGGCAACCGAACACTGTTTACTGTGAGGCAACGTAAAAAGGGCAAATTAATTACGAGGAAGCGACGCAATGCCTCCGGTCCGCGGGATCTAAGGGCCTGAAACACAACGGGGTTACCGGCCGGAAATTTCTTCACTGCAAGGATCTTGCCGCTGACTCACGCCTCACGTCCCTACCCTCGAGCCGGAACTTCATCGCGCTTTAAACGAGGTCACGATGTACGCAGGTCGAACACTGAAGGTTTTGAACACGTCTCTGGCGCTGATCGCAATGGCGATGCTCGCGGTCTGCAAAGTCGCGTCCGCATCAGACAACTCTGCTTCGAGTACGCGTACCATGATTGCTTCGAGCAGCAGTGGTGGCGGCGCACCGTCAGGCCCAGGCGCATCTTTGGTTTTCAGTTATCCGAGCGGCTTTTCCGGAGCGTCCGGTACCATTCAAACCGTCACGGATGCCACGGACTTTAGCGGTTCGGTTATCGAACTCTCCAATGGAAAGGTAGGCGTGCACTCAGCCGGCGCTGCTTGGTATAAAACGCCGCAGAACATCACGGCCTTCACGACAGATTTCACATTCCAAATTGCGTCTGGCCTCCCCGTACCCTCTATAGTAGGCATTACTTTCTGCGTCCAGAACAGCAACAGCGCAACCAATCCATTGGGTTCCGGCAGTAATGTATCGGCGGATAGCAATCTGGCCGGTTACGGTGCCTATGATAGGTCGATAGGCAGTAGTCAAGCGCCGGTCGGCAATAGCATTGCTGTAAAGTTCGACCTGAACAATGATAGGCAGTTGAATTACCCGTCGGGTGGTTCTCCTACTTCCACCGGCCTGTACGTCAATGGGGGACCCAAAGCTTCATTGGTTCCTCAGAATGATCTCAGCCATTATGGGATCAATCTTTACAGCGGCCATATCATGGCGGTCCACATCGTCTACGACGGAAGCCTGTTGACCATGACTCTGAAAGACACGGTGACAAACGCCCAGTTCAGAACGAGTTGGCCGATCGATATTCCGGCGATCACGGGGGGCAACTCTGCCTGGGTCGGCTTCACCGCTGGCACGATCGCACCAGTGGCAAACGATCTGCTTACATGGAGCTTTAGCGAGGGGTACGCCCCAAGACTTCCAGCCCCAAGTTTCAGCGTCGCCGGAGGATCGTATGCGTCCGCGCAAAGCGTGTCGATCGGCGCATATCCGGGAGCGACAATCTACTACACGACCAACGGGCAGCAACCCACAAGCTCATCGAGTAAGTACACAGGTCCGATCTCGGTGAGTTCAAGCGAGGTTGTTCAGGCGATCGCGTTGCAGACGGGTTATACCGATAGCTTGGTGGCGGTGGCGAATTACGAGATCGCACCAGCCGCTACGCCACTCATCAACTTTCCAAACGGCTTCGCGAACGCTTCGAGCCTGGTCACCGTAAACGGCTCCGCCCAGTTCAACGGATCCGCGATTCAGTTGACGGATTCGGCCAATTTCGCTGAGGCGGGATCTGCCTGGTACGTCGTCCCGATCAACGTGCAATCGTTTACGACGAACTTCACGCTCCAGTTGCTAAATCCGAAGTCTAACGGGATGACGTTTACCATCCAGAACCAACCACCAGCCTCATCCGACCGCTCTATCCTCTATGTCAGTGGCGGCCCTAATGCCGTTGGGAACAATCAGACCGGCCTTGGTTACTCCGGCTTCACGGGAGCCGTGGGAGGACAAAACGCGGGACTTCTGAACAGCGTGGCGGTGATATTTGACTTATACAACGGATCTGGGGATTTGACTGGCCTTTACACGAACGGTGCAATGCCTACTGGGTCGTCCATCGATATGAGTTCTTCGGGGCTGAGCCTCCATAGCGGCAATCCTCTCAATGTGACGCTCGCCTACAACGGAACGACGCTCACGATGACGATCACGGATTCGACGACCAGAGCTTCTTTTACAAAGAGCTGGACGATCGATATCCCGACGACCGTGGGAGGGAACACCGCTTACGTCGGTTTCACGGGAGCCACGGGAGGACTAACCGCCGTTCAAGACGTAGTTTCTTGGACCTACTCTGCGAGTCCGGGGCAAACCTCCGCGGTCCCCGCAGCTCCAACGAACCTCCAGATTCAATGACGGCAGCGGGAGATAGCGCGCGTTGCTGGTCGATTGCACGATTTCGCGTAATGGACCCACCCGGTTTCGGGTAAAAGCCAAGTAGCCAGGGACGGTTACCCGCCCCCAGCCCTTTAAGAACCGCGCTTGACACTTTCGCGTCACACGGCTCAAGCCTTACAAAAGCCAGTGAAAGCCGGTAACTCGGTTTGCGGTGTCATGCAGAATTCCTATCAAGCGGACGCCCCCATATTGGGCCAACGCAGACGGCTCACCCGGCGAGATTGTGCACGACGAGCGAAGTAGTCCGTGAAGGCGGGATCGTACGGAGTTGTCTGTGCTTGAATCTTGATGTGCCGGACGATGGGAACACTCGCGGCTTGAAATAAATCAAGACAAGTGACCTTTCCCGACGCATCCCGGACCAATGCGAAGAACACCCAGTTGCGCCGGTCGTCGGAGCGAAAGTATCGCTGACGCTTCCATCGAGCCGATTTATTGGGATGCCTGCGATTGATCCAGACGATCAGTGCCCGATACACTTGGTCGTCTACATAGCTGAAGGTCTTCTTCGCCACGACGTGTCGGAAATAATTAGCCCAGCCCCTCACCTTGCTGTTGAGTTGCCGGATCAAGTCTTCCGTTTTGGTCGAACGTTGACCTTGATGATTTCGCGAATTCGTTCGAGGACTGGAGCGCTATCCAGAATTAGTCCGGTCTTGCTCGCCGAAAATAGTCCGTCTTGAGTAGCCGGGTGTCGGTGCGCGTTTACTGCTGAATGGATTTGAGGCGGTCAGCGGTCGTGCGCGGCCAACGCTGCGGCCTATGGATATCCGTCTCGGCAATGCTCCTCTCCTTTGATCTTCGTTATTCTTAGAAGCTGACGCCGAACAAGCGAAGGCCCGGGGATCAGATTTTGCGGTCGACCCCGGGCCTTCGTGCGGTGCGTGCGAGAGGCAGCTCCACGGCTCTTTTATGCACGTGCCGCACGGCATTGTCCAGTCCTGGAAGAGGATGGCATTGCGGTGGTGCGAGAGAGGACGTTCCGGGGATACGAGTGCCGGCGCTGCGGGGTCGCGGTGTGCATTTGCAGCGAGTGCGATGCCGGGCATGGTTACTGCAACGGAAGTTGCGCGCAGGAGCAACGGCGGCTGGACATGCGAGCTGCCGGCGTTCGTTACCAGCGCAGTCGCCGGGGAGCGCGCCGACACGCGGCCCGCCAGCAAAAATGGCGTATGCGTCAAGCGCAATGCTGCACGGCACAGAAAGAAGTGACGGATAGATGTTGATCTCTACATCTATGCGTCACTTCTTGGCGCTGGCGTAGCCGCCACCGCCTCTGTCGGGCAGCATGATGGTGCGCGCCCCGGCGGCTGCGTTGATAGCGCGCGCTGGCGCGGCGACGCGACTCCTGCCTGCGGATCTGCGCGCACTCTCCCGCACAATAAATGTTGCCGTGATCGCAGCGGCTGCAGATCCGCACCTGCACCGCACAACGCCGGCAGTTGTAAAGCCGATAGCTCGGCTCGCGCAGCCCCCGCAACGCCCCTCCCAAAACACTGGACAGTGCTCGGGCAAGGCAGGCATAAAGGACCTGCACAACTGCCTTTCCCAGGCACTGCGCACCGGGGGCTCGGGGGTTCGGACGCTAATCTGGAAACCCTGGGTCCTCGGTTCTTTGATCTGTCGCCGCGAGCATATCGCAGACGTTGCAGCACGCCTCGACACTGCAAACTCAACAACAAGATCTTCTGCCGCCGATGGCGACAGACTGCGTTACTCCGATAGCAAAGAAGAAGAATCGGCGATCCGAACGGACACCGATCAAATCAATCAGCCATAAATTGCTTGCGACAACCCGCAGGACAAAACCGCACCCATCGCCAGAAATGCGCGGATCTCAACAGCCATCAACAGCAGCCACTTCAGCACGGGCTTCGATACAAATTCCGGTCTGTTGTCCGAGCGCAAATAGGTCGGTGCGCCGTGCTGGCTGACCAATCGCGCCAATACCTCGATGAACCGTCCAGAGCGAATGGTGCCGGCGGCATTTATCGCCAGAGATACGCGCGTATGCCCGTCGATGACGGTGAGGCACTTGAGTTGCTGACCATTGGCGCAGGCGTCGAACACAAGGTCGTAAGCCCACACGTCGCTCGGCTGGGATCGCCCGGAAAGAGCCTCGGCCTAGAACCCGCTACACCTCGCCCAGGCCGCTTTCTCGACACCCGAAGCCCGGCTTGCCGCCAAAGTCGATGCGCCCGATCAGGGCTCATCTCGTGGCCGAGACCGGCGAGAAATATCTTGATGCGCCGATACCCATACCGCGGATACTGGCTCGACAGTTCCCGCATGACCATTATAATGGGGCCATCCTTTCGAGTTCCAGATCCCGCGCGGCGACCATCCTATTGAGCCGACCGTTCTCCTGCTCGAGCTGCTTCCGTCGCTTCACGTCCGAAATCTCCACCGTCCCGGACTTCATGCGCCATGCGCACAGCGCCTGTTCGCTGACCGCATGCTTCTTCGCCGTCGCCACTCGGATAGACCGGTTCAATTAGCGCCGTGAGCTACTGCCACGGCATCACCGAGTTCATCTGGGTCAGAAACTGCTCGCGCCGCGTCGCTTTGCGGTAGAACTCGAAGCCCGCCTCGGCAAAGGTCACTTGTTTCGGGCGCGCCGCTCAACCTCGCATGTTCTGCAGACGCTGCATTTTAAGGCATTTCAAGCGAATTAATCTGAATTTTCCTTACGCTTGATGCGTGTTTTTTTGTGTGTCAGGGAACGGATCTTTATACACCCCAATCAGCTGCCGAGCGAGCAAGTAAAGAAACGGCGGCTGGTGCACGAAATAACGACGCCATCGCTGCCGAGGTTCTCGCATCACTCGATAGAGCCATTCGAGTCCTGCGTTGGTGACCCAGGCCGGCGGCCGCTTCAGACTTTTCGCCTCGTAATCGATTGTGCCTCCGAGCGGCAGGAACAGCTTGACTCCCGGTAGGCGATCGCGGTATCGGAAGATAAACTTCTCCTGACGACCTCCGCCAAGCCCAACGACCAGCACGGTTGCCCCGGATTCGTTTATCTGTGCAATGATTCGTTCAATTTCGTCTGGCTGGCGGTCGTAGTCGCGCGAGGGCGCATTGGTACCGACCACCATTTGACGGCCAACCTTCGCATTTACGTTGCGGCGCGCACTCTCGGCGATACCGGAGTCCCCGCCGCAGATGAACACAGTTACGGAAGCATCGTCCTTGTACCGACTGTAGAAGCGCGGAAAGTAATCCGAGCCAGACACGCGCTCCTTCAACGGAGTACCCAGCAGTCGAGCCGCGACTATGAGTATTTGGCTATCGCACGTGACCACGTCGAACCGCGGTAACAGTCGGTAGAACTCACGGTCGTTTTGGAGTTTCATGATCGAGTCGACGTGCAGGGTCAGCATGACTCCTTGCCGGAAAGTTTCGACCAACTCGTCGATGGTGGTATCGTCAACATCAACGTTCAGCAACCTCACCTTTCGGTGCATTTTGCGGTACCTCCGAAGCACCAACCACATGGGGGGACTACAATAACATTTCCCCATCGCCGACAGCGGCCCAGCTGGGCCGCTGTCGGCATCGCCACGATCAAGGATGCGACGAGGCCACAATCGCTCCGACGCAGCGGGCGCTTCGAAAAATGCTGGATTGTGTGCCCTGATTTGGCTTTCAATAACGTCCCGGCACATCGGACCAAGATTCGCCACCTTTTTTTGGGAATTTTAGACAAACGTGACGCAGGCCACGTATTTTGCCCGCGTGGACCATGATTCTTTGTCATCGCGGAGGCATCGGGGAATCGACCGCGATCGCCGCAGGGTCCCTCCTGTCTCCACAATATGGAATCGCTGTATCACTGTCTGCGGTCACAATGGCATTCGGCCGGAATCGCAATTTGATTGGCGCGGCGAAAAGCGAGGCGCTTATAGAGTTTCTCCTGAAAGGTCAAATTCGATTCCTGACGTTCGATCTCACAACTCGGCATGGTTGAACGGTCATTAACAGACAAATAAGCGGAATACCTTCGGTCACAAAGAAATGCTCAGTCAATTCACGCAGCTCCATCAGCGGAGAGAGTTCAGTCAGTTGGTATCCGCTGGAGTTTGGACGTAGTGTGCGGAATGTTTTCATCCTGCCCGAAGCTCGCATCGTTGCGGATTGGGCTTAACGGTTCATGTCGAATCGTTCAATGAACTTAACGGTCTGCGCAATATTGCGCCGACTGGAAGCGCCGAAGACAATCGACTCAATATTGGAATATTTGCACACGTACTCAAGAGCTTGTTCTGGCGCTACCGCGCCGCTCGCAAAAACGGACATCGCAATCAATCGGCAACGCCCCTGGGTCATTATCTCTTCATATGCTTGTTGGCCGCCGCACATTCGAAAGTCAATTTTGTTGATGTTGGCGCAGATTATCGGATTCTCGATGCCAAGCAGAGTTAGTTTCTTCAACAAGCGCGGCGCATTCATGGTTATAAAGCCGGGCTCGGCACCGTAACGCTCGCGAACGTGAGCGGCGAAAATCCTGAACGCTTCGTCGAAGCCCAGACCCAGCAAAAAATCGGTGGCTACGTTCTGGAGGAATACGACGGGCGTGTCCAGCCCGGCGAACATTTTCATCTCAGCATCGATCAATAAGCCCGCGAGACCTTCGATATCCTTGCGTGCGAGGGATAACCCACCACTGAGCAAGGCGCCGAGGGCGTTCTCTTGCGGCAGGAAGTTGCGCAGCGCTCCCAACATACCGTGTTCGGCGGCCGCGTTCGCGTACTTGTGTGCGTACGGCATGCACGGATAGAACTTATACCCCGGATATCGCTGCTGGTGAATCCGAAAGTGATCGCAGACCGAGGAAATTCGTTCATGTGTCGTACACATGAACGTTTTGATACCCTCGAAATAGGCGTCATTCAATACCGCGATCACGGCGTCGATATCTTGGAAGCGCATCGCTTGTGCACGCGCTTTCTCCTCGGACATATGATTCACGCCGAAGAATTGATTATCGCCAAAAATGATTCTGTCCATCCTGTGCTGCGATTCAGGAGTTGAGGCCATGACGGTCTAACGCCTTTCGCCGCGCAATAGCCGAGCGATCAGTGAGCGCTCGCGGGATTTTTCCCCGACTTTTCCAGTGATTGGCGCAACCCCCGGCGCATTACCGAAGATTTGGATGGGCGTGCGAAATTTGTCGGCGTCAGTGCGCATCAGGGCGGCGACCAAAGATGCGTCACTTGCGCTTCGAAAGCTGCTTACTGTCCCTTTGCCGTTCGTGATGCATTGAACGAAGTGATCAATTTGGGCCGAGTATTCTTCACCACGGGCGTAAAACCAAACGGGCGGTGTGAGTTCAGTCGTATAGCGAACGTTCCAGCCGACGGAAAGACTGTCTATGCGTTTCGGCAACGAGCGAACATATATTTGGAGTTCCTGGCGGTCCGCACTGATTCGACCATTGGTGCCCCACATGCTCAATTTAACCGACATTTTTCGGTAACTGTCGTCGCTCCAATTCGCTGCCAACTGGCCGGATGCGCCGCCGGGAAACTGCAAAGTGGAGTAGACCTCGTCGTCAACATCGCTCGAGAACACGCTGTTCAGCACTGTCCCCGAAACGCTGCTGGGTCGACCCACGACATAGTTAACGAGATCAATTGCATGGCATGCGTAATCAAATAGACATCCGCCACCCTCGCTTCTTTTGGATCGCCACGTCGCTCCCGTCTTGCGCAGGACCACCGGACCGTACGCTTCGATGCGGACGTGATGAATGTCGCCGATCGCGTCTAGATCGAGCAGCCGTTTCGCTTCATTGAACGCTGCCACAAACCGGTAATGATAGCCGACTTGATTCGCCAAGCCCTTGGACTCCGCTAGATCCGCGAGACGGTAACCGTCCGAAGGATTCATCCCGAACGGCTTTTCGCAAAACACGTGCAGATTTCGTTCAAGTGCTGCATCGACGATTTCGACATGATACTTCGATGGTGTGGCAACGAACACGCAATCCAGCTGTTCCTCAACAAGCATCTTCTTGTAGTTCGAATACGTCTTGACGCCTGTATATTTCGCGAGTACGTCGAGCAGGTAATTCGTTGTGTCACAGACTGCCGTCAAGCGGATTTCTGGATGGGTGTTGGCGATCGCTAGGTGGGATAAGCCCATTTTTCCGAGACCAATTATACCGGCTCTAAGCATTAGGTTTTCCAGTCAATCAACTGTGACGATGGACCGATTGCATTCATGGTATCGCTGTCATGGGGACTCAGCCACAGCACTCGCACTGCAGGGCAAGCGGTCACCAACGAGTCGCGGCTAAATGAATGTGATCTGGCGAGATATTGCATTCGCCATTTACCCAAGTCTGCCTTTTACATTCGATTTGTCGGCTCCGAGCGATACAACTGCAATCTCTGCAGTGATCTCAAGTAACAGCCCAAGCTAGCATGATAGCCTTGCGCCGGAATCGTCAGGAATCGCGGATAGGGCATTCGATCTATCGACGGACTGTACCGACTATTGGATTGTGCGTTGGGATGGCTCTTGATCGGTTAGCGTCAAATCAACTCAGTAGATTTGGATAGATGGATGTCATTGATTATATTGAACTATCTGACTTAGGGCATTGCCAATGCCTGCGCCCAAGATGACATTGAGGACCCGCACTGACGCGTGCGGAACAAATGCCGACAAAACTAGCACGTAGCCTACAGTATCGTGCCAAAACATCCAACCAGTTCCGAGCGCGCCGAGAAAGTAAGATGATAGCATTTCCATTTGGGACCTATCGTGCGATGTCGATGATCGCAGTATGCGGGGCCTTTTTTTTTGGAATGCGTTGCCGGACTGAGTGGAATATCGTGGCTGTCGAGGGAGCAATGCTGCTAAATTCTGATCTTACGATAGGGTCCTTCCTGCCCGTCTCGCGGATGGAGGAGGTGGCGCTGACGGCGCGCACTTCCTATATGCATGCAAAGCCGTTCCCACATATTATTCTCGATGATTTTTTTGATCCTGATCTCATCGAATCGGTGCTGGCGGAATTTCCAAAGCCAGACGCAATCCCATGGCAAACCTTCGATAGCGCGCATGAAATCAAGCTTGCATCGGCGGCTGAGGCATCCTTTGGACCGGTGACGCGTTTGCTCATGTATCATTTGAATTCGATTACTTTTTTAGAGTTTGTCGGCCGTATCACCGGCATCGACAATTTAATTCCCGACCCTAGTTTTGAAGGCGGAGGCCTTCACCAGATCGTGCGTGGGGGCAAACTAGGCGTACATGCGGATTTCAACAGGCATCGCAAATTCGGGTTGGACAGGCGACTCAACCTTCTCTTGTATCTGAATAAAGATTGGCACGAGGAGTATGGCGGTCACTTGCAGTTGTGGGACCGCGATATGAGTCGGTGTGAGGCCAAGGTATTGCCGATATTCAATCGCGTGATGATCTTTGGCACGACGGACTTCACCTATCACGGTCACCCCGACCCGCTGCAGTGCCCCGAAGGCATGACCCGCAAATCCCTGGCGTTGTACTATTTCAGCAACGGTCGGCCGGCAGACGAGGTGACCGGTGAGCATTCGACGATATTTCGCGAACGCGACAAGAATGATTTCCGACTTACTTCGGCGCAGCGTTTACGACGTATTGCGAGTGACGTATTGCCACCGATTATTGCCCGCCAATTGCGGCGATTGTTGTGAGCCGCGGATTGACGCTAATCGTCACGGCGCTTGGATTTAACCCAATCTAGTTGCCTGGCCACTAAAAATCGTATGTAAATTGGAAATTTCCAAAGTGGATAAACAGCGCCAATGGCGAGGCTACCGAGGGAGATGATTCGCCGCCCAAAGCGTGCCCACGATAACAATACTGAGAGCGCAAGCAGCACGGCGGATATGGTTGCGATGAGAAGTGGAATCCGTATGCCGAAGAGCACGTAAACACTCGCGCTTACGCAGCCGATTGTTACCACCAGGATAGTTAATAAGGCTAGCGGTGGAACGATTAGATCGAGTGTCAACGCGAACATCGCCAGGTTCGTACGTCTAATCGCTTCCAGGAACATTGGGGGCGCTTCGCTCAAAATTATGTTCAAGTGGCCATGTTCCCACCGTGTTCGTTGGTCAATTACGCTACGCGCGGATGTGGGGAAATCGCTCGTCACCCGCGCTTCCGGGCAAAACACCGGCGGAGTGCCGGCGCGGGCGAGATCAAGACCCAACTTCAGATCTTCCGCCAAATGTCCGTTGGCGAGCGCCGCACTTCGAATGCATTTCCAGGGGAATGCCATGCCCGTTCCCGTCAGTTGACAGGGCAGGCCGAGTCTTTGGAGCCCAAGTGGACGCCCGTGATTTTTGACGGCTGACGCGAATTCGGCTACGCGCATCTTGAGGTTTGCATGCTGACCTGCACGGCTCAGATTCAACGCTTGTACCGGTCGCGACGTCTGCGTACAAAACCGAGCCAATCGATCGATCGCGCCGGCTTCGACCATACAATCCGCATCCACTACGATGACGATATCGGGAGGATCTGCTTCGAGGTGCCGCATGGCAAAGTCGAGCGCGAAACCCTTGCCGCGGCGCGTGAGGTCGGAACGCATGATGACTTCCGCATGTGCGTCGACTGCGATGGCGGCGGTTTTGTCCGTGCAATTATCGGCTACGACGATCAAGCGGTCATCCGATTGTAACTGTGGAACGATGGAGTTAATCGTTTCGCCGATCACAGTCTCCTCGTTGTGAGCTGGAATGACGACCGCCAGCCCGCGACGCTCGGCGTTGCAGATGATGGTGTTCGCTCGTTGTGTAATCGCGGCTAGGATCTCGAGGAAAAGCACCGCACACGGTACAAATACCAGCACTGCCGCCCCGGTAAGGCCAATCTCCAAAAATAAGTGCACGGCGTTATGTCCGCCGCGGCTTAATGACCGCCGGCGCGCCGACGGCGATGCAATTATCCGGTACGTCGTCGAGCACGACGGCATTTGCGCCAATCGCAACATTACTGCCGATCGCTATCGGCCCAAGAAGTTTAGCTCCGGCGCCGATGTCCACGTTGTCGCCGATCGTGGGCGCACGTGGCTCATCGACGCGGCGGAGTCCGACGACCACTCCATTGCGGATGCGGCAATTGTCGCCGAATTTGGCGTAGCCGCTAATGATGATGCCGCCAAAGTGATCAATCACGAAGTTCCTGCCGATTTGGACCTCACAGGGCAACTCCACGCCGGTGATGATCTGGATCAGTTTGAATGCGATCCTGTAAAGCAGGGAAAAGATTCTGCGCACGAACACCGGACGAAGGCCATATCGCCATCGACCAAAGCGATAGACGATAAGGACCCAGAAGCCTTGCGCGCCCCAGGCGCCACCGTGCGCTCTCAAGTCCTGCCGAATATTCTCAAACATAAAGGATTTCTTTCACGGCGAAAAGGCTGCAGTACGAAAGAGATTTTCTAGCTTTCGGGTCTCGCTTTCGATTGAATGCCGCTCGATAATGCGGTGATGGCCGGCTTCGCCCATTCGTTGTAAGTCCTCATCCGGCGTCGCCAAACACTCCTCCAATGCATGCGTAAGAGCATCGACGCAGCCTGCGGGAAAGAGCCAGCCGTCTGCTCCGGGGCGCACGAGCTCAGGGATGCCCGCGACGTACGTAGTTAGCACCGGTCGGCGCAATGCCATCGCCTCCATGATTACGACCGGTAAGCCTTCGGCGAAGGTGGGCAGAACCAAGGCTCGGGCTGCGAGAATCTCTTTGCGAACGCCAGCGCTGCTCAACCAGCCGCTAATGCGCACCTTATCGACTAGCCCAAATCGTTTCACCAAGCGCTCGATGTCGATGCGAAGCGCGCCATCACCCACCAACACCAACTCAAATATCATCCCTTTGGCCGCCATCCGAGCAGCCGCCTCGATCAAGAGGAGCTGGCCCTTCGCTTCGCAAAGCCGACCGACGCAAACGAAACGTGGAGATATAGGCAATGGCGACGAAAATCCATCGTAAAAGGAGCGCTCCAGTCCGCAATGAACCACGTGGATCTTGGGCCACGCGGCGTGAGGTGATCTGAGATAGAGCTGGCTACGCCCAAAAGAGCTAATCGTCACCGCGAATCGACAGCGATGAATTTTCTCATCGAGTGCCATCGGTCTCAAGAATTCGTCCGGCCCGTGCACGGTAAAACTGTAGGGCACTCGGCCCAAAACGTTGGCGAACATCGCGACCTCGGCGGAGTTCGTTCCGAAGTGCGCGTGCAAATGGACGGCGCCGTACCGCTTCACCAACGTTACTGTGCAGGACGCCTCCGCTATGCACACCAAATGGTGGAGAAGTCGATGGTCCGTACTTCTGCTCAATTTTATCGCTAGTAATACCGCGGATAGCAAACGGATCGGCGAGCGCACCAACGTAACCAGCGTCGGCGCGATCAATCCGAGCAACCCATATCTCAAGACGTAGCTCGTTCTGCGTTGTTCCGCAGCGTCTTCTGGATCCGGCAGCGACTCGTTCCATCCGCGCAACGCAATGCGTTGCACCTCGAAGCCGAGCAGTTCCAGCGCGATGATTTCCCGACGGATGAAGCTATGACTGATCTTCGGGTATTGATTGATGAAATACGCAATTTTCAAGAGTGGGTCTATTTATATTCGATTAGTCGGGACTGCACGCCCCGAAGGCGATCTACGACAAACTTGATCTGGCCAACCATCTCCGGAAATTTACAGAGTACAAGCGCCGCAGCCCTCCACCAATTCTCTCTGGCAGATCGCTTCCCGAACAGTGCCAGTCGAGTCACTTGGATGGGATATACTCCCAGCAACAGCATTCCCCACCAACCGTTCGTGATCACCACGATCAGCGTGGCTAACGGAATACCGAGACCCCAGATCCAAGCACTCCTAGATTCACGGACGTAATGATGTCCGGGGGCTGCGCCGTGCAACGCCGCGCCTTGCGCAAAACCGTATCCGCCGCGGAGCATTCGGTTCCACCACTGGTCAAAGCGGTACATTGCGGCATCGTGTAAGGTCATCGTCTCGTTCAATCGCCAAATGCGCCAGCCGGCATGGCGTAGTCGAACGCACATTTCTGGCTCTTCGCCGCAAATTAAATCGGCTCGATAGCCCCCTATTTGCTGAAATGCGCCTACGCGGATGAGCGCATCGCCACCGCAGAGTTTCGTCTCGCCTAGGGGATAATCACACCATTCAAAATCGCACAGCATGTTGTAGAGGGATTTCTCCGGGAATCGCTCGCGCCGGGAGCCCCAAACAACGGCTATGTCGTGCCGTTCATCGAGAAAATTACGGGCCTTATCGAGCCAGCCGGAGACGACTTCACAGTCGCCGTCAACAAAGAATACGAAATCCAGGTCGGGGCTTATCTGTAGCAACTTCTTAAAGCCCGCGTTACGGGCACGCGCCGCCGTAAACGGAGCGCTAAGATCGAGTTCGACGACGACCTCGCCGAGGGCCTTGGCGATGGCAATCGAGTCATCGGTGGACCCGGAATCCACATAGACCACACGGTTGCCTAAAGCGCGAACCGACTGTAGGCAACGCAATAACCGATCGCCCTCGTTACGCCCAATGACTACGGCGCCGAGTGTTTGTACGGCGGGCGTAGCAGCTGGATCTTGACCTATTGTCTCGGCAACCAATTTAATGCTCAACCTCAAACAACAATGCGCCCAGAAATCCCCATAAAAATTGATCCAGGTATCCTATCGCGGCCGATAATTGCAATACAGCACGGTATTTTAGCATGCCGGTTGCATGGAACCGCAGCCTATATTCTCGCCATTGCGACAATTGCCAGAACCATGAGGAGGGATCGTTGAGCGCGCGATTGCGTGACAGGTTCGGCGAGGTGGCAATGTCATTGCCGAATTGCGGCTACCAATTATGGAGATCGACGATGGGCAATCGCGGCATCGCGCGTCGCCGCGTAAATATCGATAGTATGCGTATTCTGGCGCCAGCGGCGGCCTTGTCGGCCTGCCGATCTCAAGGGCGTGGCCTTTCCGTGATTTATGACACATTCTGACGAGGTTCTACAGAAAGCGGATACTGTTTGCTGTTCTACGCGATTGTGCCATCCGCTAATATGTGGACGCGGTATACGTTGCGGACACTAGTGATCATAAACGAGACATTCGAAATACAATGAGCGCGGCTTGGCTAGAAACCTCCATGCAATCAGATGCTCAAATGACTGAGGCGCTTTATTTCGATTCGGGAGGACGTCAGCTTTTCGGGTGGCTGCATCGACCTGCTGAGCAAACCGCCGCCGGGGTGGGATTGGTGATTTGCAAGCCCTTCGGATACGAGGCCATATGCGCGCAGCGCAGCATACGAGCATTTGCGGAGGCGGCTGCACGAATAGGAGTTAGCGCGCTGCGATTCGACTACGCGGGCACAGGTGATTCGGCTGACATTGAGCCGCAGGAGGACCAGATCGCGGTGTGGTCCAGCGACGTGTCGGCGGCGGTCAATGAATTGAGCCGCCTTACCGGCGTAGACCACGTATGTATCCTGGGAATTCGACTCGGCGCACTGTTAGCAACGCTCGCTGCCGCCAATCGCAACGAGGCCTGTTCGTTGATCCTCATCTCACCGATCATTAGCGGTCCGCGCTATTTGCGCGAGTTGCGGACCACGCGTCTGGCGGCATTGCTCGGCGTTAGGGACGGGGATTTGGGCGATGGGACGGCGATGTCTGGTGAACTGGAACCTGACGGCTCGATGGAAGTCAGCGGCTTTTTATTGTCGCGCGCCACTCTTGCCGCTCTTGCCGAAATCGACTTGAAGGCACTGAGTGCAGCTCCGGCTAGCGAGATACTGATTTTGGACAGTACCAGCTTGCCGGTGGCCCGCGCTTGGCCAAGTATGCTGTCAGGGCTCGGGGTATCGACCAAATATCTGGCATTACCGGGGTTGATCGAGATGGTAATGACCGCGCCGCAATTTGCTGCAGTGCCCAATGCAATGATCGGAAAGATCTGTGATTGGTTGGACCACTTGAAGGGCGGGTCCCTTGCATCACTTAGTGTCGCCAGAGGGACCCGACCGATTACTGCGAGAAGTCAGGGGAAAGCGGTCCTTGTCTTGCACGGCGATGATTCAGGCAGCGCGCGCTCGATCAGTGAGCGCCCCGTTTCTCTGGCGTCTACGACTCTGTTGTTCGGAATCGTCACCGAACCGGTTGAGCAAGAGCGTCGCCGCCGCAGTGTAGTTTTGCTCAGTGTGGGCGCTGATTACCATATTGGTCCTAACCGGATGTACGTGGACCTTGCCCGGGGCTGGGCGCGGCATGGATATGTCGTCCTACGTATGGATTTGGCGGGCATCGGCGATAGCGGCACCCGTCCAGGATGTTCGGACGACGAGGTTTTCCCGCCGGCCGCGTTAGATGATATTCGAATTGCCATTGGGTTCTTGCGCGATCGATACGGCGTCACCAGAATCTCGTTGGTGGGAGTCTGTTCAGGTGCTTATCACGCACTGCGTGCGGCCGTTGCTGGTTTACCTGTAGATCGCATTTTGATGATCAATCCCGCCAATTACTTCTGGAAACGAGGCATGAACCTCGCCGACGTCCAATTAGCCGAAGCCGTGCGCAATCCAGGCGTTCACCGTGAACGGTTATTGTCGTTATTCGGCTGGAGAAGGCTGTTGACCGGCCAGGTCAATCTTTGGCGCACCCTCCTGATTTATTGTAAGCGCTTGAGTCTTGCCGCAGAGTCCACATTGCGTGATTGCGCTCGCACTCTCGGCATTAGGCTGCCGAACGATCTGGGTTTCGAGCTCGAGCAAATTTCTGCGCGCGGGGTACGGGTAGTTTTCTTATTCGCGAAAGATGAGCCGGGGATTGACTTACTGGCGCTTCAGGCTGGTTCCTCGGTGTCGCGATTGGGCGATCGTTGTCGCGTGCATATAATTGGCGGTGGCGACCACATCTTCAGTAAAAGCGCGGTGCGAAGCTTGATGAAAAATCTCCTAAGCAACGAGCTTTTTGAACATTCTGAGTACGGTGGCGCTCATCAACTCAACCATGACCATCACCACGCTTAGTCGAGACCGCATTAGGGAATTGCCTATCTCATCGGCGCGGCTGAAAGCATCTAACGGCCCTCAAATCGCGATTCTTGGCAAATATAGTGCTGTGTCGAAGAAGATCGCGGATGTAGTACGGGACGGCGTGCCGTCGGCGGCCGATTAACAATCGCTTGAGCCATCCTAGGGAATGCGCGACTAGTGCAGCGATATCGATTGCAATGGCGTGAGTAAGGCCGAACGTCATTGCAAAATAGCGCCGTCGCGATTCGAACCAATAGCTAGGTAGGCGCCTGGTCCCGCCGGCGAGATTGGTCACCTGCGTGCTCTGACCCATGATGTGCATGACGCGGCTCTCCGGGACGTACCATGTTGGAAACCCGGATTGCCTGGCGCGATAACATAGATCAGTCTCTTCGAAATAGAGAAAATAGTTCTCGTCGAAACCGCCGATAGCTGCAAATACCGCGGGGCGAATCATCATGGACGCACCGCAAATCCAGTCCGTTTGTTGAGGTACGGAGGGCATCTCTCGCGCAACCACCCATCGCTGTAGTATGCGCGTCAAAGGTCCGAATTCCATTCCGGCAATTATTTCGCTTACTAGCGTGGGAAAGCGGAACGCAATTGGCCATTCACTGCCGTCGGGGTTCTCAAAGCCACTGCCTGAAATCCCCACGTTCGGATGCGTTTCCATAAACCGTACCAACGCGGCGATCGCGCCAGACCGAACCTGCGTGTCGGGATTCAACAAATATATATATGCCGGTGCTCCGCCAAGGTATGCGTGTGCAATTCCCAAATTGTTACCATAGGCAAAGCCGCCATTTATAGGTGCATTGATAAGCGTGACCCACGACGACCAGTCGTTGTCGCGTACTGCCTGTGAGATTTGCAGGGCATCGCCGGACGCGTTGTCGACGACGATCGCTTGGATCGACAAACTCGCCGCGCCGCGCTCCGTTTCCACCGATCGCAGACATTCAATGGTTAGTTGCGCGCATTTGTAGGTTACGATTACCACTTTAATGCGCAACGTGTCGTCGTGATTGTCGGCAGATTGCAAATCGTCGCGGGCCGAATGGCCGCTTGTATGAACGAAGATCGCATCGGCGCCCGCGGTCATAAATGACGCAAACTGATGGTGGGCCATAAGTGCAGAATAACGCCACTTGTCAGATGGGCCGACAGGGTCAAGACGAGCGCAAATCCCAGTTTGTAAGCCTCGTATTTCAGGATCATCATTTTGTTTCTGCGTTGCAGCCACCAGTAATAAGCCAGCGGTGCCATTCCGCTTAGCGCAGTCCCATAAACGAACCCCAGGAACCCGAATAAGCGATACCCGACTAAGCTCGCACCGAACAATGCGATTACGCGGAATACATTTCCATGCAGGATTACTTTATAGTCGCCGGCGGCGATAAGGAGATCTTCAGCCGGAGCCGCAAAGGCGAGGATGCCGGCCCGCATCATGAATGCTTGCAGCACCACTCCGGCTTGCGCGTAAGTCGCAGGATAAAGAATGGTGATGACTAACTGGGCGGCACCGCCGAGTGCCGCGGGAAGAAGCATCATGCTTATAAACAGCTTGATATTATCGCGGTAGTACGCCAGAGCAAATCCGCTTCTGTTAGTGCGAAAGCTATGCGCACATCGTGGGTAAAGAACTGTTTGAGAAATTTTCGAGATCAGCGAACTGACGGATCCAGCGATATTCCCGGCAAGTCCGTATATGCCGAGTAATCGCAAATCAAACAGACGCAAGAAGATGACTTTGTCGAATTGATTTATGACGAGCGTGAGTACGCTGGACGGCATCGTGTACTTGCTCAGCCCGAGTAGGTCTCGCGCCGCGGCGCGATCGAACTGGAAGCGTGGAACAAGGTCCGGATAGAACTGGCGGCTGAGTAGGCTGAGCAGCGCGCGGTTAATCAGGATGCCGTAAATCATTCCCCAGTAATTGCGATAGAAATAACAATAGCCGACCGAGAATAGGGCGGATGCGAATGCCGCGGCAAGCTCCGAGTATACGATAATCCGCGCTTGTTTACGGCGGATCGCCAGAGGAAAGGACATTGACTGCAATCCGCCTATAATGAATGATAGCGAAAATACGCGCATAGGCGCGATCAATGCCGGCAAATGGTAGATCCATGTTGCGACCAGGGGCGCCAACAGAAATAATATGGCGCTGTTAAAAACCGCGCGCGAGATCTGGATCGTCCACGCCGTGTTCACGTAACGTGGCTGGTCGCCGTTCTCTTCGCGGATGATGAACAAGGTGGCGTTGGTATCTGCGATCATCTCCACGACAAACGCTATGGATGTAATGATCGTGATAATGCCGTATGCCTCCGGCAGCAGGATCCGCGTGAGTACCATGCTGCTGCCGAGCCTAATGAGGGCCTGAAGCGCGAAGCTGAGTACCGTGGCAATTAGATTGTTACTGAGGTAGCTCAGTATCCGGGACGCCATTTAGTGCGAGACCCTGGATGGCGTGATGATGGGATGTGAAACTACGGGCGTATCCGACGGGCGACTGAGGTTGGCATAGGCTGCGGCTAACCCCGCGAGTACGTAGAATAATTTTTGTATTCCAAGTATTAAGCTTGTGTCGGCAATAATGAATAATGTACCCAGTATGCAAGCGACCAGGCTTATGCCAAGCAAGCCGAGGTCGGGGTCAATCGGAATCGCAATTCGTGCTGCGCGAAATGCGCGATAAAGCCCAGTAAAGATGAACCCGAGGAATAACGTTAGTCCGACTAGACCGTTTAGAAGTGCAATCCCCGCGTACGTATTTACTAAATCGATGATACCTTGACCTTGGCGCAGATCCTCCATCTTGAGCATGGCCAACTGATCACCAAACCACGGATGTGCGCGAACCAGTTCATAAGTCCGCTCCGCGAGTCGCTGGCGGTAAATGAAATCCGCGCCGGAGCGCCAGCTGGTGATAGGCAATGCGTTGATGACGGTGTTGCCAAGCGGCGATAACATTACCGCGGCGAACATGAAAGCGAGGATCGTGCCGTATAGTAGGGAACGGGAGAAAACGCGCCGCCGCAAGGCGATAAACGCCATGTAGATTAACGCGGCACCGAGCCATGGCCCACGCGAATATGTGGCCAACAGTCCAAGCAATAATACGGCCGCCACGCTTAACTTTGCGGGCTTAAAAGTCTCGCGCGATCTAAGATACAGCCAAAATCCCAAGGCGATCGCCAATAGATACGCCAATGCAATGGCATGACCGGCGGACGCTTGTGCGCGCAGCGAGGCGCCACGTAACAAATACGCGAGCACAAATGTGAGATCGTGTCGGTTCCAACTGAGCGCAAGGCCCGAATAAAGCAACCAGTGACGCGAGGTCTCAAAAAATCCCACCAAAGCCATTACTACGCACGAAACGCAAAAAGAGGCCTCTGCGTCTACGATGGCACGTTTGTTCGCGCACGATCTACTTACGGAAAAATAAAGGACATAGACGTCGACGATGAAGAGAAAGAGCCGTCGCAATGCGTTGGTCAGAGAATCGTGAAGAATGACCTGATGCGGCAAGTCTGGGGGCACGAAAAGAGCCACTTGCACGGCTCCGTATGCGATTAACCACCTATCCATCGCACGGAAGCCAACGTTTCTATCGCGATTCCGCGAATGCCGTAGTCCCCAAGCAATTGGTATAAGGATGCAAAAGGACAGCAATCTATAGTTATCGATATCAAACAGTCGGTTAATAACAATAACCGGGATGTTGACTGAAACTGGCGGCACTACATGCAGCAAGAACAGGTACAGCGCAATTGGATTGCTGTCCTTGCGGCGCGCCCAGAGAATCATTGGTGTCGCAACCAGCGCGTACCACCAAAAACTGGGGCTCAGAAAACCAATGATGGTCAATAATAGCCATAAGTTGCGACGACGCACGAAGTCGGATTCGAGACTGAAGCGCAACGCGACAGGTTTGGCCAATAGAAATACGGGGCCGGCAATCGCCAGAACGACAATGAGTTCCTTCAAATGGGTAAACATGTGTCAATCTTATGCGGCGAGTTACCTTGAACGCACAACTTCACGGTCGGCCGAGAAATCCGTATAGGTCAAGGGGCTCGCCGGTGCCAAAGATCCCTTCCTGCACGCCGCGCCAAGAAGGAACGGCGCTCCCCTCAGTGAGAACCATCCAAAGTGTTCTGATGCCAATCTAGCCGCATACCCATCACACATAGACCCTAAATCAACGTCCAAGGAGCCTTTAATGTTGTGGTGCACATCTGAAGCGCAGCATGCATTCTTGCATTTTGAATTTCCATCTACAAGCACGTTTGGAACTACGCGCAAACACGATCGGGAGCATCCGTCCGGGAACTCAGGATTTTCTGGTGAGAAGCCACTAACATAGGCGTCTCGGAACGCAACGGAGGCCGAAAATGTCGGTACGCAGTACAGTCATCTCTCAGTTCGAACAGGTTGCAAGAGAGCAGCGTCGAAAGTTGGTGCGGCTATCCGACGACTTAAGGCTCCTCGATTGCGGCCTGGATTCGCTGAGCTTTGCGCTCATTGTGGCAAAACTGGAGGATACGCTAGGCTTCGATCCATTCGATACCTCGATGCCCATGACATTTCCGGTGACATTCGGCGATTTCGTCAAGCTTTACGAGAATCGCTAAAACTTGTACGTTGCGCTTCATCGTGACACAGCGCTAGGTGGCTAGTTTCGCGGACATCGCCTCTCGGCGCATTAAGATAAAGTTGTCATGTACGGGTGTGCTATCCAATTTCAACTGTAATCGCCGGACGACATTTAGATTGGAAGATGCTCAATGCGTTCGCGCAAAAGATCGAGCTCTGCGGTCAAACGAAGGGGACTTATACCGATCACTTCGGCGATCCGACGGAATCGCCAGCGCCAATCCAGCTTTTTGAGAGCCATTTTATGGTTGTTGACGGCCATCTCAGGACGCCAATCCTTTAAGGCTTCGGCAAGAATTGGAAGTCCCGTGTTGCGATGAGTTGAACCGAAATCGAGCGTTGCGCCGGACCACAACAATTCTTCGGTATTTCTACCGCGCGGAGTAACACCTGCGACGATCGCCCCGCATCCAATTGCATCCACCCAGCGTCCAGTTAAATATTCGCGTCTGGGGTGCGTGTAATTTTCCGGGTTCACTGCGTTGGAAAAGGCAATGATGTATTTCGAGTTGCCGTATACCTTCATAAGGAGTCGGTGATTTTCCAAAGTGGTCAATCCGTCGCCATTGGGGCGTCCCCGATATTTTATCCCAAACGATTTCGCGTCATTCAGCGCAACTAGATCGTCGTCCCATTCGGGCGGTTGTCGTCCGACGCGCGTGGCATCGTATTCGCGATTATCGGCACTGCCACCTAAGCGGAGCGCATCCGTGCCCCAAGGTATCCACGCTACTGGTGTCCGTGTGCGTTTCTTCCATTGGTCGGCGTCTTCCTCCGAAGTGACAAAGAGATGATCGAATGGCTTCGAGATACGAAGCGTCATTGGAATATGGTTAAGCCAAAACGAATCAATTATCCATGCTGTCAAATACTCGAAGCGCCTGCGCCAATCGTGGATATCGAGAAATCTGATTAGGTCGCCGGGCCCGGTACAAATGAGCATGCAGGATGCATGCGTACGTGGATTACGCGATCTTCCATTTAAAATGGACCAAATTTTCGAAATATTCGAGGGCTTATCGTTAGCGATGTTAAGTACCTGCGCGTCCATCAGCTCCGCAGCCAGTGAAACCATATATTGGATCGGACTCCAGCCGTGCGCATCCGGAATGCAATTCACGATAAGCACATTTTATCCTCAGTTATATCGCATACGCCTACGCTGGTTCGCGGAGGCCCGGTATCTGAGAGTATGTGCTTGGCGCCGGTCGATATACAGGCCTAGCTCACTTACGCGACAGGCAAACTGCGCAAAGCATCCGTTGCGCTGGCGAGAGCGATCGGCGAACCTAGGTGCAGATTATCTTCATCGTGTCGTCGGCCGGCGAGCCGTTTGAGTGCGCCGGCTATTTTTTTCAAGAACAGCATTCTGCGAGTTAGCGGAACGCGCAGAAACGCCACTTTTCGAACATACCGATTGATCGTCCATTCTGCGCTCGATCCGGCCGGGAAGAACACCGTATCGCCGCCGGTTAAAGTATGCACGGCGGGTTGGTGGTTATCCTTGATCGTGACCGAACCTTCCAAAATATAGACAGTCTCGTCGATATCGTATTGCCAATTGAACCGACCCGCGGTGCAATCCCAAATGTAGCTGCTGGCGGTGCCATCGTCGCTCTTCGACAGGAACCTATTGCGCGCCACAGGGTTGCCATCGATTATCCAGTCGGCGCGTATCGGAGCGGGCGTCAATTCGCCCGTAGTAGACCCCACCAATATCGTCCCGTCAGCCATTCGATCCTCCACAGGTTCAGGCTTTCACTGGCAATATCGAGAGAATACTTGTGAACTAGCTCGCAATATGTGCGTTATCGCACATGGAAGCTCGTGAAAGTCGCGCTCATGAATAGCTGCCGGCATTGCGACACGATCGTAGGAGGCCTCGAATAGTCCCTAATCGGCAAGCGGCGCACCACCAAAGGCCTCAAAGTCGATGGCGGGCGTTCTCCGGAAGGGCCGTAGCGCGTGATACATGCGTGAGAGCCGCTGGCGTTCTGGCCAGGGGTCTCGCTTCAATTCCTCGACGAGTGCCGGCTCTTCCATCGGCTCGTCGAGATAGGCGGCATCGATGCGCGCATGATGGGTATGAAGGATTGCGAGCGATGCGGGAAATAGCGCAACGGTATCGCCGGGTATCGGTCGGTGGGCGCTCGCCGTCGCTTGAGCGAAGAAGGCACCACAGAATTCTGTAACAAGGCTGCGTTGATCCGTGAATTCCAGATGGCCGAGCTGCGTCGAGCGCGGATTCATTTCGATCAAATGCGGTACGCCTGTATTGGCGTCGAGCACGTAGTCCAGGCCATAGAAACCGGTCAGATCGAGATGCTCGGCGATTAGTCTGGCATTATTTGCAAGGCGCGGATCGTTGAGTTTGCGCACGATCATGGCGGCGCCGGTCGGGCCGTCAGCGGCTAGGACGACGACCGATAGGACCGCAATCAGCTTGCCGTTCAGCGATGCGAACATGGAGTTAGCGGGACGACCGTCGACGAACCGTTGGATCGTGATCTCGTGGTCTGCCGCGTGCTGGCGTGTCCAGAGCGCGAGTGGATCGCGATTGATCGCAAGGCGCTTGCAGGCGGTGGCTAACCCGGGTCTCGCCCCGAGGTCTCGCCAGGCGGCAATGGATTCGGCGAACGATCTGCAGATACGCACGCCGTTGCCGCCGGATTCGCCGTCGACTTTGACGACGCCAAGCGGAGCGACGTCGCGGTACCAGGCCGCAAGGTCATCGATGCTTGTGACGATTTTCGTTGTCGGCACAGTGATGCCGAGTTCGGTCGCGACTTTTAATAGCCGGTGGCGGTGCCTGGTGATCACATAACTCGACGCCGGGCCCAATGAGGCCTCGATCAATTCGCGCAGTGACGGCTCCTCGCGGTGCAAGGCATGCAATTGCGCAACGACCCCGTCGTCGCAAGGGACGATGATGTCGCAAGGATTGCCGCTGACCGCCTGCCGCAGGCTCCTGAGGGAATCGAGTCCGCGGTAGCGCAAGACTCTTTCGAGCCCGGATACCAGGGTCAGGGGATGATGCGCGGGGCACAGGGCGCTGACACGGCATCCGTTTTGCACAAGTGCGATCGCCATGCGTGCCGCAGGGGCCCACCACTTGGTGATTGCGATCAATACGCGGGTGTGGCGACTAATCAAAGAGCGATCTCGGTGGGGGATGGCGAATTATCCCCATTGCTGCAAAGAAGATTTTGGGTACATGCGCGGGAGCTCAACAGTGTCGATAATTTCAAGCGCGATCCATTAGAACCGAGACCCAGGGACCTGGCGATGGTGGCTGCTGTGATGCAGTATATGGAGGCGATTTTCTCAATACTGTTAAATGGATCGCCTTTAGGCGAAGGTATGGGCCGCATTCCAGTGCTTTTCGGAGGTTATCTTGGGTGTTGACTTCGTCGAACTGGCGATCATTGGGGCTGGTCCCTATGGTTTGTCGCTTGCGGCGCACATGCAGGATAGCGGTCAATCGTACCGGATTTTTGGCGATCCGATGGGATTTTGGACGCAGCACATGCCCCCAGGCATGCGTCTGAAGTCCGAGGGATTTGCGTCTGATCTTTACGATCCGCACACGGAATTCCCGCTGAAGGCCTTCTGTGCCGAGAATGACATTCCGTACGGCGACATCGGTGTGCCGGTGAAGGTCGAAACCTTTGTGTCCTACGGACAGGAGTTCCAACGCCGTTATGTCCCGCAATTGGAGGCGCTGAGCGTCCACTCACTGGCGCGGCGCAATGGCGGATTTGAGTTGGCAACCGCGACCGGCGAGATCCTGCGCGCGCGCAAGGTCGTGGTCGCTACCGGCATTGCGAATTTTGCGTATGTGCCACCCGAGCTCGACGGCCTTCCCTCGACGCGGCTCACGCACAGTTCGCAGTACGGAGATGTGAGCCGATTCAAAGGCCGGCGTGTGGCGGTGCTCGGCGCCGGTGCCTCCGCAATCGACGTCGCCGCGGCGCTCAACAAGGCCGGTGCGGCGGTCGACCTTATCGCGCGTGTCGACGAAATTCGCTTCCACGACGCCCCCCGGGAACCGCGTCCCTTGATCGAACGTATCCAGGCACCGCGCTCGGGCCTGGGCATAGGCTGGCGCTCGCGTCTGTGCACCGATTTACCCCTGGTTTTCCGCGCTCTGCCGCAGGCATTGCGCTTTCGCGCCGTCGCCCGGCATTTGGGGCCCGCACCCTGTTGGTTTACGCGTGATGACATCGTAGGGCGCGTCGCGATGCATTTGGGGGTGTCCGTGGCCGATGCGAAGATGCTGGATGGCAGCCTGTGTCTGAGCTTGCGTGAGCCCAACGGGGCCACCAGGGTGCTCGAAGTGGATCATCTGGTTGCGGCAACGGGTTTTCGGGTCGCGGTGTCACGGTTGGGGTTTTTAGCCCCGGCATTGAAATCGGGCCTGACGCTCGCGGACGATACACCCGTGCTCGGCCGTCACTTCGAATCGTCGGTCCCGGGCCTTTATTTCATCGGCGCGGCGGCCGCGAATACCTTCGGCCCCATGCTGCGCTTTGCCTTCGGTGCCAACTACGCCGCGAAGCGTGTATTGCGCCATTTGCTCAAGGCCCGGGCGTGAACGATCGTAAGTTCGCTCGAGCGGCGTGGATTCGCGCGCTCGAGCGCACTGCGGCGATCGAGCGCGACCCCGAGTGTTCGATGCCGCTGCTGATCGAGCGGCTCGCCGAGCGATTCGGCATGGCTTCCGCCTTGGCGTCGCGCGAAGCGACTTTCAGCTATCGCGGCCTCGCCGCGCGCTGTCACCAATATGCGCGCTGGGGCCTCGCGCAGGGGCTCACCGCGGGCGATGTGGCGGCCTTGTTGATGCCTAATTGTGCAGAATATCTCGCTGTCTGGTTGGGGTTGACGCGCTTAGGGGTCAAGGTTGCGCTCGTCAATACCAATCTTTCCGGCCCTGCGCTCGTCCATTCGATTTCGATCGTCGCGCCGAAGATATTGATTGTCGATGCCGCATTGGCGCCTCGAGTGTCGGCGGTGAGGGCGCAACTCGCAGGGGATTTGCGGTGCTGGGTCTACGGCGAAAGCGCCGAAGAGTTCGCATCGCTTCAGTCGGCGCTCGCACGCACTGCGCAAGATCCTATTCCGCCGGCAGAGCATCGGCCGCCGTCGCTCGATGCGACGGCGCTCTACATCTATACCTCCGGCACGACCGGCCTGCCGAAGGCGGCGCACGTCAGTCACTATCGATTGATGCGTTGGAGTCATTGGTTTGCGGGGCTCCTTGATACGGGTCCTGACGATCGCATGTACGACTGTCTGCCGCTTTATCACAGTGTCGGTGGCATCGTTGCCACCGGCGCGACGCTGCTCGGCGGCGGTGCCGTCGTGATCCGCAGCCACTTCTCAGCCTCGGAGTTCTGGCACGACCTACGCGAGGAACGCTGTACCTTGTTCCAATATATCGGCGATCTGTGCCGGTATTTGGTCAATGCGCCGCCGCAGCCGCTGGAAGCGGAGCACTCCTTGCGCATTGCTTGCGGCAACGGCCTGCGTCCCGAAGTCTGGGAGAAGTTCAGGGCGCGATTTGGGATTCCGCGGATCCTCGAGTACTACGCCTCTACGGAGGGAAATTTCTCCCTCTATAACTGTGAAGGCAAACCCGGCGCGATCGGCCGTATACCGTCCTTCTTATCGCACCGGCTCGCGGTGGCGCTCGTGCGTTTCGATGTCGAGCGGGACGAACCCTTGCGCAACGTCGATGGCTTCTGTGAACGCTGCGCGGTGGGGGAGGTCGGCGAGGCGCTCGGGCTGATTCCGGACGACGGCACTGTACGGGCGGGGCGCTTCGAGGGCTATGAGGATCGCGAGGCGTCGGCGCAGAAGGTCCTGCGCAGCGTATTCAAAGAGGGCGACGCCTGGTATCGAACCGGTGATTTGATGCGTCGCGATGAGCAAGGGTTCTTTTACTTCGTCGATCGCGTCGGAGAAACCTTTCGCTGGAAGGGAGAGAATGTGTCGACGGGCGAAGTATTGTCGGCGTTGTGCGCGGCTCCCGGTGTCATCGAGGGTGTCGTCTACGGGATCTCGGTTCCGGGCGCCGACGGGCGGGCGGGGATGGCGGCGCTCGTCGTTTCCCGTGATTTCGATCTTGGGTTGTTCCGTACCGACATCGCCGCTCGGTTGCCAGCTTACGCGCGGCCGGTGTTTCTGCGCCTATTGCCGGCGCTCGAAGCGACTGCAACGTTCAAGCCGCGCAAGCAAGACCTCATGGAGGCGGGGTTCGATCCTGCGCGCATTACTGATCCCTTGTATGTCGATGATCCGCGCGCTGGCGCCTATTTGCCACTCGATGCCGTGCGCCGCGCGGCGATCGTTTCCGGGAAATTGCGCCTCTAAGCGCAGTGCAGGTCAGGCGGTATTGCCGGCATCGACGGTGAGCACGGTGCCGGTGATATTGCGCCCCGCCTCGCCCATCAGGAACACGACACTCTGCGCCACATCGCCCGCATCGACCATGCGCTGCAGAGCGCTGCGCCGCACAATCTGCTCGCGCTGCGCCTCGGTGAGTTCTCCGGTCATGTCGGTGGCGATGAACCCGGGTGCGATGGCATTGACGGTGATGCCGAGCGGACCGAGCTCGCGCGCCAGCGATCGGCTGAAGCCGATGAGTGCGGCCTTGGTCGCGCTGTAGACCGACAAACCGCTGTAACCGGTCGAGGCGACGATCGAAGCGATGTTGATGATCCGGCCGCTGCGCGCAGTCATCATCGATCGGGCGATGTATTTGCAGAGTACGATCGGTGCGCTGCAGTTAAGCCGGATCAATTGCTCGATCTGTGCATCCGGCATCATGCTGAGCAGCCCGCTGCTTCCGAGACCCGCATTGTTGACGAGTCCATAGAGCGTCCCGAAGTCCGCACGCAGACTGCGCACGAAACCACCGATCTCCTCGAGTTTCGATAAATCGAACGGCCGAAACTCGATGGCGCCGTTGCCGTCGGCGGTGCGGCTCGCGACCTTTAGTTCGTCGCTGGGATTTCGGGCCACAGCAATGACCCGATATCCGGCGGCGGCAAGCGCGCGCGACATCGCAAGGCCGAGGCCGCGGCTGGCGCCCGTAACGATGACATTAAGCACCGGGCCGCACCATCTTGCCGGCGCCGGTCACGTCGAGCGACGGCACGAAGCGCAGCAGCGCGGGGACCTTATGGGCGGGCAAGGTACGCCGGCAAAGATCGAGCAGATCGGTTCGCAGCTTCTCCGCGGCGGCCTCGAAAGGAATGCCAAGGGGGTCCGACAGCACAATGTCGGCGACGACGATGGCGCCGGTAATGGGATTGCGGCGGGCGCGCACCAGCGACATTCGCACGCGCGGATCGGCGTTCAGCACCGCTTCGACCTCCTCTGGGTATACCTTCAAGCCGCCCACGTTGATAATGCCGCCTTTACGGCCGCGGAAGTAGTAGCGGCCGGAAGAAAGCTCGACCAAATCGCCAGTATCGACGTACCCGTCTTCCTCAGCGAGCATGGCCGGTGCGCCGCCCAAGTAGCCGGCGGCGGTGCGTTGTGACCGTATGCGCAAGGTGCCGTCAACGACTTTCATCGAGATATCGGTGCCCGCTTGGCCGATGAATGCGGCTGGAAAACCGGCGCGGCCGTCATCGACGTCGAATGCAACGCCCGCTTCGGTCGACGCAAAGGCGTGAGCGATCTTGGCGTTAGGATACGCAGCGTGCAGTTGATCGAGCAAAGTTTGATCCGCCACCTCGCCCGAGAGGCGCACGTAGGCGGGATTGATGTGCCCAGTCTGGCCGCTCATCAAGGCACGGCGCCAGTGCGACGGCGTGCCGGAGATGTGCGTGACACCTGCGGCGCCAGCACGCGCGAGGAATTCTACAGTCGACTCCTCGGGGCTCGAGAGCACCAGCGGCGCGCCGCCGAGCACAGCGCGCAAATAGATTTGCAATCCGCCGTAGCGGCGAATGTCGTAGAAGGTACTCCAAACCGCCGCCGGCGGTGACTGATGCGGCAGCGTTCCACCGAGGCTTTCCAGCGTATGCACGACAAGCTTAGGGTGACCCGTGGTACCGGAGGTCAGCAAGATCCACTCGGTCGCGGTGGATTTGTGTCGGTCGATGAATCCTGCGGAAGGATCGGGCGTCATGAGGTACCAGTCGACGTCCGGCAGCAAAGTTCCGCTGCGGACTCGTTCGCTGACGACGGCGTCGACGGCTGCAGTTCTTGCAACATCGACGAAGCGGTCGGCGTCCAATTCTGGTGTGGCGAGAACGATGCACTCTGCGATCCCATCGAGTTCGAGGAGAGCGACGGCGGCATAGAATTGGTCCTGGGTGGCGAGCAGCACGCGGCGACCACGCAGAGAGTCGAGCTGACCGGCGAGCATTGAGCCAGACGCCAGGGCGTTCAGATCGAGTCGCTGCTTCGGTGCGAATAACGCTGCCCGGCTTGCCGGCATTGAATTCGCGATCGACTGCCACAACGAGGTCACGTCCACCTCCGCTTCACCAGCGACATCCCGGTATATTGCGGCCACCGGCAGCCGACCGATGCGAAATCCTGGCGCGCCGCGAGTTGATTGTGCTCTATCTGGGGAGCTTCGCATTGCAATTTGCGGCCGATCAGCAGCCATTGGGGTGGCCGAATGAAAAAGCGACCAACATCACGAATGGGAATGCATTTTGTATGATGGTCGTTGCAGAGAGGGGATGGCACTGACGGTGATCTCCGATATTGCCGTACTACGTTTATGCAAGGTCTATGCAAGTTGATCTGTCTGGATCCCCTTATTTGCCGGAAATACGATTTCACGACAGTAAAAGCAAAAATACCACGGGGTTTCGCTGTCGGTGAGGCATAAAGCTGTACTGCTCACTCAACATATTATGTTGTGTGATGCCGACCAATTCCCAGCGCTATCTCCGGTTGCGAGCACAATAATCCAGGGCTCTCGAGGACTGCCTCACTGGCCCGTGCTAAACGTGCACTTCTTGGTTGGCCGCGCTAGTATGGGGCCACAACGACATCTCTGTCCGGGCGCCGACACCCAAGTCCGGATGACCCGCAGATATCCGGTCTGGGAGTGGGATAATCTTTTGTACATGCAGTCGATAATTACTCAGTAACATGAAAAATATGCGGATCGAGACGCCTATTTTCTTGATTGGTTCGGAGCGATCCGGTTCAACGCTTTTGAGGTTGATGCTAGACCATCACCCGCGAATAGCATTCAATCTCGAATCTGAATACATTGTCAGTCAAATCGCGGATGATGGCACATTCCCACCGATGGAGCGCTATCGGGCTTGGCTAAATAACGACCGCGTTTTTCGACATAGTCGGGTCACGATCGACGAGCGATTGGATTACGAGGCTCTTGCAAATGATTTTCTATGCCAAAAGCTTGCGCGCGATAACAAAGAACTGGTCGGTGCAACGATCCACTATAAATTTGCACGTCTTCCCAAAATATGGCCCGCGGCAAAATTCATTTACATTTATCGTGACGGCCGGGACGTGGCGGCATCCGTCAGGCGTATGGGATGGGCCGGCAACGCCTACGTGGCAGCAGACAGATGGTTGGAAGCAGAGCGCGAATGGGACGGATTGCGGGCGCGCATCCGCGATGATCAATGGATCGAGATCCGGTATGAGGATTTGATCGCCGATACACGTACCCATCTGGCGCGCATTTGCGTGTTCTTGGGAGTCGAGTATAGCGACGCAATGTTCGATTACGTGCATACATCCACCTATGGCACTCCAGATGTGGCGCTCCGCTACCAATGGAAATCCCGAGTGCGTAGGGTGGACGTTGAACGCATCGAAGAAAAGTTGGGGGAGCGGCTTCTGGCACGCGGATATGCACTAAGCGGATACCCGAGAATTAGTATCGGACGGTGGCGGAGAAGAGGAATTTATCTATGGTCCCGTTTGGGTACATTATGGTTTCGATTCAATCGATATGGCGTTGTGACAGCTAGCAAGGAGATCCTGTTTAGGCGCCTTGGCTTGTCTCAATTGCATATTAAGGTAATTAAGGATATCGATTTTATAATTGATGCAAATCTGAAATAGATTTCAAATTGACGGACCATACTGCGCGCAATCTTGAATACAGCGCGTATTCTCCCGCGGTTTTGAAGGAACACTCAATTGGCTTCATTCATCGCAGACGAGCGTCGCGGGCGGTGCGTTGAATTGAGGGTAATCTCTTGTCCGTCGTCTTATCTGACGCATTAATGGACTTATTTCCACTCGGCGCAGTTGTCGCCGAATTGCGCGAACCCGGGGATGTCGCGGAATTGTTGCCGGCGGAGGCCACCTGTTTGGATGGCGCCGTGGCGAAGCGTGCCCAGGAGTTCGCGGCGGGGCGCCAGTGTGCGAGGCGCGCCTTAGTCGAGTTCGGTATCGCCGGATTTGCGCTGTGCGCCGCCACTGACCGGCAGGCCATATGGCCTGCTACGGTCACCGGCAGCATTACCCATACTGACGGCTTTTGCGCGACGGTTGTCGGCTCGCGCCAGCGGGTCGCCGGCATCGGCATTGACAGCGAAGTCGTCGGCGCCGTCGGTGCGCATTTATGGCCGACGATTTGCGTGTCTTCGGAATTGGTTTGGCTCGAGACCTTGCCGCAGACAGAGCGAGCGGCTGGGGCGGCCTTGCTGTTTTCGGCGAAGGAGGCATTTTTCAAATGTCAGTACCCCTTATACGGCGAACGATTGAAATTCCATGACCTTTGCGTGCAAATCGAGGAGGGGAGCCGCAGCGACGGTGCCTGGTCGCTACAGACAACGAAGAGCCTGTCCGTGACCAACGGCGCGGCGCGTTCGATCGCCGGTCGCTACCTTTTTCACGAGGGGTTCGTTTCGACCGGCGTCACATTGCCGGCGACATCAATGGGAGAGCGACGACTCTTCAATGGGTTGGTGGTCGGGAACGTCTAGGTTGCCCCACGCAGATCTGCGAACAACGCACGCGGCTTGGCGACACCGGCCGACGTCGGCGCCGTGAATGGCGAGGCGACATTGGCGTCCTAATGGGTCGCTTCGAAGAGACCGCCGCGTGGTCTCAAAGCACGATCGTCAGGTTGCGCGGCCCAAGGCGCCCCGACCCGTTGGCATCGGCCGGTTCAATTTAGAGTGATACCAAGATCGAGCACCGCGTAATCTCCGTGCTGGCGATGCAGGGCTACCTGTGGCGCTGGCGGATACCAGATGATGGAGTCCGGTAGTGGTCAGACCAATCGCCGCCGTCTTAATGTTCGGTGCCACTCTGATGTGCGCGAACGCATAGGCGCAATATGTCACCCATTGGCGGTGTCCGATCTTGTTTCAGCTCATGTACCGCTGAGGCGCTGTTCAAGGGTAATGGTTAAGCAAAATAAATGATATTTTTATGATTACTTCGTTGCGGGTATTATGAATCCATCATGGATGCCAATGCGGATATGGAGATCAGGCTCATAACGAAGCGATTACTGGCATGAAGATGGGCAAGCGGGATTACGCCGCGGCAGCTGCTCTCTTGCTGAGTACGCTCGCAGGTGCTGCGCACGCGCAAATCAACGTCACCACAAATCACAATGATAACGCGCGTACTGGGCAATATACCCAAGAAACGATCCTGACTCCGTCAAACGTGAACAGCACTCAATTCGGCAAGGTGTTTACTACCGGTGTCGACGGGTACGTATACGCACAACCATTGTATCTTTCAAACGTTTCGATCGGGGGAGGCATACACGACGTTCTCTATGTCGCAACGGAACATGACACCCTGTATGCAATCGACGCCGATGACGGCACGATTTTTTGGCAAGTGAGTTTGATACCCCCCGGGGGCTCGACGGTCAACAGCAGCACTGACCTGCAATGTGGTGATCTTGTCCCGGAAGTCGGCATCACCGGCACTCCTGTGATCGATATCAATACGGGGACGATTTACCTCGTCGCCGTGTCGAACATCGGCGGCACGATCTATCAGTATCTACACGCGATCAATATTGCTACGGGGACAGAGCGGTTCGGCGGTCCAGTAATGATCCAGGCGACCGTGCCAGGAACCGCCGCGGACGGTAACGGCGCGTACGTCAGTTTTAATGCACGCTTCGAGAATCAGCGTGCCGGACTATTGCTCGAGAATGGCCACGTAGTTATCGGCTGGTCGTCGCACTGTGATTATAGTCCATGGCACGGTTGGATCATGGCGTACGCCGCCAGCACACTGGCGCAAGAAGCGGCGTACAACGCTTCGCCGGACGGATACGCGAACGGCATTTGGATGGCCGGCGATGGTTTGGCTGCCGATGCAAACGGGAACATATACTTCGCGACCGGCAACGGCAGTTGGAACGGTACGACGAACCTCGGTGACAGTATCGTCAAACTCGGACCGCCGAGCGGCGGTACCTTTCCAGTCCTCGATTACTTCACTCCTTACAATCAGAGCATATTGTCCTCATATGATCTTGACGTGGCCTCGGGTGGCATATTGTTGTTGCCGACGCTGCCCAACGGGCAGCAGTTGCTCGCACAGATGGGCAAACAAGGCACGATTTATTTGCTCGATCGCAACAATCTGGGTAAGTATTGTGTCAATCAAACGCCGACGTGTACCAACAGCGATCCGCAGATCGTTCAGGAAATTCCGAATGCCACGGTCGGAGTCTGGGGTGCGCCCGCCTATTGGAACGGATACGTATATTGGGGCGGTGGCGATGATAATAGCGGGGTTAAAGACTATCTTAAGGCCTTCTCCTACAATGCCAATAATAGTGGCTTACTTTCGACTACTCCGGCGTCCCAATCTATCAATCTCTTCGGTTTCTCTGCGCCGAATCCATCGATATCGGCAAATGGCGCGAGCAATGGGATTCTTTGGGGATTGGATAATAGTGCCTTCGGCTATGCGTGTAGCGGCGGTTTGAATTGCCAAGTTTTGTATGCCTACGATGCGACTAATTTGGGCAGAATGCTGTACAACAGCAACCAAGCCGCAAATTCTCGCGACGTGCCCGGGGGTGCGGTCAAATTCACTACTCCAATCATTGCGAACGGCAAGGTCTATGTCGGCAGTCGATATGCGGTCTCGGCCTTTGGTCTCCTAAACCCTGCAGCGACGCCGACACTGAGTCCTGCGGCGGGTACGTACAGCTCGGCGCAGAGCGTGACGCTCTCGGACGGCACGAGCGGTGCGGTCATTTACTACACGACCGACGGCAGTACGCCGACCACGGCATCGGCGATTTATGGCACGCCGCTGTCGGTGAGCGCGACGACGACGATCGAGGCGCTGGCGACGGCGACGGGATATTCAAGCAGTGCGGTGGCGAGCGCAAGGTACACGATCAACGCCTCCTCGACCACGACGAGCGTGAACTTCGCGACTGCGGCCAACATTTACGGGTTCGGCAACAACGGCTCTCCGGTACCGGGTTCTGGCGTGGATGGCAGCGGCCACGCGTACTCTGAAGCATTGCTCGGCAGTTCGCCGACATGGTCGGGCATCACGTTTGCGCTGGCAGGCGCGGACGCGCTCGATGCGGCCAGCAACACGACGCTGGCGTTGCCTGCGGGCAATTACTCGACTTTGTACATGTTGGCCACGGGCGTCAACGGTAACCAGGTGACCCAGACCTTCGTCGTGACCTACACCGATGGCACGACGAGCACTGTGACGCAAAGTCTCAGCGATTGGTACACGCCGCAGGGCTATGCCGGCGAATCGATGGCGCTAACCGAAGCGTACCGGTTGAACGCCAATGGCTCGACAGACAACCGTACCTTCTACATCTACGGCTATGCTTTGGCGATCAACGGCGCGAAGACCGTCAAGAGCCTTACGCTGCCGGGTAATCGTAACGTCGTCGTGCTCGCCATCGATTTGCAGCCTACCAATGTTGCCGCGGCGACGCCGACGCTGAGTCCTGCGGCGGGTACGTACAGCTCGGCGCAGAGCGTGACGCTCTCGGACGGCACGAGCGGTGCGGTCATTTACTACACGACCGACGGCAGTACGCCGACGACGGCATCGGCGATTTATGGCACGCCGCTGTCGGTGAGTGCGACGACGACGATCAAGGCGCTGGCGACGGCGACGGGATATTCAAGCAGTGCGGTGGCGAGCGCAACGTACACGATCAGCGCACCGCCGCCGCCCGCCGCAGCGACGCCGACACTGAGTCCTGCGGCGGGTACGTACAGCTCGGCGCAGAGCGTGACGCTCTCGGACGGCACGAGCGGTGCGGTCATTTACTACACGACCGACGGCAGTACGCCGACCACGGCAT
>Ga0307373_10001942_pt1 | contig 38050 bp, 29 predicted proteins | sample OX2MG_FD_202534 | JGI IMG/M metagenome (GOLD analysis project Ga0307373, IMG submission 202534) | Soil microbial communities from Risofladan, Vaasa, Finland - OX-2 | ecosystem: Environmental > Terrestrial > Soil > Coastal area > Acid sulfate soil | place: Finland: Risofladan, Vaasa | collected...
GATCCTGGCTTCCATCGCCCGCTACTGCGAGCGCATCTCGGCCATAGTCGCCGCCGGGAAGCAGGCATAACACTTACGTGGCGAACCAGGAACTCAGGACACTAGTGATCCGAACGACCTTCGGGCCCTGGCCCGTCACACGACCAACCAGGTCAAGGTCGGCTCGCGCTGACCAGGCCATCCCGGCCGCGATCAGTAACCCGGGGACCGAACGTGATCTGGCGCCCGTCGACTTGGGCCAGTCCTCAGAACGAGGGCCCGGCAGCCAACAGGAAGTCCTCCGGTTGGCGGTAGGTAGGACTGGCGGCGGAGTCATGCCCGGAAACGATCACAGGATGGGTAGTGCGGGCCTGCGCGATGGCGTTCTGAGGAAAGGCTCGTTCATCGTAGGTACACAGGATGGTCGCCGGCGATGAGGCAAACATGAGGCTGACCAGCGACTCGTAGCGGGCCCAAGTCGAAGTCTCCTCCTCGTCTCCGTCCGTCCAGGCCGCTTCGGCAACGACTCGGATCCATGCCGCTCCTGCCTTGATCTGCCGCTTCAGGAATTCCCCGTAGCGGTTCAGCGAGTTGGCTGGAGACTCATACCACTCGGCCCAGTCGGAAAACTCGATTTGAGCGCTGCGGTCACCGAGTGCTTCGCGCAGAAGCAAGGTCCGCGCCTCGGTCGTGACCGCCAGCAGGCAATCGCCTTCCTCGAGACCTTCCGCGAGGAACGGGATCGTTCCGGCGAGGAACTCCTCATCGGACCCATATGTCAGTACCCGATGCTCGAAGAGTTGGGGCCGCGTTGCTGATGCCTCGGTCCCAATTAGATGGTCGGCGCTCACTCCCAGCGCGTCGGCTAGGGCCAACACGCTGCTCAGCCGGATATCCCTGCGTCGCCCGGACTCGATCTGCGCAATGGCCGACCAACTCACCCCTGAATGGTGGGCCAGGGTCTCACGACTCCAACCGGCGCGGGTGCGTGCAGCCCTCAACGAGGGCCCTATTCGAGCATCGACCACCTCCACCAGATTAGCCCTCCATAACGGCTGCGACGTCTTGTGTGCCTGTCAGCTGACAGTGTCATTTGACATTGTAGCCAGAAAGGTCGACCATTCGGGGTGATGTCGCAAGCCCCTGCCGTGGGGGTCTCCGCGTCGGAGGACCCTGCCCGTATCCGACTGCTTGTTGCCGACCACGAGATCGCTCGTGAAGGCCTGCGGGCCATCCTCGAGACCGAGCCGGACCTGCAGGTGGTCGCGGTGGGCGGGCCGGACACCGATTTGATCCGGCTCGTCGAGCGAGTCCAGCCCGACATCGTTCTGCTCGACCCGAGACTGCCCGGTCTGGGCGGTCCCGGGGTGTGCGCTCGCCTGATCGAGCGGCATCCACGCCTGCGGGTACTCATAGTGTCGGTGTACTCGGAGATTGACCTCACCAGGGCCTTCATCGCGGCTGGTGCTCACGGCTACGTGAGCAAGGACATTGACCGACCCGGGCTCATCAGAGCGATTCGCGAGTTGCATCTCGGTGACATCAACGTATCCGCGGCGGTAGCCGACCGGGTCATCGAGCAGATGCAGGCCCTGGTGCGACTCCGCACGAGCCGGATGGACTGGCTGGGGGTAAACGCGCTCTACCCTGTCGCAAGGCACGACGCTCCCCTCGACACCGAACCCACCTCCGGATGGGGGCTACTGACTACACGCGAGGGCGATATTCTCGTCCGACTGATGAATGGCGAACGCGTTTCTAGAATCGCGGCTGACCTTTACCTAAGCCCGAGCACGGTGCGAAGTCATCTCTCATCGGTCTTCAAGAAGGTCGGGGTTCACTCGCAGGCGGAGCTGATAGACCGCCTCCAGCTCCACTGAACCTTGGGTTTAGGTATGCCATGGATTTGGACGAAACGTCTAGAGACTCGGAGCAGCTGACGGTCCATGATGGTAGCCCTTGCGAAGTTCGCCCCCTGCCGGGGCATCCAGAAGCGGATCCTCCGAGCCTGAACCAGCCCAAGCCGACACGGGCGGGCAGCCACGCGCGCCGGGCCTGGTGAGGCCTGGACCGGCCGTGCGCCACGGCGCCGAGCCCGATCGCCTCCCAACCGGTAGGGAGGCCCACCGATTGAGACTTGAGCTGAGAGGAAACTCGTGACCATCACTCCGACGGGTCAACCGCCCCTGAGAGGCGAGCGACCCACAAGCCCGGCAAACAGAAGCAAGTCCCGTCGCCCCCTCTCGCCAGCACCCAGGCTGCCACCGGGCCCTCGGGCGCAGCAGCAAGACCAGCGGCACCAACGCCGGAGCCTCAGTCCCCAGCTCTCTCGGCAATGTCGCGAGGACCAGAACGCGAGCATGAGCTCTGGTTCCACACCATGGTGGCGAACTCGAGTGATCTGATCGGAGTCATTGGCGCGGCGGGAGACGTGGTCTACGCCAACCCTGCCGGTGAGCGCATCCTCGGCCACAAGTCCGGGTCTCAGGTCGGACGAGATGTATTGAGCCTCATTCACCCTGAGGACCGCGGAGCCGCGGCCGACCACCTCAAGGACGTGCTCAGCCACGCGGGTAGTAGCCCGCCAATTGTGCTGCGGCTCCGCTCAGCGGCTGGCCAGTGGCGGGTCATGGAGGTGGTCGCCACCAATTGTCTCGCTGACCCCGCTATAGCCGGCATTCTCATCAACGCTCGCGACATGACCGATCAGACGAACCTCACTCGCTCTCTTCGGATGCTGAGCCGCATCAATCAAATATTGGTCCATGCCGACAATGAGTCATTTCTGCTCGCCGAAACATGCAAAACGTTGGTCGAGAGGGGCGGCTACCCGTTGGCCTGGATCGGCTATGCCGAACAGGACACAGGCCGCACCGTTAGGGTCGTCGCCTCGGCGGGCTGCACCGACTATCTGGACGGACTCACGCTCAGCTGGGGCAAGGGCGCGACCGGGCGGGGCCCGACCGGCACGGCCATCAGGACCGAGGCACCTCAGGTGCTACATGATCTGCGGCGCTCCAGGTCGTTCGCCCCTTGGCGAGATGCAGCGGATCTACACGGCCTTAAGTCGTCATGTGCCTTTCCGCTTACAGTCGGCGGCTCGGTGATTGGAGCGTTCGGCATCTATGCCGCCGAGCTCGACGCATTCGGTCCGAGGGAGGTTGCGCTACTCCAGGAGTTGTCGGACGACCTTTCCTTCGGCATTGAACGCCAGCGCGACGCCGGCCGTCTTGTTCGAAACGAGGCGCTGTTGCGAGAGGCTGAGCGACTCGCCCATGTGGGAACGTGGGAGTGGAACCTCGCCACCGGGCTATTCGAGTTCATGGCCGACGAGATGTTCGCCATCTACGGACTCTCCCCCGGGGACTGGGCGAATACCATGGCCGCCTTCCTGGACTTCGTCCTGCCTGAGGATCGCGACAAAGTCACTAAGTCGCTGCAGGAAACCCTGACGGTTGGGATGTCCGAGGTTGACCACCGCATCCGTCGTCCGAACGGGGAGATCCGCATTGTCCGGAAGCGCACCGAAGCAGTTCACGACTCTGAAGATAGGGTATCCCGAGTTATCGGGACCTCGATAGACATCACCAAAGAGGTCTCAGACAGGCAGGAGCTGGAGCACTCACAGCAATTTCTCTCAGCCATCACCGACAATATGGCCGAGGGCATGATGGCTATCGACCACGAAGGCGCCGTGGCCTATGTCAACGCGGCTGCCGGCCGCCTGCTGGGTTGGGAGATTGCCGAGATGGTCGGTCGGTCGGGACACGACACCTACCACTCCGAGCACTCAGATGGGTCACCATTTCCCGTCGATGAATGTCCGATCTACCGCGTAGCCCGCGACGGCGGCACTTGCCAAGTCGAGAAGGATGTCTTTCTTCATCGTGATGGAAGTGCCATTCCGATCGCCTATAGCGCCTCGGCTCTGGATACCGAGAGCTTTCGCGGTGCGGTAATCGTCTTCCATGACGTCAGCAGCCAAGCCGCCGAGCAACAGCGGATCGAGCGGGAGCTGGAGAAGCTCAGCTGGGTTGGGCGTATCCGGGATGCCCTTGATCAGGACCGGTTCGTTCTCTATGCCCAGCCGATCATCGATCTGATTACGGGAGCGGTCGTCCAGAACGAGCTGCTGCTCCGCATGCTCAACAGTGACGGGACCCTGGTGTTGCCGGGCAAGTTTCTGCCGGCCGCCGAGGAGTTCGGCCTCATAGCCGACATTGACCGGTGGGTTGTGCGCGAGGCGGTGCGCCTGGCGGGTCTCGGCCACCCGGTTGAGTTCAACCTTTCTGCGAAATCCGTGGTCGACCCGACTACTCCTGCCTTCATACGCAGCTGTATCGAGCTCGGTGGGGCGCCCCCCGAGTCACTGGTATGCGAGATAACCGAGACGGCCCTCGTCCGAGACATGGCGGCCGCGGAGATCCTTGTCCGATCTCTGAACACGATCGGTTGCAAAGTGGCGTTGGATGACTTTGGTGCTGGTTATGGTGGGTTTGCCTACCTGAAGCGACTCCCAGTCTCCTATCTCAAGATCGACCGTGAGTTCGTGACTGACCTCCCGCATGAGGCCTCGAGTCGGCACGTGGTCGCGGCGGTCGTCAGCTTGGCCAAGGCCTTTGGCATGATTACGGTGGCAGAAGGAGCCGAGGACGATGCCACCCTGACGTTCCTAAGGGAGCTCGGTGTCGACCACGTTCAGGGCTACGTGATTGCCAGGCCTGGACCAATCAGCGAGATGCTCGCCAGCGGAGGCAGGCGGCCGTCGCTTCCGAAGGAGGTCTGACGCGGTGCGGACTCGTCACGCAGCCTGGCTTTGGCCAACCCGCCGGCCGCCGGCTGCGGTCGGTCAGTGGTGGTGGCGGTGTTCCTCGGCCAGGTGGGAGTGTCCCACCCCGACCGGTTGTCCGACCCGGTCGGCCAGCCCCGGCCAAGCGGCCCGGTATGCACAGGTGTCGCAGTTCACCACGGGTCTGCCCTCCAGGGCCTCCCGGTAACGCTCGAGAACGAGGGGGACAATCTGCGGGCGGGGCCCGAAGTAGCCGGCGTCGATGAGGTCTATTCCATGCCGGGCGGTCAATTCCCCCAGCTGTAGTCGGGCCCGTTCCACCAGCCGGCCGGTGCAGAGGAACCAAAAGGCCACGGCCATGCGGCGGTGGCCGAGCACCGCGGTCATCTCCACGGCTTCGGGCACAGAGGGTCCGGTGACGCCGGTAAAGGCCACCAGGTGGAACTGGGACCGGTTCCACTCGGCCAGGAGCCGGCCCGCCTTGGCCGCGTCCCCGTTGGCGTCGGGGTCCGATGTGCCCCGGGCCACCACCAGCAGGGGCCACTCCGTCGCCCCGGAACTCTCGAGGGAATCCCCGAGTAAGGAGACCAGTGGCCCGGACAGGCCCAGGGGACTGCCGAAGCGGATATCCACGCCGGCGTGGCGGGCCCGAGCCTCCATCGCGATGGCGGGCACGTCGTTCTTGGAGTGCCCGGCACCGAAGAGAACGAGGGGCAGCACCACCACCCGAGTGGCGCCGGCCGCTACCAGCTGATCGATGACCGGACCGGCGGGAGGATCGCTCATCTCCAGGAAACCGAGGGCGACGTCGACGTCGGGCCGGGCTGCGGCCACCATCCGGTGGATGGCGTGCATCTCGGAATCGCTGGCGTCGGACCGGGAGCCGTGACCCACCAGCAGGAGGGCCTCCTTCGGCGCGGTCATCCTCGGACCTGGCGGATGGCCGCCTCGACGCCCACCGGGGTCATGTCGTCCAGCCGGAGATACTCGCCTCCGGCCTCCTCCGCCACCCGGACCGCGAGGCCCAGTGGTCGGGATGAGCCCTCGGCATCGAGGACCAGGGTCCGTATGGCCGCCTGACGCAGGGTCCGGGCGGAAGCCAGGGCTCGCTCCAATGCTCCGGCCCCGGCCGTGGCGCGTCCGTCGCTGATAAGCACGACCAGGGGCTCGTCCAGCTCCCGCCGGACCTGCTCGGCCAGCCGGCCGGCCAGTTCCAGCGCTTCGGCCAAAGGTGTGGCGCCGCCGGTGGGAAGGGCGTCGAGGTGGGCTCGTCCCAGCTCCACGCTGGCGGTGGGGGAGAGCACCACCTGGGCTTGGGTGCCGCCACAGGCGATCAGGGCCACCCGGCTGCGGGACCGGTAGGCATCCGCCAGCAGCCCGAGCACGGCGCCAGTGGCGGCCCGGACCCGCTCGGCCACCCCCATGGAGCCGCTGGTGTCGACCACCAGAATCGTGCACTGTCGGGCCGGACGGGTCCGGACCGGTTCGCGCAGGTCGGCCGGGGTGAGCCCGGTGGGGCCGCCGTCGTCACGGGCCTGGCGCTGGAGGCTGGCCCTCAGACTCGCCACCGGTGCGATCGCCACCGGGCCGCCGATCCCCGCCGCCCGGTCCCCGATCATCCGGCCCCGCACGATAGGCCCCGTCACGGTGGCTCCCCCCGGCGGAAACGGGGCGGGCAGGGAGCTCCGGCTCGCCTCCCCGCCGAGCAGATCGCCCCAGGCGCCGTCCCGGCGGTCGGAGTCGCTCCGTTCCGGCGGCGCCGCCGGCCGGTCCGCCGGGCCGTCTGGATTGGGCGGGCCCTCAATGTCGCCCCGGTCGGAGTCGTGGTCGCGCTCAGGCGGCTCGGCTGCCCGGGCCTGGTCCAGGGCCCGCTCCAGCTCCTCGGGCGGGAACACCGGTGGTTCGAAAGGCCGGCGCCGACGCCGGTGGGCGAGAGCCAGGGGGGCCACGCGCTCGATATCCGAAGGGGTGGTCAGGTCGCGGCCCTCCCAGCCGGCCAGTGCGGCTCCGGCGCGACAGAGGACGAGGTCCCCCCGCAGGCCCTCGATCCCGGCCGCCAGCGCCAGCCGGCAGGCGAAATCCACCACCTCATCGGGCAGTTCCGCCGGCCGGGCCTGGGCGAGCCGGTGGGCCCAGGACCGGTCATGATCCTCTGGGTCATGGCCCCGGTCGAAGCCGAGCCGGGCCCGTACCGCCGCGGCCCGTTCTGATGCCTCGGTGGGAGACTTGACCTCCACGGCCAGCCCGAAACGGTCGAGGAGTTGAGGCCGGAGTTCGCCTTCCTCGGGGTTCATGGAACCGACCAGCACGAAGCGGGCTGCGCTCGTCTGGCTCAGGCCGTCCCGCTCGGCCTGGGCCGTTCCGGATGCGGCCGCATCGAGGAGCAGGTCCACCAGGTGATCGGGGAGAAGGTTGACTTCGTCGACGTAGAGCACGCCGCCGTCGGCGGCCGCCAGCAGTCCGGGGCGCAGTTCGGCCCGGCCGGCCATGGCCGCGCCCAGATCGAGCCCACCTGACACCCGATCCTCGGTGGCGCCGATCGGGAGCTCGATGAAGGGCGCGCCGCCGGGCAGCACCGCGGCCAATCCCCGGGCCAGGGTGGATTTGGCCGTGCCTTTTTCGCCCCGGAGCAGGACGCCTCCGATCCCGGGATCAACGGCGACCAAGATCAAGGCCAGACGGGCGGTGTCCTGTCCGACCACGGCGCCAAAGGGAAAGCCCCCACTCACCGCGTCTCGTCCCATTGCTCAGATTCCAGCACGGCTTCGACCAGCGCCTTGCGGGCCGCGTCGCTCGGGGCGGCCCAGAGGCCCCGCTCGGCCGCTTCCAGCAACCGTTCGGCAATGGCGCGCAGAGCGGTGGGATTGGAGCGGCCGAAGAAGGCCCGGACCTCCGGGTCGGAGACGTAGGCCTCGGTGACCCGCTCGTACATCCAGTCCTCGACCACTCCGGTGGTGGCGTCGTAGCCGAAGAGGTAGTCGACGGTGGCGGCCAGCTCGAAGGCGCCCTTGTAACCGTGCCGGCGCATGGCCGCTATCCACTTGGGATTGATCACCCGGGAGCGGACGACGCGGGCCGCCTCCTCGGCCAGAGCCCTCACCTGGGGTCGGGAGGGATCGGCGGTGTCCCCGAACCAGGCCTTGGGGGCCTGACCGTTGAGGAGCCGGACGGCGGCCACCATGCCGCCATGGTCCTGGAGATAGTCATCACTGTCGAAGATGTCGTGTTCCCGGTTGTCCTGGTTCTTGACCGCCACCTCAATGGCGGCGAAGCGGCGCCGCATGGCCTCGGGGGCGGCCGCCCCCTGCACCTCCCGGCGGTAGGCGAAGCCCGACCAGGCCAGATAGATCTCGCCCAGGTCGGCACCGGTCCGCCATGAACCGGCTTCGAGCACCGGGAGGATGCCCGAGCCGTAACCGCCTGGTGGGGGTCCGTATATGCGGGCGTCCTCGGAACCGGCGGCCCGGATCGGGTTGAAGTCGTCTTCCTCCTCCAGCGAGGCGGCCAGGACTGCGGCGTCGTCGAGCAGGGCTATCAGATGAGGAAAGGCGTCCCGGAAGAAGCCCGAGATGCGCATTGTGACGTCCACCCGGGGACGGCCGAGCTCGGCGGGGGAGAGGGGTTCCAGTCCGGTGACCCGCCCCGACTCGGCGTCCCAGGTGGGCCGGATGCCCATGAGGGCCAGGGCCTGGGCCGCGTCGTCGCCCCCGGTGCGCATGGCCGCTGTCCCCCACAGCACCAGTCCTACCGTTCTTGGTGCCGCGCCCGTCTCGGCCACGTGGCGTTCGACCACCGCGTCGGCCAGGGCCCGGCCCACTTCCCACGACAGGCGGCTGGGCAGAGCCCTCGGGTCGACGGAGTAGAAGTTGCGACCGGTGGGCAGTACGTGGGCGGCCCCCCGGCTGGGGGCACCGCTCGGACCGGGAGGAACGAAGCGCCCCTCGAGAGCCGAGACGGTGGCCTCCAGCTCGTTGCCGGTCCGGCGCAGGTTGGGCACCAGCCGGTCGGCCACCCATTCCAGGACCGGGTCGTCCCGAACGGCGGCCGGGCTCCAGTCGGAAGCCGCCAGGGCCGAGACCTGGGTCCGGCATAGGGCCTCCACCTGATCCAGCTCCAGCCGGCCGGCGGTGTCGAGGTCGATGCCCACCGAGCCCGCCACCACCGCCCGCAGCGAGGGCACCGGGCCCTGGGGGAGGCGGGTGATGGACAGAACGTTGTCGATCAGGCTCTCGCCCTCGGGCGGTTGACCGAGGATGTGCAGACCACCCCGGATCTGGGCGTCCTTGAGGGCGCAGAGGTAACCGTCGACGTGGAGCACGAGGGCGTCGAACTCCTCCTCCCCGGGGTCGACCGCCAGACCCAGATCCCGGTGGATCTCGGCCTCCACCAACAAATCCCACACCTGAGCCCGCAGGGCCGGCAGCTTGGCCGGATCCATGGCCTGGGCGGCGGCGTAGGCGTCGAGGAGTTGCTCGAGGCGGGCCAGATCGTCATAGGTGTCCGCCCGGGTCATGGGTGGGGGTAGGTGGTCGATGATGACGGCGTGGGCCCGGCGCTTGGCCTGGGTTCCCTCCCCGGGATCGTTCACCACGAATGGATAGACGAGGGGTAGGGAACCCAGGGCGGCGTCCGGGAAGCAGTCGGGCCCGAGGGCGTTGGCCCGTCCGGGCAGCCACTCCAGGGTCCCGTGCTTGCCGACGTGGATCACCGCGTCGGCTCGCCAATGTGCGTCCAGCCAGTGGTAGAAGGCGAGATAGTGATGGGGCGGAGGAAGATCGGGCGAGTGATAGGTCCCGATCGGGTCGGGCCCGAAGCCCCGGGGCGGCTGGATGACGACGACCACGCCACCGAGATCCAGGCCCGCGAAGCAGAGGGCGCTCCCATCCAGGTACACCTGACCAGGGGCCGGGCCCCAGACCTGTTCCACCTGCTCCCGGGCCGAGCTGGGCAGAGTGTTGTACCAGTCGAGATAGTCCGAAGCCTCCAGACGTCCCACCGTGCGGCGCACCTGCTCGGGGGTCAGCTCCGCCGTCTCGTAGGTGAGCCGGTCGGACAGCTCGGCCATGAGGCTGTCCCCGTCGGGCGGTATGCGGTCAACCGGGATGCCGGCCTGCCGCAACCGGTGGAGCAGGGCGATGGCGGAGGCGGGGGTGTCCAGCCCGACGGCGTTTCCGAGGCGGCTGCGCTTGGTCGGGTAGGCGGACAGCACCACGGCTATGCGCTTGTCCCGGTTGGCCAGGCGGCGCAGGCGGGCCAGGCGGACGGCCAACCCCGCCATCCGTCGCGTCCGTTCCGGGTCGGCGCGGGTGGCGGTTATCGGAACTCCGAGCTCGCCCCCGTCGTCTACGACCTCCTTGAAGGCGAAGGCGGGGCCGATGATGCGCCCGTCGAACTCCGGCCAGGCCACGCCCATGGCCACGTCGAGGGGGGCCAGGCCGGTGTCGTCGCGGCGCCACTCCTCCTGTGACCGGTTGGACGAAGGAGCCTGCAGGATGGGCACGCCCAGGCGCTCCAGGTCCGGGACCTCCCAGCCGGAACCCTCCTCGGCTCCCGCCGACCCCATGGCCAGCACCGTGGTCACCACCACGTCGACGCCGCTCTCCTCCAGCAGGTCGATGGCCGGCACCCGTCCGGTGGCGTCGGGTCGCAGGGAATAGCAGTAGACGCAGACGACATCGGTCCCGGCCTCATCGAGAGCCCGGCCCAGATCCTCCACGAAGGTCGTGTTCCCCGCGATCAGGTGGGCCCGGTAGAACACGACCCCCACCAGGGGCCGTCCCCGGCGGGAAGTGGAAGCTCCGGGGAATATCCCCGTCAGGGGCAATTCCTGTGGAAGTTCGAACCCGAAGCCGCTGAGCAGCAGGGTGTCGGACAGGAAGCGCAGCAGTCCGGACATGTTCTCTGAACCGCCGGCGGCCAGGTACCGGTGAGCCTCCCGGGCTATGCCCACCGGCACGGTGGACAGCCTCACCATCTCGGCGTCGACCTCGGCCTCGCCTCCGACGGCCACCAGGTGTACGCCGCCCTCGATGCAGCGTTCCCGCAACCGGTCGAAAGGCTCCTCCCAGGCCCGACGGCCACCCAGGAGACGGACCACCACGACGCTCACTCCGTCGAGGCCCACCTCTCCTTTCATTCGGGTGGGACTGGCCGCCCGCACGGGGGGGAACTCGGAGGGCAGGAGGTGGAGCACGGAGCGGATGGCCAGCAACTCCGTGTCGGCGTTACTAAGGACCAGGATCATCCACTCTCTCCATGACTTCCTGGCACCGTGGCCCGGCAGCGTAGTCCCCACCCCGTCGGCGCCCACCTTGCCCCTCAGGCCGCTTTCCCCCGTCCCGCTACCGTCCATCCGGTGACAGGCCCGATAGGTCCCCGCCTGATCGTGGCCGGCACCCACTCGAACGTGGGTAAGACCACGGTCACCACCGGTCTGCTGGCGGTCCTGACCCGGCGCGGCTTTGACGTGGCCGGCGCCAAGGTCGGTCCCGACTTCATCGACCCCGGCTACCACTCCCTCGCCAGTGGCCGGCCACCGCGCAATCTCGACGCCTGGATGTGCGGTCCCGAGGCCATCCGTCCCCTGGCCGGCCGGGCCACCTCGGGAGCCGATCTCTTGATCATCGAGGGCGTGATGGGTCTCTTCGATGGTGCTGTTGACGGCACGCCGTCCTCCACGGCCGACGTCGCCCGCCTCCTGGACGCGCCGGTCATCCTGGTCGTGGACGGCTCCTCCCTGTCTTCCTCCGTAGCCGCCCTCGTCCACGGGTATGCCAGCTATCGCCCCGAGATCCAAGTAGCCGGGGTGATCCTCAACCGGGTCGGCTCGGCCGTCCACGAGGCCCTGCTCAGAGAGGCCTTGGCCGACCAGCCGGTCCAGATTCTGGGTGCGCTGCCCCGGGACCCGCGCTTTGTCTGGCGCGACCGGCATCTCGGCCTGGTGCCGGTGATCGAGGAGGCGACGGCGGTAAGCACCTCTCTGGAGGCGTTGGCGGCAGCCGTGAGCGAGCACGTGGATCTCGAAGGCGTGGTCCGCCTGGCTCGCAGTGCGCCCACACTTCGGGCCGACCCGCCCGTTCTGCCGTCCCCGCAGGGCCGGTCACGAGTGGCAATGGCGGCTGGGGCCGCTTTCAGTTTCGCCTACACCGACACCGTCGAGGCGTTGGCCGCCGCCGACGCCGAGGTGGTCCCCTTCGATCCGCTCCGGGACGACCGCCTGCCGGACGACGTCGACGGTCTTCTGATCGGCGGCGGGTTCCCCGAGGAGTACGCCGCCCGGCTGTCGTCCAACCTGGGCCTGATGGAAGATCTGCGGGCAAAGGTCGCCCAAGGTGTCCCGACCTGGGCCGAATGCGGTGGTCTCCTGCTGTTGTGCCGGAGCCTCGACGGCCACGCCATGGCCGGGGTGGTGCCGGCCGAGGCGGAGATGACCGGACGTCTCACCCTCGGCTACCGCACCGCCACGTTGGAGCAGGATTGCCTGGTCGGTTCAGCCGGAGCCCAGATTCGGGGTCATGAGTTCCACTATTCGCGGGTCACCCCCGCCGGTGACGGTCTCTCCCTCGGCAGCCGCTTCTCCACCCGGGCCGAAGGATGGGCCGGGGCCGACCTGCTGGCCACCTACCTGCACCACCACCCTGGAGGCGACCCAGGCCCGGTGGGCCGGTTTGCCGCCCGGGCGGCTCAGTTCCGCCGGCAGCGGTCGGCCCGGCCCGGCCCCTCTCGACTCGGGGCGGGATAGGGCGACCGACCGCAGCCTCTTGCCCTACGTCTACCCTACGTAGGTGCGCAAGACCAGTGTCTACCTGCCGGATGGGCTGAAGCGCTCACTGGCCGAGGCGGCGGCCCGGTCCGGGCTCTCCGAGGCCGAGATCATCCGCCTGGCCATCGAACGGGAGCTCGCAAACTCCGACCGCGACCGCCGGCCCCTGGACCGGCCCGTGCCCGGGCGCTTAGTGGGCGTGGGGGTGGGACCGGGCGACCCTGGACTGGTGACCACCGCCGCGCTGGCCGCCCTGCGCCGGGCTGACCGGGTGGTGGCTCCCTCGACCTCGGTGGAAGCGGTCGGCCGGGCCGAGATGATCGTCCGCCAGGCGGCGCCCGACGTGGCCGTGGAGCGGCTGGTCTTCGAGATGGCCCCGGACCGGTCGGCCCGGGATGAGGCGGTCACTCGTGCCGCCGGGCGGGTGGCCGCCTGCCTCCAGGGCGGTGAGGAGGTGGCCTTCATAACCCTGGGCGATCCCCTGGTGTATTCCACCTTCGCCAGCGTGGGCCGGGCCGTTCGCAATCTGCGGCCCGAGACGGTCGTGGAGCACCAACCCGGCATCATGGCTTTCCAGCTGCTGGCGGCCCGGACCGGAACCGTTCTGGCCGATGAGCGTCAGGCGATCCTGGTGCGCACCGCCCTCAGCCACGATGACCTGGAGGCTGACCTGCGCCGCAGGGACGTGACGCTGGTGGCCTACAAGGGCGGAAGGCGTCTGCCCGACGTGGCTGCGGCCGTCGAGCGGGCCGGCCGCAGTGCCGGTGCCGTAGTCGGGGAGCTGTTGGGTATGGGGGGAGAGCGGGTGGCGGCCCTGGCCGAGATGTCCGCCGGCCCGGCGTCCTATCTGGCCACCGTCATCGTTCCCGCCTTGGAAGACGGCCAGTGATCAGCTTCGTGGGTGCCGGTCCGGGTGCCGAGGACCTCATCACCCTGCGGGGGGCCGACCGCCTCGCCTCGGCGGCGGTGGTGGTCTGGGCGTCGTCGCTGGTGCCCGAGGCCGTGCTCGGACATTGCCGACCGGGGGTCGAGGTCCACGACTCGGCCACCATGACCCTCGAGGACGTCGTGGCCGTCTACGCCTCCCATGCGCCGGACACCCGGATCGTCCGCCTGCACTCGGGCGACCCATCGCTCTATGGCGCGCTGACCGAACAGATGGCGTGGTGTGACGCCAACGACCGGGAGTGGGAGATCGTTCCGGGCGTGTCCTCTCTGGCGGCGGCGGCGGCCGCGGCCCGCAAGGAGTTGACCGTTCCGGGCCTGTCTCAGAGTGTCGTGATAACCCGCCTGGCCGGGCGGACAGCCGCCTCGATGCCCGACGGGGAAGGAGTGGCCTCCTATGCCGCCCACGGCGGGACCTTGGCCGTCTTCCTGTCGGCCGCCCGGCCGGACGAACTGCAGGCCGAGCTCCTGGGGCCGGACTCGGCCTTCCGGGAAGAGACACCGGCGGTCATCGTGGTGCGGGCCACTTGGCCCGATGAGGAGGTGGTACCGACCACCGTGGGCCGCCTGGCCGAAGCGCTGCGCGCCACCCGAGCCACCATGACCACTCTGGTCCTGGTGGGCGAGTCCCTGGCCGATGGGGCACCGCCGCGGCGGACCCATCTCTACGCCCCGGAATACACCACCGCCTACCGCCTCCGGTCGCAGTCCGGCTCGACCCGCGGTCGCCCCTCGGCCCGCCGCCGATAGCAATGGGTGTCCCGCCCCCGCACGAGCCTCCTCTGGCGCCGGAAGTCGCCCGGGCCAGGGGCCTGCGCACCGGCTTCACCACCGGCGCCTGCGCCACGGCGGCGGCCAAGGCGGCGGTGTTGTGGCTCACGACCGGCCAGTTACCGGCCCGGGTGGAAATCGCCCTGCCGGCCGGGCGTCGGGTCGGCTTCGACATCCTGTCCGTGGACGCCGCCACCGGAACATGCGCGGTGGTCAAGGACGCCGGGGACGACCCCGATGTGACCCACGGTGCCCACATCACGGCCCTGGCGGTGTGGGCGGAGCCGGGGCGCGAGCGGGTGGTGCTGAGCGCCGGGGATGGCGTGGGCACGGTCACCCTGCCCGGGCTGGGCATCCCGGTGGGGGAGCCGGCCATAACCGAGGTCCCTCGGGCCATGATCTCCGCCGCCGTGGCCGAGGTGACCGACCGACCCGTCCGCATCGAGCTGTCGGTGCCCGGCGGCCAGGCTATGGCGGCCAAGACGTCCAACGCCCGACTCGGCATCCAGGGTGGGATCTCCATACTCGGGACCACCGGGATCGTAAGACCCTTCTCCACGGCCGCCTGGCGGGCCAGCGTTGTCCAACAGGTCGACGTGGCCGCCGCCCAGGGACAGAACCACATGGTCCTCTCCACGGGCGGTCGCACCGACGCCGCCGCCCAGCGGCTGTTCCCGGCACTGCCGGCCGTCTGCTTCGTCGAAGTCGGGGACTTCACCGGCATCGCTCTGCGCCGGGCCCGGCATCACGGCATGGAACAGGTCACCTTTGTCGGCATGGCGGGCAAGATCGCCAAGTTGGCCGCCGGCGTACTGATGACCCACTACCGCCGCTCCAAAGTGGATGGAGACCTCCTGGCCGAAGTTGCCCGGGCAACGGCGGCGCCCCCGGAGGTCATCGAGGCAGCCACCGCCACCGCCACGGCCCGCCACTTTGCCGAAGCCTGCATGGCCGTGGGGTCGATGGCTCCGCTGGAGGAGTTGTGCCGGCGGGCGGCCGCCGCCTGTGCTCTCCACGCCGTGGGTCTGACCGTGCAGGTCATCATGGTGGACTTCGAGGGCGCTGAGGTGCTGGCCCGTGGCTGAGGCGCGGATAGACGTGGTCGGGCTCCACGGCGGTGAGCCGTGGGGCGGAGCGGCTCGGGCGGCCCTGGCCGGTGCCCAGATCGTGGCCGGGTCGGCACGACACCTCGAGCAAGTCCGTGGCCGACTCGGGCCCGGGGCGGAGGAGCTCACTCTGTCCGGGCCCCTCCCGGATTTCCTGGACGAGTTGGAGATGCGCCGTCGGGAGGGCCGGCGGGTCTGCCTGCTCGTTTCCGGGGACCCTGGCTTTTTCGGGATCACCCACCTGGCCGCCGCCCGGCTCGGGGCGGCCAGCCTCCGCGTGCATCCGGCTCCGAGCTCGGTGTCCCTGGCGTTCTCCCGGGTGGCGGAGCGGTGGGACGACGCCGTGGTCGTTTCCGCCCATGGTCGGCCCCTGGATCTGGCCGTCACCGAGGTGGTGGCCAATCCCAAGGTGGCCGTCCTCACCGCTCCGGATCAACCGCCCGAAGCCCTGGGACGGGCGTTGCAGGAAAGGGGTATCGGTCCACGCCGGGTGGTGGTCGCCAGCCGGCTGGGTGAGCCGGAGGAGACGGTGGACCACTGTGACCTCGACGGATTGGCCCAGGGGAACTTTGACGGCCTGTCCGTGGTGCTGCTGATGGCCCCCGAGAGAGGCGATACCGAGGGCGCCGGTCTGCGTTGGGGCCGGGAGGAGACCGCCTTCCAGCACCGGGCCGGAATGATCACCAAGGGAGAGGTTCGGGCAGTCGCCCTGGGAAAACTGGGCCTGCCCTCCACGGGCACGTTCTGGGATGTCGGGGCCGGATCGGGATCGGTGGCGATGGAGGCGGCCCGGCTCTGTCCGGCCCTGTCGGTTCTGGCCGTGGAGCGCCGACCGGATGACGTCGCTCGTATACGAGCCAACGCCGCCGGACTGAGCGTTACCGTGGTGGCGGGGGAGGCTCCGGCGGTGTTGGCGGGCCTGCCCGATCCCGACCGCGTGTTTGTTGGCGGCGGAGGCATTTCCGTGCTCGACGCAGTGCTGGACAGACTCCGGCCCGGTGGCACCGTGGTGGCCACCTGGGCCTCTCTGAACCGGGCGGCGGCGGCGGCGGAGCGATTGGGGAATGTGGTCCAGGTGGCGGTGAGCCGAGGTGTCCGTTTCGGTGAGGACAATGCCTTCCGCCTGGCGGCGGAGAACCCGGTGTTCATCACCTGGGGTCCAGACCAGGCGGCCCTGTGAGAGTGCTGTGCTGCTCGGTGACCGACCGGGGGGCTGCCTTGGCGCGGCGGCTTCCCTTCGAGCACCGCCACGGTGCGCTGATAGCCACCGTGCGGGATGGGTGGGGGCAGTTCGACGCCTTCGTGCTCATCTGCGCCACCGGAGTGGCTGTCCGGGCCGCGGCCCCTCTGCTGGCCGATAAGGCCACCGACCCGGCCGTGGTCTGCCTGGATGACACCGCTCGCTGGGCCGTGGCCTTGACCGGTGGTCACGCCGGGGGGGCCAATCGACTGGCGCGGGAGGTGGCGGCCCTCACCGGCGCCGAGGCCGTGGTGACCACGGCCAGCGACCAGGCCGGCCTCCCGGCCCTCGACGCTCTGGAGGGGTTCAAGGCGGAGGGCGATGTGTCAGGAGTGATGCGGCGCTGGCTGGACGGCCAGGCGCCCCGGTTGAGCGTCGATCCCGAGTTGGCCGGCTGGCCGCTCCCGCCGGCCCTCGCCCAACTGGCGGATGCCCACGCCCGGCCCGACCCGGCCGAGGAACTGGAAGGCCCGCATGTGCGCCTGACCGATCGGGACGCCGCACCGGAAGAGGGTGAGGTTCTCCTTCGACCCCTGTCCCTCGTCATAGGTGTGGGGGCCAGCCGCGGCGCTTCGGTCCCCGGCCTGCGCCAGTTGGTCGAAGACACCTTGCGGGATGCGGGGCTGCACCCGGCGGCAGTGGGACGGGTGGTGACCCACGAGCTCAAAGCCTCCGAGCCGGCTATCACCGAGCTCGCCCAACGACTCGGGGCGCCACTCGACTTCTTCTCTGCGGTCGAGCTGGCCGCAGTAGTGGTACCCAATCCCAGCCCCGTGGTCGAGGCCGCCGTCGGCACCCCCTCGGTGGCCGAGGCGGCCGCCAGGCTGGGCGCGGGTCCCGAGGGCGAGCTGGCGGTGGCGAAACAGAAGAGCGCCGATGCCACCGTGGCGGTCGCCCGCCGCCGGCTTCCGGTCGGTGCCCTGGCCGTGGTGGGCCTCGGACCGGGGGACGCGGCCTGGCGGACTCCGGCCGCGGCCGCGACCGTGCGGTCCGCCGAGGTGGTCATCGGCTACGAGCTCTACGTAGACCTGGCCGCCGACCTGTTGTCCTCCTCGCAGGAGATCCTGCGCTACCCCATCGGAGAGGAGGAGGAGCGCTGCGCCGAAGCTCTCAGGCGGGCCGCTGGTGGCCAGCGGGTGGCCATTGTCTGTTCAGGTGATCCCGGCGTGTACGCCATGGCCGGCCTCGTACTGGAGATGGCGCCGCGTTTCGGTGACCCACCGGTGCGGATCGAGCCCGGCGTGACCGCTGCCCTGAGCGCTGCCAGCGTGCTGGGGGCGCCTCTGGGCCATGACCACGCCGCCATCTCCCTCTCGGATCTCCTCACCCCGTGGCCGGTCATCCGTCGGCGCCTGGAGGCGGCCAGAGATGGCGACTTCGTGGTCTCCCTCTACAACCCGCGCTCGCGGCGGCGCACCACGCAGCTGGCGGAAGCCGTGTCGATCTTGTCCGGCCAGCGTCTTCCGGACACCCCGGTGGCGGTCGTGAGCGATGCGGGCCGCCCAACTCAGAAGGTGGTGAGGGCCACTCTGGCGTCCCTGGATCCCAGCGTGGTCGACATGGTTTCGGTGGTGATCGTGGGCTCCTCCGCCACCCGCTGGGTAGGCACGCGTATGGTCACCCCCCGGGGGTACAAACCGTGAGCGTTGTGATCACCCGGCGCTGCACGGCTTGTGGGTCCTGCATCACCACCTGTCCCGACTCGGCTCTCTCTCCGGCTCCCCTCATGCCGGCCGTCGACCCGGACCGCTGTACCGATTGTCTCGCCTGCCTGGAGGTCTGTCCCGTGGATGCCATACGACCGTCGGCCCATCCGATCCATCCCATCGAGGTCGAGAGCTACCGGATCATGAACTCCGAGGTGGACTTCTCATCCTGGCCGGTCGGCCAACGGGAGGTGGTGGCCCGCATGGTCCACGCCACGGCCGATGACAGCTTCGCCACCTCGGCCCGAGTTGGCACGGCGGCCGTGGACGGGGCGATCTCCGCCCTCCGATCGGGCGCGCCGGTCATCTGTGACGCCCGGATGGTCATGGCCGGCATCCCGTCAGTGCCGACGGCGTGCTGCTATCTCGATCAGGTGGACAGTGCGCGGGAGGGAACCACGCGCTCGGCGGCGGGGATGACTGCGGCGGCGGAGGACCACCCGGACGGGGCTCTGTGGGTGATCGGCAACGCCCCCACCGCCCTGACGGCTCTGATGGAGATTCAGCACCGGATCCGGCCGGCCGCCATCGTCGGGCTGCCCGTTGGATATGTAGGTGCCGCCGCGGCCAAGGCGGATCTCTGGGCCGGCCCGTGGCGGGAACTCGCCATCACCAACGTGGGTCGAAAGGGAGGCAGCGCCGTGGCCGCCGCGGCGGTGAACGCTCTGGTGCGCATGGCCGTGGACGGAGAGGGGCGAAGCGACGGCGCGGCGGCCGAAGGCGGCGGGTGGAGGCCATGACGGTCCATCTGGTGGGTGCCGGGCCCGGGGACCCCGAACTACTGACCCTTCGAGCGGCCCGCCTCCTGGCCCAGGCCGAGGTGGTCGTCCACGATCGCCTGGTGTCGCCCTTGATACTCGGGCATGCGGCCGGCGCCCGCCTCATCGACGTGGGAAAGTCTCCGGGAGAGCCATCTGGAAGCCAGCAGTCGATCAATACCCTGCTGGTTGATCTGGGCAGACACGGGATTGAGACCGTCAGGCTGAAGGGAGGGGACCCGTTCGTCTTCGGACGGGGGGGAGAAGAAGCGGAGGCACTGGCGGCCGCCGGGGTCAGTTACACGGTCGTGCCGGGTGTCAGTGCCGCCCTGGCGGCTCCGATGATGGGCGGCGCCCCGGTTACGCACAGGGGGATGTCCCGTTCGGTGGCCATTGTCACGGGACATGATGAGCGGGGTGAGCTCAGTGCCGTGGACTGGCCGGGCCTGTTCGAGGCGTCCGACTCCCTGGTCATTCTTATGGGCGCGGCCCAGTTTGGCTCCATCGCCCGCCAGCTGATTGAGGCCGGTGCCGATCCCGACACGGCGGTGCTGGCCGTGACCCGGGCCGGATGGGAATCACAGGAGGACACCCGCTTTCGCCTATCTGATGCCGAGCACCAGAAGCTGCAGGCCCCCACCACCATCCTGGTCGGACCGGTGGCGCAACTTGACTTCCGCTGCCCCGACCCGCCGGTTGGTTATCCAGGCTGATCCCGCCAGCCAGCGTTTTAGGTTCTAAAGCCCAGATCACCGGTTCAGTGGGAGAAGCGCACCTCAGGCAGCACTCTCGCCAACCAGCCCGGCAGGTGCCAGGCGTGATGTCCTCCGAAGCGGAGCATGACCGGCAGCAGCACCAGGCGCACGACCAGGGCGTCGAGGGCCACAGCCACGGCCAGGATGACCCCCATCTCCTTGGGGGCCAACGGCCCGGATAGGGCGAAGGTCAGGAACACGGCCACCATTACGGCCGCGGCCGAGAGCACCACCCGCCCGGAGGAGCGCATCGAGCCGAGCAGGGCGCGCTCGGGATGACCGTGGGTCTCGTAACCCTCCTTGGCGGTCGACAGTAGGAAGAGGGTGTAGTCCATGGCCACCCCAAAGACCATGGCGCCGAAGAACAGGGGACCCCAGGCGTCGATGAATCCCTGGGGGGTGAAGTGAAGGATCCCCGACAGGTCCCCGTTCTGGAAGATCAGACGAGCGACGCCGAAGGCCCCGGCCACGGACAGGGCCGTGGCGGCAACGCCACCCGCGGCAATGAGCGGCGCCCGAAGGGCCACCAGCAGAAGCAGGAAGCCGAGCAGGGCCAGTACCCCGAATACCAGGGGAGTGCGACTGGCCAGGGCTGTCTGCAGGTCGTGGTTCTCAGCCGCCGCCCCCCCGACCAGACTGCCCTGGGGCAGTCGTTGGCGGATGGTGTCGATGGTGGCGCCGGTGGCCGGGGTCGACGGGCCGGTGGAGGGTACGACCTGATTGAGGGTCCAGCCCAGGCTGGATGGGCCCGCCATGACGCCGGCCAGCCCGGGGGTGTGGGCCAGCGTGGCCAGGGCGGCTGACTCCGAGGGGGTCGGAACCAGCACCTGAAGAGTCCCGGGTGCGCCTGGTCCGAACGCCGCGCTGACCTGGTCGTAACCGATCCGAGCGTTGGCCGAGGCCGGCACGATGCTGATCGACGGCATGGAGGTGCGCAGCCCGATGACAGGGGCGGCGGCCAGGAGAAGCACCACCAGGGCGGCGGCGCCGGTGATGACCGGATGCCGCCAGAGGTGGCTGGCCCAGGTATGGAGGCGTTGTTCCAGCTTGGCCCCAACGGGCTGGTCGTCACGGCTCCGGCGCAGCCGGATGCGCCCGGAGTTGACCCGGGTCCCCAGCCGTCCCAGCACCGCCGGGAGCAGGGTCAGGGCGGCGGCCAGCACGGCCAGGACCGACAACATGATCCCCAGCGCCATGGAGCGAAAGGCCGGGCTGGGCACCAGCAGGATCGAAGCCAGCGAGGCCAACACGGTCACGGCCGAGAAGGCCACCGCCTTGCCGGCTGTGTCCATTGTCTCGGCCACAGCCGCGGCCGTGCCGACGCGGTCCCCGGGGGCCACCTCCCGGCGGACCAGAGCGGAGCGGAAGCGCACCACCAGGAACAGGGCGTAGTCGATACCCAGCGCCAGAGCGAACATCAGGGCAAAGTTCAGCGCCCAGATCGACACCGGTCCGACGTGGTCGGCCAGTACCAGGGCCCCAGCCGCTACCACCAGGCCGGCCATGGTCAGCATCAAGGGCAACCCGGCGGCCACCAGGCTGCCGAAGGCGATGACCAGGATCGCCATGGTGACCGGCCAGGAGAGCATCTCCGAGCGCATCATGGCCGAGTGGTTGGCCTGGTTGAAGTCGGCCCAGAGGGCGCTGTCCCCGGTGAGGGTGACACTCAATCCGGGACGGGACAGGTTGTGCAACGGACCGGCCAGTGCTCCGGCGGCGTTGACCATGGCGTTGGGGTCGGCGGCCGCCCCGGCGGTGATGATCCCGGTCCGACCGTCACGGGACAGGGATAGCCCGGGCTGGGGAGGAGTGACCGCGGCGACCCGGGGGTCGGCCCGGAGCTTGGCGGTGGTGGCGGCGATGACGGCCCGGGCGGCGGGGTCGGTGGGGATTGGACCGCGGCTGTCGACCACCACCACCTCCAGGGCGGTCGAGCCCAGACCGGCGAATTGGGACTGGATGATATTGCGCGCCGCCACCGAAGAGCTGGTGGAGTCCTGCCAGCCCGCCCCGGCCAGAACCGATTCGGCTTTGGGAGCCAGGGCACCGAACCCGATGAGGATGACCAGCCAGACGCCCAGGACGATGCGCAGGTGGGTGGCAGTCCACGACCCCAGCCTGGCCAGGCGGCCGGGCGGCCGGGACCGGGCGGGAGGATCAGCGTCCCCTTGGCTTCCAGAGTGCGGCGTCGTGAGAAGGGTCAGGCTCGGGCTGGTCACTCCCGGGCCAACCGGGGGAGAGCCCCGGCTATTCCATACCCCCGGGGGTATCGTCTGCCCATACTCCCCCGGGTATGCGGCCTCTACGCCCGGGGGTAGGAATACGCCGGGACCGGGCGGAGTTGGACCCAGCGGAACAGGAGGGCCATGTGGAACTGCCCGAGGAAGTGACCGAAGACATCCGCCGCCGGCTCCGCAAGGTCGGCGGCCAGATTGCCGGAATCGAACGAATGCTGGATGAAGCACGAGAGTGCCGGGACATAGTCACCCAGATCTCGGCCGCCAACCACGCCCTTGAGCAGGCGGGCTTCCGGCTGGTGTCAGCCGGCCTCAAGTACTGCATCGAGAATCCCGACGCCGCTGAGGCCGACGGCTATCCCTTGGCCACGGTCGAGAAAATGTTCATGCGGCTGGCCTGACACCTGCGCACACCATCGTTATGGGCTGCGTCTCTCGAGTCTGATCCCGGTCAGTTTGTGAAAGTGGCTAGTGCTCTTGTCCATGGCAGATCGGAGCCCAAGCCCCGAGCCGGCCAGGTTCCGCACCTGGGTACGATTCCATGTCGTCTCCGATCTGCTCATCGAAGCCACCCACGCCACCAGCGCCATGGAACCGAACTCAACCAACTCCCTCCTGCCCGCCGTGGTCCTCCTGTCCGGCGGGCTGGACTCGGCCACTGTCCTAGCCGTCTGCCGCCAAGAGGGCTTCTCGCCTTACGCCCTTAGCTTCCGTTACGGGCAGCGCCACGAAGTCGAGTTGTCCGCCGCCAGAGCCGTGGCCGACGCCATCGGCGTGGAAGGTCACGTGGTGGCCGAGATCGATCTGGCGGTCTTTGGTGGCTCGGCCCTTACCGCCGACATAGACGTTCCGCACCGGGAGTCGGTCGACCATCTCGATGCCGGGATCCCCATCACCTATGTTCCGGCCCGAAACACCATCTTCCTATCCTTCGCCCTGGCCTGGGCCGAGACCCTGGGGGCCTCGGACATCTTCATCGGGGTGAACGCCCTGGACTACAGCGGGTATCCCGACTGCAGACCGGAATACATCGAGGCCTTCGAGCGAATGGCGGACCTGGCCACCAAGGCCGGGGTGGAGGGCCGACAGCGGATCCGCATCCACGCCCCGCTGATCGATCTGACCAAAGCCGACATCATCCGCCTGGGCGATTCCCTCGGAGTCGACTACGGCTTGACCCACAGCTGCTATGACCCGGACGAGGCGGGACGGGCTTGCGGTACGTGCGACTCGTGCCTCCTGCGGGCCAGGGGATTCGCGGCGGCGGGTCGGGCGGATCCCGCAATGGGTCGGGCCTGACGTGGCCTACCGGGTCAAGGAGGTCTTCTATACCCTCCAGGGCGAGGGCACCCATGCTGGGCGACCCTCGGTGTTCTGTCGCTTCAGCGGGTGCAATCTCTGGTCTGGACGCGAGCGCCACCGGGCGTCGGCCGTCTGCCGTTTTTGCGACACCGACTTCGTCGGTATCGACGGCCCGGGCGGCGGTCGCTTCGCCGACGCCGAGTCACTGGCCCGGGCTGTGCTCACGGCCTGGACCGGCGCAGCCCATCCGCTGGCCCGGCCCTACGTGGTCTGCACCGGTGGGGAGCCGTTGCTGCAGCTGGACGGACCGGCCGTGGACGCCCTGCATCAGGTGGGCTTCGCGGTGGCGGTCGAAACCAATGGAACGCTGGCCGCCCCGCCCGGTCTGGACTGGATCTGTGTCAGCCCGAAGGCCGGGACGACCCTGGTGATCGAGGGCGCCGATGAGATCAAGCTGGTCTTCCCCCAGGAGGGGGCGCCTCCCTCCGTCTTCGAAGATTTGGGCATCGAACGGCTCCTACTCCAGCCCATGGACGGACCGGACCGGGAGGAGAACACCCGCCGGGCCGTTGAGTACTGCCTGGCTCATCCCCAGTGGCGCCTAAGCCTGCAGACCCACAAGTTCCTGGGCATCCCCTAGTGGAGATTTACCGCCAGTTCGGCTTCGAGGCCGCCCATCTCCTGCCCCATGTGCCCGAGGGGCACAAGTGCGGACGCCTGCACGGCCACTCCTTCCGTTTCGAGGTCCACCTGGCGGGAGAGGTGGGGGAGACGAGCGGCATGGTGATGGACTTTGCCGACCTGGCCGCCGCCGTGCGGCCCCTGGTCGAACGCCTTGACCACCGCTACCTCAACGAGGTGGAGGGCCTGGCCAACCCGACCAGTGAGAACCTGGCCCGTTGGCTGTGGGTGAGGCTGGCGGATGAGCTCCCTCTGTCCCGCATCGTGGTGCGTGAGACCTGCACCTCGGGTGTCTCCTACACCGGCGTCTGACCCCCGCCACCGCCGCTAAGTTCGACCTCATGCCGAGTCAACCGAGCCGCCAGTTGGTGGCGATCCCCAATCCCCACCCGGGTCGGGACTACGAGGTGAGCTGTGAGACTCCCGAGTTCACCTGCGTATGTCCGATGACCGGCCAGCCCGATTTCGCCACGGTGGAGATCTCCTACGTTCCCGGGCCCTACATCGTGGAGCTCAAGTCCCTCAAGCTCTATCTCTGGAGCTACCGGAACGAGGGCGCCTATCACGAAGATGTCACCAACCGCATCCTGGACGACCTGGTGGATGCTCTGACTCCCAAGCGGATGACTGTGCGCACCGATTGGCTGGTCCGGGGTGGAATTCACACAGTGGTGGAGGCAACCCAACCCTGAGCCCGTGCGGTTTCTGGCCGGGTCTCTCGGCCAGTGGGAGGCGCCTACTGTAGGTACGCCGTCAGGGGGACCCGTATGGCTGTGCCCGGAAGCGATCCGAATCGATTCACCCGGTCCCTGTTCGACGGTCTGGGCCGGCGTTACGACGGGTTGGCTGAGCTCCTCTCCTTCGGCCAGAACGGCCGGTGGCGAACTGAGGCGGTCGGCCGGGTGCTGGCGGCCGAGTCGGTCACCACCCCTGCCCCGGTCTCCAGGCCCGACTCGTCCCCGCTCGTACTCGATGTTGCCTCCGGGACGGCCGGTATCGCTCTGGAATTGAACGCCAGCGGGGGTGGCGGAGTGATCGGTATCGATCTGACCGAGGCCATGCTTCGCCGGGGTGCAGAGAATGTCAGGCGGGCCGGCGCCCAGGACGCCGTTCAGCTGCTGGTGGGCCGAGCGGAGCAGCTCCCCTTCCCCGACGGTTCCTTCGACGGGCTCACCTTCAGCTACCTACTTCGCTATGTGGCCGATCCCGCCGCCAGCCTGAAGGAGTTGGCCCGGGTCGTCCGTCCCGGCGGGCGGGTCGCCAGCCTGGAGTTCGGCGTTCCGCCCAGCCTCTTCTGGCGGTTCTGGTGGTGGCTGTATACCCGCCTGGTCCTGCCCGCCGCCGGGATGGTCACGGGGGGGCCCGAGTGGTACCGGGTCGGACGGTTCCTCGGGCCCAATATCAGCGGCCACTACCGGCGCTACTCCGTCGACTGGACCGTGGCGGCATGGGAGGCGGCCGGACTGGTCGACGTCGGGTTCAAGCGGATGAGTCTGGGCGGTGGCCTGATCATGTGGGGGCGCAGGGCGGGTGGCTGAGCGCCGGCCCGCCTTCTACGCCGCCGCACCCGGGGGCTGGCGGGACTGGTGGAGCCTGCTGCATCCGCCCTACACGGTGTGGCATCTCTCCTACGTAGCCATCGGTGCCGGCCTCGCCCCCCATTTGGATGTAGTCAGGCTGGGGGCGACCCTCCTCGCCTTTCTGGCTGCGGTCGGCATCAGCGCCCACGCCATTGATGAGCTCGGCAGTCGGCCCCTGGGCACCGCCATATCCCGCCCGGCGCTGTTATCCGCCGCCGGGGCCGGTCTGATCATTGCCGTGGGCCTGGGAGTGGCCGGGGTGATCGAGGTGGGCTGGGCTCTCGTCCCGTTCATGGTGATCGGCCCGGTGCTGGTGGTGGCCTACAACGCCGAATTGTTCGGCGGGGTCGTCCACACCGATGCCGGATTCGCGGCGGCGTGGGGCGCCTTTCCGGTGCTCACCGCTTATGTGGCTCAGACCGGCCGGCTGAGTTGGGCTGCTCTGGCCGGGGCCGTGGGCGCCTTTGGCTTGTCCTTCGCCCAGCGCAGCCTCAGTACGCCGGCGCGGCTGCTGCGTCGGCGTGCGCTCAGGGTGGACGGCGCCGTCGATCTGTCCGACGGTACCTCGGTGTCCCTGGACCACCGCGCCCTTCTGCGGCCGTTGGAGCGAGCCCTCCAAGCTCTGTCCTGGGCCATGGCGTTCCTGGCCGCGGCGGTGGTCTTGTCCCGATGGTGAGTCCGGTCACCTAGCCATCAAGACCAGGCCACTGGGCAGGGATCACCTCCGGGTCAGTTGACGACGGAAGCCCCGCACTGTCGTCTCCACCACCCGGTCATGACCCCACCGCAGCAGCGGGCCGGCCAGCCGGGCCGCCACTCGCATGCGCCGTTCCGTCATCTCGATTCGCCAGGACACGTCGGCCCGGGTGCCGTCGCCTTCCGCCTTCAGGGTGAGGCGCGCCGGGCCCTCGAGATCTCCATGCACGACGGCATCGATCCGGCCGGGTGGGTCACAGTGCTCCAGGTCCACCCGGACGGTCATCCGGTAGGGCACCGGGGGAGATACGACCCCCCGGAGCACTGAACCGGATCTGAGGCCATCACCATCGAGTTCGAACTCGGACAGCCAGCTCCACCAGCCTTCGAAGTGCTCCATGTCCTCGATGGCCGACCACAGTGCCTCCGGCGTGACCGGGAACAGGAAAGACCCGGTGTAGTCGATGACGTAGGGAGAGGCCATCCGGAGGGACGCTACGACCGAGGAGGTCGGCCCCGGACCGCAGGTCACTATCGGAGCTCGAGGCCGGCCTGCGGACCTGATCAAAGAGGACGCTCAGCTCACGCCGTCTGGCGGGCCTGGCTGTTCAGGAGCGGCGCCGGCCGGCCCAGCAGGTAGCCCTGGCCCAGATCGACGCCCAGCTCCCGCACGGCGGCCAGTTGGGCTTCGGTCTCGATCCCCTCGGCTATGAGCTCACATCCGGTCTTGGAGGCGTAGCTCTGCAGCCCGGCGATGAGGGCCATCTTGGCCGGGTCGGACTCCAGGCCGTGGACCCAGGACCGGTCCAGCTTCATGAAGGCGGGCTTGAGGATGAGGACGTGGCGCAAGGAGGCGAAGCCGGCCCCGGCGTCGTCCACCGACAGCAGCACCTCGCCATCGATCCGATCCAGGGCGGCCCGCAGGGCGTTGTAGTCACTGACGGGTTCGTGCTCGGAGAGTTCCAGCACCAGGGTCCGGTCCGGGTCTTCGAGCAGGGGCAGGAGGCAGTCGCTGGTCATGATCATCTGGGCGGAGGCGTTGAGCCCCAGCCAGGTGTCGGGGGGTAGGTCGGCCGAGGCCTGGATGGACCGGGCCATGGTCGACTCCTCCAGTCGCAGACCCATACCCACCGCGCTGGCCTGGGCGAAACGCGACTCGGGATCAGCGCCGTCATCGAATCGGGTCAGGGCCTCATGGCCGATCACGGCGCGATCGTTCAGGCGGATGATCGGCTGGTAGTGGACCCGGAAGCTGCCGTCGGCCAGGAGGGATGAGATCTGCATCTGGGCGGCATGGTGACCGGGCTCGGCGCTCAACGCCGAGCGCAGCATCTCCTCGGCGGCGCCGGCAAAGTCGATGGCGGCCGAGAGCACGCTGCGGGCGGCCCGCATGGAGGAATCGGCATCGATGGCCACCAGGAGAGCGCCGATGCAGCCGCGGCGGGCGCCGAGAGGAGCGCAGGCCAGGGCTTCAGCCCCAAGGAGCAGTCCGGGCCGGTGCGACTCGGCGCCGGAGTGGTCGGCCATCTCGATCCACGGGCCCAGGGTGGACTTGACCTCGAGATAGCGGCCCAGGGCGCCGGAGAGGGTGTGGCCACCGCGTACGGAGCCGGGTACGGTCCCGGCCGTGGCCAGCGCGACGGCCCGGCTCTGGTCGAACCAGACCACCGCCGCCCCGGCCACCCCGTCCAGCTCCAGTAGACCCTCGCAGATGCCGGCGGCGGTGGCCCCCGGCCCGTTCTGGCCGGCGGCCTGTCCCAGGTGGCGAAGCAGCCGGGCCCGTTCTCCCAACAGGTCGGCCACCGTTTCGCCCCAGGACTCCTGGAGGCGGAACTGGGCCCGGACCCGGGCCAGGAGCTCTTCGGGCTCGAAGGGCTTGGTGATGTAGTCGCTGGCCCCGGAGTCCAGACCCGACACCCGGTCATCGAGCTGGTCGGCCCCGGTGACGATGATGACGGGCAGCTGGGCCGTATCGGGATCGGAGCGGATGCGCTCCAGGACCTCCAGGCCGCTCATGCCGGCCAGGCCGAGATCGAGCAGGACCAGGTCGATCTCCTCCCGGGCCAGGCTCTCCAGCGCGGCCGGACCGTCGGCCGCCTCCACAGCCCGGTACCCGCCGGTCGTAATAAGAGTGGTCAGGAACCGGCGAACCGAATCATCGTCCTCCACCACCAGTACCCGGGCCTCACTCGTACTGCGTGCCTGACTCATCGGTGGCCGCCTCCTTCGTAGGACCCGGCCGGGCTCAGCGGGGTTCGGGCTGATATGGGGAGAGTAGACCTACTTGGCCGATTTGTCACTACTTTAAGTCCGGGATAAACCGCTCTGAGTGGTCACAAATGGCATGCCAGTGGTTTTCCGGCGGGGTGCCTGGATAAAACCGTATCCCCGGGTTACAGTTCCGCCTGTGCCGGGGCGGATCGATTCTCCGGCCCGGCCGCGTCTGCGCCCGGGCCCGATGGGCCAGCACGGGGCCGTGGGTCGGCCTCCGGCCGCCGAGCGGGACGCCCGCCGCCGGGCCCGGTCCGAGGTCCTGTTGGATGCGGCCGCGTCAGCCGTGCGGGATCGGGGCGAGGCGGTGACGATGGCCGAGATGGCGGCCCGGGCCGGGGTGACCAAGCCGGTGCTGTACCGCTACTTCGGCCACCGCTCCGGGCTCTATCAGGCTCTGGCTGTGCGCTACGCCACCGGCCTGTTGGGCGAGTTGCGCCAGGCCATGGCCCAGCGACCGGCCGGCCGGGCCACCCTGGAGGAGGGCATCGACGCCTACCTCCGCTACACCGAGGCCAATGCCGGCATGTACCGGTTTCTGGCCGCTCGCCTGCCGGGCGCCGCGGCCGGCCATGAGCTGGTGTCGGGCTTCCTGACCGGAATGGCCGATGAGGTGAGCCGGATCCTGCGGGAGACGCTCGAGCTGGCCGGCATCGAGGCCCGGGCCACCCAGCTGTTGGGCTACGCCATCACGGGATCGGTGCAGATGGGAGCCGAGGCCTGGATCAACGAACAGGGCCGGATGGAGAGGAGCGAGGCCGTGGCCAACCTCACCGACCTGGTCTGGTTCGGACTCCTCGGGGTACTGACCAACCGGGCGCCGGGGGAATCGAGCCAGGCACCGGAGGCGGCTTGGCGGGTAGAGCAGGTAGAGGAGGAGAATTGAGCACCCCGGACGGCCGGACCGTGGCGGCTGGGCAGCTGGGCTTTGACCCGGCCGATCCGGCCTTTCTGCGCAACCCCTACCCGGTCTACGACCGGATAAGGGCCTCGGCTTCCATCCCCGACGCCGAGGGTTCCTGGTTCCTCTCCCGCCACGCCGATGTGTTGAGCGCCCTGCGCGACCCAAAGCTGTCCAGCAACCCCGCCCACCGCCGGGAGGACGACCGGATGGGCAGCCTGCGCAGCCTCCCTTTCCTGGCCGACGGCACCCTGCAGCTGATGCTGTTGGCTGATCCGCCTGACCACACCCGGCTGCGCCGGCTGGCCAACCGGGCCTTCACCCCCCGGGCGGTAGAGGGACTGCGTCCCCGGGTGGCCGAGCTGGTGGATGGATTGCTGGACCGGGCCGTGGAGGCGGGGCCGGAAGCCGACGTCATGGCCGCGTTGGCTGAGCCCCTCCCGGTCATGGTCATATGCGATCTCCTGGGAGTTCCGGCCCAGGACTGGGACCAGTTCAAGCCGTGGTCGACGGCTATCGCCCGGGTCCTCGATCGTGACGCCGGGCCCGACGCCTTGGATCAGGCGCTGCCGGCCGTGGTCGGATTCGTGCAGTACTTCGCCGCTCTGGTGGAGGAGCGCCGGGCCCAGCCCGCCGATGACCTGCTCAGCCGGCTGATAGCCGCCGAGGAGGAGGAGGGCGAGAGCCTGTCCCGGGCCGAGCTGTTCGCCATGATCATCCTCCTGTTCATCGCCGGGCATGAGACCACCACCAACCTGATCGGCAACGGGTCCCTGGCTCTCCTGCGCCACCCCGACCAGATGCAGGCCTGGCGGCGGGATCCGGGCCTGGCCATGCCGGCGGTGGAGGAGCTGCTGCGCTACGACGCCCCCGTCCAGGTGACGGCCCGCACGGCCACGGCCACCACCGAGGTGAACGGGCTGGAGCTGGAACCGGGCGACTCGGTGGTCTGCGGCCTGGCCGCCGCCAACCGGGACCCGGACTACATCAAAGATCCCACCGCCCTGATGCTGCGCCGCGGGGTGGCCGGACATGTCTCCTTCGGCCACGGCATGCACCACTGCCTGGGGGCACCCCTGGCCCGGCTGGAGGGTCAGGAAGCCCTGGGCCGGCTGGTGGCGCGCTTCCCCGGCCTCGCCCTGACGGAGGAAAACCCGCCCTACCGGGAGCACTTCGTGCTGCGGGGGCTGGCCGCCCTCCCCGTCTGCCTGGCCGGGTGATGGCGCGGGTGGACGGGGAGAGCTGGCGCTTGCCCGGCTCACCCAACAGCCGGCGGGCCGCCATCTACGGAACGGCGGCCCGGGTGGCGGCCCGCTACGGAGCCGGAAGGCTGCCGGCATCGGTGCGACCCGGTCTGGACTGGGCCCACGAAGCCGGGGCCAGGGACATCTACCGCACGGCCGTGAAGCTGCGGGCCGGGTTCTTGAAGTTCGGCCAGTTCGTCTCAGCCCGGCCCGACCTGCTGCCCCAGCCCTACATCCGCGAACTGTCCAAGCTCCAGGACCGGGTGCCGCCCGCGCCCATGGCGGCGGTGCGCCGGGTGGTCGAGCGCGAGCTCGGCCCCACCGGGGAGATCTTCCGCCACTTCGATCCAGCCGCCTCGGCCGCCTCTCTGGCTCAGGTCCACCGGGCCGAGCTCCGGGACGGTCGCACCGTGGCGGTCAAGGTCCAGTACCCCGGCGTGGCCGAGATCGTCCCCCGGGAGACCGCCGATACCCGCCGGCTGCTGGGCCTGTTGGACCGGGTGGTGAAGGGCTTCGACCTGTCCACCATCGCCCGGGAGCTGGAGCGGGTGATTCTGTCCGAACTCGACTACGCCAATGAGGCGGACAACATCGAGAGATTCGGAGCCAACTTCGCCGGGGAGGAGGGCATCGAGGTGCCCGCCGTCCATCGCCACCTGTCCGGGCCGCGGGTCCTGGTCATGGACTGGGTGGAGGGGCGCAATCTCGGTCACGCCCTGCGGGACTCGGACCGGGAGACCTGTGAGGAGGCGGTGCGGCTCCTGGTCGACGCCTTCCTCAAGCAGATCCTGGTCGACGGCTTCGTCCACGCCGATCCGCATCCGGGCAACTTCCTGCTTCAGCCCGGCCCTGGCCTCGGCATCGTCGACTTCGGCGCCTGTGTGGCCCTGTCCGATCCGACCCGGCTGGCCCTCTGCGAGTTGTACGCCGCCGGGGTGGAGGGTGACATCAACCGCTCGGTCGGCGCCCTGGACGCCCTCGGCTTCAAGACCCGGTCGGGGGACCTCTCCTCCCTCGTGGCCTGGGCCAGCCTGTTCGACTCGGGCGCCACCGAGGACGACCGCGAGCAAGCCTGGGCCCGGCTGATGTCGGCAGCCCGGGCCGACCCGCTGGTGAGCCTGCCCGAGGAGTTGATCATGGTGGGCCGCGTCGTCATGGTCCAGACCGGCATGGTGGCCAAGTTGAAGCCGTCCTGGTCGATGCCGGATCTGATCGCCAACCGGTTGGCCCAGGCCACCGGGACCAATAGTGGGGGGACTATTCAGGCAGGGGTCCCGCCCGTGACCCGGTGAGGGCCACCGCCGAGGCGGCTGTCCGTCCCGCCTTGGGCCTGGCCCGCCGGATCCGGGGACCGGTGGCTTGGGGGCTCGGAGCGGTGCTGGTGGTGGTGGCCTGGGCCCTGGCCGGGGCGCTCCTGCCCAACGGCCTGCCCCTCGGGGTGGTCCTGCTCGGCCTGGTGCTGGGCGGCCTGTCCGCGCTCACGGCCATGGGCCTGGTCATCGTCTACCGCTCCGCCCGCATCATCAACTTCGCCCAGGCCGAGATCGGCGGGCTGTCGGCGGCGGTGGCGGTGGTGATGGTGACCGGTTCGCACCTGCCGTACTTTGCCGCCCTGCCGGTCGGACTGGCCGTCGCCATCCTGACCGGGCTGGTGGTGGACCTGTCGGTCATGCGCCGGCTCTTTGCCGCTCCCCGTCTCATCGTCACGGTGGCGACCATCGGGGTGGCGCAGATCCTGGGCGCCCTCGAACTGGTGGTGCCCAAGCTGTTCAGCCACCTGGGCCCGACCACTACCTTCACCACTCCCTTCGGCTTCCACTTCGACGTGGGGCCGATCGTCTTCAACGGGAACCACATCGTGGCGATGGTGGTCATCCCGGTGGTGCTCATGGGCCTGGCCTGGTTCTTCACCAAGACCGACTTCGGCATCGCCATCCGGGGGGCGGCCGACTCCACCGAGCGGGCCCAGCTGCTCGGCATCCCGGTGCTGCGCCTGTCCAGCCTGACCTGGATGCTGGCCGCCGGCCTGTCCGGGATCGGGGCCATGCTGTCGGGCCCAATCCTCGGTCCCCAGCTGGGCGCCCTGGCCGGCCCCGAAGCCCTCCTGGCTCCGCTGGCCGCCGCCGTCATCGGCCGCATGGAGAGCCTGACCACCGCCTTGGTGGCTTCGCTGGTCATCGGGGTCTTCGAGCAGGCCGTGTTCTGGTCCTACCCCCGGGCGACCACGGTGGACGTGGCCCTGTTCCTGGTCGTTCTCATCGCCCTGTTGCTGCAGCGGCGCCGGCTGAGCCGCACCGACGATGCCGGCCTGGGCAGTTACGTGGCCCAGCGGGAGACCCGTCCCGTTCCCACTCTCCTGCGCCGCCTGCCCGAGGTCCGTATCGGCCGGGCCGTGCTCATGGCCGCCATCGCCGCGGTGGCGATCCTGGTTCCCCTGGCCATGTCCGATTCCCAGAGGACGCTGATCGCCTACATGGCCATCTACGGCATCATTGCCGTCTCTTTGGTGGTGCTGACCGGCTGGTCGGGCCAGATCAGCTTGGGCCAGTTCGCCTTTGTCGGCCTAGGGGCGGGCACGACGGCGTCGCTGTTCGTCAACGCTCACGCCGATCTCTTCTTCGGGCTGGCCGCCTCCGTGCTGATCGGGGCCCTGGCCGCCGTCATCGTGGGCGTGCCGGCGCTGCGGGTCCAGGGCCTGTTCCTGGCCGTGGTGACCCTGGCCTTCGCGGTGCCGGCCAACGACTTCTTCCTGGATTCGACCTACTTCCCCTGGTTCACCCCCAGCCAGCTCAACCGCCCCGCCCTGCTGGACCGCTTCGATCTCAACTCGGCCGGGACCTTCTACTACTTCTGCTTGTTCGTGCTGGGCGCGGTGGTGCTGGTGGCGTGGAACTACCGCCGCAGCCGGCCGGGGCGAGCCGCCCTGTCGGTGCGGGACAATGCCAGGGGGGCGGCCAGCTTCGGCATCAGCCCCGACCGGACCCGCCTGGTCGCCTTCGCCATGTCCGGTGCCCTGGCCGGCCTGGCCGGGGGCCTCTACGTCATCGGACTGCGGGGCGTGGGCTTCGGGGGCTATCCGGCCGAGACCAGCCTCCAGGTCTTCACCATGGTCGTCATCGGCGGCCTGGGCAGCCTGACCGGCGGGTTGGTGGGCGCCGTCTACGTCCAGGGCGTCACCTACTTCCTGTCCGGAGCGGCCCAGCTGCTGGCCACCGGGGCCGGCATCCTCCTGGTCGTCCTGATCCTGCCCGGGGGTCTGGCCGCCGTCCTCTACTGGTTCCGGGACCGCGGCCTGCGTCTCATTGCAGCCCGGCGGGGACTGTCGGTGCCGAGCCTGGCCGAACGGGCCGCCTTCACCGATGAAGAGCCGCCGCCGGCTCTGCCCGGCCCGGCTTCGGCCGACCGGGCCGCCCGCATCCGAGCCGGCCGGCCCGACCCGGGACGCCCCGGGGCGAATGCGGACACCGACGCCGACGGGGTCGTGCTGGTCATGCGCGACGTGGATGCCGCCTACGGGCAGGTCCAGGTCCTCTTCGGCGTCGACCTCGACGTGCGCCGGGGTGAGGTGCTCGGACTGCTCGGCACCAACGGCTCGGGCAAGTCCACTTCTTTGAAGGTGGCCTCGGGGCTGCTCGGGGCCAAGCGGGGTCGGGTCATCTTCGAGGGTGACGATGTGACCGGCCTGGATCCGGTCGCTCGGGTCAAGCGGGGCCTGGCCATGGTGCCCAGCGGCCGGGGCGTCTTCCCGTCCCTGACCGTGGCCGAGAACCTGCGCCTGGGGGGCTGGCTGGCCCGCCGGGAGCCCGACTTCCTGGCCACCACCACCGAGCGCATCCTGGAGCTGTTCCCGGCCCTGCGGATGCGGATGGGGACGCTGGCCGGTTCTCTTTCCGGTGGGGAGCAGCAGATGCTGACCATCGCCCAGGCCCTCTACAGCCGGCCCAAGCTGATCATGATCGATGAGCTGTCCCTGGGTCTGGCTCCCACCGTGGTCAGCGAGCTGTTGCGGGTGGTGCGGGAGTTGGCCGCATCCGGGGTGACGGTGGTGGTGGTCGAGCAGTCCCTCAACCTGGCCGTGTCCATCACGGACCGGGCCGTGTTCATGGAGCGGGGCCAGGTCCGCTTCAGCGGGCGCACGGCCGAACTGTCCGAGCGCCCCGACCTGGTGCGCTCGGTGTTCCTGGGGGCCTCGGCGCCCGCCCCGGCCCGGAGTAGAGACGCCGGGAGTCGGATCGGCGTCGAGGGGGCTGAGGTCTTTTCTGTTCGCGACGTCCACCGCCGCTTCGGGGGAGTGGCCGCTCTGGACGGGGTGGATATGCAAGCCCGCCAAGGGGAGATCCTCGGGATCATCGGCGCCAACGGGGCCGGTAAGACCACCCTGTTCGACATCTGCTCAGGCTTCCTGCCCCCCAGCTCGGGCCGGATCCTGCTGGCGGGCGTGGACGTGACCGACCTGCCGGCCGAGGAGAGGGCGGTCTTAGGTTTGGGCCGGGTCTTCCAGGACGCCCGGCTGTTTCCCTCCCTGACCGTCACCGAGACTCTGGCCGTCGCCCACGAGCGCCATCTGGACGTGAGGGACCCTTTCCTCAGCTTGATGCGCACCGAGGCGGTGCGGCGTTCGGAGCGGGCCACCGCCGAGTCGGTGGAGGAGTTGATCGCCCGCCTCGGCCTCGACCGCTACCGGGACGCCTTCATATCCGAGCTGTCCACCGGCACCCGCCGGGTGGTCGAGTTGGGCTGCCTCCTGGCCCACCGACCCGAGGTGGTCCTGCTCGACGAGCCGACCTCGGGCATCGCCCAACGGGAGAGTGAGGCTCTGGGTGAACTACTGGTCGACCTGCGGGCTCAGACGGGAGCCACCTTCATCATCATCGAACACGACGTTCCGCTGGTGTCGTCAATATCCGACCGCCTGGTGTGTCTGCACCTGGGCCGGGTCCTGTCCGAGGGCGTTCCCTCGGCGGTGCTGGCCGATCCGCTGGTGATCGAGGCCTACCTCGGTGTGGACGCCGCCGCCGTGGGCCGCTCCGGCCTCTCCGCCGCCGCCAAGCGACCGGCCCGGCGTCGGAGCGGCCCGACCACCGACGGCGCCCGCCGACCACAGAAACGGGTCACAACCGACAAGGCTGTAGCCAAGCAGGGGGGAAAGAAGTGAGCATGGACAGAGGTCAGATGTCTCAGGCCGAGTTCGAGACCATGTTGCGGCGCTGGCTGCTCAAGATGGGGGCCCGTTATGTGCCGGTTCTGGCGGCCATCCTGGCCATCGCCCTGCTCATCGTCTTCGTGCCCACCACCCAGCCCTCCAACAACTCGGGTGTGGCTACCGGTACCAACAGCCGCGGTTCCAGTTCGGGCTCTTCGGCCTCGGCCGGAAGCTCCGGGTCGGCCGGAGCGGCCTCGGGGGGATCGACCTCCGGTTCGGCTGCTGGACAGGCCGGGTCCACCACCGGATCGGCAGGGAGCGCAGGGGGGAGCATCGCATCCGGTGGCGGTAGCGGCTCGGTGGTGGCTGGATCCGGGGTGGGCGCGGGCGGCGGTGACGTGTCCAAGACAGGCGTGCACTGCATTTCCGGGGCCCGCCAGTTCGCATGGTCGGACTTCGCGCCGAATTGCGTGCCCGCCTTCAGCGGGAACAACGGCGGGGCCACCGGTCAGGGGGTCACTCCTTCGACCATCACCCTCACCTACCGACTGGCCAACTCCTCCCAGCAATCAGCCGTGGATGCTCTAGCCGGCTCGGCCAACATCAACCAGACCGACCTGGTGGCTGACATGCAGACCTACGTCAACTACTTCAACACCCAGTTCGAGCTCTACGGGCGCAAGGTGGTGTTCAAGACCTACCAGGGCCAGGGCGACTATCTGGAAGAGGATCAGGGCCAGAATCTCGGCGCCACCCAGGCCGACGCCGTCACCGCTCATGATCTGGGCGCTTTCGGGGACGTTACCTTCGCCCTGGAGGCCTCCGAACCCTACGAGGCGGACCTGGCCCAGGAGCACGTGATCAGCTTCTCCTCGGTGGGCATGCCGCAGTCCTTCTACCAGCAGTACGCCCCCTACGAGTACTCGGTGGAGGGGCCGAGCGGCACGGTCGGCCTGCAGGAGGCCTCGGCCGTTATCTGCGACCGGCTGGCGGGTATGCCGGCCATCTTCGCCGGGGACGCCACTTACCAACACCAGAACCGCAAGTTCGGGATCATCTACCCGCAGACGCCCTACTACCAGCAGGAGGTGGACACCGCCGAGACCGGCCTAGCCGCCTGTGGAGTCAAGCCGGCCAAGGTGATCGGCTATTCCATCAACGTCTCGGAGTACGAGCAGGAGGCGGTGTCGTCCATGGCTGAGATGAAAGCGGCCGGCGTCACCACTCTGTTGTGCGCCTGTGATCCCATCTATCCGATCCTGTTGACCCAGGCCGCCTCTCAACAGAACTGGAATCCGGAGTGGTTCGCCATCTCCTACGGGGACCCGGTGTCCCGGGACTACCAGCAGTCGGAGTGGGCCCACAGCGTGGCCGGGGGAGTCCAGTTCCCCCAACCGTCGACCACCCAGGCCTATCAGGCCTATCAGCTGGCCAATCCCGGCCATCAGCCGGCCGAGACGCCCCCGTCCTCCCCGCCGTATTACTACGTGGCCTACTACGAGCTGATGGAAGTCTTTGCCGGGCTGCAGGCGGCCGGGCCCGACCTCACCGCCGCCAACTTCGAGCGGGGGGAGTTCAGCCTGCCCGCCTCCATCCCCGGGGATCCGGTCGGGGGTCGGTGGATATACGGCCAGAACGTCTTCGACCCGGTCAGTTCCTTCTCCATGGTCTGGTGGAATCCGAGCGCGGCGAGCAAGTTCGACGGCAGCCAGGGCGCCTACCAGTGGTGCAACGGGGGCCAGACCTATCTCGACACGGATCTGTCCGCCCTGGGGTCCCATCAGCAGCTGCACTGTTTCGGACGGTGAGCAGCCGACGGCCTGAACCGTCTACTCGACCGATGGCGGCCGACGCCCGGACGCCGTGAGGCTCAGAACGCGAAGGAGACAAGGATGCTGACCGTAGATGTCCCCCAATCGGTGGCCGAGCGCCTGAACACGGCCAGTGCCAAGCGGCGCTGGTACCCCTTCGATGATGATGTCATTGACTGGTCGGTCCCGTTGAGTGACGAGTGGGCCTACATGCCCGCCGGCCGGTCGATCTTCACCGCCAGCGACATCGGGGAGCGGCTCGACCCGGCCGGCCGCAGCTTCGTGGAGCGCTGGGAGATGACCCAGAGAATGCGCAACACGGCCCACGGTGAGCACCTGTTGAATCAGGGCATCCTGGCCATGCTCTGGAGCG
>Ga0307373_10001944_pt1 | contig 38037 bp, 40 predicted proteins | sample OX2MG_FD_202534 | JGI IMG/M metagenome (GOLD analysis project Ga0307373, IMG submission 202534) | Soil microbial communities from Risofladan, Vaasa, Finland - OX-2 | ecosystem: Environmental > Terrestrial > Soil > Coastal area > Acid sulfate soil | place: Finland: Risofladan, Vaasa | collected...
CGGGCGGCGGTGCGCCCTGCACCCGGCCCGTCTCACGAGGCCCGATGCGGGGCCGCGCCGGGGTCGATGGCCGCCCACCGGCGGTCCGGGCCGCCGGCGCCGGCCGTGCGGTGGCGGAGGGGCCGGAGACGACGGCGCGGAGGCCGGTCGCCGGGCCGATGTCCTGCGTGCACCGGACCACCGCGCCCGGAGTGTCGGCGGCGACAGAGCGCGCGGGGACCCCGAGCGGGCATCCGCCCGCGACGCCGCTCCTCCCCTCTCCCCCGCGTGCCGCCCCCGGGATCGCGCATCTCCGATCCGGCGTGCCCGGGCCCGGCCGTGTACTCAGAGCACCCCGAGCGTCCCCATCGCGGCCATCAGCCAGTTCTCCGCGTCCGCCGCGGTGGGGACGTCGAGAACCGTCACCCCGGGGTCGCGCACGGCGCGACCCAGCGCGCGCGCGAGGGCGGCCGCCGTGGCGACACGCCGGCCCCTCGCCCCCAGCGCGGTCGCGAGCCGGTCGAACCGGATGTCCCCGAAGCTGCTGGCGACCATCCCCTGGGCGCCGAGCCGTGCCCGCTGCAGGTGGCGGATGTCGCCCCACCCGCCGTTGTTCGCCACCACCACGACGAGGTGGAGCCGGTGGCGGACCGCGGTGGCGAGCTCCATCGCGGCCAGGCCCAGGGCGCCGTCCCCGCTGATGAGCACGGTGACACGCTCCGGGTGGGCGAGGGCGGCCGCCACGGCGTAGGGGAGGCCGACCCCGACGGTGCCGAGCGTGGTGCTGGTGGTGAGCAGGCTTCCCGGCCGGTGCGCGGGCAGAAAGGGCAGCGACCAGGTGAGGATATCCCCGCCGTCGACCACCACCGTGGCCGGCACCGTGCCCAGAGCACCGGCGACCGCGAGCGAGAGCCGGGCGGGATGGAGCGGCACCTCGCGGGCGGACAGGGCCGGAACGGACGCCTCCCAGCGCTCCCGGCTCGCCGCTGCGGCATCCGCGGCGCGCAGAGGCCAGTCGGCGGCGGCGGCGCCGTCCGACCACCGCCGGGTGAGCCGCTCCAGCGTCAGGGCTGCATCCCCGGTCACCCGGAGGTCGGCCGCGCGCGTCCCGACCGCCGACCGCTCGTCCCGGTCGATGACACAGACCACCTGGCCCTCCGGGAAGAGCGGCGGACCGCCGAAGAGCAGGTTGCCGTCGAAGCGCGAGCCGACCACGAGGACGCAGTCCGCCATCGCCAGCGCGATGCCACCGTGGATCAGCCCGCCGAGACAGCCCGGATCGGCGTCGGGGAGCAGCCCGCGGGCGGCGCTGGTGGTCACCACCGGGATGCCGGTGCGGCGGGCGAAGCGACGCACAGCCGGTCCGGCCGCGCTCCAGTGAGCGCCGCTGCCACAGAGCACCACTGGCCGCTCGGCCTTGCGGAGGAGGGCGAGCGCCGCCACCACTTGGGAGTCATCCGGCTCGGGGCCCGGGGGGAGCGCTCCCCTGCGGGCGATCCGGGGAACGCTCGGACTGACCGCCCAGGCGGTGTCCCCAGGCACCTCGACGTACAGCGGGGCCGGCGGGGCCGCGGCCGCGCGGTCCCAGCTCGCGAGGAGCTCACGGGCGGCGTCGCCGGGGCCGGCGGGGAGGACCGTCATCCCCGCCCCGACGGCGCTCGCGATCGCGCCCTGGTCGAGGTCCTGGACCGCCCCCCGCCCCTGCCGCCCACGGTCGGTGCGCCCGGCCACGAGCCGCAGCGGCAGCCGGCCCAGCACCCCGTCGGCCAGACCCGAGAGCGCGTGCGTGAAGCCGGCCCCCGCCGTGACCACGGCGACCCCCGGGCGCCCGGTGGTGAGGGTCCAGCCGACCGCCATCTGACAGGCGGCACCCTCATGGTGGACGTCGATGCAGCGGACGCCCTCTCGGCGCAGGCCGTCGAGGACCGGAACGATCTGGCCGCCGGGGAGGGTGAAGACGGTGTCCACCCCACGGCTCGCCAGGGCCGCGGCGATCCAGTGCCCACCGAGCGAGTCGGGGTCGGATCCGGGCAGACGCTCGCTCCCCGCCCCGGTCCCGGCGCCCGTGTCCGTCACCGCAACGGGGCTCAGCCCGCACCCGTCAGGGTGCCGACCATGTACCCGGGACCTTCCATGGCGCCGCCCATTCCGCCGGGGCCGTTCCCGCAGGCGTCCATGCACTCGCAATGGTACGAGCTGAGCTCGCAGGTGCGCCGAGGTAGGTGGTCCGCGCCGCCATGGCCATGGGGACGTTGCGGCCGAGCACAGGGACCGTGGGCGTGTGCGCCACCTGGGTCGGCGGCAGCACGTCAGGCACCCTGGCCGGCCCGGTGGCGGCGTTGGGAGCGAGCAGGTTGACGGGCTCCCCGGTCATGCGGGCGCCGAGGGTCAAGGTCACCCGGTGGGAGCACAGACGGGCGCCCGTGAGAGGTCGAGGCGGGCGTGGACGGGCGCCGCCAGCGTGAGCGCGGACGCGGCCGCCCGGGTGATGCGGAGCCGTCCACCCCAGCCGGTCGCATACCCGCCAATGAGGCCCCGGGCCGCGAGCAGGAGAATGCCGATGCGGGCGGCGAGCGCAACCGGGCCGATGTCGCACGTCGGCGGGGGCGCGGGGCGGGTGCTGGCCATGGGGTCCTCATGCGCCTGACCGTCGATCGACTCCCCGATCGTGGCAGCGCCGCCCAGGACGCCGGCCGCGGGGAAACGACCAAGCCGCCCCGGTGATGCCACCCGGAGCAGCTCACCGCGACGCCCTATCCCAGCAGCCGGCGCACCTCGGCCGCGATCGGTACCGCCTCACGGGCATGCACCACCAGCGTGCGCACCCGCGCCTCCACTGCCGAGACATCGCGGTCCTGGTCGACCGGGCCGGCGTTCGCGATCGAGTCCACCGCGATGCCGAGGAAACCTAGACGGTGGGCGGCGCGCTCCCGCACCCCGACCGACCCCTCCCCCACCCCGCCGGTGAAGACCACGGCGTCGAGACCGCCCATCGCCGCGGCCATGGCGGCGATCTGTGCCCGCAGCCGGTGGTCGTAGACCGCCAGCGCCAGCTGCGAGCGGGGAGACCCGGCGGCCGCCTCGACCTCCACCCGCTCCATCGCGGCGGAGACGCCGGAGAGCCCCAGCAGTCCCGACTCGCGGTCCAGCGCCCGCTCCACGGCGGCGGCGGAGAGGTGGCCGTGACGTTGGAGCCAGAGCAGGATGCCGGGGTCGACCGATCCCGACCGGGTGGCCATCACCAGCCCGTCCATCGGAGTGAACCCCATCGTGGTGTCGACCGAGCGCCCTCCGGCCACCGCGGCCAGGGACGCCCCGGCGCCCAGGTGACAGGTCACGAGCCGAAGCGCGGACGCCGGCCGGGCCAGCATCTGCGCGGCGCGCTGGGCGGCGTAGGCGTGGCTCCAGCCGTGAAAGCCGACCCGGCGCAGTCCCCAGGTCCTCGTCCACTCCCAGGGAACCGCATAGACGGCGGCCTCGTCGGGGAGGGTGGCATGGAAGGCGCTGTCGAAGCAGGCGACCACCGGGACGGGGGTCGGGCGGGCGATCAGCACCCGAATCGCGGCGAGGCTGGCGGGGTTGTGGAGGGGCGCCAGCGGCGCCAGCTCGTCGAGGCGGGCGAGCAGCGCCCGATCGACCAGCACGCTCTGGCGTAGGTCGACGCCCCCGTGGACGACACGCACGGCGGCGGCCGCAACCGGGGGCATTCGGTCCAGCGCCGCCCCCAGCTGGTGGGGATCGAGCCCGTCGGCGGTTAGCGGCACCACCGCCCGCGCCAGGGCCCGGTCCCCGCCGTCGACCAGCTCGAGCTTGCAGCTGCTGGATCCGGGATTGACGACCAGGACATCCATCACCGTGTCCTCCCTGTGGGCCCGGGCCGAAGGGTCATGCGGGCCGCCGCACCGAGAGCCGCAGCTCCGCGCGGGGCCAATCGAGGCGCACCCGGACGTCCCCCGCGAAGGCATCGTCAGGGCCGACCACGACCGGATTGCCATCGAGCTCGGCGATCTCCAGGCGGGCGAGGGCGAGCCGCGACACCCGGTGCAGCAGCATCTCCCGAGCGCCGATGTTGCCGCCGAGATACCTGCGATAGCCCTGCAGCAGCGGATGCAGGGCCAGCTCGGCGACCATCACGTGCGCGTCGAGGTCCGTCAGCGGCGGCGGCCGCCCCGCCAGATCGCGAAGCGGCTCGACCTGCGTGCCGCCCGCCCCGCAGGCGATGACCGGTCCGACGACGGGGTCGTGGCTCATCCCCACCAGCATCTTGATGCCGTCGCCAACCCTCGCCTGGACCCCCAAGCCCTCGGGCGGGCCACCCGGCCGCCCAGCACGTGCGCCAGGCACCGTGCGAGCGCCTCCATCGGGCTGAGCCAGCGTGGGCCCTGCGCCATCACGTCCGCGATCACCCCGCGCGCCGCGGCCAGCTCGAATCGACCCAGGGACGGCACGGTTCCCGGCGGCGTGCTCCGTCCGCTGGCGTACCCGACCGCGCGGCCCAAGGCCCGGGCCGCCTCCTCGGAATACGGGAACGTGGCCACCGGCCGGCCTCCCTCAGAATCCGGGCGTCCGGCTCCGACCGGAAGCCCCGTGAGGACCGGCCGCTTCCCCGAGAGAGTGCGGGCGCCGGCTCGGACCGCCCCGACGACGGCGTCCCGTTCCGTGCGCAGGGGTGGGATGAAGATGACGATGAGCGAGTCGATGCCGTGGGCGGTGCCGAGCTCCGCGATGGCGCGGGTGTAATCGTCCGGGCCGGCGCCGGCCAGCCTGTCCACCGGGTCGGCGACCGCCGCCTCGGGCGACAGGAACGCCCGCAGCCGCGCCTGCACCTCCCCGGCCAGCGTCGGCGATGGGTGCCCGTCGTCCTCGCAGGCGTCGGCGCAGTGGATAGCCAGCCCCCCGGCGGTGGCGGGGATCCCCACCCGTGGTCCCGTGGGCAGGGGCTGGGTCGCCGGCACCGCCACGGTGTCGACGAGCTCGGACAGCGGCTCGGTGCGGACCACCCCCGCCTGGCGGACGTGCCCGTCGGCGGGGGCGGGGGACGCCGCCACCCGGGCCCGCGTGTGCGACACGGCGGCCCCGACGCCCGCGGAGGAGCGCCCCCCCGTGACGGCGACGATCGGCGTGCGCCGCCCCATCGGGCGGGGCCGCCGCGCGAGCCGCACCGGGTTTCCGAACAACTCCAGATTCAGGACGATGAGATCGGGGCGGGGATCATCGTTCGCGGAGGCGATGCAGTCGTTGCCGGAGATGTCGGCCTTGTTCCCCACCGACACGAAGCCGCTGAGGCCGAGGCCCAGCCGGCCGGTCGCCTCCATGATGGCGAGCTCCAGAGCCCCGCTCTGAGAGAGCACCCCCACCCGTCCCGGGGCCGCCGCCTGGGGCGCGACGGGGGCACACCGGGTGACCTCGGGGTCAGTGTTGACCATCCCCATGCAGTGGGGCCCCACCAGCCGCATCCCGCTGTCGCAGCAGAGCGGCAGCAGCTCCTGCTGCCGCTCACGGCCGGACGGCCGGGTCGCCGCGAACCCGGCCGAGACCACCAGCAGAGAGCTCACCCGGGCGGCCGCGCAGGCACGGGCCCCCTCCCCCACCCGGCTCGCCGGGACCGCGATCACGGCGAGATCGACCGCGGGCGGGACGGCAGTGAGGGTGGAGTACGCCGGGAGCCGCTGCACCGAGTGTGCCGCCGAGGTGACGGGGATGACCGTCCCGGAGAAGCCCTGACGCTCCAGGTTCCAGCGGATCTCCCCGCCCATCGTGCCCGGCCGCCGCGAGGCCCCGATCACCGCCGCGGGGGCGGACGCGAGGATCCGCCGCAGGGCCGAGCGTGCCACCGCATCCTCGCGCGTCTCGTAGCGGGTGAGCGCGTCGGCCGACAGCCGGGCGGCGAACTCCAACCACACCACCCCCGGCGCGCGCCGGGGGCTGACGGCACGGCCGTTGCCGGAGAACACCTCGATCATGGCCCGGTCATCGGTGCCGGTGGTCGCCGCCCGCACCGCGATCCCTCCAACCGCCGCGACCTCGGCGAGGTGCCCGAGCAGCAGAGTCCCGAGCCCGCGTCCCTGCCAGCCGTCCGCCACCGCCAGGGCGACGTCGGCCCGGCCTAGCGCGGTGCGCTGGGCCCGCGCATGATCGACGATCGGGCCGGCCGCGCCCGCGGTCGCGACCAAGCTGAAGCGGTCGGACTCCGCCGCCGCCGGCTCGACGGGCGCGGCGGCGTCGCGGGCGCTGCCGGAGGAGAGGGCTGGCAGCCCGCCCCCCGGGTCGGAGAGGCCGCCCAGGAACGCCGCCAGCGGGACCCAGTCGCCCGGGATCGCGGAGCGGATCCGCACCGTGGACCCGTCCCGACAGACGACGTCCGCCTCCCAGCCGGTCGGGGCACCGGCCGGAGCGCGCGCGCGACCGGGCGGCATCACCCACCGTCCGGGGCGGGAGCGGGGCCCAGCGGCAGCGAGACCGCCACCAAAGTGCCCCGGCCGGGTCGACTGGACACCCGCAGCCGGCCGTCCTGGGCGCGGACCCGCTCCTGCATTCCGACCAGCCCCAGTCCTCCGAGCTCGCCCGCGCTCGGGGGGACGGGGAAGCCGATCCCGTCGTCGGCGACCACCAGATGGAGGCATCCGGCACGGCCCGCGAGTCGGAGCACCAGGCGGCTGGCCCGGGCGTGCCGCTCCACGTTGCGCACCGCCTCCTGGGCGATCCGGAACGCAGCGACCTCGACGGCCGACGGCGGCCGGCGGTCGAGCCCGACCACCTCCAGCCGTCCCGCCAGCCCAGCCGTCGACTCCGCGTCCGCGACCAGGGCCCGGACCGCCGGCTCCAGCCCGAGGTCGTCGAGCAGGGGCGGGCGCAGCCCGCGCGCGACCCGACGCAGACCGTGGGTGATCTGGGTGGCGAGCTGGGCGGCCTCGACCAGACTGGGCACCGGCGGCGGGGAGAGGGCCGGGACCGCAGCCGCCGCCTCCAGGCGGCGCGACAGCTCGATCACCGCCTGGAGCAGGTCGTCGTGGAGCTCGACCGCGATCCGACGGCGCTCCTCCTCCTGGGCGCGAACCACTCCGGCGGCGTAGGCCGCGACCCGCCCGCGCGCGCGCTCTTCGTCGGTCACGTCCTGCAGCACCAGCTGGCGGAGGCCGCCGGACGCCGCACCGACCGGGATCTCGATCGGGCGAAGCCTCCGGATCCGCCCGTCGGCACCCCGCAGGGTGACCACCTCGCTGGGACTGACTCGGTCGCGTCCGGCAGCAGGGATCAGCTCCTCGAGCCGGCGACCGACCGGATCGCGGTCGAACAGCTGGGACGCTGCCCGATTGGCTTCGAGGACGCGCCCGCCCCGGTCGGCGACCAGGATCGGGGCGACGTTGCTGCCGAACAGGGCGCGGTAGCGGGCCTCGGCGGCCCGGTGCGCCTCCCCCGCCTGCTCCGCCGCCCGGCGCGCGGTGCGCTCGCGCTCGGTTCCCAGGCCGACGACCAGGCCGACGACGTCCAGGCCGGCGAGCTGCGATGCGTCCAGCCAGCGTACGGACGGGGCGTCGACCAGCAGGAGGACGGGCAGCGAGAGCACGGTGACCCAGGCGGCGGTTGCGATCGAGCCGGTGAGACCGAAGTTGAGCGCGGCGTACACGACCGGCAGCAGAAACAGGACCAAGGTGGTGCTGCCGGGCAGGCCCACCGGACGCAGCAGCCCGAGGCTGCTGCCGGCCGCGTGCAGGGTGCCGATCCCGATCGCCAGCAGCTGGACCACCCAGAATCGCCGCGACCCGACGGGCGGGTGGACCGCGTCCCGCAGCGCCACCCCCCACGGGGCCGGGCCGGTGGGGGTCACGTCGGTTCGGGCGGATCGATCGAGACCACGCCGTGGCTCACGGCGTGGACGATCGCCTCGGTGCGGGAGCTCACCCGGAGCTTCTCGAAGATGTTGTGGAGGTGTCCCTCGACGGTCCGCAGGCTGATCTGCAGCTCGTGGGCGATCTCCTTGTTGGCTCGGCCGCGGGCGATCAGCCGCAGCACCGCCAGCTCGCGGGGGCTGAGCCGGTCGGTGGCACGACGGGGCTCGCTCCGCAGCTGGGCGAGGCGGCGTGAGAGCGACGGGCTCAGCACGATCGCGCCGGCGGCGACCGCGCGGATCCCCTCCACCAGCTCCCGGGACGGCGCGGTCTTGAGGACGTAGCCGGCGGCGCCGGCCGCGAGCGCCTCACGGACGTACTCCTCGTCCTCGTAGGCGCTCACGATCACCACCCGGACCGAGGGAGTGGCGGCCTGGATCGCTCGGGTCGCCTCGATTCCGTTGAGCCCGGGGATGCGCATGTCCATCAGGACCACATCGGGACGGTGGCGCGCGGTGAGCTCCACCGCGAGGTCGCCCCGCGCAGCCTCCGCCACCACGGTGATGTCGGGCTCGCGCTCGAGGAGCTCGCGGGTCCCCTCCCGGACCAGGGTGTGGTCCTCGACGATCAGGACGGTGACAGCGGCAGCCATGGGTCTGCGCCGTACGATAGCCGAGCGTCCCCGCCGCCCCCCGGGGGATTCCACCCGCCTGGGCGGGGGCGATTCCATCCTGGGTCGGCGCCGCCGGCCCGAGCGATCCTGCCGGCACCGGGCCACCGCGACACGGAGGACGTGAATGAATCAGGCCGCCCCCTACGTGCACTGGGGCTTCATCGTCATCTCCCTGCCCAACTTTGTCCTCATCCTCGTGATGCTGGTGCTCTTCGCGCTCGGGTTGGTGCTGCCGTTCCCGGGCGGGCGCGCCCGCCGCGGCACGGGGGAGGAGTCCGAGGATGCCTGAGCCCCCCCGCCCACCCCGGAGCTGGACCCGGGCGCTGCGCGGGATCGTCCAGCGAGAGCTGCCGCTGGACCACCTACTGCCCGATCAGGAGCCCGCCTACGTCGCCTCCTGGGTGTACGTCTTCGGGGTGGTGGCGATCGCCGCGCTGGTCTGGGTGATCGCGAGCGGTGTGATCCTGGCCTTCTTCGGACCTCAGTGGTGGCACGTCTCGCCCCAGGGTCACTTCGTCAACAGCATCCACTTCTGGAGCGTCCAGCTCTTCTTCGTCTTCATGGTGCTGCACCTGTGGGGGCAGTACTTCGGCGCCACCTGGCGCGACGGTCGCGCCCCCACCTGGATGGTGGGGGTGGTGGTGTTCCTGGTGAGCATCATCACCGCCTTCACCGGCTACCTGTCGCAGCAGAATTTCGCCTCCCAATGGATCGCGATCAACGCCAAGGACGGAATCAACTCCACCGGGGCGGGTGCCTTCTTCAACGTGCTGAACTTCGGGCAGATGTACGGGCTGCATGTGATGCTGCTGCCGATCCTGGTCACGACCCTGGTGGCGGTGCACCTGGTGCAGGTGCGACGCCGGGGAGTGGTCCGGCCGATCGATCCCGGGCGGTCGTGATGAGGCGGCGGCCGGTCGACCAGACCGCCTACTACCGAGGCGTGCGGATGGCTCCGTACGACCTCGTCCGGGAGCTCGCGCTGGCGCTGGCGGCGGTGCTGGTGCTGGTGCTGGTGCTGGCCGCCGCCCTGTCTTCCCCGGATGTGCCCGCGGTGACGGTGCAGAGCTGGGCCCAGCACGCCCCTGTCGACCTGGTCAGCACCGCCACCAGCGAGCTCCAAGGGACCACCCTCAGCAGTGCCTACGGGCCCCCCTACACCGCCCCCGGTGAGGAGGCGGCCGATGCGGTGGGGATCACACCCGAGGAGGTCCCCGACTCGGTGCAGACCCTGGGGCCGCTGGCGCCGCAGCTGTGGGCCGGCATCCATCTGCCGATCCACCCGGCCTGGTCCGACGTGCTCCATCCGCTGGTGCTCGCCAGCGTCGGCAACCCGGCGCTGCGGCAGGCGGTCGTCGCGTACCGTCGGGCTCCGGCGGCGACCCGACGCCGCTGGCTGGTCGCGTTTCAGGCCCAGCTGGGCTCGGCGCGGATGGTGCGCGGGCAGCTGGTCGTCAGGCCGGCCCAGGATGGCCCCCTGCCCCTGATGATGGAGACCCTGCTGACGGTGGCCCGCAGCGGGGGACTCGACGCCCTGCTGACCCAGAGCGGCCACTTCTATCAGACCGACTACACCGGCCCCCTGCTCTTCCTGGGCGACGGCGGCTACCTACCCGCGCTGGCCCAGTCCCAGCACCTGCTGGGCGACCAGTGGGGAATGATGAACGAGACCGGGCGCTACCCCGGTCAGGCCTGGCTCTGGCTGTATACGATGTGGTACCAGATCCCCCCGTACAGCACAGCCGGGAACGCCGACCTGCTGGTGGTGCTAACGATGGGGCTGCTGACGACCCTGCTGCTGCTGGTGCCGTTCCTTCCCGGGCTGCGTGACATCCCAAGGTGGGTGCCGATCTACCGGCTGATCTGGCGGGAGCACTACCGCGACGAGGCGGCGCGGCGGCGGCCACGGCCAGGCCCGGGGTGACCGGGCTGTTCAGCTCGGCCCGGGACCGGCTCTCCCACCATCTCGGGCGCTGACGCCCGCCGCAGGCGGCGGCACATCGAGCACCGATCGGGTTCGATCCGGCCAGGGTCGCGACCGGGATCATGACGCCCGGGTGGACACCGGACTCGACCATCCCGCTCCCGCCAGGGGTACGTGCACCTCCACCCGCGTCCCCCGAGCCAGCGAGGAGACGACCTCGTACCGGCCCGCCAGCAGCTCGGAGCGCTCCCGCATCCCCACCAGGCCGAGGCCGGTCGACGCCAGGGAGACCGCGTCCGCCACGGTGAAACCGCGCCCGTCGTCGGCGATGGTGAGCACGATCCCCGCCTCCCCCACCGCCACCGCCACCGCGATCCGGTTGGGAACGCCATGGCGCACGGCAGTGCTCAGCGACTCCTGGGTGATCCGGAAGAGCGCCAGCTCCACCTCGGGGGGGAGCGGCGGGCAGGTGGAGGGAGCCTCCAGCCGCACCACGATCCCGCTGGACCGCGCCGACTGCGCGACCAGGGCGCGCAGGGCGGCCATCAGCCCGAGCTCGTCCAGCAGCGGCGGGCGGAGTCCCCGGGTGATCTGCCGGAGTTCGTCGAGCGCCGTCAGCGCAAGGTCGCGCAGGGCCGGTGGCGACGGGGTCGCTCCGCCCGCTCGGCTGGCACCGTCCGGACCGCGGAGCCGGTGCACCAGGTGCGCCAGCAGCTGGACCGGGGCATCGTGGAGCTCGTGCGCGATGCGTCGCCGCTCCTCCCCGTGCGCCCGCAGCAGCCGCCCCGCGTAGGCGCGGGCACGCAGCTCGGAGTCGGCGTGGGCCCTCTCGGCGAGCTCGGCCCGCACCCGCGCCGTGCGCTCACCCTCGATGTGATTCCCGACGAACACGGCCATCCCGATCACCAGCGCCAACTGGATCAGATCCGCCCACGGCTGGCGCTGGTCCTTGGGGGAGCAGCAGGTCGGGCAGCCAGACCACTGTCATCCAGACCGCGGTCGTGACCGAGCCGCGGCTCCCGAAGCTCACCGCCGCGTAGCCCACCGGAATCAGCAAAAATCCCGCGGTGGTCGAGGCCGGGAAGGGCGTCGACCGCAGCAGGTGATTGAGGTCGATGACGAAGTGGGCGCCGGCGATCGCCAGCACCATGGCCTGGATGCTCCAAAAGCGCCGGTCCCGCACCGGGGCTGGGCCCGTCGCAGCATCGCAGTGAGACCGCGGCAGCATCGCCGCGATTTCCGGGCGCTCCGATCCCCGCCCCGCGTCACCACCGTGGCGGCGGGACCGACCGCGGCGCAGCCTGAGCGCGGCTCACAGCTGGCCATGGGTCTCGCCCCGATCGGTTGCGCTCTGGGCGTGCCGGGTGGCCCCCACCGCCGCCTCGGTGCGGGAGGAGACGCCCAGCTTGCTGAGCAGCTGGGTGACATGTCCCTCGACCGTGCGCAGGCCCCCTCGGAGCGAAAGCGCGATCTGCTGGTTGGGCAGGATGAGGGGGAACCGGAATCGTCGGGTGCGCAGCAGGCGGGCGACTCGCGGATGGCGGGCGAGGTCCCAGCCAGCCTCGGGGTCGGTGGCCGCGAAGTGCTCCCGGACGCCGGTGGTCTCGGCCGCCCGCAACCGAATCGGCAGCTCGACCGGGTCCCGGCGAGCCACCGCCCTGTCCGCGGTGGAGGTCTCCGTCATGAGTTACTCGCATAACGTATAGCAATGTAATTTATGTTGCGGTGGATGGTGGCGATTTCTTGCCCACACGTCAAGTCGATGGCTATACTTAAAGCGGTGAACATGACCCTCTCCAAGCGCGGGGACTACGTGGTCCGATCGGGGTTGAGCCTGGCGCGGGCCTATCCCGTGGGGGAGTCGCGCAAGATCCGGGAGGTGGTGGCGGAGATGGGGGTGCCGCGGACCTTCGCATCCCAGATCCTGGCCGAGCTGGTGCAGGCGGATCTGGCCACCTCCCGGGCCGGCAAGAACGGCGGCTATCGCCTCAGCCGGCCGCCGGACACGATCCGGGTGCTGGATCTGGTCGAGGCGGGCGAGGGACCGCTGCGCCCCGAACGCTGTGCGCTCGGGGACGGTCCCTGCCGCTGGCAGGCCATCTGCCCTCTGCACGAGACCTGGCGGGCGGCGACCGAGGCGCTCCGCGCGGTGCTCGCCGCCGCCACCCTGGCGGACCTCGCCGATCGCGATCGGAGCTTGGAGCTGGGACTGCTCCCGGTCCCGTCGGACTCGCCTCGCCAGACCAACGTGGAGACGGCCCTCGACGATTGGGTGCAGATTGAGGAGGGCCTCGACGCCGTGTCCCGTGCCCTTGGGGGACAGCGGTTGGTCGGCTCGGCGCTCGACGGCGCCTACCGGGAGGGCGAATCCCTGCGGGCTCGGCTCCACCCCCAGTGGCCGACCTGGACCGCGGAGTCGGTGGCCGTGGCGCTGGGATCCGCGACCCTAGCTGCTCCCGAGGAGCGGAGCATCACGCTCGCCTGGGAGGTGATCACGGTGGATGCCGTCCCCAGCCACGGTGAGGTGCACCTTCGGCTTCGACCCCTCGACCAGACCCGGACCGAGCTGGGCATCCAGGGCTGGCTCAGGGCCCCCGCCACTCCCGCCGGTCTGGCGGGGTCGTCAGCCCAGACGGACCGGATCGTGCAGGCGGTGGTCCGGGCCTTCCTGCGTCAGGTCGCTGGAGCGATCGAGGGGCAGGCGCGGCAGGAGGGGTCGCGCCCGGGGGCGCCCCCGTCCGGGGGCGCCGTCTGAGTCCCTGCCCCTCTCTGCGACGCCGGCGCGGCGGGCGGGCCCTCGCTGCGGGAGATCCGGCGGCGAGGCACGTGCGGCGATCGGCAGGGAGCCGGATCTGACCGGGATCCGGGCGACGACGACAGTGCCCCGGCCCGGGCGCGAGCGCAGCCGGAGGTGTCCGCCCAGCTGAGCCGCCCGCTCGCGCATGCCGGCCAGGCCCAGCCCCGCTCCCGCCCCGCTCGCGTGGGCCAGCCCGACGCCATCGTCGGCGACCACGAGCCGCAGGCTCGCGCCCCGGCGCGCGAGCGCGACGATGACGCGGCCGGCACGGGCGTGGCGTTCGACGTTGCTGAGCGCCTCCTGGGCGATCCGCAGGCATCCGAGCTCCCGCTCCGGGGCCTGGCGGTCGATCAGTCCGCCGCCGCGCAGCTCCACCGTGATCCCCGCCCGCCGCTGGACCCGAGCGGCCAGGTCGGCGAGAGCCGCGCGCAGCCCGAGCTCCTCGAGCACGGGAGAGCGGAGCCCCTCGGCGACCTGGCGGAGGCCGTCGACCACCCCGACCACCAGCTGGCGCGCGTCCTCGAGCCGTCCCTGGGTGCGGTCCGCGGCGCCCAGATCGGCCGCCAGCGCCTCCAGCTCGCGCGCAAGGTAGACCAGCACCTGGACCGGCTCGTCGTGGAGGTCGCGGGCGATCCGGCGGCGCTCCTCGACCACGGCGCGGCGCTGACGAGCGCCCTGGGCCTCGGCGGCGTCGAGCGCCAGCGCCACCTGGTCGGTCACGGCACGAAGCTGCCCGAGCTCCTCCAACGAGAACGGCCCCTCGGCCGCCGGGCGCACCAGCAGCAGGCTGCCGGTGCCGGCGCCCCGGCGGACCACGGGAGCGGCCCCCAGCTCGACCGGGGGGGCGTCGCCCGGGGCGAGCCAGTCGCGGCAGCCGTCGCGTCCGGTCGAGTCGGGGTCCTGGGCGCAGGCGGGAACGGGGCCGCCCCGCGGCGGGGCCGCCTCGCCGTCAGTGGCGACCACCCGCGGACCGTTGCCCCCCTCCCCCTCCCCCGGGCTGAGCACGAGCACCGCCAGCTGGGACCGGGTCAGGCGGCGGAGCCCCCACACCGCGGTGTCGAGCGCAGCCGATGGGGGCCCGCCGGCGAGGACGGTGTCGGTGATCGAGGCCAGCAGCTCCAGCAGCTCCTGGCGCGCCTGCAGGCCGGCATATGCGGACGCATTGCTGATGGCGACGCCGGCCTGGGTGGCCACCGCGACCAGGGCGGCCTGGTCCTCCGCGTCGAAGGGGCGGCCCCCGCCGCGTTCGGTGAGGTAGAGAGCCCCGAAGAGCCGCCCGCCGGCGCGCACCGGGGCGCCCAGGAAGGAGGACATGGGGGGGTGATGGGGGGGAAAGCCGACCGAGCGCGGGTGATCTTGGAGTCGGCGGAGGCGGAGCGGCTGAGGATCCTCGAGCAGGGCGCCGATCAGGCCCCGGCCGCGGGGCGGGTCGCCGATGGCCGCGCGCTCGTCCTCGCTCACGCCCACCGTGATGAACTGCCCCAGCTCCCCGCGGGCGTCGAGCACCCCGAGCGCGCCGTAGCGCGCCCCGGTGACGGCCACGGCGGCCTCGACCAGGCGCTGGAGGAGTGCGGGCAGGGAGAGCTCCGAGGCCAGCAGCAGCCCGGATCGGATGACCTCCTCGAGCCGCGGGGACGGAGCGGCGCGCCCGGGCCGGCGGCGGGAGGGCATCCCGACGATGGTACCCGGGGCGGACGGGAACGCCCGGGCGGCGACCGCGTCTGCTCCGGTGAGGAGCCGCCGCGCCCGCCCCTACCGCACCACCAGCACCGGGCACGCCACCAGGTGGATCAGCTGGTAGGCGGTGCTCCCCAGCACCAGCCCGCCCAGCTGGGAGCGGCCACGGGAGCCGGTCACCACCAGATCAACCCGCTGCTCCGACACCAGCTCGGCGATCGTCTGCCCGACCGGGCCGGCCTCGGTCACAAGGCTCCCGGTCGCCTCGAGTCCGGCCGCCTTGAGCCGATCCACGATCCCGGAGAGGTAGGTCCGGTCCAGCGTCTCCACCTCGCGGTCGGTCTCGTCGATCGCCCCCGGCAGCGGGATGCCGCCGGCGGCCGCCACCGTGAACGCGAGCGGCTGGTGGACGTGGACGACCAGGACCTGGGCGCCGTAGCGCCGAGCGAGGTCCTCCGCGACGTCGACAGCTCGGCGCGACGGCTCGGAGTCGTCGGCGGCGACCAGGATCTTCTTGAACATCGGGCCTCCTTGCTTGTCGGCACCCCCCGGGCTCAGGGAACCACGAGGACGGGGCAGCTGGCGAGGTGAATTGTCTGGTACGCGGTGCTCCCGAGGAGCAGCCCGCTCAGCTGCGAGCGCCCCCGGGTTCCCAGCACGATGACCTCGGCGTCGCGGTCGCGAGCGAGCTCGATCACCGCCTGGGCCACCGGCTCGATCGTGCCGATGATGCGGCCGGTGGCCCGAATCCCCTCACGGAGGAGGTCCTCGACCGCGTGGTCGACGATCGCCCGCTCGCTCTGGTCGCCCCCGTCCTCGACCGGCGTCACGTCCGGGGGCGGCATCGGGCCCAGCCCCGCGGGACTGGGCGCCGCGCCCAGGGCCCAGGGGTGGACGTGCACCACCTCCACCTCGGACCCGTCGGGGCTGGCGAGCGCGGCCGCCGCCGCGACCGCGCGCTGTGCCGCCGCCGAGCCGTCGACCGCCACCACGATCCGGCTGAACATCACCCGGCCCCAGCGGCCGCCGGCGGGATCACGTCGGTGGGAGCGCGCCGGGACGGCCGGGCCAGCCGTCCCGGGGTCCAGGGGGTGCCCAGGGCCGGCAGGAGGGCGAAATCGATCCCCAGCCATCCGCTGGTGCGCCCGGCGAGGATGAGCACGAGCTCCAGCAGGAAGAGCATCGGGTTGATGCTCACCACACCCGCCAGGATGTAGTTGAGGGTGGCGAAGGCGCCGACGAACGCGGCGATCCCGGTGAACACTCCCACGATCAGGGCGATCCCGAGGACCAGCTCGCCGATGCTGACCAGGTACGACCAGGCGACCACGTGGGCCAGCACCACCTGGCGCAGGAACTGCGCGTACCAGCCCTGCACGGCCGGATTGGCCCCCGTGGTCTGGGCCAGCGCGCCCCGCAGGAAGCCCGTGAGCGCAGCTCCCGCGTGGGGTCCGACCCAGGCGGAGCTGGCCAGCTTCTCCTGGCCCGCCGTGACCCACTGCCAGCCGACGTACACCTGTGCCACCAGCCAGATGACGGCGAGACGAGTGTCACCGAAGACGAAGCGGGCAATCCGTGACTCGGGGATCTCGACCGCGCCCAGGACGGGACGGAATCCGCGCCCGCGCGATGGCCCGGTGCCGGCCATGGCCCACCCTCCGCGGGGAACGCGGCCCCGCCTGCCGCCGGCCCGCGGCCCGAGCCGACCACCCCCCATCCTCAGCCGCAAGGCGGCGCCGGACCAGCGGGAAAACCCCGAGGACAGGCGGGGGCGATCCCACGGTCCGCCGCCTCAACCTGGCGACGGAGTGACCGGGGCACCAAGGTGGCGGGCGGGGGCGTGCCCCTGCCGCGCCGTGGACGGGCGACCCGGCAGGGTGGTGGTGAAGCCGATGGCGAACCCCACCCCCAGCACCAGGGCATAGGCCAAGAGCATCAGGGCGACCCGTCGCCACCGGGGCGTCGTCGCGGCAGGCGCGGGCGCGGGGAGCACCGGCGTCGGCTCCGGGGGTAACGCAGCGGCCATGGCGGCGGGAGTATACGGGAGCGCCGGTGCTCTCAGCCGCAGTGCGCGCCCGGCGCGGTGAGAAAGATCAGCAGCACCGCGATGAGGTTGTAGGAGGCGTGCACGACCATCCCCGGCAGCAGCGAGCGGCTCCACTCGTAGACCGCGGCGAGCACCACCCCGGCGAGGAAGAGGGCGGGGAGGAGCAGCAGCACGTAGCCGCCCACCGAGACGGCGTGGAGGGAGGCGAAGACCAGCCCACTCAGCGCCGCGGCCCACCCCCACGGCATGCGTTGACGCAGGGTTCCGTAGAGGAAGCCCCGGAACACCAGCTCCTCGGCGGCCGGGGCCACCAGCGCGACCGCGAGCACGGCCAGCCACTCGCCGCCGCCGTACCCGACCCGGATCTGGCAGACCTGAGGATTGGCCCCGGCGTGGACGAGGGGCGCCAGGCCGGCGGTGAGGATCGAGCCGGCCAGCTGCAGCGCGATCGCCACCACCGGCATCACGGCCAGGACGCGCAGCGGCGCCCGGGTGAGGCCGAGCCGGGAGACGGGCAGATGGCGGCGCCCCACCGTGACCCAGATCACCACCGCCACCACCGCCCCGTAGATGAGAACGTCGCCGATGAGGTTGAGTAGCGCCAGGGTGGATGGCGGAGCCGATCCATGGGTCGGCAGCATCCCCACGCTGCGCAGCGCCTGCTCCACCAGGCTGAAGCCGAGATAGGCCGCCGCCAGGGCGGGCAGGCTGAGGCCAAGCACCAGCCCGACGTCCGTCCAGCCCCACGGCACCCGGCCGAACGGCGCCCGACGGGGGGGCTGGGGCACCGCCACCTCCGGGCGGCTCAGGAGGGGTCCCCGGAGCGATGGGGAGGCGCGGGAGGCGGTGCCAGCGCCGCGGATCCGGGGGGACGCCAGGCGGCCGGCTGACGCGACTCCGATGGCAGGATCCAGGGCACCGGGGCGCGCGTGGGCACCGGCTGGGAGGCGGGCCCGGCCCCGCCCGGGGGCGGGCGCAGGGCCCGGGCGGCGGTGAGGGTGACCAGGGCGTAGACGGCCAGCAGGCAGAGCAGGTAGAGGAGGGTGAGGAGGAGCGAGCCGCCGGCGACCCCCAACACCAGGGTCGCCGCCAGCGCCTGGAGCAGCCCGGTCACCACCAGTTCGGAGCCCAGGCGGGGACGGCGGCCGAGGATCCAGCCGCCGAGGCCGATGCACAGATCGGCGCTCAGCCCCAGGGCCGCGCCCACCAGGGTGGCGAGCGCGGGGAGCCATCCGCCCAGCGCTCCGGGGTGCGCGAGCCCGGCAAGAACCGCCGCCAGGGCGGCGGCATTGCCGACCGCGGCGACCAGCGCCACCATCGCGATCAGGCCGCCCAGCACCTCGGGTGCGAGGTGGAGGCGCACCGGCGGGTGGCGCGCGAAGCGAGGAGCGGCGAGCGCCCGGATGAGACGGCGGAGGCGCGACATGGCGCGTCTATGATCGCCGCCGCGCCGATTCGGCGCCGGCCCCGTGAACGATCCCACCCTATAATCGGGCGATGGTGCAGGGGACCGGCACCGGGGCGGCCCCGGGCGGGGCAGAGCCGATCCTCGGGCGGGTCACGGGCCCGGCCGACTGCCGCCGCCTGACGCGCTCCGAGTGCCAGGAGCTGGCCCAGGAGATCCGCGATGTCCTGATCGAGACGGTGACACGGACCGGCGGTCACCTCGGGCCCAACCTCGGGATCGTGGAGCTGACCCTGGCGCTCCATCGGGTGTTCGACAGCCCGGTGGACGCTTTGATCTTCGACACCGGCCACCAGGCCTACGTGCACAAGCTGATCACCGGTCGGCGCCCCCGCTTCGAGAGCCTGCGCCAGCGGGACGGGCTCTCCGGCTATCCCTCGCGGAGCGAGTCCGACCACGACTGGGTCGAGAACAGCCACGCCTCCACCGCGCTCAGCTATGCGCTCGGACTGGCCCAGATGCGACGCCGCAGCGGCGTCCCGGGCCGGGTGGTGGCGGTCGTCGGCGACGGATCGCTGACCGGTGGGATGGCCTATGAGGCGCTCAACAACATCGGCTCGCTGCGCCCCGACCTCACGATCGTACTCAACGACAACGGGCGCTCCTACGCCCCCACCGTCGGCGGACTCGCCAACCACCTCGCCCGGCTCCGCCTCGACCCCCACTACCAGGCGGCCAAGAGCGGGATTGGCGACTTCCTCTCGGCGATCCCGGGGGTGGGGGATCCCGCCCACGAGGTCGCGCGCCGCCTCAAGACGGGCGTGAAGCAGCTGGTCGCGCCCCAGGTGTTCTTCGAGGACCTCGGGCTGAAGTACGCGGGGCCGATCGATGGGCACGACCTCGCCCAGGTGGAGCGGGCGCTGCGGCTCGCCCGGCGACTCTCGGGACCGGTCGTGGTCCACGTGGTGACCGAGAAGGGGCGGGGATACCCGCCCGCGCTCGCCGACGAGATCGACCGCATGCACGGGGTGTCGGCGCTTCCGGCCGCGGTGGCGGTAGCGCCCCCACCCACCTACACGGACGTCTTCGGCGAGTGCCTGCTGGCGGCCGCGGCCCAGGATCCCTCGCTGGTGGCGATCACCGCAGCGATGGGATCGTCCACCGGCCTGCTCGAGTTCGCGCGACGCTACCCGGACCGTTTCTACGACGTCGGCATCGCCGAGCAGCACGCGGTCACCTTCGCGGCCGGCCTGGCGATGGGCGGCGCCCATCCGGTGGTCTGCATCTACTCGACCTTCCTGCAGCGCGCCTTCGACCAGGTGGCGATGGACGTCGCCCTGCACAACCTGCCGGTCACCTTCGTGCTCGACCGAGCCGGGGTCGGGGGCGAGGACGGGAGCTCCGCCCACGGGGCCTTCGACCTCAGCTATCTGCGCTGCCTGCCCAACTTGGTGGTGGCGACGCCGCGCGACGCCGTTGAGTTGGGTCGACTGCTCGCGACCGGGCTGCGGCACCCCGGCCCCTTCGCCCTGCGCTACCCCAAGGGCCGGGCCGCGGAGATGGCGGTCGACCTGGAGCCGGTGGCGATCGGCTCGTGGGAGGTGATCCGACCAGGAGGCCGGGACGTGCTCTTCGCCGCCGCCGGCAAGATGGTGGCGGTGGCGGAGGCCGCGGCCACCCAGCTCGCGGAGTCCGGGGTGCGCGCGACTGTCCTGAACGCCCGGTTCGTGAAGCCCCTGGACGAGCGTCTCGGCGACTGGGCCGGGGCCCACCGTGCGGTCGTCTCGGTCGAGGACGGCACCGTCTGCGGGGGCCTCGGGTCGGCCGTGAGCGAAGCGCTCGCGGCCGCGGGGGTGGTGGTTCCGGTGCGTCACTGCGGCCTCCCGGACCGGTTCCTCCCGCACGGGACCCAGTCCCAGCTGCTGGTCGAGGCAGGGCTGACCGCGGCCAAGGTGGTGGCGGCCGCGCGGTCGGCCCTGGCGAGCGCCGACCGCCTCGATGCTCGCGCCCGCGAGCTCACCCCGCTGGGTGCCGACCGCAGCCGGGCCGCGGGCTGAGGCTCGCGACCGGGTCCGGAGGCGGCCGCGGCACGGCCTTCGGCGTCCTGGCGCTCGCCAACGTCCTGTGGGCGGGCTCGTACGTCGCCGCCAAGGCCGTGCTGGCGACCTGGCCGTTCGCCAGCCTCAACATGCTCCGCTTCACCATCGGAGCGGCGGTGCTGGCGCCCGTCCTCTGGCGCGGGCGGGGCCAGCTCCCGCGCTCAGGGCCCGATCGCTGGCGGCTGGTGGCCATGTGCGCCCTCGGGTTCGGGGTCACCAAGGCACTCGAGTACCTCGGCCTCAGCCTCACCACGGCGACCGACACGGCGCTTCTGATCGCCGCCGAGGGGCTGGCGACGGTGGGCCTCAGCTGGCTGTTCCTTCGAGAGCGGATCGGTCGGGCGCAATCGCTCGGGTTGGGGGCCGGGCTGCTCGGGGTGTACCTGGTGGTCGAGGGCGGACTGCGGCTCCCCAGCGTGGTCGCCGGTCCGGGGACGCTCGGCAACCTTCTGGTGGTTCTGGCGCTGGTCTTCGAGGCCGGCTTCACGATCGTGGGTGCCACGCTGGGGACCCGCTACCCTCCCCTTTTGATCACCGCCACCGTCGTGACCGGAAGCCTCCTCCTCTGGTGGCCGGCCGGGATCGCCGCCCTCGCGGCGCGCCATTGGCCGGGGCTCACCGTGGCCGGGATCGTGGGAGTCACCTACCTGGGGGTGGTCAGCACCGCCGTCTGCTACTGGGCCTGGTTCGTGGGGCTGCGACGGGTGAGCCCGGGCTCCTTGGCACCGCTTCTCTTCATCCAACCGGTGGTGGGAACCGGGTTGGCGATCTGGATCCGCGGCGAGCGACCGGGGGTCGGCACCCTGCTCGGTGGCCTGCTGGTCCTGCTGGGGGTGGCGACGGTGATCCGCGAGCGCCATGGCGGGACCACGGCGGTCCCCATCGGGCCCGCGCCCGGCTGACCGGCGCCCCCGTGCCCGGCCTGCCACGCGCCTGTCGCGCGGCCTTCACAGTTCAATGAAGCCGCCCCCGTCCGGGGCCGCACCGCCTATTCTCATCCCGTCGGGCGCCCGCGATCCCTCGCTTCCCATCGGTGCCCGGCAGTCCCTCCCTCCCGCGCCGGGTCCCTCCCGGCGCCCGGCCGCCGCCCCGGACGCTCCGGAGCGGCGGCTCGTGGGTCGGGGTGGCGAGCAGCCTGGCAGTCGCAGCGGTGCGCCGCAGCGGGAGCGGCGGCTCCCCCCGAGCCGTTCGTCGGCCCCGTCCTCGGCAGCCGGGCGGACGCTTGGTCGTCGACCGGGCCGGGGCCAGGCGGGGGCGACCCCAGGGGTTGGGAGCCAGCAGCCAGGCTGCTGGCTCCCTTCCTGTCCTACCTCCCAGCGCGGGGCTCCAGGCCCCCATGTCCCGCCGCCCGGAACCGGTCTCCACCCGCGGGCGCCCCGGATCGCCCCGACGCCCCCAAAAGGGCGTCCCCGGTGCGAGACACCGAGGCCGCCCAGGGGGGACGAGAGGGCCGGGGGCGACCGAGGGCCCGCGGGTCGCGATCCGATCGCGCCGGGGAGCCCACACGGGCGGGAACGAAGCTGGGTCGGGTCGAGCGCGACCAGGCGGGCGACGCCACCACCCGCGCACCCCGCGGGAGCACCGGCGTCAACGTCTCCCCCCCAAAGGGCGACCCCGGTGCGAGGAACCGAGGCCGCCCAGGGGGACGGGAAAGCCGGGCCCAGGTGGACCCGCAGATCACGGTCAGATGTCGCTGTAGAGGAAGAACTCGTAGGGGTGGGGGCGCAGGCGCATCGGGTCGACCTCACGCTCGCGCTTGTACTGGATCCAGGTGGCGATGACGTCCGCGCTGAAGACATCGCCGTCGAGCAGGAAGGCATGGTCCCCCTCGAGGGCATCCAGCACCTCGGGAAGGCTGCCGGGGAGATCCTTGACGCGGTCGGCCTCCGGGCCTTGGAGCTCGTAGAGATCGGCCTCCACCGGGGCGGGAGGCTCGATCTTGCGGGCGATGCCGTCGAGGCCGGCCATCAGCATCGCCGCGAAGGCCAGGTAGGGGTTGCAGGTCGGATCCGGCGAGCGGAACTCGAGCCGGCGGAGCTGCGGCTTCTCGCTGTAGGTGGGAATGCGGATGCAGGCCGACCGGTTGCGGGCCGAATACGCGAGCTTGATGGGCGCCTCATAGCCGGGCACCAGCCGACGGTAGCTGTTGGTCGTGGGGGCCGCGAAGGCCAGCAGGGCGGGCGCGTGGGCGAGCAGGCCGCCGATGTACCAGCGAGCCAGGTCGCTGAGCCGCGCGTAGCCGTTCTCGTCGTAGAAGAGGGGTGTGCCGTCCTGCCAGAGCGACTGGTGGGTGTGCATCCCGCTGCCGTTGTCTCCGAACAGGGGCTTGGGCATGAAGGTGGCCACGAAGCCATGCTGATGACACACGTTCTTGACCACGTACTTGTAGATCTGCACCTTGTCGGCCATCGTCACCAGGGTGTCGTAGCGCATGTCGATCTCGGTCTGACCGGCGGTGCCGACCTCGTGGTGGTGGACCTCGACGTCGACCCCGGCGGCGATCAGCGCCAGCGTGATTCGGCTGCGGAGGTCTTGGAGCTTGTCGGTCGGGGGCAGCGGAAAGTAGCCCTCCTTCAGCCGCGGCCGGTAGCCGAGGTTGGGACTGCCGTTCTGGCCACTGTTCCAGATCCCCTCGATCGAGTCGATGTGGTAATACCCCTCATGGAGGTTCTGGTCGAACCGGATTGAGTTGAAGATGTAGAACTCCAACTCGGGGCCCCAGAAGCTGGTGTCGGCGACCCCGCTGCGGCGCAGGTGCTCCTCCGCCTTGCCGGCCACGTAGCGGGGGTCGCGCGAATAGCGCCCATGGGTGACGGGGTCGACGATGTCGCATGTGAGCGAGAGCGTGGGCACCTCCAGCACCGGGTCGACGAAGGCGGTCCGGGGATCGGGGAAGAGGAGCAGGTCGCTCTCGTGGATCGGCTGGAATCCGCGAATGCTGCTGCCGTCGAATCCGATCCCGTCGCTGAACAGCCCCTCGGTCAGCTCGCCGATGGGGATGCTGAAGTGCTGCCAGCCTCCAATCAGGTCGGTGAAGCGCACATCGACGATCCGCACACCCTGATCCCGTGCGAACGCGATTACCGCGCTGGGATCGGACGTGGTCCCCCTCGCCACGTACTCCTCGATGGCCACTGGGTCTCCTCGCTGGCGTCGCGCGGCCGCCCCACCGGGGAGCGCGGGCTGCCTGTCCCCGGTGCCACGAGGGTAGCAACCGGGCGGGCGCGGTCGCCTCGTGTCTCCCTCACAAAGAGAACCCCGTCTCAGCTGTGCTCCTATTCCAACCAGCCGGCCTGACTCGGTTCAGAGAGCTCGCCTGGGGGCTGGGTCGGCCGCGCTCGCGCGGGCCCGGCCGCAGGGTCTTAGGGGACGGGGGCGCGCACCTCAACCTGGGAGCGCGCCGCCGCCTTGTCCTTGAAGAACACCTGGTTGATCGCGGTGAACGGCTTCCAGTCCTCGGGAAGGTCCTCCTCCGCGTAGATCGCGTCCACCGGGCAAGGATCCACGCAGGCGCCGCAGTCGATGCACTCGGCGGGATCGATGTAGAGCATCCGATCCTCGTCGTCGCCGAGGATGCAGTCGACAGGACACACCTCGACGCAGGACTTGTCCTTGACGTCGATGCAGGTCTCGCCTATCACATAGGTCATCGGGGCCACTCCACCTGGAGGCGATCGCCCCCCTCCCACCGATCGCCCAACCGGGCTTGGAATCGATGGTAGCAGAGGTCAGCGGGGCACCCACCGGCCGGGCCCGGCGGGGACCCCTCGCGCCTGGCGGCGGCCAACGCTCCGGTGGCGGCCGGCCCTTCCGAGTCTGACCGAGCGCGCCGCGCACCGGGACCGATCAGCTGGCGCGAGCGATCCCGTTGGAGATGTTGGTGTAGGTGGAGGTCAGGTGCTGGCCGAAGAACTGGAGCGCGACCAGGACCGCGATCGCGACGAAGGTGAGGATGAGGGCGTACTCCACCAGGCCCTGGCCCTGCTCGGGCACCGGCGCGGCCAGGCGCCGCCACAGGGCTCGCCCCCATTCTCCGATCCCCACCGCCGCGCCCGCCACCTGCATGCCGTCATCCTAGTCGCCCCTCCGGGGGCGCGGAGAGGGGCCAGTCGGTCGTTACCACCTCGTCGCCAATCGGTGCGGCCCTCGTCATGCCGAGGGGCGGGCCGCCCACCGGCGCCAGCTTCCATAGAATTGTCCAAACGGCGGACCCGTCCGGGTCCGACCGCTGGAGCGCTCACCGTGTGGAATCCCGTCCCCACCTCCGCCCTGCCTCGCTGGGAGCGTCTCGGCGCCGCCGCCGTCGACTTCCTGATCCTGCTGGTCCCTGAGTTCATCGTCTTCGACCTGCTGGCCGGGCCCGTGTTCGCGCGCTACGCCCAGTATCTGCGGCTCCATCCCCACGCCAGCGTCTCCCGCGCGGTCCAGGCCGCGCCCGGGTTGCAGTCCGCCCTCGACCGGGTGGTCATCCTCTCCGAGCTGGCCACCGCGGTCTACCTGATCGCGTGCGTCCTCGCCTTCCAGGGAACCGTGGGCAAACTGCTGCTGGGCCTGCGCGTCCAAGGCGTGTCGGGGCAACGGCTCAGCCCGCGCGACGCGGTCCTGCGCTCGATGGCCTTCTGGGTGCCCGCCCTGGTCACCTACCTAGTCCCCTTCCTCGGCTTCGTCCTCTGGGTTGCGGTGTACGTGGGGGGCACCGGCATGCTCTTCTCCCGGCCCGACCGGCGCGCGATCGAGGACTTCCTCGGCCGATCGATGGTCGTGCACCGCGCCCAGGTGGGGACGCCGCTGGCGGCGCTGGTCGGCGTCGACCGGGGCGGGCGACCGGGCCCGGCGCCGGCGCGCGGGCGACCGCTCCCCCCGGCCGGCGGCCACCTACCCGGATGGGGACCTCCGGTGGTCTCGCCTCCCCCCGCGGACCCCGCGGCGCCGCGGGATGATCCGTCAGCCGGAGGCTGACGCCGAGGCGGCGCGACAGGTGTATCGTCGCGGCCAGGGCCGGTCCAGGGAGGGTGCTCCGGTGGTGGCGGTCGAGCAGGAGTGGCGGCTCGAGCAGCCCCCCGCGCGCGCGCTGGCCGACCTCCTCGGGACCTCCGCCCTCTGGCGCGACGTCCCGGGTCTGGAGCCGGCCACCGGCCCCCGGGGCACCGGCCGGCTGCGGGTGCGCCTGGGAACGGCGCAGGTCACCCTGACCGGCCGATCGACGCTGCGAGCGCTGCGCGACCAGGGGGAGGGGCCCGTCGTCGTATGGGAGACGGAGGGGCGCCGGGTCCGTGGCCCGGGCACAGCGCGCGTGTCCGCCAGCCTGAGGCTGCTCCCGCACGACGCCGGCACCTTGGTGCGCGTCGCGGCGACGGCGGTGCTCGAAGGCTGGGAGCCCGCTCCCCCGGCGCCGGCGGTGGAGGCGACGTTGCGGCGGCTGGTGCAGGCGGCTCGTCGCGGCGCCACCGGCGAGATCGCCACCACGCTCGCGGCGACCGGCGACACCGGCAGCCGCCTCCCCTCGATGACGGTCGCCCCCGCCGCGTCGGCTCCCTCGCGGGAGCCGGACCCTGACCGACGGGACCGGATCTGGCGGGCGGCGCGTGACCGTTGGCCGATCGGTGTCATGCTGGGTGCGGGCGCCGCCCTCGCGGTCTGGGTGGGATCCCGGGGACGCCGGGGGTCGGGCTGACCGCGCTCCCCGACGAGCTCAGCCGCGACGAGGTCGGCGTCTCGGTGCGGCGGCGGGCCGCTCGACGGGGCTGGGCTCGGTCGCCAGGGTCGCCGCCGGGATGGCGACGATGGTCCCGCTCGCGGTGAGGCTGACGAGCACCTGCTCGCGCACCATGTTGAGGTCGGCCACGGTGCCAGCCTCCCCCTCGACCTCCACCTGGCTCCCCACCGCCGGCAGGCGCCGGCGGAGGTCGACGTACTGCTCGTTCTCGTACTGCAGACAGCACTTCAGCTTGCCGCACATGCCGTTGAGCCGGGAGGGGTTGAGCGGCAGCCCCTGCTCCTTCGCCATCTTGATCGTGACCGGGACGAACTCTTTCAGCCAGCTGGAGCAGCAGAGCCGCCGTCCGCAGGGGCCGTAGCCGTCCTGGAGTCGGGCCTCGTCGCGGGCGCCGACCTGACGCAACTCCACCCGACAGCGCAGCTGTGTCGCCAGCTCCTGGGCGAAGTCACGCGACTCCACCCGCCGCTCGGTGGTGAAGTCGAACAGGATCCGGGTGCCGTCAAAGCTCAGCTCCACACGCGCCATCTTCACGGGCAGGCCACGCGTCTGGGCCAGATCCCGGGCGGTCCGCATCACCTCGGGGATGCGCGAATCCAGCTCGGCTCGTCGGGCTCGATCCTCGTCGGTGGCGCGTCGTCGCACCGGCAGCAGGGGACTGGGGCAGAGCGACGGCTCGACATCGACCTCGTCCATCACGACCTCGCCGATCTCGGGGCCGCGGGCGGTGTCGGCCACCACCAGGACCCCAGGGGCGAAGGACTCGCCGCGGGGATCGTAGTAGTTCAGGGGACCATGGCGGCGGAACTTGACGCCGACGACCAGCGGCACGGCCGGGCTCAGCCCCCGGCCGGCGAGGCGGCGGTCGCCAGGAGGGGGAGGGATGGCACAGATGGCACATCCGGAAGGCAGCGGAGCAGCATCCGGTCGAGGGTGAGCCGGGCCCCGGCGTTCCCGGCCAGCCGATCCAGCCCCTCGCGCACCTCGTCGAGCCGCGCCAGGCAGCCCGGCAGCCCGAGCGCCGCGGCCCACTCCGCAGCGGGCTGCTGGACGCGGGTCCAGACCGCCAGCTCGGGGGCACCGGCGGCGATCCGGCAGGCGTCCCGCAGGAAGGCCGCCCAGCTGCGCCCCGCGGCGCGGGCTGACTCGGTGTCGCCACCGAAGTCGGCCGCCAGCTCCAGCCAGCCGTCCACGCCCTGGCCGGCGCCGGCCAGCAGCCGGTCGACCCGGGACTCGGCCGCCGCCGTCGCGGCTCGGTCCACGGCGAGCGCCAGGGCCCGGCCCGGCCGGCCGTCGGCCAGGGCCACGGCGGTTCCGACCCCGCGGAGGTCGACATCGGGTCGGGCTCCCAGCCAGGCGGCGATGGCGGCGGCCGGGACCGGCCCCAGCGGCAGGGGTTGGCAGCGGCTCGGCAGCGTCGGGGGGAGGTGGTCGTGCTGCGGGCGCGCGGTGGTGAGCAGGATCACCGTCCCCGGGGGCGGCTCCTCCAGCAGCCGCAGCAGACTGTTGGCGGCCTCATCCGTGAGCCGATCGGCGTTCGCGATCAGTACCGCCCGCCGGCCCCCCGCAAACGGGGTCAGGCTGAGGACATGCTGCAGGGAGGGCCCCAGCGGGCCGACCTCGCCCCCGCGGATGCGCTCCAGCTTGCAGCTGCCCTCCTCGTCGTCGACCCAGAAGTCGGGATGTGCGTCCAGCTGGCGAACCGATGTCAGACCGAGGACGGCGGCCGCCAGCCCTCGCGCCAGGGTGGTCTTGCCGACCTGCTCGGGCCCGGTGATCCAGTACGCCTGCCCGACCCGGTCGCGCTCCAGCTGGCGGCGCAGGGCGGCGACCGCCCGCGAGTGGCCGACCAGGGTCGCAAACGTCGGCATCCGCTGATTGTAGGGCAGCTCCCACCACAACGCCGGCGCGGATCGTGGGGAGAGTGGGCCCGTCACCCGCTGTGGGTGACGGGCCGTGCCCGCGCCTAAGAGAGCGCTCGCAGCTGGCTGGCTGGGATGTTTCCAACCACCCGTACCACCCCCTGCGGGGAGTAGCTGTCGATCTGGAAGATCCCGGTCGAGTCGTGGTAGCTGTCGAAGTTGGTCGGGCCTCCCGGGCCGACGTAGCGGATCGCCTTGCCGGCCTTCAACTCGGCCAGCCCCTGGGCGAACGAATGCACCACCACCGCGCCGGGCACACCGTCGCCGATCTTGAGGATGTCGGCCTTGTAGACCGAGGGCTTGGTGCTGTGTGACATCACCATCGCCAGAGAGGCGAGGTTCATGCCGTCGTAGAGGTGCACCGCGCCGGGCGCGCTGAAGAGGGTGGAGAAGACGCCCACCTTGGTGACCTGCGACTTGATCGCCTCCATCGAGCGGACGAAGACCCGATAGGCGGCTCCGGAGGTGTCGATCACCAGGTTGTCGGCGAGGAAGTTGCGGGACAGGTTGCTGCCGCCGACCGCCGAGGCGACCGCCTTGAACCACGCCGGCGAGATGGTCGCCGAGGTGCCGATGATGGGGATCATCTTGCCGTGGTTGAGCTGGCGCACCTCAGAGATGAAGGTCGCATCGGCGGCGCCGAGCGCCTCGGTGAGAATCACCTGCGGATGAGCCTCGATGATCTTGGCGGCCTCGGTGCGATAGGAGCTGGCGCTGAGGTTGAGCGTCTCGTTCCCGGCCACCACCATCCCGCCCTTGCGAATCGCGTTGAGGGCCGGCTGGACGAAGGTCTGGGAGCCGATGTCGTTGCCGAATGCAACCCCGATCCGGTGGAAGTGTTCGCGGAAGTGGGCGATCGCCACCAGCGCGTAGGCCTCCTCGAGGTCGGGCGGGACCAGCCGGAAGAAGTAGGGAAAGTGGATGTGGTCGAACTCTGACTGCCCGGTCATCCCGAACACGACCACGTGGCGGGCGTTGATCGCCGGGACCACCGCTGCCGCCTCGTCTGACGTGACTCCGATCACCAGCACCAAGTTGGGCGTGGTGGCGAACATCTGTCGGGTCGCCGGCACCGCGTCGGCGGGGTCACCCCGGGTGTCGAAGGTGGCACAGGTGAGCGGATGCCCGAGCACCCCGCCGGCCCGGTTGATGGCGTGCGTCGCCGCCAGGCACGAGGCGTCATAGATCGGGCCGAGTGCCGCATCCACGCCGCTGAAGGGCGCGAGGTCGGCGATCACGAGCGGGCTGCCCGTGGTCCGCGCCAGGGTGGTGGCACGGGCGCCCCCCGCCACTGCACCACCGCAGGCGCCGAGCCCGATGGCGAGCAATCCAAAAGCGGCGACCAGCGCGCCGCGCCGCCGACGCCCGCTGGGTTCCGGCCGGCGGCCGGGTTCGACTGTTTCCGCAGCGCCCGGGGTTGATCGCGCGGGCCAACGACGGGACCATCTCATGCGGTTCCCTCCTGCACTTCCGCCATCGCAGTCAACCCGGCGTCGGGCGGCGGCGCCGCGGCGGCGCCCCAATTCGGCCACCGAGCGTGCGTCGTTCCGTGAGCCATGCGGCTCCTCGTTCGGCGGGAGGGGAGGCCGGGACGCAACCGGTCCGGGACCGGGCGCGGCGGCCCTCGACCGCCCCGCGACCCTCTGCGGCCTCATCGGTTCCCCCCGCGTGGGACAGCATCCCACCAAGTGGCGGAGATAGTAGGTGAGGGAGGGTTGACCGGTCAAGCCGGCGGTTCGATCGGTCAGCCGGCGAGGGGACGCTCCAGCACCTCCAGCGGGACGCCGACCGCCTCCCCCAGCGGCCCGAGGCGCCCGGCCAGGGTCGCAAGATCCGGCGCGACCACCGTGACGTGACCCAGCTTGCGTCCCGGCCGGACCGCCTTGCCATACCAGTGGAGGTGGCAGTCCGGGTGGCGGAGGATGCGGCCCGGGTCGATGGCGGCTCCGATGCAGTTGAGCATCGCGGCGGTCCCACGCATCGCCGTCCCGCCGATCGGCCAGCCCAGCCCCGCCCGCAGGTGGTTCTCGAACTGGCTGGTCTCAGCTGCCTCGATGGTCCAGTGGCCGGAGTTGTGGACCCGGGGCGCCAGCTCGTTGACCACCAAGGTGCCCGCCACCTGGAAGCACTCGACCGCCAGCACCCCGACGTACCCGAGGGCGGCCATGATCTGCTGAGCGAGCGCCTCACCTTGGGACTGCAGCGCCGAGCTGAGCCCGGGGGCGGGGGCGAGGCTGAGCCGAAGGATCCCATCGTGGTGGCGGTTCTCCACCAGCGGGTAGCAGGCGACCCGGTGGTGGAGATCGGCGACGGCCAGCACCGAGAGCTCGCGCTCGAAGGCGACAACCCGCTCCAGGATCGCGGGCGCCGATCCCGCCGCGACCCAGGCCCCAGGGGCGTCCCCCGGTCGGGTGACGACGCTCTGACCGCGGCCGTCATAGCCGAGCCGGCGCGCCTTGAGCCGAGCCGGCAGGCCGACCCGCCGGATCGCGGGGGCCAGGTCGGCGGGACCGTCCACCCGAGCCCAGGGGGCGACCGGGATGCCGATCCCCTCGAGGAACCGCTTCTCGTCGAGACGATCCTGCGCGGCTGCCAGAGCGCCGACCGGCGGGAACAGGGGACGCCGGTCGGCCAGCCACGCGGCGGACGCGGACGGGACTGATTCGAACTCGAAGGTGGCCCGGTCGACCCGCTCCGCCAGCTGGGCAATCGCGGTGGGATCGCCGAACCCGCCCACCACCTGGGCGGCGACCTGGCCACAGCTGGACTCCGGATCGGGATCGAGGCACACCGTCCGCACCCCGAGGTTGTGGCCCGCCAGGGCCAGCATCCGACCCAGCTGACCGCCCCCGAGGACACCGAGCCGAGGAACGGGTGTCACCCGTCGGCAGGAGGCGTCGCCCCCCCGCCCCGGGGATCGGGCCGGGCCAGAACGGCGGCGGTCTGACGGGCGCGCCACTCCGAGAGCGCGGTGGCCAGCTGGGGATCCTGGAGGGCCAGGATGGCGGTGGCCAGCAGGGCGGCGTTGACAGCCCCGGGCGGGCCGATCGCCAACGTCCCAACCGGAACGCCCGCGGGCATCTGGACGATGGAGAGCAGGGAGTCGACCCCATTCAGCGCCGCGGAGCGGATCGGCACTCCCAGAACCGGCAGCCGCGACTTCGCCGCCAGCATCCCCGGTAGGTGCGCCGCTCCACCGGCACCGGCGATCAGGACCTGAAGCCCGCGGGGCTCGGCCTCCTGCGCGTAGTGGAACAGCCGGTCGGGGGTGCGATGGGCGGATATCACCTCGACGGCGTGCGGAACCCCGAGCTCAGCCAGGGTCGCCGCAGCGTGCTGAAGAGTCTCCCAGTCGGAGGCCGACCCCATCACGACCCCGACCACCGGTCGCGCCCCGCTCACCAAGCCCCTCCTCCGTGGCGCCGGTTCTCCGACGGCACCATAGCCGATCCCACCACCCGCGCAGGTGGATCCACGGGTGGCGACTGCGCGGTCCCCCGCTCGCCGCCGCGCCGGGAGTGTCCCACCGTGGGAAGCAGACGGCTCGGCGCGGGCGCGTGGAGGCGGCAGCATGTTCCACAGGATCGTGGTCGGGCTCGACGGGTCCGCTCCGTCGAGGCGGGCTCTGGGCCTGGCGCTCCGACTGGCCCGGCACCACCGGGCGGAGGCCCTGGCGGTGCATGTCAGCCGCGATCCGGTGGGCCGGCTGGTCGGCGCCGCCGAGACCGGAGCGATGCTGCTGAGCGGGGCAGCTCCACCGCCTCTGGCACCGGCGCCCACCCGCCACGCGGCCGAGCTGGTCGATGGGGCGGTGGCCGAGCTGCGGGCCGGGGGGGTCCGCGCCGGGGGCAGGATCATCCCCGCCATCGATGGGGTGGGTCGCGCCCTGGTGGTCGCCGCCGAGGACCGGGGCGCGGATCTGATCGTGATCGGCACGCGGGGCAGGTCGCAGCTGGCGGGCCTGGTCCTCGGGAGCACGGCCTACCACGTGGTCCACCTCGCGTCGTGCCCCGTGCTGGTGGTGCCCTGACCGGGCTCGCCGATGCACGCACTGGGCGACACCCCGGCGCGGATCCGGACGCCCGACGACGGGGACCGGGGCAGGTGCCTCCCGCCCGAGGAGGATGGCGAGCCGCATCCCCCGGTGGGGTTCCCGCCCGAGTGCAAGCCGACCAGTCCGGGCGTCGTCGACAACCGATCGGTGCCCGACGGGCACCCCGAGATCTGGTGGGGCTGACCGCTACTGCTGGTAGTGCTCGACGGTGTCGATCGGGCGCGGCCGCGCCCGATCCGGATCCTCGCCGAACTCGCGGCGGGCCCGCCGCTGGCGGAGCAAATCCCAGCACTGGTCGAGGTGCGCCTGCAGGCCCCGCAGGCGTTCGCGCTCGGCATCGGCCAGTCCATGACCACCCTCCGCCCGCCGGTAGAGGGCATCCTCCTCCGCCATGACCGACTCGATCTGGTGGATCACGTCGACATCGCGCATGGCCGCCCTCCCTCGCGAAACCCGGTCGATTCGCTGGCTGCAGCGACAGTGTGCCGCCCCCTGCCGCAATCCTGCAACGACGCTTGCGGCGGGGGCGCCCCGCCCCGATCATCGTGGTGAACCGTCCCGAGCGAGGCCGCCTCCCATCCGATGCCCACCTCCACTCCTCGCCACCGCGTCGCCGTCCCCTTGCTCCTCGCCGCGCTCGGGGGTGTGGGGGTCGTCGCAGTCCACTTCGGCACGGGATCATCCCCGGTGACGCCGACGACGGCGCGCGAGCACGCCCGGGGGGCGCGCCCGCCGGTGGCCGCGCCCACCATCGCGGCGCCGACGGTCGCCGCAGCCGTGACACCCACCGCGACGGCGGCCCCCGCCCCGACCTCGGCAGTGTCCCCGGCGGCCCCGGGGCGGCCGTCCCCGGCTCCCGACGGCAAGGGGGAACCCACCTCCGGACCGCCCGCCCCGATCGGCTACGCGTATCCCGTCGACGCCAGCGGCGACGTGCGGGCCGCCGCCCTCCAGCTGGTGCCGACCCGGGTGGCGGCGAGCGCCGGACCGGTGCAGATCCGGGTGCGGGCGGCCGGGCACAGCTGGGTGCCCGGCCAGGCGATCTTCGTCTTCGTCGGCCAGCGATTCGCGATCCGGATCACGGGTCCGGGCGCGGCCGGTACGCTGACGGTGCCAGCCTCCCTCCTCACCCCGCCCTCGCTGGTGGTCAGCGGGTTCCAGTTCCCCCAGAACTCCCCCGCCGCCCCCGTCGACGGCGCCGCCACCGCCGACCTGGTCGTGACGGGGTGACTACCCGGTTGCGCCCGCTGGCGGCGGTGGTCCTGTCCGTCACCGTTCTCACCGCGCCGGCCGCCGCCGCCGCCAGTCGACCGATGGCGCCCCTCGGCGGCGCGGTCAGGGTGCGCTCGTCCTCGGCGCCGGGGGCTGCGCTGCCACCGGCGCCGGCGCGCCCGCTCTTCGGCCAGCAGTGGAGCCCATGGGGGCGCGAGCCGCTGGGCTCGAGCCGGGTCACCGTCGCCGGGTACGGCTGTGCGCTCACCGCCTCGGCCATGCTCCTGCGCACCTTCGGGGTGAACCTCGATCCGGGCCAGCTCGACCGCTGGCTGGTCGACCACGGCGGCTTCGTCGCGGGCGACCTGCTGGTCTGGGGTGCGGTCGCCCGGGCGGCGGCGGCGGCGGGCGTGTCGGTACGGTACGACGGCTGGCGCCCGTTCGACCGGGCCGCCATCTATGCCTCGCTGGCGCACCAGGACCCCGTGATCGCCCAGGTGCGGCTCGATGGGAACATGCACTTTGTCCTGATCGTCGCCGCCGCGGCTGACGGCACCATGTGGATCAACGACCCCTGGTATGGCGACGTCACCACCCTCCAGGCCCGCTACGGGGAGCCGGCGCGGGCGATCCTGTCGATCCGCCTCTACAGCGGTACCGCGGTCGCACCCCCCACCGTGACCGCGCTCAGACCCGGCGTGGGCGCCGCCATCCGCGCCTCCGCCGGCGGGCTCGGGCCGGGGGGATCGGGCGCGGAGGTGCTGGCGGTGCCGGACACAACCCCCACCACGCTCTGGACCCACGGGACCCCCGCTCAGCTGGAGTCATGGACCACCTCGGCCGTCGACTTCGTCGCCCCCACCCCACTGTCCGCCGGATCGCTGGTGGTTCGAACGCCGACCGGCCAGCCCAACTACTGGTTCCCGTTCACCGTGCCCGGTGAGGCCGCAGTGCAGGTCACGTCGGTCACCCCCGCAGCTGGGGCGGTGCAGGGGGGCACCCGGGTCCTGATCCGGGGCAGCGGCTTCATCGCGCCCATGTCCGTGCGCTTCGGGACCACCCCGGCGCGCGCGGCGGTGGTGCTCAGCCCCACCCTGATCCTGGCGGTCAGCCCGCCCGCCGCTGGTGGTCGTCCCCGCCCGGGCGCGCCGGCGCCACGACCGACCACCGCGCCCAGCGCCCCGGCTGTCCCGAGCCTCAGCCCAACGCCAGCCGGCGCACCCTCGGCATCTCCCCGAGGGACGCCGGTGATCCCGCCCAATCCGTACGCGATCCGACGCCCAGGAGCGGCCCGGAAGACATCCGCCGCCTCGCGGGGCCTGCGGGTGACGCTGACGGTCGCGGACTGGATGGGATCGAGCCCCGGCGGGGCGGCGGCGAGGTTCGCCTACACCCTCGTCCCGGGGGCGCCAGCGAGCCCGACCCCGACTGAGACTGTCGTCCCGAGCCCGACCGTCGCTCCAAGCCCGACGCCCGAGGCCGCCGCCACCCCGTCGGAGTCGCCGAGCCCGACCCCCCAGCCGCCGCCCGCCCCGACCGTCCGCATCCCCCTCGCCGACGCGTTCCATACGGTCGGGCCGACACCCCTGCTGGACACGTCCACCGGTCTCGGGAGCTCCTCTGCCGCGCTGGAGCCGGGCTCGGTCCTGCGCCTCGCGCTCGCCGGAGTCGCTGGGGTCCCTCGCAGCGGTGCCGCCCTGGTCGCCCTGCAGGTGACGGCCACCGCCCCGGGAGCGGCGGGCGCCGTGACGTTCGCGCCCGCGGGCGGCGCGGCGGGCGGCCACACCGCCCTCGCGGTGCCCGCCGGTGAGCCGGCCAGCGGGCTGGTCCTGGTCGCCCCGGGCGGTGGGGGCGCCATCACCGTCACCGATGCCGGGGGCCGGGTGGGCGTGGTCAGCGACGTGGTGGGCTGGTTCGGGCGAGGACCGGCCGGCGCCGGTCGCTACCAACCCCTGCCGCCCACGGTGGTGTGCGACACCGACCCGGGCGCCCCCTCACCGTGCGCAGGGCAGACCCTCGAGGCCGGCAGGATCCTCGCGGTTCCGCTCGACGGTCACGGCGGCGTCCCCCCGACCGGAGCCGCAGCCGTTCTGCTCGATGTCACCGTCTCCGATCCAGCCGCCGGGTCGCTCTCCCTGTACCCGGCCGGCACCTCTCCTTCAGGGGACGCCGACCTCCGCTTCGGCTCCGGGGAGTCGGAGCAGGCTGAGGTGGTGGTGCCCCTGGGGCTGGCCGGGTTCGTGTGCATCACCGACCCGGGCGGGCCCGCCACCGTGCGCGTCGCCGTGGCGGGGTGGTTCGCGGCTGGATAGGGCGGGAGCCGGGGTCGCGCCCCCGGCAGCCCTGGCCGAGGGAGCCGCCGCTCGCCCCCGAATCAGCCGGAGTGGGCCCCGGAGGCTCCCACCAGTTGGTCGTAGAGCCCGACCACCTGGATCCCGCGGCCCTGGGGTGGCACCACCAGGGCGACCTCGAAGACCTCGCGCTCGGTGAACCCGGTGTACCGGCCCGGAGCCAGGAACGGGGGCAGGGTGGACCGTCCCGCCGGCTGCACGAAGGTGACTCCCGACCCCGGCGCCGCGCGGACGCGGAAGGCGACATCGAGGGCGGCGCACACCAGCTGGCCTCCGTCCTGGAGCCGGAAGGCCAGCGGCCGGGCGGGGTCGACCGCGATCCGCTCCGTCTCCCGCGCGTGATGCTGCGAGAGGGTGGAGGCATTGGTCGTGCGCAGCCCCAGGGTCAGCTGGGTCGTGAAGCGTCCCGGCAGCAGATCGCCGAGCGGCGCGGCCGCGCGCGACGCCGCCTGCCAGTAGGCGGCGAGGGCGGCCACCGCGGACCGGCTCGGGGTGACCATTCGCGGGGCGACCGGGGGGAGCGTGGCGCCCGGCGGGAGATCGATCTCGTAGTCCGTGCGCCAGTTGCTCCCGTGAGCGTCCTTGCGCAGGACCAAAAGGCCCCGCCCGAAGCTGCTGTGCCCTGGCAGGCTGATCAGCGCCAGAAACTCGGCCGGCGTGGTGGTCTGGTGGGGCACGATGACGGCGATCGACCACACAGGTGGGGTCGCCCCGGGCGCGGCGCTGTGTTTGCCCATGAGGCGCAGCGCCCGGAAGTACTGCCCGTCGATGCGCGCCGTCACCCCCTCCTCGTGGAGGCCCTGGAGCGTCGTGTTCAGCGTGAAGCTGGCCTTGGAATTCGCCTGGTCGTAGGCCTTCACCACCGCGGTCGCCTGCTTGGTGGTGAGGGGAGGGCCCGGCGAGTACGAGCGCACCGCCGGTGCTCCCCCGCACGCGGCTAAGCTGAGCGCGGCCACTCCCCCGGCCGCGACCAGCCCCCTCCGCGCACGCGAGGATGGCGCCGAGAGATGGGAGATGATGGGGCTCCGGGGTACGCGGGGTGGATCGGGCGGTCAGGCGCCAGTGTAGTCGATCGCTCCCGCGGGGCTCGGACCGATCCCCAGCCGATAGTTCGTCACGGCCCGCGGTGTAACCCCGGACGGAATCCGAAGGGGAACGGCTCAGCCCCGATGGTGGAGGACGCCCATGCCCAGTCATGCTCGGACAGCGGATTCCGGAACGGACACCCGGGATCCTGGCGACCGCCGCTGGCGGCTGCGACGCCGGCTCCTCGGCCCCGCTCTGGCGGCGGGGGCGATGGCGGCTCTGCTGGGTGCCGGCTCGGCCCCCGCGGCCGCGGCCCCGGGGGGACCGTCACGGGTGACGGCGGGCCGGGCCGCCAGCCTCGCGCCTTTGGTCGTGGGCACCGCGATGGAGAGCGTGCGCGGTCACCGCGAGCTGGTCCTCACCAACAGCACCGGCCGCACCCTCTACTATTTCACCGCCGACACCGCGACCCACCCCGCCTGCACCGGCAAGTGCGCCAGCTTCTGGCCGCCGGTTCGGAGCGCCGCCACCAGCGTGCGTCACCCCGCCGGGGTGCGCGGCCGCTTCATCTTCCATTCGGGCCCCAACGGACGCCAGCTGGAGTACAACGGCCACCCCCTCTACACCTACTCAGGGGACAAGGGCCCGCATCAGGACCGTGGCGAGGGGCTGCTCGGCAAATGGTTCGTGGCCACCCCGAGCCTGCGGCCGGCGGCGACCAAGCCCAAGCCCGGTGGCGGAATGTACGGCTACTAACCGGAGGCTGACACGTCGGGAGGCGGCCGCGGCTCAGGTCGCGGCCGCCCCTCCATAGGGAGCGGCCCGAGCCACCAACCGCTCGACCGCCTCCCGGAAGGGCCGAGGCGCCTCCGCAAAGGCGAAGTGGCCGGTGTCGGGCAGGATCACCAGATCCGCCTGCGGTGCCGCGGCGGCGATCGCGCGAGCGCACACCGGGCCACAGATGAAATCCAGCTCCCCCGTGATTACCAGGATCGGCGCTCGGAGCTGGTCCAGCCCTGCCCCAAGATCCATGGTCGGCACTTCTTGCGAATTGAAGTGGCGCAGAGCGTCGGCCACCGGCAGCTCGTCGGCGAACGTCTCGATGTAGGCCCGGGCGGCGCCGTCGAAGCGGGCGAAGTACAGCGGCAGCATCCGGCCGATGATCGCGCCCAGATCGGCATCCGTGTGGTGGTCCCCCTGGGCCTCCTCCGCCAGCGCCGCCTTGGCGTCCTCGTACCACGGATCGGCCGCGTGCGCGGCGATCGCGTGAGCCTGGGCCGCAATCGCCTCCTCGTCGAACCGGGCGACGGTCGATGCCAGCACCAG
>Ga0307373_10001946_pt1 | contig 37970 bp, 40 predicted proteins | sample OX2MG_FD_202534 | JGI IMG/M metagenome (GOLD analysis project Ga0307373, IMG submission 202534) | Soil microbial communities from Risofladan, Vaasa, Finland - OX-2 | ecosystem: Environmental > Terrestrial > Soil > Coastal area > Acid sulfate soil | place: Finland: Risofladan, Vaasa | collected...
CCTCGCCGCATTTTTTGGTGCCCTCTGGGCCATCTCCTTTTTTGCCGCATGGTGCATCGTTTACCCCGGCCTCAAATCCATGATGGCAGGGGTCGGCCACTAGGAAGGGCACAAATTGGGCGGAATGGCGAAAACGGAGGAAGCTCACACGCGGGCTGCAAAGCGCCCATCGGGCCGGCGCAGCCCGGTCCAAGAGCGCAGCCAAGACACCGTCCAGCGCATCTTCCGCGCCGCCTCCGGGCTCCTCTCCTCCGCGCCCATCGACGACATCACCACCAGCCGCATCGCCCATGCCGCGGGCCTTTCCATCGGCGCCCTCTATCGCTTCTTCCCCGACAAGCAATCGATCATCGACGCCATCGCCGTCCGCCACATGGACGAATTCCGCGCCGAATTCGAATCCCGTCTCGCCTCGCTCAATTTCAGCGACGGCCCGGCGTTTCTCTCCACCGTCATCGACGCCTTCGTCGCCTTCCTCGAATCGCGCCCCGACTTCCGCGCCATCGCCTTCGGACAAATCAGCGCCGCCACGCGCCAGCGCCAAACCGACCCCAACGCCACCGGCGGCGGCCTGGTCAAGCGCTTCATGATCGAGTCGCTCGGCATGAACGACCTCGCCAGCCTCGACCTCAAGCTGCGCGTCGCCATCGAAACCGGCGAGCGCCTCTTCGCCTACGCCTTCGAGCAGCCCGACGCCGCCTCGCGCGCCGCCGTCATCGCCGAACTCAAGCGCCTCCTCTCCTCGTATCTGTTTTCCTCGTGAATCGCGTCTCGCGCTATGCTCGCATGCCGAGCCCCGATTTGATGGATACGTCCAGACCGATCAGGGTGGCGCTATTTGTGTCTATTGGCTCGCGCTGGACTCCTAGCCGCCACTCTGCGTGCTGATTGATATTCCGCTTAGATAATGATTTATGTCAGTTTTGGCCCTCCCCCGATCGCCATTTACGACCAACCGGTCTTCGTAACAAGCCCCGATTCATCTCACGGCGTCGAAGTGCAAAGACAGACAGCCCTTGGGACCGTCAACCGTTCCCACAGTGATTTTCTCAGCTGTTCAATTTTGAGCAGACTTCCCTGCAGCAGCGTGTCAAAACAGTTCCTCAGGAACGCGCCAGAGGTCGCCATGGGGTGAAACTATGAACAAGACCATTGTCTGGAGTCCCGGATTCAGAGCGAGGCTATTCACATTCTTCGAGAACGTCAGCGTAAGACTTCAACGTGCCAGGGATGCGCTAGCGAGCGTTAAACAAAAGGCGATAAAAGAACATCAGAGATGGCAAGAAGTACTCCTCGAGAGAAAGGGTAGGGTTGGGCACCTGCTGGCGGATTCGCTTGAGGCGGTTGTTGTGACGAACGATAACCGCCGTCTTTTAGCCGCCAACCCTCCGGCCCTTGCACTCCTCGGTGTGTCGCCCAAAAACCTAGAGAAGTTTACTATCGACGCTTTCCTGCCAGCGAGCGAACTTCTGGAATTTGAACGAAACGGCCCGGTGTTCCTTAGAGGAAGGGAGCGACGAGGCGAATGTGAGATCAGACGCTTGGACGGCAGTCGGCGGGTCGTAGAATATACCTTCCAAGCAAATTTTGTTCCCCGCCGGCACTTGTCGAGATTTCGGGATGTGACTGATCATGAAAGAGGAAAAGCGCGGAACACTGAAAAAATAGCCCTAGCTCATAGGCAGACTTGGGATGCTGATGGATCAGTTCGTGGATCGTTTCAACGGTTGTGCCATTGCTTCCCGGCATTTCAGCAGGCCGAGCACGTCGATCCTCCGCAAGAGAGCGCTCCAGAAGACGTGGCAATTCGAACTCGACACTGACTTTGACCTCGTGTGCGTGCAACCCAATCAGTCGTTCCTTACGTACCGCAGGCTGCGCAACCCGTCAGCGAGCCCTAGTAAATCGAACCATACATTGCCGCTTCAGTGGCATCGGCGAGATTGACGCTGGGCGAGCACGTCACCGGAGCCGCCACTGAACATAACACGTTCACTTCCCCTCCCGTGCAAATCGCGTGGGTGCCGCACGCTTTGACGTGTAAGCGTGCGCTCCCCACCTCGAATCATTTTTGCGGATTTTCCGCGCGCCGGTCTGTGCGCTAATCCTACCGCGTCCCCAATAAGCCGCGTGTCATTCTGAAGCGATCCGATGAGGATCGCTGAAGAATCTGCTTTTGGCGGCCGGCGCACCTTGAGCCCAGTTTATCGAGCACGTCACCGGAGCCGCGGCTGAACGCGCACACAACACGTTCACTTCCCTTCCGGTGCGAAATCGCGTGGGTGCCGCGCCCTTGCGGTTATAAGGGTGGCGGGTGGCGCATCTTCGAAGTCTTTTGAATTGACGCCGCGCGGTGAACCACCACACAACACGTCGCCAAAGGCCTCTGAGTAAAAATTGTGTCGGTGCCGCACGCTTTGACGTGTAAGCGTGCGCTCCTCGCGTTAAATTACGCCTGCGCCCGAGCCTTTGCCAGCACCCAGAAGTTCGGCCCGCGCTCCGCTTCAAGTCTGCTCAAAAGCTCGCGGTGAATCTCGCGCACTCGCGCCGGCTTAATCGCTTCGGACCGATCCACTTCCTCGATCTTGAGGCTGGTCTTGTCTTCGTACAGGTGCTCACCAATCAGGCGCGCCCGCTCGTCATACGGCCAGATGAACGCCTGCCGGCTATGGGCGTGATAGAGCCTGTCCGCGTGTTCCACTTCATAGCCGATCGCCCGCAGGTCCGAGCCTGCCGCGAGCTGATGAAAAGTGATCTCGTCGCAAATTCCCCAATCCTCCACCGCCAGACGATCGTCCGAATGCCACAGCACCGCTTCTCCCACGCTTTCATAAAACGTCCGCACACCTTCTTTGCCTTCGATCACCGCCGGGCTCTTGCCCCACGTCACCCGGTACACAGGATGGTCGACAATCATGTCCGGCGCCAGAATCTTGTCGTACTCTCCCGCGCCTTCCAGGTGCACGTGCCTCCAAAAGTTCAGCAGAATAGCCCGATGCAGCGGCTTCGTCGTGCGCTCCAAAAGCTCCGCAGTAGGCTTCATGCATTCGTATACCGCTCGCTCAAATCGGTTCATCTCCGCCTCATTTCCCGTGTCGCCCAACGGAGGAAAGTCGCGGTGCTCGCCAGAACCCCGCCTTCACTTTGGCTCGGGTGCGCGATAGGCTTTCAGGTCGGCCCCGTTAATGGCTTCCGATTCAGTCAACTGGTAGTGTCGCTCGCCCACGATTGAAACTTCGTTTCCGTCGAACGTCGTCTCGAAAAGAGCGATCGTATCGTCGGCGAGAAATTGCGCTGAGACTGCGCGGGGGATGCAATCACGATAGCGAGCCTCCGTCTGGCAAAATGTGATATCTTGGATCGACTGTATTGCTCCAAGTACGTCCGTTCCGCCTTTCGCTTGCACCGGCACGATGTACTGCGCTCCCCTGCTGTCTAAACCGACGTACAACTCATCAATCTCGATTTGGCCGTAGTTGGGAACTTTTGTGCGGAGATGGTTTTGCAAAGAATAGGCGGTGATTCCAAGAAAAACATCTACAAGCCGGTTATAACGCATCTTTGCAAGAAGCGCCTGTTCATCCGTCAAGGCGTACCGCGAGATGATTTCAGGGGTGGAGTCGGGGATCTTACGCACCAAGAGGCCGTTCGTCGGCCTGATGTGTGTCAATTTGTTCAGGCGAAAGCGATAGCGTGCGTCGCCATCGCCCAGTATGAGCCACCCCCTATCTGCGGGCTGGGTAGCCAAAATCGATCGCGGCAGAGAGCGGCGATATCGGAAGGTGTAAATGACGTCCCCGAGATTCTTGGGGCGTTTAATATTGAGTTCTTCACAAACCTCTTCGAGCTCGTCGCGCTCAACAGTGAACTCAGCCGCACCCTTTTTCCAATATCGACGAAAGACAGCCTCAATGATTCTCACGTAGCGCGATTCCACTTTGACGGCGTCTTCGCCGTCATTGGGCTCCGTGCGCTTGTCTCGCGACTGCCGCTCCCGTTCTCTTTTCATCTCGACAGACCGGACGAGTTCTCAGCTAGCAAGCGAAGCTACTCGCTTCCTCGGAGGGATTACACCTGGATCGACTCCGAAATAGGCTGCCGCTTCTCGCATGTTGAAAGTCGCTAGCTTCGAATCACCCAAAATGATTCGCATTTTAGGCTTCTTCGGCTTCTCTCCTAGTGCAGCCATGATTGACGCTGCTACTGCCCTGCCTAAATGTGGCGGAACCGAATTCCCGATCTGTCGAAAGCCATGCCAAATTGTTCGGTGAAACCGGAACCAGTCGGGATATGAGTGGAGTCGCGCAGCCTCGCGCACCGAAATGCATCGCGGATAAATGGGGTGTATCGGGCGGGGGGCGCTAAACGCGCCGCGATCCGTTGCCGTCCCTGCTCTCAGAGTGTTGCAGATTCCATTCAAAGGAACCCTGAAAAACCGGCTTACCGGCTCAGTGGTTCCCGGCCCGGTCGCGTCGAATCTCTTGATCGATTTTGCGGTGTGCTCGGCACGGAGCATGCCTGTGAGAACGGAAGAATCCCACTCGCGCAGATATGAGTAATCGTTCGGAGCTTCGATTGCCCCTCTAAGTATCATGGCATAGCGCGCCCCCTTGGCAAGCTTGAATCGAAGTTCGTCGGAGTCAAGTAGGGAATCGTAATCAGTGATGTCTGGGAGGTCGATCAAGGCATCTTTGGCCGTCGGGCACAGGGGCAAATCGAGTGCGAGAGAACCATTGCACATAGCCCGGCTTCTGTTGGACGGCGGTAAAGTCACAGCTTCGGGATACTCCGGCAAGAAAGTGTCTGCGCGCGCGCCGATCAAGAACAGGCGGCGGCGATCCTGAGGCACTCCAAAGTTCGCTGCGTTCAAGATGCGATGAGGTTGACGAACCTTATATCCCAACCGCTGGAACTGATCGGCCAATTCCGCAAGCAATTCGGTATGCCGTCCCGTAGCCATTCCGGGGACATTTTCCATCACGAAAGCCCGTGGCTTGAGCTCGCCTACCAACCGAAGGAAATGGAACACCAGCGAATTGCGAGGGTCTTCTAGAACGCGATGTCCTATGAGCGAGAATCCCTGGCACGGAGGGCCGCCAAACAGTACGTCGATAGTTTGATTGCCAGTACCGGCAGCTTCGCGAATTTCGGCGCCGGAAAGCGTTCGAACGTCCCGGCATATCACAGCGCAATCGGGGAAATTTAGCTTGTGGCCTGCAGCGTGTATTGGATCGATTTCGACGGCAGCAACAACGTCAAACCCCGCCTGTTCAAATCCAAGCGAAAGGCCGCCAACTCCCGCAAACAAATCGATTGCAATTGGCCGCTTGCGCAAGGGCGCGCTCATCTCTTTAGTCCTTGCTCTCGGAGATGATGTTGGCACCACCTTGAAATTGGGCAAACACCACACTTCGGGTTTCGAGCCAGGCAGACGCTTCGACCCAGTGAAATGGCATTGACGTGGAAACTATATCGCAGCTCGGGTGGAACGGCACTCTCAATTAGCTCCTGTGAAGTGTCGGGGCGTTTTTTCGCCCTAAACCCGATTCGCGTCGCCACGCGGTGGACGTGAACATCGACGGGCAGCACGCGGCGTTTCAGTGTGTACATGAGAACGCACTTCGCAATTTTGGGTCCAACTCCAGGGAGTGCTGTTAGGAACGCTTCGGCCTCCCTGTTGCTCATCTTCCTGAGCGGCGCGAGAGTCGCGGTGCCGAATTGCCGGCGCAATTCGGCGAGAATCGTCACCACCTGGCGTGCCTTGAGCCTGCCGAGTCCGCCAGGAACGATCACCCGTTCAAGTTTGCGCCTGTCCTTCGGGAATACTCGGTTCCAACTTGGGAAGGCTTGCTTCACCGCCCGAAAGGTCCTCGCGAAACTGCTGTCGCGTGTTCGCGTCGAGAGGATGATGTAAATCAAATCATCAAGCGGATTGTCTGGATTCCCGTGGCGGGAACTATGGTAAGTCCGTTCTAGCGTATGGCAAATGCGGCGGCATGCCCTCGGAGACGGCTCAAGCTTGGAAGAGTGACGCCGGGTTGATGTTTTTTTCACGGGCGGGTGGTCCACGCTCTCTCCCGATATCCCCGAAAGCATTTCTCCGGGCATGATAGCAGCTCCGAAGTTGGCTCCGCGCCCCGCTTCGAGTCTGCTCAAATCACGGCTTCGACATCAAGTCAGCCTGCCCGGTGGTCACGTCCACCGGGAAAGATACATGTTCCTGCACGATCAGCCACTTGTCCTTGAGCTTGCGGTACACGTCGGTGACGCGCACCACGAACTCCTTCTTGGTTCCGTCTTTCTGAGTGAACACCGAGTCTTCGATGTGGTGGCCGTAAGCCACCGTGCCGACCACCGTGATGCTCATCTCGGACATCTTGTCGCTCGCCGGCCCCGGAAACTGCGAGAACAGCGTTTCCCAATCTCTCTTGTAGTCGTCCCAGCTGGGATACTCGCGCGGCGGCACCACGTCGAACACGAACAACTGCTTCCCGCGCGCGTAGACTTTCATGATCCCGTCCACGTCTCTGGTGTCGAACGCCTCCACGTAACTGCTTTCCAGCGCTTCAATGGCCGCCCGATCGCTCATCGCGGCAGCAGGAGCGGTTTTGCCCCGCAAGTTGCGAGCAAGCGCGGGCGGCGCGGCTGCGCTCAAAACCAATGCCAAAGTGGCCAGCAGCAGTGCGGAAGTTCCTATCGCGGCAGCAAAGCGTCGTCTCATGTGCGGATTTCCTTTCGCCTTCGCATTGGATATCGGGAATCGGGCGCGCGCGATGGTACGACTCCGCCTGCCGCGCGTCAATCACACAACGAACTGATTATTTTACCTCGCTCGCCGGGGGTACGCAGATTTGCGGAGGGTATTCACCTAATATCTTTTCGGCGGTGATTGCTGTAGCGTGAGCAGGGACTTTATTCGCCCCAGGGAAAAATGAAACCAGTCCTCCACAACTCGGAGCGGGGCACCAGAGCGGGGCAGTCCGCACGTTCGGCGCTCACTTTTGCTTCGCCTCCCGTTCGCTTCGAATGCCCGAAAAGTGGCAATTCTACCCGGAACAGTCTATCGAGTAGAAACGCAACTAAGCCATTGAAAACAAAGCATCGGGTATACGTCTACCCGGAACGCCCCGGCGCATCTTTTTCTCACGATTCATTCGACACAACTCACCCTCGGCTGCCACGCCACGGCTCTCTGGGATTGGAAAGTCCCGAAATGGGGTATGCTGTGCGGTGATCATGAGCAAAATGTCGCATGGCTGAGATGACCGAATCCCGGCAGTTGGTATCCGGGCGGCCGATGGACGAGGACGCCCGCATTGAGGCGACCGTCCGTCCCGCCAATTTCAGCGACTACATCGGCCAGGACCGCGTAAAGGAAAATTTGCAGATCTCCGTGCAGGCGGCGCGCAACCGCGGCGAGGCGCTCGACCACGTGCTGCTCTACGGCCCTCCGGGGCTGGGCAAAACCACGCTGGCGCAAATCCTGGCCCGCGAGATGGGCTCGTCCATCAAGATCAGCTCCGGCCCGCTGCTCGAGAAAAAGGGCGATCTGACCGCGGTGCTCACCTCGCTGGACCTCCGCGATTTTCTGTTTCTCGACGAAATTCACCGCCTGCAGCCGGCTCTGGAAGAAATTCTCTACCCGGCGATGGAGGATTTTCGCGTCGACCTGATCATCGGGCAGGGGCCGGGCGCGCGCGTCCATCCCTACCAGCTGAACCGCTTCACGCTGGTGGGCGCCACAACTCGCGCGGGACTGGTGATGGCGCCGCTGCGCTCGCGCTTCGGCATCGTGCATCGCCTCGATTTCTACACGCCCGCCGATCTGGAAAAAATCATCACGCGCTCGGCGAAGATCCTGGGCATCACCATCGATCCGGACGGCGCGAGCGAAATCGCGCGCCGCTGCCGCGGAACACCGCGCGTGGCCAATCGCCTGCTGCGCCGTGTCCGCGACTATGCCGAGGTGCGCGCCGAGGGCCACATCACAATCGCCGTGGCGCGCGAAGCGCTGAAAATGCTCGGCGTGGACGAACACGGCCTCGACGAAGTGGATCGCAACCTGATGCTCACCATCCTCCAGAAATATGCCGGCGGCCCGGTGGGCCTGAACACCATCGCCGCCTCATTGAGCGAAGAGGAAGACGCCATTGAGGAGATTTACGAGCCCTACCTGATGCAGCTAGGACTGCTCGACCGCACCCCGCGCGGCCGAGTGGCCACCGCGCTCGCCTACAGGCACTTCGGCATGGAACAGCCCACCCGCCAGCCGGGACTGTTTTAGGAAGGGCCCGCTCACAGTCTCGCCGTACGCAGGTGACTTCCCGCGCGGCGCGAAAACATTGATGCGTTGGATAAATTCTTGCGTGCGATGGGGAAGGTATCCGGTTGATAGAGTAGGTAGCCATGGGAGCCCCGTCGGCGCACATGGTGAAGCCCGGCCTTTTCGAAGGCTACGACACCGGGGACTTCTATGACGAGATGTTCTCCGCGCCGGGCCAGCCGCGCGCGCAATACGCCAAACTTTTCCGCCGCCTGGCCAACATGGCTCCGGCACAGTTCGAGGAGCGCTGCAAGCTCGCCGACCTGTCGTTCCTGATCCAGGGAATCACGTTCACGGTGTACAACGACGGGCGAGGCACCGAGCGGCTGTTCCCGTTCGATCTGATCCCGCGCATTTTGCCGAGTTCGGAGTGGGAACATATCGACCGCGGCCTATCGCAGCGCGTGGTGGCGCTCAATCTTTTTCTGCAGGACGTCTACGGCCAGCGGCTGATTTTCAAGGACCGGCGGATTCCACGCTCGCTGGTCTATTCGTGCCCGAATTTCCGCCGGGAAATGATCGGCGTGGAAGTGCCGCGCGGTATTCATACCCACATCTGCGGCATCGATCTGGTGCGCGATTCAAAAACGGGCGAGTTCTGCGTGCTGGAAGACAATGTGCGGACGCCGAGCGGCGTTTCGTACGTTCTGGAAAACCGGCTCGTGATGACGCGAACTTTGCCGGATGCTTTTCAGGAATACGAAGTTCTGCCCGTGAATCATTACCCGTCGGAGCTGTCGCGGATTTTACGCAGTCTTTCGCCGCGCGGAGAGCATGAGGCGCAGATCGTACTGCTGACGCCGGGAATCTACAACAGCGCGTATTTCGAGCACAGCTTTCTGGCGCAGCAAATGGGAATCGAGCTGGTGGAAGGGCGCGACCTGATCGTCGACGGCGGGATCGTGTATATGAAGACGATTCGCGGATTGCAGCGCGTGGACGTGATCTACCGGCGCGTGGACGATGAGTTTCTTGATCCGCTGACGTTTCGCGCGGAATCGATTCTTGGGGTGCCAGGGCTGATGGCTGCTTACCGCGCAGGAAATGTGGCTCTCGCGAATGCGGTGGGCAACGGCGTGGCGGACGACAAGGCAATCTACGCGTACGTGCCGGAATTTATTCGCTATTACCTGGGCGAAGAACCGGTGCTGCGAACTGTCGAGACATACGTATGCGCGAAACCCGACGATCAGGCGTACGTGCTGGAGCATTTGGGCGAGTTGGTGGTAAAAGCCGTGGGCGAATCGGGGGGCTACGGAATGCTTATCGGACCGGCCTCCGATTCGAAGCGAATCGAGGAGTTCCGGCGGCGCATTCAGGAGCAGCCTAGAAAGTATATCGCTCAGCCGGTGGTGCCGTTATCGCGCGTCCCGGCGTATGACGCAACCGAACAGCGCTTGGTGGGGCGTCACGTGGATCTGCGTCCATACTGCCTCTATGACGGCGAGAAAGTGACCATCGTGCCCGGCGGTCTGACTCGCGTGGCGCTGCAGAGCGGTTCGCTGGTGGTGAACTCATCGCAGGGCGGCGGCAGCAAGGACAGTTGGGTTTTGCGGGATGAGGGCTGAGATGCTTTCGCGAATCGCAGAGTCGCTTTTCTGGCTGGCGCGCTACATCGAGCGCGCCGAGGGAACGGCGCGGATTCTAGACGTGAACTATCACATGCTGCTGGAACAGTCGCAGCACGCTTACCGTCTGCGCTGGGAGCCGCTGCTGGTGATGGCCGGCGAAGAGGATCGCTTTCGCAAGCTGTACCCGGAAGTGAATGGCGAAAACGTATTCGAGTTTCTGGCGTTTAGCGACGAGAATCCCAGCTCGATGGTCCAATGCATTTCGAAAGCGCGGGAGAACGCCCGCACCATTCGCGACCAGATTTCACGCGAGATGTGGGAGGACATTAACGGGCTGTATCACATGGTGAGCCGGTTCGTGCCGCGGGATGAAGTACGCGCCGGGCCGCACCGATTTTGCGACAGCGTCAAATTTGCCGCGCACCGGTTTCACGGAGTCACCGACGCGACGCTGCCGCACGACGAAGGCTGGGAACTATTGCGCATCGGCTGGGCGCTGGAGCGCGCGGAGATGACGGCGCGGCTGGTGGACGTGCAATATCACAATCTGATCGAGGGGCCGCCGGCAGCGTCCGCGCTCGACAATCATCAGTGGATGGCGGTGCTTCGCTCGGTGGGCGCGTACGAAGCGTATCACCGGGAATACCATCCGCCGATCGAACCGGAACGAGTGGCGGAGATGCTGATTCTGCACGCGCAGCATCCACGCTCGATTCGCTTCAGCGCAACCGAGGTGCGATCGGGACTGCACGCTCTAAGCGGATCGGGACGCGGTTCGTACGCAAACGAAGCGGAGCGGCTTGCGGGCAAACTGGTGGAGCGGCTGAGTTACGACCGGATCGGCGATATTTTCGAGCATGGACTGCACGGCTATTTGAACGAGGTCCTCAATTTGTGCGGCGCGATTGGAGGCGATATCGCGCGAACCTACTTCTACTACGCGGTGGTGGCATGAACCGATATCACTTGACGCATACGACGGAGTTTCTCTACGACGGGCCAGTTTCGGAGAGCTACAACGAAGTGAGGCTGCGGCCGATTCACGACGACCGGCAGAGCTGCCTATCGTTCCGGCTGACAACGACACCGGGATCGCACGGGACAGCGTATCGCGATGCGCTGGGCAATTGGGCGCACCAGTTCAACGTGCTGGCGGAACACCGGAGATTGAAGGTGGACGCGGAATCGGTCGTGCTGGTGCACGAGTCGACTAATGGCGTTCACGATCCGACAACGCTAGCCGATTTTGACGCGCACCGGGACGAGCTGGACGAAGAGCATTTTGACTTCGTGGCGTCGAGCGGATACGTGCCGCACATGCCGAGCTTGAAAGAGATCATCGAGGCGGCTGAGCGCGTGTGCGACGGAAGGGTGGAAGGATTCGCGCTGGCGGCTTCGGATCTGATTCACGAGCGGTTTCGGTATGTGAAAGGCGCCACTCACGTGCATTCGTCGATTGAGGATGCGCTGATGGCAGGCGCGGGTGTGTGCCAGGATTTCGCGCATTTGTTGCTGGGCGTGGTGCGAATGCGCGGCATTCCGGCGCGCTACGTCTCCGGCTACCTGGTGCCCGACGGCGCTGCTTCACTCAGCGCGCAGCAGCAAGAAGTGATCGGCGGGCAAGCGTCGCACGCATGGGCCGAAGTGCTGACGCCGGGTAAAGGATGGAAGGCGCTGGACCCGACGCTAGGCGGCCCGGTTGGGATGCAGCACGTCCGGGTGGCTTACGGACGCGACTACGGCGATGTGGCGCCGGTGCGAGGAGTCTACAAAGGACACGCGGGCCAAAGCTTGGCTGTCGATGTACGCGTGCGACCGGTGCTCGATGACGAAGGCCGGGAACAGCTCAGCAAAACTTCCGCGCCACCGGCGATTACGCCGGTGATCGCGGAGCGACCGCAGCAACCTTCGCAACAGCAGCAATAGGCGCACCCGATCAGCCAGCTGCGCGCGCAAACCGGGAGCGCGCCCTTGGAGAAAGAGGCAGATTCATCCACGAAAGGCGCGCCATAAGTTAATCGGAAGCGTGTGAACGTTCGACGCGCCCCGCCAGGCTGCGGCTACATCGCAGCGTTGGCGCCGATCGAGCGCCGCTGCTGGAAACACTCCCGGCAGTAGACGGGCCGCCCCTGAGTCGGCTTAAAGGGAACAGTCGTCTCTTTGCCACATTGCGAGCAGACCGTCTTGGTTTCCACTCGCTGGACCGCTACCGTGGGCGAGTCATGGCCTTGAGAGCGTACGACCTTGCAGGCCTTGCAGCGCTTCGGCTCGTTTTTAAAACCCTTGTCGGCGAAAAACATCTGCTCACCGGCAGTGAACACAAACTCCGCGCCACACTCCGAACACTTCAGGACTTTGTCATGGTATTCCATACGCCGCTCCCGGGCCGTGTTCGCACGGGGGACGCAGGCAGAGGGCATTCTACGAGACGGCCGGAACGTACCCGTGCGTAACCACGGGTATATTCCGGCTCGTGGGCACCAAGCTTGAGGGAAAGATGCCTGTGAGATGGCCGCCTAGTCTTGCTCACGCCGCTGCTTTTTACGGAGACGCTTACGCGAGAGGGCTTCCTTAGCGCGACGCCTTTCGCCGGGTTTCATGTAGTAGCTGTGCTTTTTGATTTCCTTAATGATGTCCTCAGCCTGGACCTTTCTCTTGAAGCGGCGAAGGGCGTTCTCCAAAGATTCACCCTCTTGAATAACAACTTCTGCCACGCGTATTCACCCCCGTTCCCCTGTTGTGATATGTGATTCGACAGATGCTTAATTCTATCCGGAATCGTTGCGAACCGGCAAATTCTTCCTGCTTCTTATCGGAGGCTACTTCATAAGTCAAGGTTAAAATTGAAGCAACGGGCTATGCGACCGGGATAGCTGACGAACTAGTAAGTTCCCGGCCAACTGTTTGCCGGTAGAGCGCGCTGGCGCGACGCCCCGTTCCAACCTTCTGCAGGCGCAGATGGAAAAATCCGGTCGGTAATATAGAATGGGGCGGAACGCAGGCCAGGTTCACGGGTGCAGCCGATGCCTTTGATGCGCAAAGCGATAGCAGTGCTCCTGGCCGGTGGCCAGGGCGAGCGGCTTTGGCCGCTCACGCGAGACCGGGCCAAGCCCGCGGTTCCATTCGGCGCCGTTTACCGCATTATCGACGTGACGCTTTCGAACTGCCTGAATAGCGATCTGAACCGCGTCTTCGTTTTGACCCAATATAAGGCGTTGAGCCTGAACCGCCACATCCGGCGGGGATGGTCGCCGCTGATGGGTTATGGCGATTTCATCGAGGTGCTGCCACCGCAGATGCGTGTGTCGCAGCAGTGGTATCAGGGCACGGCGGACGCCGTTTACCAAAATATCTATTCGATCGGCAGCGAGCAATCGAGCTACGTATTCATTCTCTCCGGCGACCACATCTACAAGATGAATTATCAGACGATGTTGGAGCAACACGTGGCTGCGGGTGCGGATGTGACCGTTGCGACCGTGGAAATGGATCGCGCGGCGGCGGCGCGGCAGTTCGGCATCATTGAGACGGACGCGCAGTGGCGCATTGTAGGTTTCGAGGAAAAGCCGGCGGATCCGAAACCTTCGACGGCGCATTCGGACAAATGCAATGTGTCGATGGGCGTGTATCTCTTCAACACGCAACTGCTGGTGCCGATCCTGATCGCCGATGCCGAAAGCCTGTCATCCTCGCACGATTTCGGGCGCGACATTCTGCCGCGGATCATCGAAAAATATCGGGTATTCGCGTACAACTTCCGCGATGAAAACAAAAAAGAATACGCCTACTGGCGCGACGTGGGCACCGTCGACGCGTACCATGAAGCGAACATGGATCTGATTTCGGTGAGCCCGGTGTTCAACCTGTACGACAAGAGCTGGCCGATTTACACCTGGCAGCACCAATACCCTCCGGCGAAGTTTGTATTTGCCGATCCGGGACGCATGGGCGTGGCGATGGATTCGATGGTGGCGGGAGGATCGATCGTTTCCGGCGGACGCGTGGAGCGGTCGATACTTGGGTACGACGTGCGCGTGAACAGCTACGCGGAGGTGGAAGACTCGATCATTTTCAACCATGTGAATATCGGGCGCCACTGCCGCATCCGCCGCGCCATCGTTGACCGTCACGTGGATTTGCCCACCGGCACGGTCATTGGACACGATCCCGAAGCGGACCGCGCGCGCTATGCCATTTCCGAAAATGGCGTGGCGATCGTGGTGCGGCCAGAATCGATGATCGAGGAACCCGAGTAGCACTTCGAATCCACACAAACTCCAGAGGGGACAATGTCGACAAAAATTGCGAGCGTTCACGGCCGAGAGATTCTGGATTCGCGCGGTAACCCCACGGTGGAAGCGGATGTGACGCTGGAGGACGGCGCAATAGGACGTGCGGCGGTTCCCTCCGGCGCGTCGACGGGCGAGAACGAAGCGATCGAACTGCGCGATGGCGACAAGACGCATTATATGGGCAAGGGCGTGCTGAAGGCCGTGGCGCACGTAAACACTGCGATTGCCAAGCTCGTCACGGGAATGGACGCGGCGGACCAGAAAGCGCTCGATCGAAAGATGATCGACGCCGACGGCACGCCGAACAAATCGAAATTGGGCGCGAACGCGATTTTAGCCGTTTCGATGGCGGCGGCGCGGGCGGCTGCGAACGCTTCCGGCCTGCCGCTTTACAAGTATTTGGCGCGCCATTCGAGCGGCGCTGCCAGCGGAGTCCTGCCCCTGCCGATGATGAATATTCTGAATGGAGGCGCGCACGCGGACAATTCCGTGGACGTGCAGGAGTTCATGGTGATGCCGGTGGGCGCGCCCAGCTTTCACGAAGCGCTGCGCTGGGGCGTGGAGGTTTTTCATCATCTGAAAGCGGTGCTCAAGAAGAACGGATACTCGACGGCTGTGGGAGACGAAGGCGGCTTCGCGCCGAATCTGAAATCCAATGAAGAGGCGCTCGAACGGGTTCTCGAAGCCATTACCGCTGCCGGATACACGCCCGGCGCGCAGATCGGCGTCGCGCTCGATCCGGCGGCCAGCGAATTTTACGAGCGCTCGACGAAGCGATATGTATTCAAGAAGTCAGATCGGTCGGCGCGCACTTCTGAAGAGATGGTTGAATTCTGGAAAAACTGGGTGCGGCAATATCCGATCGTTTCGCTCGAGGATGGCATGGCCGAGGACGATGAGGCGGGATGGAAGCTGCTCACCAAGGAATTGGGCGGTGGACTTCAGCTTGTGGGCGACGATAATTTCGTGACCAATCCTAAGATTTTCGCGCGCGGCATTTCCGAAGGCGTCGCGAACGCGATTTTGGTCAAGTTGAATCAGATCGGCAGCGTCACGGAGACTATCGAAACAGTCGAGATGGCGCGCAAGGCGAAATATGCGGCGGTAATTTCACACCGCTCGGGCGAAACAGAGGACGCGTTCATCGCCGATTTCGCCGTGGCCATGGGCACTGGACAAATCAAAACCGGCTCAGCCTCGCGCAGCGACCGCATCGCCAAATACAATCAGCTGCTGCGCATTGAAGAGGAGCTGGGAACTTCCGCAAAATTCTTGGGACGAGCAGCACTTTCGCGGCACTAAGCCGAAACGGCGCGCAATCGATTGGCCGCGCCGAGCGGGTCGAATTACTTTTCGAGGGTGATCTCGAACCCGACGGGTGCTTCTCCGATGTTGTATTTTTGCCAGCCGCTTTCGGCGATCATTTTTTCGAATTCCTCGCGGGTGTACGCGCGCTTCAGCAGCATGAAGCGGAACGTCCATTTCATAAAAATTGTGTTGAGCGAGCCGGTGTCCATGGCGTCGATGTAATTGTCGATTTCCCGCTGCGGCGTGTCGCGGCGCAGGTCGATGATCAGCGCTTTGCCGCCGGGACGCAGCACGCGTCGCATTTCAGCGAGCGCGCGCACAGGCTCCGAGAAATTCTTGAACGCCGCACGGCAAACGATCAGATCGAAGCTCGCGTCCGCGAACGGCATTTGCGATGCGTTTCCCTGCTGGAAATCGACGGTGACGTGCTGCTGCTGCGCGTTACGGCGGGCGATTTCGACGAACGTGTTGCTGATGTCCAGTCCGGTGATCTCGAATTTCCCGAGCTTGGCCAGCTCGATGGCGAAGTAACCTGGGCCGGGCGCGACTTCGAGCACGCGCGCTCCTGGCGACAGATTCGCTGCCATGCGTTGCGCCAGCGCTTCGAATTCCGGCAGGCTTTTGCGCGTCAGCTTGGCGTACCAGCGCGCGATCCCGCCTTCCATTCCCATTCCTTTGTAGCCTTTGGCCGCCTGCATGGCTTGTCTCCCGCAATAACCTCTCAGCAGCGGACCGCCGTCCGGTGGAGTTGTACTTCGCTTGCTATTATGTTTACGCACGGTGTGCGCAAATATTTCGGCGCAAGCGGGCCCGCAGCCGCCGTTCTCGCGTGGCGCGGCTTGACAGCGTTCGCCACGGACGCTACGCTCCGAGCCTTCCATGGGGAATTTTTTGCGAGGGTGATTGGCGCCGTTTCGAAAATTGCTGCGCAACCTGCCGTTCTACGGCGCTTACAAAGCGCTGGGACACCATCCCGATTACTGGTATTGGAAGCTGCGCGGCGAGCCGGTGCGTTCACCGCATCTGGTGAAGCAACGCGCGGTGCGTGAATACGCGCGCCGCTACCAGTTGCGGACGCTGATCGAGACGGGCACGTACTACGGTGAGATGATTGCCGCAGTGAAGGACGATTTCGATCACGTTTTTTCCATCGAGTTCGATCCAGAGCTGGCGCAGCGAGCCGCGCGAAGATTCTCGGGCGATGCGCGCGTTCGCATACTCGAAGGAGACAGCGCAAAGGTGCTGCCGGAGCTGCTGAAATCGATCTCGGAGCCGGCGCTTTTCTGGCTGGATGCCGGCTACTGGGGTTGGGCTGACCTAGCGCGCGACCCAGAGCGGCTGTCCGTGGAAGTGGAAGCGGCGCTTTCGCATCGGGTGACAGCACACGTGGTGCTGATGGACGACGCGCGAATGCTGGACGGCCGCAACGGGGCGCCCACGTTCGATCAGCTCCGCACGCGGATTGCTACGCGATTTCCCGGCCGACAGGTGGAACTGCGCCACGACATTATTCGCATCACTCCGCAGTGATTCGAAGCCCCGGATCCTACAGGCGGCCGTCATCGTTACCCTTTAACTAAAGTTCCATTGCGTACAGTACGCGCCTCCGGCAATCTGGTCAGAATGGTCGGATTAGCGATGCCAACAGAGACGACAGCTCCGGTTGATGAACCGCGCCCCGGCGTACCGGAGGTGCCAGCGTTTCCAATTCTGCGCAACCACAGAACGCAAACGGAAGTACCCATCAGCGGCTGGAAATCGGTGTTTTTGGGACTGCCATTCGTCGCCGCAGGCACGTTGATGGCTGTAGCAGCTCTCAATCAAATTGCGGCGCGCAAGCCCGCGCCGGATTGGCTGATGTGGGCCGCGAGCGGACTATTTCTTGCGGGGGGATCGGTGTATGCGATCCATGGCCTGGGCGACCTGCGGCGGCGGGCCGCGTGGAAACAAACCGCAACGGCTCGGCCCACAGAACCCTGGTTAGGGGATTATCCCTGGCAGCACGAAGGCATCGGCTTCTCCGAAACGGATGAAGTGCTCGGACGACTCTTGGCTGCGCTCGCCTGGACGCTGGTCTTTGCTCTTTTCGCATGGGTGGGAATGCTAAAACCTGACGGGTGGCCCATCTTGTCCGCGCTTGGCCTTTTCAGTTTCTGCTGCCTGATGCTGTGGGGCCGCTGGGCCGCCGGCATTTTCCAGTTGATGCGCTACGGCGACGGCAGTCTTGAATACGGCGAATTCCCTTTTCGGCTGGGAGGAAATTTGCAAGCCAGGCTCCGAATCCCGCGCCGCCTATCCGAAATGGATCAACTGACCATCACGCTGCGATGTGTGCAAGAACAATTTGTCACCAGCCGAGATGGCCGGACAGCAACGGTGGTCTGTTACGAAAGACATAGGAACGTCATCCAAATGAATGCAGCGCAGATTGCCGCTGTCGGCGAGGCTGGGATACCCGTCGAATTCCGGCTGCCCGAGCGCCAGCCTTCCACAAATCTTTCGGCTACACCACCGACGTATTGGGAAATCGAAATCAACGGGAAGGCCCGCGACACGGGTTACGACGCGATTTTTCTGGTTCCCATCTACAAAGCGCAATAAGCGCAGACAACCGATCCGTCGATCATTCAATCCAATAGTCAGTAGAAAACCGTTCAGTTAGATGAATATTTCTCAGGAATGGAGTAGGCCATGCAGAAGCTCAGTCGCAGGCTCCGGTTCAGCATCGGCATTTTTCTAGCGCTTTGGCCAGTCGTGGTTGCGGCGTTCGTCCCGGCGCAAGTTTTCGCCGGCTTGGACGTCAATATGGTATCGGCCGATCGCCTGCCGCTGGCGATCTTTTGCGTCGCGGCGCTGCTTTCGGAAGTAATGGCGATGATGTTGTTTTTCCGGACGCGCGTTTTCCCCATCGACCCGCTCACATCGTGGTCGGTGATTGCGGCGACGGCTGCGGGAACGTGTACGCTAGCTTTTCTGGTTGCCGCGGTGGCCAACGTTTTCCACGCCTGGTGAGTCATTTACGCGCTCCGATAGCCGAAGCTAGCAACGCACATCTTCGGGCATTGCCGCGGACCACCGGCACTGCGCTTCATTCGGGCACGTGGCTGGCCAAAAGTCTCCGCACGGAGTCCACATCAGACAGATTCTTGAAGAAGCGTTTGGGGATAATCTCGGCCATCCCTGGAGAGCGGTACAAAAGAAATACGTGCTTCCCTTCCTTCCATTCGACAACCGCAGCCCAGTTGATCTCACCTCGAGAGTGGAGCGCGTCAAAGCGCATCCCACTTTCATCGAACTCGTATTTCACAGCCCCCTGCAGGGCGGGAGTTCCAGCTAGTGCCCGGCGGCTCCGTCGTAAGGCACAAAACCAGACGTATCCCGGAAACAACAAACCTACAAAGAAAACAACCACATGGTTTATTCGCCCAGCCGGGTTGAGCACGAAACCCATCGTGGCATACGCAATGAGAACGGCCCCTAAGATCGAGCTCAGGATCAGAAAGTCGCGCGAAAGCAGCAGATTGCTACGCCAAACATCCGCCAGCGCAAATTGTCCTTGAGCCTCGATGGACACCGGGACTCTCCGTAAAACATTCACTGCATTCCCAAAAAGCCTCAGGGCGCCAAATTTCGCGTACTTTACTCCTTTTTAGCGCTGAACATACGACGCCGTGCCTATCTTGCAACCAGCCATTCGTCACACCAACATGGACTTGAAGTCGCGCTGCCAGTCAGCTAGTGTGGGCTGGTTATGTGCGTACAACAATTCTGCGCATGCGTTCACGCCTTGACTCCGGCCAGAGTTCCTAAAGTATATTTAAGAATTACGGGTGCGCGCCGGTGAGCAAGCGCCCGCGTCCGATTGTCCTGACCGTGCTGGACGGCTGGGGTTACCGGCCCGAAACCAAGGGCAACGCGATCGCCTTGGCGCGGAAGCCCAACTATGACCGCCTGTTGAAAGCGTTCCCCAACACCTTAATCCAAGCCTCGGGGCCCTTCGTTGGCCTTCCCGAAGGGCAGATGGGCAATAGCGAAGTGGGCCATCTGAATATCGGCGCGGGCCGCATCGTGCAGATGGACATCACCCGCGTGGATCAGCTGATCTCTAGCGGAGAATTTTTGCACCACCCGCTGCTGCTGGAGGCGATGAACCGCGGACGCACGCGGCAACTGCACCTGATGGGGCTGCTGAGCGACGGCGGCGTACATTCGCATATCGAGCACCTGTGCGCACTGTTGCGCATGGCGCGCGAGAACAAAGTGGAGAAGGTTTTCGTCCACTGTTTCATGGACGGCCGCGACACGCCACCCGAAAGCGGCATTGATTTCCTCCGCGCCCTCGAGCAAAAGATGCGCGAGTACGGAGTGGGGCGGATCGCCAGCGTCAGCGGCCGGTATTACGCGATGGATCGCGATAATCGCTGGGAGCGCGTGCAGCTGGCGTATCGCGCGATGGTGCATGGCGATTCGGAAATCAAATCGAGCGACCCCATCTCCGTGATGCGCGGTAGTTATGAGAAGGGCGTCACGGACGAGTTCGTGATTCCCGTGGCGATTACCACCGCAGCCGCGCCGGGCAAGCCGGCGGTCCCGCGGGGAGTGATGCGCGACGACGATGCAGTGATCTTCTTCAATTTCCGCGCCGACCGCGCCCGCCAGATGACCCGCGCTCTGATCGAACCCGGCTTCGACAAGTTCGCCGATCCGGCGCGGCCGAAAAATTTGTGCTTTGTGGCCATGACGCAGTACGAAAAAACGTGGCCCTGGCTGCGGTACCTGCTTGCTCCCGAAAAGTTGGAGCACATTCTCGCCAACGTTTTCGCGGACCTGAATTACAAAAACCTGCGCGTGGCAGAAACGGAAAAGTACGCGCACGTCACCTATTTCTTCAACGGCGGCGTGGAAAAGCCGTTTCCAGGCGAGGAGCGGTTGCTGGTGGCGTCGCCCAAAGTGCCCACCTACGACCTGAAACCGGAAATGTCCGCGGCTGGCATCACGGATGCAGTGATTCACGCCATCGAAAAAGACGAATTCGACGCCATCATCATGAACTTCGCCAACGCCGACATGGTGGGGCATTCCGGCAAGTTGGAGCCCACCATCAAGGCCGTCGAAACCATCGACGAGTGCCTCGGCAGAATTTATCAAACGCTGCGGCCGCGCGGAGGCGCGTGGATCATCACCGCCGATCACGGCAACGCGGAAACAATGATTGATCCGGTAACCGGAGGTCCGCACACGTATCACACAACGAATCCTGTGCCATTCGTGCTGGTGAGTGATGATGAGCACGCACGAGTGAAGCCCGGCGGCTCGCTGCGCGATATCGCGCCGACGATCATTGGGATGGCCGGCGCGTCCGAACCGCGCGAAATGACCGGGCACGACCTTCGCGATGGCGAGGCACGGCGCTAAATGTCGCAGCCGGCAAAGTCCTCTCTGGCAAACCGCGCCGCCCGAACGCATACCCACCAACAATCGTCCTTCTCGATGCTTCCCATGCACCTGCCCCCTTCCATTCCGATTGGGGAGAGGAACTGATATGCCTACGCCTACCGGCGAATTAAGCGTGTACGAATCCGCGGAAGCGCGGTTTGAGATCGCGGCACGCAAGCTCGGCCTCGAATCCGGCTTGTATCAATACATGAAATACCCGGAACGCGAGATCACCGTCTACATTCCCGTGGCTCTGGACAACGGGCACATGCAAATCTTCACCGGCTATCGCGTGCTGCACTCGACGGTTCGCGGGCCTGGCAAAGGCGGTATTCGCTTCTCTCCGGAGGTCAGCCTGGACGAAGTGCGCGCGCTCGCCGCGTGGATGACGTGGAAATGCGCGGTGGTCAACGTGCCGTTTGGCGGGGCCAAGGGCGGAGTAATCTGCAATCCAGAGAAACTCTCCAAGCCGGAGTTGGAGCGGCTGACGCGGCGTTACACGGCTCAACTGGCCGATTGGTTTGGCCCGGAGCAGGACGTGCCTGCGCCGGATATCGGCACCAATGAACAAACGATGGCGTGGGTGATGGACACTTATGCCATGCACGTGCGCAAGGCGACCACTGCCGTGGTGACCGGCAAGCCTCTGGACCTTGGGGGATCGCAAGGACGCCGCGAAGCCACGGGGCGAGGCTTGATGATCTGCTGCGACAAGGCCGTGGCGAAACTCAAACTGAAGCGCGAAAAATGCCGCGTCATCGTCCAGGGGTTCGGGAACGTAGGCTCGAATGCGGCGCAGCTGATGCACGAGGCCGGCTACAAGATCCTGGGCGTGGCCGATATACATGGCGGCTTGTACAACGATAACGGCCTGGACATTCCCAAGCTGCACGATTGGGTCTACGGACAAAGCAAACCCGTGCCGGAATTTCCGGGCGGCGGCGAGAAAATTAGCGCGCAAGAGCTTCTGTTCCGCCCGTGCGACATTCTGGTTCCGGCGGCAACGGAAAACCAGATCACGGCGGCCAACGCGAGCCGTGTGGATTGCAAGATTCTCTGCGAGGGAGCCAACGGCCCGACCACGTCGCACGCCGATGCCATCATCGGCCAAAAGGGAATTTTCGTCATTCCGGATATCCTGGCCAACGCCGGCGGCGTGACTGTCAGTTATTTCGAGTGGGTGCAAGACCGGCAGGGCTTTTTCTGGCGCGAACGGGAGGTGAACGAGCGCTTGCAAGATGTGATGGAACAAAGCTTCGATCAAGTGGTACGCTACGCGGAATCTCACGGGGTCGATAACCGTATCGCGGCCTATATTCTGGCGATCGACCGCGTCGCTCGAGCGTTGAAGTTGCGCGGATTTTACGCGTAGCCCAAATCGTAAGATCACTGCAGAGGGGAGGCGGATCTGTTTCCCGAGTCCATTTCTCCCGGCTCCGAAAAGCCGGAGGAGCAGCACCGGCTGGATATCTGCGCGGTGGGCCGCTGGATTCACGACCGCGGCTTCGTCGCCGCCACCGACGGCAACATTTCGGTGCGCCTCGGCTCGGACCGTGTCCTAAGCACTCCCACCTGCATGAGCAAGGGCATGATGACGCCGGAAGATCTGGTCATTACGGATACCCAGGGCCGCTTCGTTTGCGGGTCTCGCAAGGCTTCCTCCGAAATCGCCATGCACCTGCTGATTTACCGCTTGCGCCCAGACGTGAACGCCGTTTGCCACGCGCATCCTCCGACCGCCACCGGTTTTGCCGCCGCGGGAATCGCTCTCGATAAGCCCATTTTGTGCGAACTGGTGATTGGACTAGGGCGCGTGCCGGTGGCCAGCTATGGAACGCCCGGCACGCCGGAGCTCAGCGAGGCGATCGCGCCGTACGTCCCCGAGCACGACGCGATTCTGATGGCCAACCACGGCGTGGTGACCTACGGACCAGACTTGCTCACAGCTTTTCTGCGCATGGAAACCACGGAGCACTTCGCGCACGTGGCTCTGGTGACCGAGCTTTTGGGAAGGCAGCAGCTGCTTTCCAACGCCGATGTGGAAAAATTGGTGGCAGCACGCGCGCGTTACGCTGCGGGTTCGAACGCGCCTGCGGCTGGGTTGCAGACTGCGCATTCGAACGGCAACGGAGCCGAGCGTGTCTCGCTGACGCGGCACGAACTCGATTCGCTGATCGAGGAAGCCGTCCAGCGGGACCGCGCGCGCCGCTGAAGCGCCGGTGTTGCGGCACGCGCGGCTCGTCCGAAGCACTTGCCACGCCAGAATTTACTCCTGTACTTCGACGTAACCGGTCTTCCCTTCGAAGTGAATCTCCTCGATGCCTTTCGCATCCGTCACGATCGAAGAGTATGGGGGTTTGGAGCTTCCTTGCTTCCATGTCGCAGGCGCTTCGGCTGCAACCTTATTGCCGCTCTTCATGGTTACGGTGGATCCGCCCACGATCACTTTGTAGGTGCCGGGTTTCAGCGCCTTGCCGCCAAGCGACGTAGCGGCAGGAACGTCCATGGTGGCGGTGATGTCCCTGGTGTTTTTCGCGCTGGCTGGCCGCGGCGAAATTGCCAAAGCACACGCCGCCAGAGTTAAGCATGCAAACACACGTTGCCCTTGAAACATTTTCGAATCCCTCCTTGGGAGTTCTGCTGGACTGGAAATCTTCGAACGGCCTGGCGCATTCAGTGCGCCAATTGCCGTTCAGAATTAGATACGTTTGAGAAAAATGAAAAGTTCACCGCGGGGGTTCGAATTTACAATTTATTTTTAGGCACGGCTCGGCAGCTATTTGAATTTTGCGAACAACATTTGTGATCTACGGAATTTCGGATCTGCCTCTCGTTTGACACGCTCGCGGCACTAATCAATAATCGCTGGACATGATTGGATTGCTGCGGGGCAAGCTCGCCGATAAACGTCCCAACCACGTGCTGATCGACGTAGGCGGCGTGGGCTATAACGTGCAGGTTCCTCTCTCCACATTTGCGGAATTAGGGGCGTTGCACCAGGAAACTACGCTGCTGATTTACACCCACGTGCGCGAAGACCAGCTGGCGCTCTACGGTTTCCTAACCGCGCGCGAAAAACAGTGCTTCGAGCTGCTGATATCGGCTTCCGGCGTGGGCCCGTCGCTCGCGCTGAAAATTCTTTCCGGAATGGGCGTGGAGCAGCTTGTCCCCGCGATTCGCAAAGGCGATCTGGCGCAGTTGGTGCGCATCCCCGGAGTAGGAAAAAAGACCGCCGAGCGCATAGTGGTGGAACTGCGCGACCGGCTTGCGGGAGTCGATGTGCCGGACGCTGGCAAGCCAGCCACGCGCTCGCAGTTGGAATCCGACGTCGCGTCGGCTCTGGTCAACCTGGGATACGATGAGCGTGCGGTGGAACGCGCCATCGAGCAATCGCGCGCCAGCAGCAGCGGCGATTTCGCCAAGCTGCTGCGCGACTCTTTACAGATATTGAGCAGCTCCACGGCGCAGAAGAGCGCGCGAGCCACTTAACGGGCGCCAGTATTTGTCCAACAGCGGCGGTGCCTGAACAGGATCATCGCGAGGCGGGCGTGTTTGCTCGCGCCATTTCGCGATGGTACGATTGCTTACGATGCGCTCCGACGGCACCTTCATACCCCGCGTTGGACTTCCCTACCGCACGCGAAAAGAAGAACTTAGCGGGGATTTCGCCAAGCTCGAACCATACATATCTTCGCTACGCGCAGCGGGAGCGGAGCCGGTGGTGCTTTCGCTGGGGCTCGGTACGGAGCATCTGGACAAAATCGCATCGACTTTGGACGCAGTCCTTCTGACCGGAAGCCCTGCGGATGTTGATCCTTCGCGATTTCGCGCCGCGCGGCATTCCGCAACAGCCGATCCGGATCAGCACCGCGAGCGCACCGACTGGGCCTTGCTTGAGCACGCTTTCGCCGAACAGAAACCCACGCTGGCGATCTGCTATGGCATTCAGAGCCTCAATGTGTTTCTTGACGGAACCCTGGTGCAGGATATCCCGTCCGAACTCAAGACATCGATTGCGCACGAGACGGACGATGAGGACCCCGCACCCGAGGTTTTTCACACCACTCGCATCGATCCGGATTCCAAGCTGTCGCGAATGGACGGAGCGTCCGAGGAAGTGCGTGTAAATAGCTCGCATCATCAATCGATTCTGGAACCGGGGCAAGACCTTCGCATTGTCTCTCGCGCTGGCGACGGAGTGGTGGAAGCTGTCGAGTGGACCGGCGACGGCAATTGGGTGGTCGGCATTCAATGGCACCCAGAGCGGATGTTCAGCAGCGACCCTCTGGCTGAATCACTCTTCCGCGAGTTGGTACAGGCAGCACGCAAAGTTCCAGCTGGCTCCTGAATTACTGGAGAACAAATGATCTCGTTGGCGGGCAAGGCAGCTCTGATTACCGGCGGCTCGCGAGGAATTGGTGCGGCCACCGTCAAGCTTTTCGCGCAAGCGGGCGCGGACGTGGTGTTCGGCTACGCACGCAATGGTGAAGCCGCTGCGCAGGTGGAACAGGAAGCCCGCAAGCACGGTACGCGCATCGAATCCTGCAAGGCCGACCTGGCCAAATTGGCGGGCGCGAAGAAGCTGGTCGACTTCGCGCGCGAGCGCCTCGGCCGGGTGGATATCCTGGTCGCCAATGCGGGGATCTGGACCGCTCCGGACATCCCGATTGAGAAAATGACCGAGCGCGAGTGGGATGAAATGATCGCGGTCAATTTGAAAAGCATCTACGCCGTGATCCACTTCGCGGTGCCACATATGATCGCACAGCGGAGCGGCCGCATCGTGGCCGTGAGTTCGACATCCGGGCAACGCGGCGAGGCGTTTCATACCCACTACAGCGCCTCGAAAGGCGCGATCATCAGTTTCGTCAAGGGGCTTGCAACCGAACTGGCGCGCCACAACATCTTGGTTAATTGCGTTGCACCCGGCTGGGTGGACACGGACATGTCCAAGCCGACGCTGGAAACGAAAGCAGGCCGCAAGGGCGTGCTGGCCACGATTCCCATTGGGCGCGTTGGCCGACCCGATGAGATTGCCGGGCCGATTCTTTTCGCAGCTTCGGACTTGGCAAGTTTTATGACCGGCGAAATCGTGAACGTCAACGGAGGAGCGGTCCTGTGCGGATGAAAAGCTCGTTAGCGATTGCGCTGGCTCTGTGCTTTGGAATCTCGCTGGCCGCGTCCACGCGGGCGGCAGCGCAGGACGATGCAGTGATGATGCCGGAGCAAAGCGCCGCCAAGGCCAAGCAGATCTTGCAGGCCGCCATACAAGCGCTTGGCGGCCCCACTTACCTCAACGTTCATGACGTGACCTGCACCGGAAACCTCAGCCAGTTCGATCATTCCGGCGACGAAACTGGTTTCGGGAAATTCATCGATTATTCGATTCCGCCAGATAAAGAGCGCCAGGAAAATATTCCCAAGCGCAACATCATCGAAGTTTACAACGGCAAACAAGGCTGGGTCCTCGATCGCGGAGGCGTCTCCGTTGCGCCGCCAAGCGACCTGGCTGAGTTTCAGCAGGGCACGCTACGGGATATCGACAACATTCTCCGCCACCGTATTCATGAGCCGGGCATGGTGTTTCGCTACGCCGGGCCGGATATTGTGGAGTTGAAGCAGGCCGATTGGGTGGAGCTGCTGGATACCGACAATCGCACCATTCGCATCGCGTTCGATCGCGCCACGCATTTGCCGATCATGGAAACCTCGGAATCGCGCGATCCGCGAACGCAGCTGGCGAGCAAAGAGACCGACCTGTTCTCGGACTATCATCCCGTGGGAGGCATCCAGACGGCCTTCCAGCTGGAGCGTGACCGCAACGGCATCAAAGTGTTTCAGGCGTTTTTCGCCAAGTGCGATTACAACACTAGCCTCGCGGATTCACTCTTCACCAAGGAGTCGCTGGAGGCGCGCTGGGCGAAAGTTGGAAAGAAACAACGCAAGAAAGAGAAGAAGGAAGACAAAAAGGACAAAGATAAAGGCAAGGATAAGGACAAAAGCTCTTCCTCCAATTCCGACTGGTAACGTAAATTCCGGCTTCTGTTCCCTTCAGCGATCCACTGTTGATTGTGTATTGCACACCTTTGGCAACTCCCGCTAATCTGTGGATACGTTCATTTCCGCGCTGCGGAGTATAATCATCCGATGCCAACTTCGACGGGAACTCAACAGATGCACGGCACCACCGTTCTTTGCGTGCGCAAAGACAACAAAGTGGTGTTGGCCGCGGACGGACAGGTCACCATGGGCGACGCGGTGGTCAAGCACAGCGCGAAGAAGATCCGCCGCCTGTACAACGACAAAATCGTGGCTGGATTCGCGGGCAGCACCGCGGACGCGCTGTCTCTGTTCGCGCGTTTCGAAAACAAGCTTCAGGAATTTCACGGCAACCTGCCGCGAGCGGCCGTCGAACTCGCGAAAGATTGGCGCACCGACCGTTCCCTGCGCCATCTGGACGCTTTGCTGCTGGTCGCCGATTCGAAGAATACATTTCTGCTGTCCGGAAATGGAGACGTGATCGAGCCGGACGACGGCGTCTGCGCCATCGGCTCGGGTGGAAACTACGCGGTAGCCGCGGCCCGCGCGTTGGTAAAAAATTCGAGGTTGAGCGCAAAAGATGTCGCACAGGAAGCGATGCGCATCGCCAGCGAAATCTGCATCTTCACCAACGCGAATTTCAGCATCGAAGAAGTGTGAGCGGCGAGCCGGAGAAAGACATGGTGATCTACTTGTCTGGAGAACAGCAAACAGCCGAGCCCGAATCAGTGCCATCGTTCGACGAACTTACGCCTCGCGAAATCGTCGCCGAGCTCGATAAATACATCGTGGGCCAGAATCCCGCGAAAAAGGCGGTGGCTATCGCTCTGCGCAATCGCGTGCGCAGGCAAAAACTTCCGGCGGAGATGGCCGAGGACGTTCTGCCGAAAAATATCTTGATGATCGGCCCCACCGGCGTAGGCAAAACCGAGATTGCGCGGCGCCTTGCTCGCCTGGCCGGCTGCCCGTTCGTAAAAGTGGAAGCGTCGAAATACACGGAAGTGGGCTACGTGGGCCGCGATGTGGAATCGATGGTTCGCGACTTGGTGGAAACCTCGATCGATATGGTCCGCGAAGAGAAGCTCGACGAAGTTGCAGAACGCGCCGAGCAGGCTGCCGAAGAGCGCCTTCTCGAATTGCTTCTGCCTGCCTCGCCAGTGCCGACAGAACCCGGCGGGCCAACCGAAGCGCAGCGCCGCGAGCAGACGCAGCGCACCCGCGAAAAACTTCGTGCCCAGTTGCGCGAAGGCAAGCTCGACCAGCGCCTCGTCGAAGTGGAAGTGCGCGAACGCTCCATGCCTGCATTCGAAATCATCTCCAATCAGGGCGTCGAGGAGATGGACATCAACGTGAAGGACATGCTTTCCGGCATGTTCGGCCAGCAAAAGAAAAAGCGCAAGATGACCGTCTCCGAAGCCTTCGATTATCTGATCCAGGAAGAGGAGAGCCGGCTGATCGATATGGACCAGGTTACCCGCTTGGCCGTCGATCGCGTGGAGCAGATGGGAATTCTATTCATCGACGAAATCGACAAGATCGCCGGCCGCGAATCGGGCCATGGGCCGGACGTTTCCCGCGAAGGTGTGCAGCGCGACATTCTGCCAATCGTCGAAGGCACGACGGTCAATACGCGTTACGGGATGGTGCGTACCGACCATATTTTGTTTATCGCTGCGGGGGCTTTCCACACTTCGAAGCCGTCGGAGCTGATTCCCGAATTGCAGGGCCGCTTCCCCATTCGCGTGGAGCTGAGCTCGCTCACCGAAGGAGACTTCATCCGGATTCTCACTGAGCCGAAAAACGCGCTCATCAAACAATACACCGCGCTGCTCGATACCGAAGGGCTGAAACTCACTTTCACGGAAGATTCCATCGCCACCATCGCGCGCTTCGCCGCCACGGTCAACGAGCAGACGGAAAACATTGGAGCGCGCCGGTTGCACACGATACTGGAACGAGTGCTCGAGGAAATTTCCTTCGAGGCGCCGGAACTGAAGAAGAAAAACGTGAAAGTAGATGCCGCTTACGTCCAAAAGCAGCTCGCAAATATCGTGAAGGATCAGGATCTGAGCCGCTACATTCTCTAAGGCGCCAAACGCGACGATGGCAACTCGACACTCGGGTGAACCCCGCCGCTCGTCGCGCAGCGGTCATAGCGGCGCCACTTGCTCCATTTCACTTCCGCTGGTAGTTCTTCTCGCAGCCGCTATTTTTGTTGCGGGATGCGCGTCGCCGGGCGCGCCGACACCAAGAAAACCGCTCGTTCCGGAAGCCATTTCGAATTTGTCCGCGGCGCAACAGGGCAATCACGTCCTGCTCACTTTCGCGGTTCCGGAATATTCCGCGGAAGGGCGCCCACTCGAGCATCCTCCCACTGTCGAGATCTACCGCGATTTCGAGCCCGTGCCCTCGTCTGGCGAATTGCCGCCGGCCAGCCCCAACCACCCCGCATTGCTGGTTACCATTCCTTCGGAACTGGTGCCTCGCTATTCAGTGAATGGGCAGTTTCGCTATTCGGAAGCGCTTCGGGAGTCCGATTTCAGCAGTCATCCGGATAGCATCGTCGTCTACTCCGTACGCACGCGTGTTGCGGACAAGAGACTCTCGGCGGTTTCCAATCTCGCCGCACTGCCAATCTACCCAGCGCCGGAAGCGATTGGCGATCTCGCAGGCAAAGTGACGCCATCGGCCGTGGTGCTCAACTGGACGCCGCCACAGAAGACCCCGGTTGGTCCGGTTCCCCCCTTGGGCGGCTATCGCATGTACCGCGGCGAGGCGAAGGCGACTGGCACAGTGACCGCAGGCAATACCGGGAATTCGGCCGCCGCGCCATTGGAAGTTTCCAACCCTACTCCCGCTCCGCTGCCCGGACTCGCTGCGCCGCAGCTGGAGTTGCAAAGTCCGCTGGTAAAAATCGGCGAATCCACCTCGCCAAGCTTTAGCGACACCCAAGCCGAATTTGGCAAAGCCTACGTCTACTCCGTGCGCAGCGTTTTGGACTACGCGGGCACGAAGATAGAATCTTCGGACTCGAATTTTCTGGTCATCACTCCGCGCGACACGTTTCCGCCCGCTGCTCCCACGGGGCTGGTTGCGGTTGACGTGCCTGCGGCAGGCGGTGCTCCAGCGCACGTGGATTTATCGTGGGCGGTGAGCCCGGAATCTGACGTGGCCGGATATCAGGTTTACCGCAGCGAACCGCCCGATACTCAAGCGACACGCGTGAATAACCATTTGTTGCTAACTCCAGCGTTTCGGGATATGAATGTCGTTTCGGGTCGTAGCTACAGTTATACCGTGACCGCCGTCGACCGCTCGGGGAATGAAAGCGAGCCAAGCGCAGCGGCATCGGTAATGGTTCCGGCCGCGAACCGAGCCCAGCCATGATTGAAGACGCGCCACAGGCGCTTGCGGATCGTTTGCCGGATCATCAACAATCCAGCCCGGTCCTAAAATTTGGCCTCTACGTCGGTTTCGCGATGATCGCCGAAATGACCGTCGCGCTGATCGTGATCAATCGCGTGGCTACCCTCGAACGGTTTGCCCTGGCGCGAAATGCATTTTTCATTTCCTGCTTTTTTATCCTGGCGCTGACTCCCGTTGGCCGCTTCCTCAAATCTCCGGTCCGAATATTTTCTTCGGCGATGATCGGATGGTCTATATTCGTTGTCGGCTACGATCTGGCGGGGCTTTACTTCGACCGGCTATTCGACGTGCTGCACCACGGTCCGTTTCTGACTCTGATCGAGGGCGGTGTACTCTACGGCGTCTGCGCCGTCGGAGCCTGGGTTGCGGAGATGATCGTTCACGCCTGCCGCCATTCAATCATGCCGGGCCGCCGCGCTGCTCGCGCCGCTGTCCGGAACATTCGGTGACCCGATGAAACTCTGCCGTTTTCAGCTCAAGGAATACGCTGCTCAGCATCCCCATCTGACCCCGCGCGAAGCCTTTGACGGTTCTCGCGCAGGAATCCTTGAAGGCAACGCGATTCACGAAATCTCCGGCGATTTGTGGGGCCAGCGCGAGCGCACCGGACGCCAATTCCGCGTGGACGACGTGCATTTTCTTACGCCGTCCTGGCCCTCGAAGATCATCTGTATGGCGCGCAACTATGTGGATCATGCCAACGAGATGGGCTCCGATCCGCCGAAGCAACCGGTGATCTTCTCGAAACCGCCGTCGTCGATCATCGCACCGGGAGATCCCATTGTGCTGGCGCGCATCTCCAAGCGCGTGGACTTCGAAGGCGAGCTGGCGTTCCTGATCGGTCGCCGATGTTATCACCCGAAACCGTCCGACGACATTCGCCAGTTCATCGCCGGCTACACTTGCCTGAACGACATCACCGCGCGCGACCTGCAACGGCTGGACGGCCAATACACCCGCGGCAAGGGCTTCGACACCTTTTGCCCATTCGGCCCGGTGCTCGAAACCGAGCCGCCCACGCCGGACGCGCCCATCGAAACGTACGTGAACGGCGTGAAAAAACAATCCGCCCAGGTTTCCGACTTGGTCTTCTCGATCGACGTGATCTTCCGATGGATTGCGGAAGCTATGACGCTCGAACCCGGAGATGTGGTCGCGACAGGTACTCCCGCTGGCGTGGGCCCGCTGGCCGCCGGGGACAGCGTAGAAGTCCGCATTGGTGGCATCGGCTCGCTCAGCAATCCTGTGGTCTCTCCGCGCGACTAGTACCCTTGCGGCATCGAGAAATTAGTGGTGCCCACCAACTTTCCGCCTGTCCGGATGGCCGCCGTTGCTTTTTTGAGCGCTTTGCGCGCGGGGCCTCTCGTATTTATGCCCCGCTCGATCTAATATGTGCTCCAGAGAACATAGCCGTTGAACGAGTTTCTTAAGGATTGGCGGAATCTGGTTCCTCTCGCGGGACTGGCCGTGATGGCCGGCGCTGGCGTATTTTTCGCTTTCCGCCGCAAGCCCGAAGATTTCGATGATCTGGAACGTCGCCGCCGCGCGTATCTGAATCGCGTCGGCCGCATCGTTGAGGGCCACATTCTGGAAATCGCCGAACACGACCCGTCCGTTTTCAACGGCACAGGATCCAAATCTGCTTCGCCCTCCAAGTCGCCGCTCTCGCCGGCGCTGGCCTCAAATGGGAAGTCCGGAACGATTTTCACTCGCGCGCGCCATGACGATCTACCCAACTCCACGCGCATGTTGCTTCACTACACCTACGCCATCTCCGGCGTATCGTATGAAACCGCGCAGGATGTTACCGGTCTGGAAGAGCGCCTACACGTCGCGCGCGTGGCCGCGGGCCAAATTGCCAGCGTGAAATACGACCCGTCAAATCCCAGCAATTCGATCCTGCTGGCCGACGATTGGTCCGGCCTGCACTGATCCGCCGCCACCCCCACGACGCACGATTTCACGCGCCTCACGCGCCCACAGGATCGTTGTCATTTCCGGCGCGAACGACCTCGCGCATCGGAATTCGAAAGCTTGGCGCTACGTAATCCTTGGCCCGGTATTCCCCCGGGATAGTAGTCTGGTTCCCATCGCGTATGCCGGTAAAGTGCTGTGACATGATTTCCACGCCGGCTTCGTTGAACTTGTCCTGGATATTCTGGTGAAGCTCAGAATAGGTTTGCGCCATGTCGGCGGGGCGGTCGGTAAACGCGTTGATCTGGTAACTCACGTAAAAGTCATTCAGCGCGGTCTGTAAAACGAAGGGTCTCGGATTTTTTTGTATGTTGGCGGACGCTAGAGCCGCATCGATCAGCAATTCGTGGACGATTCGCCATGGCGCGTCATACCCGATGGTCACGCCGGTGTAGAGCACGAGTCCTCGGTCCCGCGCCGCCGAACTGTAGTTGGTCACGTGATTGCCCAGCACCAGAGCATTCGGTATGGAAATTTCTTCGTTCTTAATGGTGCGGATACGCGTGCTGAGCAGCGTTTTCTCGATTACGTCGCCGGTCGAATCCGCGATTTTCACGCGGTCGCCCACGTGAAAGGCGCGGGTATAGGTAAGCACCGTTCCGGCCACCACGTTGGCGATTGCCGAACTGGATCCCAACGAGAACAACAAACCGAGGAAAATCGACACTCCGCGAAACGCCGGCGAACTCGATCCCGGCAAGTACGGGAAGATGATCACGGCCGTGAAAGCAATCACCAGAAACCGCGAAATGCGGTACGTCGGCATCGCCCATTCCGGATAGAAGTCCGGCAAGGTGATGGACCTGCGCGCGACCGCTACGAAAAACACCTTCACAAATTTGATCAGGTAGTAGGCTGCGGCCAGAATTACGACGATGAAAAGCACGTTCGGCGCGTATGCCAGCGCGGCGCTGACCACCACGCGCACAGGCCACAATAGCGATCGCAACAGGCTGCTCGAAAATCCCTGCGTCCAGGGAAAGAAGCTGAAGGTGAGCGTCACGTACGCGTAGAGCAGAACTAGAGTCAACACCACGCGGACGGCGCGCGCCAAAAATCGCAAAACAGCTGTGATCCGCTCCGCCGGCAGCAGCTCCAATTTCTGGATGCGTACGGAGCGTATATACACGCCGTGCCAGGCGTGCAGCTTTTCGTAAAGTTTCGGAAAAGCGACACCGAACAGCTTGAGCAGCAGCACCAATGCCGCCGTGGCGAGCATCGCGTAAAGCGCCGAAAGCAGGATGGCTTTGAGACCGAACTCTCTTTGTAGACTTTCGGCGGCCGCGCGAATCTGGCCCGCATAGTCTTCGGCCAGTTCGTGCCGGTCCTTTCCCGCGACGCTGGCGTCGGCGTCCGTGACCGTTGCCAGAACAGTTTCGCCGGAAAGGATCACCGTGAAACTCCCCTCGTTTTCTGTGCGCACCGTCAGGATTCGATTTTCGGGCTGTTTCGAAAGCCACTCGACGCGATCGACGATCGCCTGCGCGCGCTGCTGCGGAGAAAACGTGAATAGACTCTCGCGTACGGTGAAAATGGTTTTCCCAGAGACCACGACGGGAGCGCCCGTTTCTGCGGAACCGCCTTTCTGGGGCGGAGCAGCCGGATTTGCCGCCAGCGTTTTTGCGGTTTGCCCGGTCGCGGCACTGTTAACCTTCTGCCCCGCGTTCGCAGGCGCGAGCGGAAGAAGCAATGCCGTCAGAGCGAGGGCAACACCACAAGTGAAAAGACGAATGTACGCACGCATCGATTTCCTCCTGGCCAGTCTTTCGGTGCCAAAGTATTTAACTCCGCGCGGTGCGCCGATTCTACTCCAAGCAGCAACCGCGATTCGCTTCACTGAGCGCCAACGGCTACGTGCAAAGCGGGCGGTTGCTTACTTCGTGCTTTGGCAAACTTAGGCTGGATTTCGACCCGCAATTCGAGTAATATCGCGCGGATTTGTTGAATATCCGGGCCGGGGATTCTTGGGAGGGTCCGACTACGCATGAACTGGAACCGCAAAGAACTCCGTCCGAAAACGTTTATCGAATCGCTGGACGCACTGATCAAGGAACATCATCTTCTGAAGCATCCGTTCTATCAGGCGTGGATCGCAGGAACTCTTTCGAAGGAATCGCTCCAGCTATACGCCGCGCAATATTACCAGCACGTTTGCGCGTTTCCCGAGAATTTGAATCGACTGGCCGATCGCACCAGCATGCCGCTCGCGGGCCTGGTTCGGGAAAACTTGGCTGAAGAGACGAATCCCGTTGCGCCGCACGCCGTGCTCTGGAGGCAATTTGCGCAGTCGCTAGGCATCAGCGAAAGCGCGATAGAAAGCGCGCGTCCGCTGCCCGGAATGGCTGCCATGCTGGATACCTTCGACGAAATTGCCACGCAGGGTTCCATGTCTGAGGCGGTGGCCGCTTTTTACGCCTACGAAGCGCAAGTTCCCGAGATGGCGGAGCGGAAAGTCGCTTGCTTGCGAGAGTTTTACGACGTTCATGAACCGCGGGCGCTCGCGTACTTCACAACACAGCGAGAAGAGGACTCCCGGCGGCGTGCTGCCTGGCGCATTTGGCTCGAAACCCATCCGAAGATTGATGAATTCGGAGCGATATGTTCCGCGGAGCGTACGCTGAAGGCAATCTGGGGCGCTCTCGACGCTGTCTATCCGCAAGCGTACGCTGGCGCAACAATCTGACGCCGAACTGCGAGATGCTGCACCACGGAGTACCCCAGGGGTGGGGGCCCGGGGAATGATTCGGGCTGCTGGCGGGTCACCGTTGGCGGCCCTTCCCCGATGTGGGCGACGCTCCGAAATTCAACTGCTAGATTTTCGATGAGTCTTCACGCCATCCCGGCCGCCAACAATAGCTTCGCTCGCGTACTTCAGAAACAATCCGTGCTCCACTAGACCGACGACGTGATCGAGATGGTGGGCGATCTCTTTCGGATCGGCCATCGGACCGAACGCGCAATCCATGATGAAATTCCCGCCGTCAGTAACATACGGCGTGTTTTCTTTTCCCATCCGCAGCGAAGGATTCCCGCCAATCTTTGCGAGGCTCTTCGCCGTCGCCTGCCACCCGAAACGCACGATTTCCACCGGCACAGAGACGAGCGACCCAAGCCGATCAACCAGCTTCGTCTCGTCAGCGATTACAACCATCCTGCGGCTGGCCGCTGCCACGATCTTTTCGCGCAGCAACGCGCCGCCGTGTCCCTTGATCAGAAAAAGCGTGCCGAGCTCGATTTCGTCCGCACCGTCTACGGTCAGATCGATCTCCGTATGCTCGGCGAAGCTGCTGAGCGGAATTTTCGCTTCGCGGGCCAATTGTTCCGTGTGATCTGAGGTGGGAATGCCGATGATGCCCAAACCGTTTTCGGCGAGCCGGCGTCCTAAAGCTGGGATGAAAAAGGCGGCCGTGGAGCCGGTGCCAAGTCCCACGACCATGCCATCTTCAATCAAAGCAGAGGCGGCTTCCGCAGCGGCTTTCTTGCATGCGTTTTGTTCAGCGGAGTTCATTCAGCCCACGCGTTTGGGATTCAGCCAGGCGCGACGGAGGGATGCGCACGCAGCGCTAATAGGCGCTTCCGCCCGCGAGCCACGTCTTGCCGCGCTCGTACAACTTTTGCGTGTCCGCACCCTTCAGGCCCGGCATGTCTGGCTTCACCTTGTAGCCGATCAGGGTTTGCAGATACGCCAGATGGCGGTAGCCTTCGGGAAATTTGTTCAGCAGCTCGCTATCGAGCGTCAGCTTCGCGGCAGGATCGACGGGATCCATACGGTCTTTTTCATAGATGGGCTGGCGCAAAACCAGCAGCCAGCGGCCGCCGCGCTTTTCGAAGAAATCGAAGAAACGCCCGATGCACGTCACGTCCACCAGCACGTCGTGCACTTTGGCGCGCTGCATGATCGACATCTTGGTCTGCGAAATCGCGCGGTTTTTCGCCACTTCCACCGTGCACGCGCCCAGCGTGTGCAAAATGTTGACGCCCTTCTCCCATCCTTCAATGCTCACGCGGATGAACTCGTCGCCGGTTCCTTGAAACCACGTGGCCATCATGCGGCCCTCGTCCGCCCAGACGGTGCGAAAACGTTCCCAATCTCCCGCGTCGCGCCACACTACCCAATTCTGCAGCGTCTCGCGAATGGCCAGCTTGTCTAAAAGTTCCTCATTCATGAATTGCCTCCGGTACGTCTTGCATCGCCGAACGCAGCGCAAGGATTTTCGCGGGGCGAACGCTAAATTGCAAATCTAATTTGAATCGGGAAGCTTGCCTGCGGATTCCAGAATTTCGCGCGCCAGGTAATTGGTGACGTGCGTTTCATCGCGCGCTTCGATCAGATAGGCTGAGCGCAGAAGCTGCTCTTTGCGCGTGCGCAAAGCATTGCGAATTGCTTGCTGCACCTGCGGATCGGACAGCTTGCGGTCTCCCGCGGGCTCGACCGCGATTAATTTCAAAATTGTGTAGCCGCCGTCCTTGGTGTGGATCGGCTGGCTGAATTGGCCGGCCTTCAGCGACAGCACCGCTTTTTTCAGCGCCGGATCGGAGCGGTTCAGCGACGACTCGGGAATGAAGCCGATGTCGCCACCGGTAGACGCGCTGGGATCCTCGGAGTAATCCATGGCCAGCTCGGTGAAATCAGCGCCGCCGTCGAGTTTGTCAATCAGCATGGCCGCCTTTTCTCCCGCCTGGGCTTCATTGGTGGCTTTGCTATTTTTGCGATTGTGAATGGTCGGATCCGGGTGCGGCGTGATGACGATTTCGGCGATGTGATATTGCGGCTCGGCAACGTCAAATTCCGAGCGGTTTTTGTTGAAGAAGTCGGTGATGTCTTGATTGGTAATGGAGATTTTTGCCACCACTTCGCGATTCAGCAGCTTGTCGATGGAAAGCTGCCGGCGGATGTCGCTTTTCAGATCATCAATGGTTAGGCCGGAGGCTTGCAGTTTCTGCTGAAATTCCTCTTCCGTGTAGGGAGCTTTGGACTCGGTGAACTTATCCTCGACCTCTTCGTCGCTGGCAATCAAGTTCATCTTCTGCGCGCGATCCAGCAGGATTTGGCTGTTGATCAGCTCGTCGAGGATGTTCAGCTTCAGAGAGAGCGCCTCTTCGTGCGAGGGCGCAGGAGCCTCGGAATTGACGCGCGAGCGGTAAACCCGCTCAACGTCCTGCCGGAGAATCTGCTTGCCATCCACCACGGCCCAGACGTCCGGGCCGGGCGCTATTTCCTTCCGGCATCCCGCGGCAAGCGCGCAAATGGCCAGCGCCGCGACGACCAGAATTCTCCACGTCAATCAAATCTCCTTCAGGGCGGTGGGTTTATGCGGCTTTCTTCACGCGGCCAGAGCGGATGCAGGAGGTGCACACGCGCACCTGCTTGCGCGCTCCGTTGATGACGGCGCGAACGCGGCGGAGATTGGGATTCCAGCGGCGGCGCGTCACGTTGTGCGCGTGGCTGATCGAGTTGCCGAAGTGCGGCTTCTTGCCGCAGATTTCACATGCCATTGCCATGATTCGATTGCTCCACGATTGAAAATTAGATAGTTGGCGACACTTGATGCTATCAGACTTCGCCGCTCGCAGAAAGCGCTTTAGCCGCTGGTGATTCGT
>Ga0307373_10001947_pt1 | contig 37949 bp, 39 predicted proteins | sample OX2MG_FD_202534 | JGI IMG/M metagenome (GOLD analysis project Ga0307373, IMG submission 202534) | Soil microbial communities from Risofladan, Vaasa, Finland - OX-2 | ecosystem: Environmental > Terrestrial > Soil > Coastal area > Acid sulfate soil | place: Finland: Risofladan, Vaasa | collected...
AGCGCCCAAGTCCGGCCGTCCCTCAAGCCGCTCTTGTTGCGGCTCCGCGCGGTTCTGACAATCTTACGCACAATGTTCGGCATGGTTCATTCCGCAATGAACACTATCACCCAAAACGAGCGAATCGTGCAATAAGCGAATAAGAATTCAGATTCTAATTGTGTCGGGTCAATCTTTCGCCATCGGCCGCCAGTTTGGCTATCTCTGGTGACGGCGGCGTCTTTCGTGTCGGCACCGATGCCTTGGCTGGCGAGCCCGGGAGCGGCGCAGAGCAATCGCATATGGGCGGGTGGAGCGGCGGATGCAGCGAGTCCAGAATCACTCGGAGCCGAATTGCGCAACTTCGGAACCGACGGCGAGACAAGCCGTTGCAAAATTCGCTGGGCCCGCGGCATTATGCCCACCAACAAACCAGCGTTTCTGCACCGAGATTGAGTCAGCCCTTATTCCAGCCGAATCACACCACCTTGACATGATGGTCGCTGGTGTTAAAGAACGTCGGTTTCGCGAAAGAATCCATGGCTGACACGAAGACGGTCCTCATTCCTACGCGGCATGGCGAGATAGAGCTCTACGATGAAGGCGGCGGCCCGCCGCTCCTCTTTCTCCATTGCGGCGAAGGATTGAGGGCGAGCCTCCCGTTGCTCGATCGGCTCGCGCGAGGCCGGCGCGTCGTGGCCGCGTCGCATCCGGGCTTCGGCCGCTCAGCACTGCCGCCCCATTTCGGTCGGATCGACGATCTCGCGTACTTCTATCTCGACTTGTTGGCCGTGCTCGATTTGCGCGACGTGCTGCTGGTAGGCGCGTCGTTCGGCGGCTGGATCGCGATTGAGATCGCGGTGCGGAGCACAGACCGCCTTGCGCGCATGGTCGTTGCCGATGCGGTCGGCGTGCGCTTCGCTGCGGACGAGACAGAGGTCGAGATCGCCGACATCTACGATTTGCCTCAGGCGGTGCTCGAGCAGCGCTCCTTCGTCCACCCCATGCGCTGGCGGCCCGATTTCAGCTTGCTAAGCGACGACGCGCTCATGACCATCGCGCGAAACCGCGAAGCACTCTGCCTCTACGCCTGGGCGCCCTATATGCACAATCCCGGCCTGCGGCCGTGGTTGCACCGGATCGCGCTGCCAGCGCTGGTGCTCTGGGGCGAATCGGACGGCATCGTCTCGCCTGATTATGGCCGCGCGCTCGCTGCAGCCCTTCCCGATGCTCGCTTCCTCTTAGTCGAAGGCGCGGCACATTATCCGCATATCGAGCAGACGGAGCGGTTCGCGTCCCTCGTCGAGGCTTTCGCCACCGAGGAAGGCACCCGATGAGGGTCTGGCAGTTCAGCGAGCAGCCTTATTATCCGGCCTGGGACGAGCGGCATGAGTCACTGAGAAATACCCTCCCCAATAGCGAGCTCGATCCCGCGGTCGCGTCTCAGCTTTACGCCCGCTACACCGACGAATGGGAACTCTGCGATACGCTCGGCATCAATATCATGGTGAACGAGCACCACAGCGCGGCGACCTGCCTCACCGCGTGCTGCCATTTGACGCTCGCGATCCTGGCGCGCACGACGAAACGCGTGCGGCTTCTCTCGCTCGGCACGCCGTTAGCGAACCGCCGCGATCCCGTGCGGGTCGCGGAAGAGATCGCAATGGTCGATTGCTATTCGGGCGGGCGCTACGAGGTCGGATTCGTGCGCGGTGGCCCGTTCGAGGTCTGGCCCGCGAATAGCCAGCCGGTAGGCCAAGTGCGCCGCTTCGACGAGGCCTACAGGCTCGTCATGAAGGCGCTCACGACACACGACCGGCCCTTCTCCTGGCAAGGACGGTATTATCACGAGCGGCTCGTCAATATCTGGCCAAGGCCGGTGCAGCAGCCGCATCCACCGCTCTGGTTCGTTTCAATCGGCCCCGGCCCGGGCGCCTGGATCGCGGAACAAGGTGGCACCGTCGGCACGTTTTTGACCGGCCGCGATTCGAAGCTCCTCTTCGACACGTATCGGCGGCGCTCGATCGCGCTTGGTCGCGGCATGCCAGCGCCGGAAAAGCTCGCCTATATGGGCATCGTCGCAGTGGCGGAGACCGAGGCCAGGGCCAAAGAGCGGGCGCACGCGATCGCCGGTTACATCCGCACCGCGCCGCAGCTGGCGCCCCGCTTCCTAAGCCCGCCCGGTTACGTGCCGACGCGCGCGGCGGCCCAGGCGATACAGATGAGCACCGATCCGAACTACGTCCCAGCCTATGCGAGCGTGGTGATGCGCGACGGCTCGCGCGTCCATCAGCGCGCGGCGACCATCGACCAGCTTATAGACGCACATGTCGTGTTCGCCGGCACGCCCGAGCAAGTCTATCACCAGATCAAGGACTATCACGCCTATGTTGGGGGCTTCGGCAATCTTCTCATGATGGGCCACGGGGGCGCACTCGGGCATGTGGACACCGTGCAGAACCTGACGCTCTTCTCGCGGGAGGTGCTGCCCCGGCTTCAGGACTTGCCGCCGATTACCTACGAACTGCCGCCCGGCTGAATCGAACAGGGAGGGGTTTTATGCGCATTCGAACGTTGCTGTTGGCCTGCATCGCGGCGCTGCTGCCGCTCACCGCGCAGGCGCAAGAGCCAGTGAAGCTCCGCATCGGCTGGCTCCTGGTGCCGGCCGAGATCACGCCCATCCTCTTCCCGGTGCCCGGCATCGCGAAGCACGAGGGCAAATCCTATACGATCGAATCGCTGCGCTTCCAGGGGAGCTCGCTCCTGACCAATGCCATTGCGGCGGGCCAACTCGACATCGCACCCTTCGGCTATTCCTCCTTTGCCTTGGCGGTCGAGAACGCGCATCTCACGGATTTGCGCATTATCGCGGATGAGGACCGAGACGGCGTGGCCGGCCATTTCACGACGCAGTTCATGGTGAAGAAGAATGGGCCAATCAAGACCGTCGAAGATTTGAAGGACAAGCGGTTGGCCACCAACGCAATCGGCAGCATCGGCGATATGGCGATGCGCTCCATGCTGACGAAGCATGGCATCGATCCAGCACGCGACGTGTCCGTCGTCGAGATGGCGCTTCCCAATATGAACGCGGCGCTCATCGAGGGGAAAGTCGACTTCATACCCTCGGTCCTGCCGTTCTATCTCGATCCCAAGCTGCAGCAGAACGCGCGCACCCTCTTCACCGGCCTAGACGCGATCGGCCCGGCTGAGATTTCGATGCTGACCGCATCCGAAGGGTTTATAACAAAGCACCGAGCGGCAATCGTCGATTTCCTTGAGGATTATCTCCGCGCTCTCCGCTGGTACAACGACCCCAAGAACCACGATGAGGTCGTGAAAACGGTTGCAGCCTTTACCAAGATTCCGCCAGAGCGGTTCTCGAGTTGGGTCTTCACTCAGACCGACTATTACCGCGACCCCAAGGGCCAGGTGGACGTGGCGGCGCTGCAGAAGAATCTCGACGTGCAGCACGAACTGGGCTTCCTGAAGCAGCCGCTCGACGCAAAGCCCTATGTCGATATGAGCCTCGTCGATGAAGCCGTGAAGCGGCTCAAATAGCGTGGCGCAACGCACCCAATTTACGGAATCTTGGGTCGGGGTCGCCGGAATCCGCACGCGCTATATCGCGGAGGGCGCCGGCGAACCGCTCCTGTTCATCCACGGCGGACATTTCGGTGACATGAACAGCGCCGAATGCGCCGAGGTGTGGAACCTGACCATTCCGGACCTAGCTTCTCACTGGCGCTGCGTCGCGCTCGACAGGCTGGGCCAGGGCTTCACCGAGGGCCCGAAGGACGAGGCGGCATTCACCATGGCGGCGTCGGTCCGCCACGTCGCGGATTTCGTGCGCGCGATCGATATCGCGCCCTGCCATGTCGTCGGCCATTCACGCGGCGGCTACGTCGCGGCGCGGCTCGCGCTGGATCATCCGGCGCTCGTCCGCTCCTGCACAATCGTGTCGAGCAATACGATCGCACCCGGCCCCGCTTCGAACGAGATCGTGTTCGCGGACAATCCGCATCGGCCCTTTTCGGCGGAGCGCGCGCGCTTCGTGGTCGAGCGCTATTCCTATTCCATCGCGCATATCGACGAAGCTTGGCTCGCGATCCGTGCGCGCGCGCTCCAATCGCAGACCTACCGTGCGGCGGCGCAGCGTATGGCCGAGCGTGCGCTTTATTTGACGCAATTCTCGCCACAGCTTGAAGACGACCGCCACGATCTTCTGGACCGCATAGCGCGGGACGGTTTGCGCCAGCCGACGCTTGTCGTCTGGTCCGGGAACGACGCGACGGCGCCCGTTGCGGTGGGCCTTGATTTGTTCCGCCGGCTTGCGGCGCGGCAGCAGCGGACCGAGTTCCATCTGCTCAATGCCACCGGTCACTACTGCTATCGCGAGCGCGCTCCCGAATTCAACCGCACGCTCCGCGATTTTCTGGGCCGTGTCTGAGGCGCCACGATGAACGAGAACTGGATCGACGTGAGCGGCGTGCGCACGCGCTATCTCATCGCGGGCGACGGCGAACCGGTGGTCCTCATCCATGGCGGCGAGATTGGTGCGCCCGAGGCGAGCGAAGCAGTGTGGGTGCCATGCGTTAACGCGCTTGCGCGGCAGTTCCAGGTGCTCGCCTTCGACCGACTCGGCATGGGAGGAACCGCGCCGCCAAAGTACGACGAGGATTATACGCTCGCCGCCTCGGCCGCGCATGCGCAGCAGCTTATCGCGGCACTCTTCGAGGCGCGGGCAGTGCATCTCGTCGCGCACGGCAGCGGCGCCCGCATTGCATTCGAGATCTGCCTCGGCGGCGCCATTCGCGTGCACTCTTGCACGATCCTCAATTCAGCCACCGTCACCCCCGGCGTCATGGAGGTCGTGCCGCGGCCCAGATCGACTGACGCCCGGGAGCCGAGGGCGCAAATCTGCGAGAATTTCCGCGCGCTGATGGCGCCGCAAAGCCGCATTCCGGATGCGGCAATTGAAGCGGCGCTGACGCTCCGCGCTGTCGATAGCCTTGCCGAAGCGCGGCGAAAAATGCGGGACGAGGACCTGCGCACCCGGATTTACCTGAAGGAACTCGGCGCTGGCCGCGGTGCGCTCTTCCGCCGCATCAAGGAACAAGGCGTGGGCGTCCCGGTGCTGCTGCTCAACGGCGCAGACGATCCGCTGGTAAGCGCGGAATGCGCGGCGCTGCTGCTCCAGGCTCTCGCCGAGAAGCGGCACGATATCGAGCTGCATCTCCTGGCAGGCTGCGGCCATTATCCGCAGCTCGAAGCGCCGGAGACCGTATCGGACCTGCTCGCGGCGTTCCTCGGCGCGATCTGACTAGAGCGTTTTCCTGAACGGGCTCTTGCACATCGACTGTGAGAATCGAGGCCTGGCGGCCACCGTAGGAGTGACCGCCCAGAAACACACAGCCTGAGGCGAAACCGTTCATGGCCGCGACCGCCAACCTCAATCCCTCCCGATCCGTAGCGGCAGTCGACGGCGACGGCGGACCAGATGATCGCTGTTGCCGGAACGGAAGGTTTCATCGCAGCACCCACAGCCCCGCGGTACAGAACGCCGTTGCCGACGCGACCAAGACGCGCGCGTGTTTCCTCGTAGCCCGTTTCCCGAAACCCCGTCAGCTTTTCGAACCAATCCATGATTTCCTCCGGCGCCCACTACATGCTCACGCCAAGACCGAGGACATAGCTCTCTTGCTCGTGCGTCTCGATTGTGCCGATTCCGACGAAGTCGCCCAGGCATTCCGATTTGATGGCGCCCGGGATTCCGACATGATGTCGCCCAGGGCTTCGGGCCTTGCTGGCTGGTAATTGGTGGCACCGGTTGGTTGGTTTGGTCAAGCTCTCTCGGCGGGCTTTGACCGTGTTCGCCGGAGGCTGTCGCCGGACAGGTTGAGGCGGTGGGCGTTGTGGACGAGACGGTCGAGGATGGCGTCGGCATAAGTCGGATCGCCGATCACGGTGTGCCAGTCCTCGACGGGAAGTTGACTGGTGATGATGGTCGATCGGCGGCCGTAGCGTTCCTCGAGGATTTCCAGAAGGTCGTGGCGCGCCTGGGCGTCGAGGGGCTCGAGCCCCCAATCGTCGAGAATGAGGAGTTGGACGCCGGCCAGCGCGCGGCTGATGCGAGCATATCGGCCGTCGCCGCGTGCGATCGTCAGCTCGCCGAACAGTTTGGGAACGCGTTGATAGAGGGCGGAGCGATTGTCGCGGCATGCCTTGTGGCCGAGCGCGCAAGCAAGCCAACTCTTTCCGACGCCGGTCGGACCGCAAACGATGAGATTGTCGTGCACGCCGATCCAATCGCCGATCACGAGCTTCTGGAAGAGTTGGCGATCGAGGCCGCGCACGGCGCGATAATCGATGTCCTCGACCAGCGCCTGCTGGCGCAGCCTGGCATAGCGGAGCCTAGCGGCGAGTTTCTTGTCATGCCGGTAGGTCATTTCCCGGTCGAGCAGGAGAGCCAGCCATTCCGGATGGGTGAGTGCCGCCGCCTCGGCAGAGGTCGAGGTCTCGCCGAAGGCTTTCGCCATGCCGAACAGCCCGAGCTGATTGAGCTGGTCGAGGGTGGGATGGGTGAGCATGTCGTCTCCTCAATGGTAATAGTGCCGGCCACGGATGTTGCGATGGAGGATCGTCACGGCGTCCTGGCCGTGCTGGGGGGCGGCGTGGCGATCGAGCTTGTTGTCGAGGATGGATTTGACGGAACCATAGGTTCGGGCGCCGATATCGAGCGCCCGCGCCGCGGCCGCTTCCACCCGGCTGGCTCCGAAGGCTTTGACCAGCCGGACGATGCCGAGGCAGGCGCGGAAGCCCTGCTCGGGATGCGATCGTTCTTTGAGGATCAGATCGCACAGCGTCGACGCCGACGGCCCTATCCCGGCGGCGTCGCGCCGGATGCGCTCGATCGTCCAGTCGGCGTAGCGCCGATGGCTCGACGGCATGTGGTCCTGCACCGTCGTATGCCTGCCGTTGCCGCCGGACCGCAGATGGGCGGCGATGCGCTCGCCCTTGGCGAAGACTTCCACGGTCCGCGCGGTGAGCCGGACCTCGACCTGATCCTTCGCGAAGCGGTAGTCCCGTCCGTCGGGCGATCTCGTGCCTGGAAGTCCCGGCAAAGTCCAATCGCAAAATTTCGCGCACGTGGCGCATGGAAACTCTCCCCGCTGGCATCGATCCGCTCCTCAGCCAAAGCCAAAGAGCAGACCCTACGCACAGCCAGCAGAGGCTCCCGCCATCCCCCGCACCCGGGCGACATCATCCCGGAATCATGGGCGGGGATTAATCGGAACGATGGGCGGCAATTAATCGGAACAGGGGGCCGCCATCATCTCGGAATAGATGGGCGGCTTGCTCCGGAATCAGCATCGATTGCGCCTGGACGAACGGCGCGCACTTGCCGGATCACCTTTCGACGCGGATCTCTTGACGCGACAAGTTCGACCCGAACGCGCCGCTTACGAGAAGATCATATGGGCAGGGTTCACCAGTCGGGAGGAAGACGTGAATTCGCTTCCACTCATCATTAATGGGGGCTGGTTCTTGGTCGCGCATTCGAGCCGCGACAGAGATTTCCGTATATTGCTGATCAATCCGGTCAGCGCCTAGCACGCTAGGCAAACTTCTTAGCATTGCGTCCTGAGAGGCGCCCGTACCTAACCAAAAGTAGACATCGAAGTTGGGCCAAGAGCCTGCGCGGCGCATTGATGCCCAGAGCGTTCGGGCATGCGTGCGGGACATCTGGTCAAGTAGCGATTGCTGGCAGTGGCGGATCATGTCGCGAAGCTCCGCATTTTGCTCGATGAAGATCTCGATACGACGATTCACTTCCCGTTGGGCCGCAAGAGCATTCTCGTGCTCACGATTTCGGATCATCGCATCGATGGCTTGCGACAAGGAATCAAGGCAGATGGCCTGGCGCTCGCGCATCTGCAAGAGGCGCGACCAAATGGCTTCATTGAGTATCTTGGGGTCGTATTCCAACGTGTTGAAAAAGGCGATAGGAAGCTGCCTAACGCCGTTCTTCAGCAGAGCGTCCTCGATCTGAAGCTTTTTGAGAAAATGCCCTTCCTCCACATTCTCAACGTCTCTCCCAGTTTCATCATCGCGCATTGCGCGGGCTTCCTCGTTCCGGTCGAGCACGAGAAGAAGGGCGCGCTCCTCGATGGCGCGCACAGAACCGGTTTCCATCAGGTGCCCAATCAGGAGATTTGTCGATTGGCCTGGTGCTTCGAGGAAGCGGCTGCACAGGATTGAAACGCAACGCGGATCCGCAGCCATCTGTCGGCTCCGTCCTTGTCTCCCCGCTTATTCAAGGTGCGGACCAGGTCGCGCGCCTTTGTGACGGCGTCGTCGCCGTGCAGCTCGAGGAAGAGGTTTGCTGAACGGAAGATCTGGAGAGAGGACCCGTCGCGGTTCAGTTCGGCAATGCGATATCGAGCAGCGAGTTCCGCTGAGCACGATGACGTGACCGCGTCCGATGGGAAGAGACGTTCAGTCGACGATTGAGCCGGTCATTTGAACAGGATCGGGGCGGCCAACGAGAGCGACGGAACCCGATCCGCGCCAGCGGCCTTTCACCGGCAAGGCACGAGTTGAGCACTGCGGCCCTGGCGCGCGGGCCTCATCGATCATGGCAACGCAGGACTGCAACCTAATTCGGGACCGCATAGCGCAGACCGCGCTGGACGCGAGTCGAGATGACGTTTCGTGCCGCGGGAGTCAACTTCCCGCAGCGCGTTCCCGAACGCGTTCGGGAACGCGTTCGATCCTGACCCGAGCGAGTCCGTCCTTCTTCATACCGAGAGCGCGGGCTGCGGCGCGCGACAGGTCGATGATGCGGCCCGCAATGTAGGGACCTCGGTCATTGATGCGCACGACGACCGAGCGCCCGTTCTCGAGGTTCGTGACGCGGACGAGGGAGTTCATCGGCAGAGTTCGATGTGCGGCGTTCAGCCCGTTCATGTTGAAGCGGCGCCCGTCCGCAGTGCGGTGGTCCTGGAACCCCGGCCCGTACCAGGAAGCCAGGCCAACCTGGAGGAAGCCGCGCGACTCGGTAGCGGGCGGCCGCCATGGCAGGCTCTGGCAGGCCCCAAGTGCCGCCGCGAGGGTGAACATGAGCGCCGCGGTCCCCGTCCGAAGCGGCATCTCCTGTTTGCCTCCTGTCTCGCCGAAACCAACAGTAGAATGTCCTGGTTAGTTCCGCGCGAATCTTTTCGGGTCGCGAAGCGCTCCAGGGCGCGGCGGCGACAACCATTTCGGTGCCGCGGCATGGAGCCGGCGTGGAATGGAAGGCCCGGTCCACCGGACCCAAGGCGTTCATTTCCGAGCCGCGGCCAGGCCAGCCATGCAGCGGCAACTTGAACGCCCGAGCAAGGAAGATTCTCGCCGACATAGACGCCGATATCGGCCACCGTGAGCCAGGAGCACGCGTTCCGGGCTCGGCGTGCCTGTGAGAAAGCCATCCTCAGCCGGCACCATCCCCACGCCCGAGGCGACGTAAAGGAACTTGGCGACCGTCTGCCGCACGCCGCGCTCGACTTCCGCCTCGGCCACCTGGAGCAAGTGCTTGGAGTCCCTTACCACCCTGTCTGAACATTTGTGCGGCCGGCAATGGAGATTCCACCAAAGAAGATTTGCCCGTCGGCGCATCACATAGAAAAAGGGGGTGCCCGGCGGCGGGCCAAGTTTTGCCACTGAAACGCCACTAGGCCCTGTTTACAAAGTAGCCGCGCGTAGGCACTGGCGGATTGCGGCGAGATGCAGAGCGTCGAGGAAGGATCGCGCGAGCCTGTCGTAGCGTGTGGCGATGGCGCGGTTGATCTTGAGACGGCCAATCATGCGTTCAATGCGGTTGCGTTCTCGGTAGATGCGTCGGTTCCAGCGGATCGCGGTCTTGCGGTGAGAACGCGGCGGGATCGCAGCGCGGATGCCTTGAGCGTGGAGAGCGCTGCGAATCGCATCGGTGTCGTAGCCCTTGTCGGCGAGCAGGTAGACAGGATGATCCTCTACAAGCGCGGTCACGGCTTCGAACGCCGTGCAGTCCGCCGCTTCGCCGCCGGTGAGATGGAAGACGAGCGGGATGCCGTGGGCATCACTGAGACAATGAACTTTACAGGTGAACCCCCCCGCGAGCGGCCAAAAGCCTGTTCGCGAGTCCCCCTTTTGCGCCGGCTGCCGAGACGTGGCCTCGGACCGTCGTTGAGTCGATGCTGTGGCGGGAGTTGTCCGCCATCGCCTGGGCCAGCGTGGAGGCAACCGCCTCCCAGATGCCGGCCTCGCTCCGGCGTCGGAAGCGCTGGTACACGGTCATCCACTTGCCATACTTCTCCGGAACGTCCCGCCACGGCGCGCCGGTGCGTATGCGCCACAGAATGCCATTCACGATGGGGCGGTTGTCGGATGCCGGGCGGCTCTTTCGGCCACGTTCTGCCGGCAGCAAACTCTTCAACAGATGCCATTCCGCTTCGCTCAGATCGCCCCGGCTCAAGAATCCCTCCTCTCCAAGAGGAATCCTTGAATCAAGGTTCGATTCAGGCGTCAATTCCATTATGAGGCAAGATCGCTCAGGTGGCGGAAAACTCCGTCCAATACAGACCGCCTCCAGGCGAACCGCAGCCTTCCCAGACGACGTAGATGCCCTCCACGATTTTCGTGATCCGGACCGACTCGCCGATTTTCGGGAGCTTGTCATCCATGACGCTGAGGCTCCGGCCTCGATGCGACGGTCGATAGTACACGACATCGCCTACGCTGAACGGGCATGGGCCGACTGGCGGTTCACTCATATTGACGACGATATGGAAGACGTGGCGGAATTTCAAACCATCCCAGCGCGGTCAACCACTTTGTAAACAGGACGTAGGACGCCAGAGCCGAAGCGTCGGCGTCGTGATGCGGTCGTGAACAGTGAAGCTTTGAAATGGCCGCCTGACGGGCTGACCCTGATCGATGCTTGGGCCAAGTCTGCCCGGGATGATAAAAATATCGGATCGATTCTCCGAAAGCCGAAACAAGCGCTCCATCTCGAAGACGTTCGAGACCGATCATAATTGCAGAATGCTGGCAGAAGGTTCGGTCAGGTTGCGTGGTACCCTCTGTTAGACGGAGTCCGCGTCGCACCAAACATGGCAATTGCCTTCGTCAAGTCTGACTCCTCTGCCAGCGCCTCTCTTATATTCGCGAGGCGGCAGCCCGCCTCAAATGGTCATTCCGGCTCTTGCGCGCCGGCCCGATCGTGCGAAAGCCGAAATATCGCGCTCGTACACCTTGTGCGCGTGACGTCGGGCTTCGATCCCGCGTTGTCCAGCCAGGCAATCTCTGCTCCGATGGAAGGAGACAAGGCGCTGCGCCGCATTGCGGTTAGAAAGATGCGTCATCTCCGCCATTCGGCGCGCGTCTTCTAATGCCGCTTAAGACGCACACATCGATCGCACCCTGACACAACATCGACTGACCATCCTATAGCGCGATGCATGCGCATCCCTGTCTTCGGGTGACATTTTCGCTGCGCCTGGGATTTGGTCCAATCATTGATCGGACCCAGGTTCATCGAAACGGGTGCCATATCTATTGGCTAGACGTTCAGGTCGCACACCTCCGCGTGGATCCGAAGCAGTGCCGGAATTGTGGCCGGGTCTCGCCGTCCGAAGCCGCATTCCGTCGAGATGCCGAATCCGTTTACTACCCGTGCTGCTGCCTCAATCCGCCGACGCGTGCCGGCCACGCCGTCTGTCAAATGTACGAGACCGAGATAAAGCCGGGTCTCAGGCCGCAACCGCAATTGCCCTAGGGGCGCAAAATAGGCAGCGTCGCTCCGATTTCGCGGCACCGGCATATGAATCCACTGAATCGGCCGATGGCTTGCCTCCGCAAGAGCATTGCTCAGCCGAACCATTAAGCCCGCATCGGTGGGCTCGATGATGTGCCGGTGACCGAAGTCGCCGTAGCAAAGGTGATAGCCGAGCTCTACGGCGCCGGGCACGCGGTCACCGAGTCGAACCAGGCGTTCGATCATGCGGCGCTCAGGCTCGTCAAACCAATGCGGCCGGCCGCCCGCGAGATTCTGCACCTCGTGGGCGGCGTCCCATTGAATCGCTAGCTCTCGGTGCGGAATCGTCGCGGCGATCTCGTCGATTTCAGCGAGTATGCGCGCCTCGTACGCGGGCTCCACGGCGAGGCGATGGTCCGGCGCGACGAGCTGATCGATGACGTTGTAGGGCGTCGGGATCGAGACTTGGAAACGGCACGAGGCGTTGACCACCCGGTCCCGCTTGAGTTGCGAGAATACCCTATAGGAGGCGCGCGCCGCGGCCGCATAGCCGAGCGGACCGAAGCTCACGCTCTGCGGGCTCACCCCTGCTCGCACGACGTGCCAGCCGCTCAACCGCCACGACTTGTCTACCTCCTTGTTGCGCCAATCGGTCTCCGTTTCCTGCGCGATCCGCTCGAACAACGGATGGTCGTCGAACACCGGGGACTGCCACTCGATCCATTTCGCGCGCTTGCCGGTCTCGCCGTCCGGCATCCGCTCCACCCGCTCACCGAGAATGTCGGCAATGGTGCGGAACACTTCATCAGCATCCGCAAGCGGAACACTGCCCACGATTAGGACGTCGCGACGAGGCTTGGTCATAGGATCCGCTCCTTCTCCCCGATGCCGATGCGCCGTGGCCGCGTGGCCTCGGTCATTCCGGCGGAACACTCGGCGTTTCGCCAACGGATCGGGCGGGATGTGCCACAATCCGTACTGGAAATTGTTGGCGGCCTAATGCAATGTATTTCACAGCAGCGATGCAGGCAACGACCCCTTGAAGACGCAGGAAGAACAATCATGCGCTTTTCCAAAATTCTCTTGGCCACGCTGATTCTGTCGGTGTTGGCCACCGCTTCCGCCGACGCCGAACCGCTGCGCCTCCGCGTCGGCTGGATCGCGCCGGTGTCCGATCTGGTGTCGATCGCCTTCCTCAAGCCGGGGATCGCGAAGCACAACGGCCAGTCCTATGCAATGGAGCTGACACATTTCCAGGGCAGCTCGCAGGAAATGTCCGCTCTCGCGACGGGCGAGCTCGAGATCGGCCTCCTCGGCTTCTCGACCTTCCCGATCGCGGTCGAGAATGCGGGGCTCGGCGATTTGCGGATCATTGCCGACGAGATCCAGGACGGCGTGCATGGCTATTACAGCAACCAATTCATGGTACGAGACGATTCGCCGATCCGGACGGTCTCGGACCTTAAGGGCCGCATCGTGACGACGAATGCGGTGGGCTCCGGGCTTGATATCGCGATGAAGGTCATGTTCGCGAAACATGGCTTGGGTGCCCCGCATGCCCTGACCTACGTCGAAGCGCCGCTCCCGGCCATGACGTCCATGCTGGTCCAGCGCAAAGTCGATTTGATCCCGAGCCTTCCGCCATTCTGCTACACACCCGAACTGCAGAAGTCGGCGCGCACGCTCTTCACCGAGAAAGATGCGCTCGGTCCTAATGAACTCGCTTTCTTTGTCGCCCGCAGGCCCTTCCTCGACCGGCACAAGGCGGCCGTCATCGATTTTCTTGAGGACTACCTGCGAGCGGTGCGGTGGTACACCGACCCTGCCCATCATGACGAGGCGGTCGCAATCGCTGCCAAATTCGTCAAACTGCCGCCGACGGTATTCGAGGGCTGGGCCTTTACCAAGAAGGACGTCTATCGCGATCCGAATGGCGTGCTCAACGCGCACGCCCTGCAGTCGAATATCGAACTCGAAGTGAAGATCGGCTTCATCAAGCGCAATATTGACGTGGTGGATTACGTCGATCGCGACCTCGTCGCCACAGCGGCGAAACGTCTGCGCTGAGACGTTGCCGCCATGGCGAAGCTTGGACTCACAATCGCCACAGCGAACTATGATCGCGTCCGCGGCTTGATCGACCGCCGGGTAGCGATCGAGGACTTCGCGGTCAACTACCTTATGGCGACCTCGTCGGCAAGCGCATCGGCGTTCCCGCGTATCAGATGTCGGCGGCCCTGTGGATACGGGGAATCCTCAAGGACGAATTCCGGATCGATGCAAAGCGCAAGACTTGGATTCAGGCCGGGCTCGAGAACGCAGGCCGTGGCGAGAAATTTCCGCTCAGCCTACCGGCGGACTTTCCGCTCACCACGGCCGCCGCAGGTATGACATCGTCGCAGATGCTCGCCGACGGCGCGCTCGACGCCGTCATCTCCGCGCGTACGCCTACGTGTTTTCTAGAGCAGCATCCGCGTGCGAGGCGGCTCTTCCCCAATTACCGAGAAGCCGAGCAATCCTATTCCCGGCGGACCGGCCTTTTCCCTATCATGCACGCGATCGGCATCCGGCATGAACTTGCCGAGCGGTATCCGTGGCTCGCGGCGAGCGTCTTCAAGGCATTTTCTGTTGCGAAGCTAATTGCCGACGAGGAGTTGCACGAGGTCGCGTCGCTTAGCGTCGGTCTGCCCTGGGCCACGGCCGAGCGGGAAGCAAATGAATCGGTGATGGGCCGCGCCTTCTGGCCCTACGGGGTCGAATCGAACCGGGCCGTACTCGAGATCATTTCGCGTCATTCGTACGAGCAGGGACTGTCGGTCCGCGGCTTGAGTATCGCGGACATGTTCCGGGCGTCGACCTTGGAGGAAACCCGGATATGAGCCAAGGCACGGCGACAGGGGCGCAGCCTGAGGCATTCCGACTCGTCTGCATGTCGCACAGCCCGCTGCTTCTGAGCGTGACGCCGCGTGATCGCCGGCTCGGTGAGGGGTTCTTTGCGGCGATCGATGTCGCGCGACGCGCGATCGAAAGCTTTCGGCCCGAGCTCGTCGTGATCTTTGCGCCCGATCACTTCAATGGATTTTTCTACGGGATCATGCCGCCTTTTTGCGTCGGAACGGCAGCGCGGTCGGGCGCGGACTGGGACATCGAGCCAGGCACACTGAGAGTCCCAAAGCCGATGGCAGAGCGTCTCTGCACGGCTGTGCGCGAGGCAGGCGTCGATCTCGCGATTTCGCATCGGATGGCCGTGGACCACGGCGCTACGATCCCGCTTCGTATGCTGTTCGGTCGGCTCGACGCTTGCGACACAATCCCGATATTCGTGAACTGCGCTGCGCCGCCGTTGCCGAGCTGCGGCCGCGTCCGCAAGCTGGGCGAAGCGGTCGGTCGATTCCTTGTCACGACGCGTCTACGCACCTTGATCATTGGGTCGGGCGGGCTCTCGCACGATCCCCCGCACCCGGGCTTCGAGGCGGCGCCGCCGGACGCGCGCGAATACCTGCTGGGCGCGCAGCTTTGGACAATCGCGATCGAGCGGAAGCGCCAGGAGCGCGTCCGGCGCGGCGCCGATCAGCTAATACAGGGCGGCGGCCCCTGCCTGCCGCCGAACCGCGCCTGGGACCGCAATGTGCTCGATCGGCTGCTGATGGGGGATCTAGTCGCGTTTGACTCCTTCGCCGACGAATGGATCAGCCGCGAAGGCGGCAGCGGTGGCCACGAGATCAGAAACTGGATCGCCGCGTTCGCAGCGCTCGGTGCTGGCGGCACTTATGAGGCGGAAGAGCTATTTTATGCGATAATCACCGACTGGATTACGGGAATGGCTGTCGTACACGGGACGGCTGCCGTCGCCGCGCCCTCAGGAACGTCTTTGTCCGGGTTGTAGACTGCTCGGTATGCGTTATCACGAGCCCAACAGACTTGCGCGTCCGCCATCATCCCGAACGGAAGGGAATGGGTTCCGCCCGCGATCAAGGGACGAACGCCGGAGACGCGCGGGATGCGGCGCGGGTTGCGGTGTTCGCTAACGACCGACTGATCGAACAACCTTTCGCGATGCCGGAAGGCGGGATCGGCGGCAATCAGCATTTCGTTTTCTATGAGTGACTGATGGCTTGAAGATGTTGCAGCTGGGATGCGCCAAGCTCAGGGCGCATTCCCTGACATCATTTTCTTCCTCGTATCGAGATGGAGGCGTATCCTAACCGTTCTGCGCCGAAGGGAGTTGGAACGGCGGTCACAAGGAACGCCGGAGGAAGCGATGGCATCGAGTGCGCAAACGACATCGCCGCGGCCTGTCGCCATGAGTGGCTTCGGTGTGATTCCGACGGGTGCAGCCCTGGGTGCGGAAGTAACGGGCGTCGAACTCAGAGACTTGGACGAGCCGGCATTCGTGCGGGTGATGCAGGCGTGGCGCGATCATTCGGTGCTGCTGTTCCGTGATCAGACGCTCAGCGACCAGGAAATGATCGCATTCAGTCGCCGCATCGGCGACCTCGATTGGGCACCGATCCAAGAGACTGGCCGCCGTTTCGTCGAGGGGCTACCGGAAATCTACATCGTTTCCAACGTCATCGTGAACGGCGAGCCCATTGGCAGCTTAGGCGACCGCGAAGCGGTATGGCACACCGACATGTCGTATCTCGATTGCCTCCCAAGGCGAGCATGCTCTACGCGCTTGAAGTGCCACCCACAGGCGGCAATACCTCGTTCGGCACGATGTACGGCATTTACGAGGCGCTGCCGGCGCGTCTGAAGGATCGCATTGCTGGCTTGAAGATAAAGCACGGCGGCACTTACAACAGCGGCGGCTACGTGCGCCATGGCGTCACGGCGACCGATAATCCGCGTAGCTCACCAGGCGCCGTGCACCCGCTGGTGTGCACACACCCGGAGACCGGCCGGCGCGTGCTTTATCTCGGCCGTCGCCGCAATGCCTATCTGGTCGGTCTCGATCTCAAGGACTCCGAGGCATTGCTCAACGAGCTGTGGAGCATTATCGACCGGCCGGAATTCACCTGGGAACATGTCTCGCGCGTTGGCGATCTGGTGTCGTGGGACAATCGCTGCACTATGCACCGCCGCGATGCCTTCGACCCACGGAGCCGGCGGATCATGCACCTCACCCAGGTCAAGGGCGACGCAAGACCCGTCTGAATCTGCGCCCTTCGCGTCATGTTCGCTTGTCCGTCGACTCGAGAAGGGCGCCAGTGCCAGTTGATGAGGACGTCTTCTTGATGACGGCGCTGCTGCCGGACATCTATAGCAGCCTCTGCCCAAGCCCGAATAGAAATGGCGCCCGGCGTTAGCGCGCGGCAGCGCGCAGTTTCTCGGCCGCGCGGCGCGGGCCTTCGTCGACGAACTTGGCGAGCGGGACCGGCTCCTTCAGCTTGCCGATCTCGACGAGCTGCTTGTCCATCCAAGCGAGCTTATCCATCGGGATGCGGAGCTGCGGATCGACGGCGTGCGTCTTCACGGCCCAGTCGTAAATGTAGGCGGGGCGCGGGTCGGAGGCGCCGATGTGCGCCTCCTTGCGAGTAAGCGCCAGCGCCGCGTCGCGGTTTGCGAGCGCGTACCGGAGCCCCGCCATTTCGGCGGCAAGAAAGCGCGCCACGTCGCTGCCGCGCTTGGCGATATTGGCACCCGTCGTCACCATGCAAAGGCGGATGTAGTTGGGCATCGCCTCTTGCGCCGAGACCAGGATGTGGAGGCCGCTCTTGCTGGCGAGCGGCTCGTACTCGCGCGAGACGACGCCAGCATCGGCGACGCCGGTCGCCACCGCCTTGTAGCGGTCGAGGTCGTTGCCGAGGCTCGCAAAATGCACGTCCGCGAGCGTGAGGTGGTGCTGCTCGAGGACGGCGCGGGCGAGCGTCTCGGGCAAGCTGCCGGGGGCCGAGACGGCGATGGTCTTGCCTTTCAAGTCCTCCACCCGGCGGATGCCGGAACGCGCGAAGATGACGTGCGGCAATCCCGGCCAAGCGCAGCCGATGATCTTCACATCGGCGCCGCGCACCGCCGCCGTCATGACCAGTGCAGCACCGCCATCATAGCTGTCGAGACTGCCCGAGAGCAGCGCCTGCAGCTCTGTCACCTCGTTCTTGAACTGCAACAGTTTGAGATCAAGCCCCTGCTTCGCGGCGAAGCCGTGGGTGACCATCATGGTGATACCGGCATCGCTCTTGGCGTCGAGAATGCCGTGGCGCCAGACGGTGGCCGCCGTCGCCCCTTCGGTCGCGAGGGCCGCCAGGAGGAGCGCCGCGCCCGTCGCCGCCATCACCGCTCTGCGCATTGCCGTCCTCCTAGGGATGAACCGTCTGGGTGAAATAGGCATCGTCGATGGCGAGGCCGAGCCCGCGCTCTTTGGCCGCGCGATAGACGATATGACCCAGCGCCGCGAATTGCAGCCCGAGCCCCTTGTAGTTGTGGAAGCAGGTGATGTCGGCGTCCGACCGGCGACCGGGCGCCGTCCCGGCGACGATGTCCTTGAGTTCGGGCACGCGCGCATAGTCGATAGGACCGATGTCGGGCCGGCCGTAATCGCCGTTTGTGAATTCCGGCACCTCGGAGGGCCAGCCCTTGGCTGGATGGGCCTCGACCGGCGATTTCGTGTTGACTACGAGGCATTGGGCCTTGGCCAAAGCCTCGAGCGGGATCTCGCTGCCGCGCACGCTGCTGATGTGGATACCAGGGCGGAGCCATTCCGGCAGGATGGTGGGCATCATCGAATTGGTGGCCGAGATCAGGATGTCGGCGCCCTCGGCCGCCGCGCCGGGATCGTCGACGGCGCGGATGTCCAACTGAAGCCGGGCGCGGAAGCGCGCGACGAAGCGCTCGCGGTTCTCGCGCGTCGGACTGAACACCTTGACCAGGACCAACGGGCGCACCGCGGCGATCGCCTCGAGCTGCGCCTCGGCCTGCCAGCCGGTGCCGAGCAGGCCCATCGTCCGGCTGTCGGCCCGCGCCAGATGCTTGGCCGCGACCCCGCTCGAGCCGCCGACCCGCGTCTTTTGCATTACGCCGTCATTGAGGATGGCGAGTAGCTGCCCGGTTTCGGTCGAGAACAGCAGGACCGAGCCGTTGTAGCGTCCGCCCGGTTCGGAGAGCGGCACCTTGACCCGGCGCCGGCTGCCGTTCCGCTCGGGCCAAGTGACGATGTCGGAATTGAGCCGCAGCGCGGTAACGCCGGCGCGCGGCCAGCTTCCCGACATGGTCTTGAAGCCGTGCACCGCGCCGGGCCGGCTGTTCGCCACCAACGCGTCATGGCGCGGAATGTCCGCAGCCTCGCCCAGCCCGAAATCGCGGTACATCGCTTCGAGCGCCGCGACGCAATCAGGCATGTGCAGAAGCGGCTCGATCATGTCGTTGGTGAGGATAAGCATGGACAGCGGGTTCCCGGAGCGGCAGCACGAATACGGGGACTATCTTCCCAACCGCGACTCCGCGCAACCCCGTACCAGTCTAGCGGATCGAATCTAACGCTTGGAACCCGCGTCTGACGGCAGCGATGATCTTGTCTGGGTCTGCGGTCCAGACGAAGGGCTTGGGGTCATCGTTGGTCTCGGCGAGGAACCGCTTGATAGCGCCCTGGAGGTCGACGAGCGAGTGGAACACGCCGCGCTTGAGGCGGCGCTTGGTGAGCTTGGCGAAGAAGCCCTCGACGGCGTTGAGCCAGGAGGCCGAGGTTGGCGTGTAGTGGAAGGCGAAGCGGGGATGGCGCTGGAGCCAGGCACAGACCTTCGGGTGCTTGTGCGTGGCATAGTTGTCGAGGATGACGTGAACGATCTTGCCGACCGGCACCTCGGCCTCGATAGCGTTGAGAAAGCGGATGAATTCCTGATGCCGATGGCGCTGCATGCAGCGCCCGATGATCTTGCCTTCGAGCACATCAAGCGCGGCGAACAGCGTCGTCGTGCCGTGGCGCTTGTAGTCGTGCGTCATGGTTCCACAGCGGCCGGGCTTCAGCGGCAGCCCGGGCTGGGTCCGGTCGAGCGCCTGGATCTGGCTCTTCTCGTCGACCGAGAGCACGATCGCATGCGCCGGCGGGTCGACATAAAGGCCGACGACGTCGCGCAGCTTGGCGGCGAAGTGCGGATCGTTCGAGAGCTTGAACTGGCGCATGCGGTGCGGCTGCAGGCCGTGCGCCCGCCAGATGCGCTGGACCGAGCTGACGCTGATCGCGGCGGCCTTAGCCATGGCGGCGGCCGTCCAATGGGTCGTCTCGCCAGGCGGATCGCCTTGGGTCAGCACAACCACCCGATCGGTGACATCGCGCCCGAGCGGCGGCACGCGCGAGGGGCGCGTCTTGTCGCGCAGCAGCCCGTCGACCCCGGCGGTCATAAACCGCTCCTGCCAGCGCCAGACCGCGGTCTTGCTCTTGCCTGTCCGGCGCATGTCACGACCGTGCCGTTGCCTTCGGCTGTCAGCAAGACGATCCGAGCCCGCCAGACGTGCTTCTGAGGGCTGTTCCGATCCGCCACCACCGCTTCCAGACGGACACGGTCGGCAGCACTGACATCGATGCTGATTCCCTGACGCATGCAATAGACTCGCACGCATCGACTCTGCCGGGAATCCTCATTCGGATTCTTCCGTGAGGTTTTATCCACTAGGCGCTGCATATGCTACCCGCTCACCCTTGAGGACCACGCGTCGCGCTGACGCGCCAGGAGTCGAAACGCCACGACCCCGCAGCACTTTCGCACTGCGGGGTCTTGGCGTTACATCGCCAGCTGCATCACCTTGCCGGCTTCGCGCTCCAAGGCGATCCTTCGGTCGCTGTTGGGCACGCTGCGGGCGTAGGCAGTCACGGCAGTGGTGACATCCCACAGGGTCTCGATCGGCCGGTGCTCCTCGATCGCGTGGATCTCCTTGAGATCGGGAACGAGGCGCTTGCCGAAGCGCTCGGCGAGGAACTTGTCGACCTCGTCGAGCTTCGCCGCCTTGGCCGCTGCGATCGCGGCCACCACCGGTTGGGCGGACCCGTTGGCGTATTCGGTCAGGACCGGGACGACTTCCTCGAGCCAGCGATCCGGTGCCCCGGAGGTATGGCGGATGCGCACCTCGTTGTAGTCGCGCGCACCCCAGACGATCCGGTTGCAGCACACGTAATCGAACAGGAAGAAGCCGGCACCGAGCGTCGTGTCACCGACCTCGCTGTTCCACACGAAGAACCCGCGGGCCATGAGGCCCGGTTCCGTCCCGCCGCCGAACGAACGCCGGCGGCCGGGGACCTCGATGCGGTTCCTCTCGTCCGCCAGGAACACGAACATGTCCCGGTCGGAGGCGAACAGCGTGGTGTTGTCCTTGGTGACGGCGACCTCCTCGCCGAACTCGCCGGGGACGCGCCAGTCGCCGGTGATGCCGTCGCCGAAGCGATGCACCAGGGCGTCCACGACGCCGCCCTCGCCGCCGTTCCAGATGCGGCCGTACCGGGGACCGGTGGCGGCGCGCAGCTCGAGCTCGGAGCCGAGGGCTTCGTCGCGGCGGGTGAGCAGGACGCCCACCTCCTCGACGGCACGGCCGTAGCGCAGGCCATAGTTGATGCAGTCGGCCGCCAGGGCCGCCGGCAGCTCGCGCAGATACGAGGGCGGTGCCCCCGCCAGCGCGGCGAGCTGGCCGAACGACCAGTGGGTCGGCCGCGACAGGGACCGCGGCGTCTCGATCGTGAGCCCTGCCTCTCGGCTCTCGCCGTCCGGGGCCGCTTTGAAGCGGTTGGACGGCAGAACCAGCGACGTGCTGTTCGCCCTTTGCCGGTGGCAGAAGTCGGACAGCGCGATGAGGGAGGTGAAGCGCTGATCGGGCGGCCGCGTGGCCCACTGCCGATTGGCCTGGTAGAGAATGGTGTCGTTCATGACGTTGTCTCCATCGGAGCGGAATTGCTCCGACGCCTCGACCCCACAGCGCACGCGGCGCTGCAGGGTGAGGCGGTCAGGCCGCGCTGGCCTGGACGACGGTGTTTGGTGCGGGGAGCCCGAGGATCTTCGGCTTGCGCGTCCACCACTCGGGGAACCGGTCCCGCTGCTCGTCGCGATAGGGCATGACGACGCCGAAGAAATCCGCGCGGCCGCCGACGAACACGATGGCGGGGCCGGCCGGCTCGTGGGCAAGCACTCGGATCGATGCGTTCCTGCCGTCCGCCACCTTGGCGAAGTCGGCGAGATAGGAGGTGCGATAGGACTGGATCACCGGCCGGCATTGCCGGCTGCCGGGAAGTGGCAGATCGGGAATGACGCGCCGGTAGTCCGGGAAGCTGCCGTCGACCAGCACTTTGTTAAAAGTACCGACCGGCGTAGCACCTTCGCGCGGATCGCCGACGTGGATGGTCGCCGTGTCCGCCGCGAGATCGATCTCGACATGGCGGACCTGGGGCTCCCAGCTCCTGCCCGGCTTGCACAGCCGTACCGCCTCTTTGGGCAGGGCGATGATGGCGCCCTGGCCGGCGAGGCAGAGGCCGTCCGCGTCATGGAACACCGCCAGGCGGTTGCCGTCGGTGGCGACGATGCGCACGCCCTTGACCGGATCGCGCTCCACGAAGAAGCCGGTGAGGTAGTACCGCGTGGCTTCCGTGGAGATGAAGGGCTGGATCAGGCGGGCATACTCGGCCTTGATGATGACTTTCATCGTTGTCTCCATCGAGCAGGATTGCTCGACGCCCCGACCCCGCAGCGCGCACGGCGCTGCGGGGGTGGGGTTTCGACTACCAGCGTTCCGAGAAGGGCAGCCCGCTGCGTTCGTAGGACGAGGCGTAGCGCCCGGCCGGGTAGCGGAAGCTCGGATCGGTGCCGCCATCCGAATAGCGGCTCATCCGGGCCCCTCGCTCTTCCGCGCTGTCCCGGTCGTCGATCGGGGCCAGCTCGGGTTCGGCGGTCCCGCGCCACTCGGCGAGCTTCGCGGCAGATCGCCGGACGAAGGCCTCGACGCCGCGCTTGGACCGGACGGCCAGCATTGCGTTCTCGGCACCGCCGAGGACGCCGAGGCCGGCGGCCAGCACGTCGAACACGACCGAGAGAAGGAAATACGGCACTCTCGGGAGCCTGGGCATGCGGAGATGGTTCTCCATGTCATCGTCTCCTGTGACGGGCCGGCGGGATTGCCGGCCTGCAACGCCTCGACCCCGAGCCGCCGCAGCGGATCGAGGTGAGGCGCGGCGCTCAGACGGCCGCGACGTCGCTGGGGAGCAGCTCATGCCCTCCCACGCGCTCTGCCGGTCCGTGCCCGAGCCGCGCGCGTGGGCCGTGCTCGACCGGGCCGCGCGGGCCAACGAATTCGGGCTGCGATGCGGGCGGCGGCGGATCGCGCCAGTCGGCGATCGTCCGCGCGCTCTGCCGCAGCGCCGTTTCGAGGCCGCGCTTGCCGATGACGGCGGTCATGGCGTTGAGCGGGCCGCCCAGGGCACCGATGCCGGCGGCAGCGATGTCGAGGGCGATCGAGACATGCGCGTATCGGATGGTGATCTTCATCGGGTATCTCCGTTCGGCGGGCCGGCGGGTGCCGGCCCCCGACGCCTCGACCCCGCGCGGCACGCAGCCGGGCAGGGTCGAGGTTCCGGATCACGCACCAAGCAGAGCCTGGCGCAGGATCTCGCGGCGTTTGGTGTCGCTGCCCGTCTGGCCGAGACGCTCGACCAGGAGCTTCGCGCGGTTGCGCAGGACGTATTCGGCATACGCCTGCGCCACCCGGTCGCGCTCGGCCTGGAGCCGAGCTTTTGCCTTGATGTCTCGGGCATGGGCACGGAGCGCCGCGAGCACGGCATCATAGCCGTACATGGCGAACTCCATGAGTTTGGAAGGAGGGGATTTGGCGGGCGTCGGGTGTTGTGCTTCGAGCGCCACGCCGATGACGGAATGCTATCGAATTCTTCCGTCTTCTAATAATATAGCGTAGGACTCGCCCCGGATCAAGTGATTTCTGCAACAAATATTTTAATTGGAAAGGTGTGATGCTTGAGGCCTGGTATGCCCTGGCGCTGTTCTCGAGACCTGCCGGTATGCGGCCATTGCAACCGCGATCGGCGCTCTCGACCGCCAACCTCTGCCGCGTCGACCACTACTTGGAACGGAGTTGACCCAGCCACCGACCGCCCTTGATGGACGATCGTCAGCGAATCGAGCGAGTGCCCGCCGACGCGATAGATATGGATTCGGCGTCTTTCGCCTTCACATCAGCCCTTATGTTGCGAGAGCAGCTTCAACGCATTGCCGCGTTCGATGCGGTCAATTTCCTTCGCGCTGAACACGCGCGATTGCCGCAGTTCCTTTGCGTGTTCGGCGGCTGTTCGATAGGGATAATCCGTCCCAAAGAGAATGTGGGACACGGGCACGATCTTTCGCAGGGCCGCCATTGGGGTCGGCCCGTCGTGGGCTAAACAAACGGGACTGATTGTCGGTGGGGGCGACCGTTTGCGCTGGACTGTTACAACCGGCGAATCACGACGAAGGTGCTTGAAGCTGGATTCTTGACGCGTGGCGCCGTTTTCAGGAGAGCCTGGGCTTGCTCTTCGGGGCTCCGCCCAAAATCAAAAAGGCAACGTTCTGCCGGCTGCCAAGCTCCAACGCCTTGATCGAGAGTCAGCTCAAGCGCTTGGTCTTCGCATTGGAGAAGGAGCGTTCGGCGATGGGGCGTGGTGTCGTCGAGATTGACTCGCGCTCCGCTGGAAAGCCGCGCCAGGAGCTTTTGCAAGACCGTGACCCGATCGGCTTGCGTCGTCCAATCATGCTGCACCTGCCAAGGAGGGGAGGCGTGGACCGATTTGGAGGCGGCTCGCGTGCGGACGACAATCTTGGCGCCGGAGCGCCGCGCGAAAGCGCCGACAAGCTCGGCTAATAAGAGCGCGGAGAGTGGCGAGAAGACATACCGGTCCGTGTAAACGATCTGCCTCAAGTTTTCATCTGTGGCGCTGCGCAAAAGATCGCCGGCGTGGGCCTCCAGCGCGCGCCGCAACCGAATGCCAAACCCCGCTGCCGGTCCGTCCGCGTCGGCCGCAATCTCAACGAATGCCGAATTCGGCGGAGCAGACGAAAGCGCGGAGATATCGATTGCCTTTCCAAAGAGAGGACCTTCGATCACGCCGCGCACCACGGGCGCAACGGGCGATCTGCCCCACCCGGCGCCCGCTTCACCGGCCGATGCGTCCCGGCTGGCCCATATTCGGGCGCGGGGACCGTCGAGGAGTGCCGCGAGCGGCGTAGCTCCGTCCACCGCGTCGTCCCGCTCGACGAGTTCGGCAGTGTGACACCGTTGAACGAGGCGGACTAAGGATTGACGGACCGACAGATCGGCGGATCGAAGCACAGCGGCGTTCACGACAAGGCGGGTCGGGGCGCCGCGCGGTCCCCATGTTTCGGCCAGTGACCGGGCTGGCCACTCGTCGAATTCCCAGTTTTGCGGATCGCCATGGAGCCACAAGACGAGTGTTTGGAACGGAGGTTGAGCGATACGACGGGTTAGCGCGTCGGCTAACGGCGTGCTTTCGAGTTCGGTTTGAGGGCCGAACAGCCGGTCTTGGGCAGCAATGTCAAGGCGGGGAATCAGTCGGTCCAGCACTTGGAAGGCGGCAAGCCGGTTGCAGCGCTCGATCATATGCTGAGTGTCGGAGGATAAGAGGCAGCGGGAGCAAAACCGTTCCGTATCGGGCTCGCCGCATCCGCCTGGCGCGGCGCAATCGAGGAGCTCGCGGGCGGCTCTTAAGCAGCGGATCGGCTCGTCGGCTATTGTCGACGCAAAGCCGGCGCCGCCGTTCGCCCGGTCGTAGACGACGGCGCACCATCCTTCGGTCCCCTCGGGACTAAGCGCCGGCGTGGCGGCGAAAGGCACCACCGACACGATCGTATTCAAGCGCAGGAAATGCGTCAGGATCAGGCGGAGCAAATCCTGCCAGTCGTCCCCCGATAGACCCAACGTGCGAGCGGAAGGCGGCGGTTGGGACCCGTCCTGGTGCTGGGGAAGGAGCAGTCGCGCCAATCCCATGGTTTCGGCCGAGTTGCCGCGGACGGCGCGGCGCAAAAACTCCCGAAGCAGCAGAAAATGCGCGAGGTCGTCCGGATTCTGAAAGGCGTCTTCGCGAAGCTCCCAAAGCGTCTTGATATGCAGCAGCGAGTGATCCTGCGCGAGCCGATCGCGCATGGCGTTCCAGGGTATCGGCGCTGGCTCGGCAGTTCCCTCCAGCGCGGCGAGCTCGGCGCGTGCTCTTGTTAAAGTGTCGGCCAAGGTCGGGCTCGCGATACGCTCGAGCTCAGACACTATCGCGCGCTTCTTTGCGATTTCTTCGGCCGATCCGGCTGCCGGTTTGGATTGGACGGCGTGGTAGACGAAGGCGCGCAAGAATGCACGCTCGGCATCCGCCTGGAGCTTGGCGGCCAGCCGGGCGGTCCCCTGGCGGGCGTCGGTGAAAGTCAGAATTCTGCGGCCCGAGGAGGGCTTCTCCGCTGCCGCCGTGTCAGGAGTCACGGCGCCGAGGGCCACGGGAACACCGGCGCCGAGAATGAAAGGCGCGCCGATGCGGAACGGACGCACAATGGGATTCCCATGGCTCGCCTCTCCGCACGCGGGACAGTTTCCGCCGAAGTCGGCATCCAGCGACGCGAGCAGGACACCGGATGCGTTCTCCGCGATGCAAGCGGCGCGCAATTTCCTGGAGCTGCGGCGCCGGGGCTAAACGCTCCCACGCCGCCTCCGCCGAGAGCTCGTCGAGGACCGGTTTGCCCAGCCTTTGCGCGGCAGTTTCGGCGGGGAGATTGAGCGGCGCCCGGCGGCCAAGAATGGCGTGTACTGTGCCCGCCTCGGCGCCCGTCAGATCTCTGAGAAATTGCCGGAGCTGAGCCTCCTGCTCCCGGCTTTCCCCGGTGCCGAGAGTCGCCGAGGTGGCGATCACGCGGATCGTTCGCGGGTCGCTGCCGAAGGCCAGCGCCACGCGCCGGAGAAGCAGCGCGAGCTCGGTCGCTTGCGCGCCGGTGTAGGTGTGGACCTCGTCCAAGATAATGTATTCAAGCAGGCCGCGGCTCCGCTCGATGATCGGCCCGTCTTGGCGCCGCACGAGCATATATTCGAGCATGGTCAAATTGGTGACCAAGAGCGGCGGCGGGCTGGCGCGCAGCGACCTGCGATCGAGCACCTGCTCCGGAGCCTTGCGCCGCTCGGCGTCCGCAGACGGTCCCTCCGGCGTGAGTCCGTTATAGAGGCAGTAACGGAGCCTGCCACCGAAGGGCGAGAGCCATGACGTCAGCCGCTCTTGCTGGCTGTTTATGAGTGCGTTCAGAGGATAGAGCATCAGCCCCCTCACCCCCATCAGCGTCTTCGCGGCTCCGTCTGAGGCGACGAGCAGGTGATTCAGCAACGCGCCTAGGAAGCACTCGGTTTTGCCCGATCCGGTGCCGCTGGAGATGATCACCGATGAAGGTTCGGCGGCGGACGCTAGCGCCCAAGTCTCGACTTGATGAGCGTATGGCGTATAGCCCATGCGCGATTGCAAAGCCTGGACGGTTTCCGGATGAAGGCTTTCTGGAAGGGCGTCCCAGCCGCCGGGATGCAATAGCCAGGGATGAGCGCCTTCAAGCACGGGTTCCGCCACGAGGGAGCCGGGCGAACCCGCGGGCGCGCCCAACCTATCGCTAAGGGCGCGACGGAGCGTGCGGGATTTGCAGCCGGTAATGCTCAATACGGCGTTGGCGGCGCGCCTCGGCAGGTCCACCGCCAAATCTTCGATTTCAAGCATGGGCGGCGCTGATGGTGGCAAGGGGCAGCAAGGCGTTCGGCAGCACGCGATCGAAATAAACGGGATCGAACAACCGAGCCCAGCGCAGCGAGCCGGTCAGCGTTTGTCCCCAGGGTATGACGGCTGCCGCCACGCGGGCCGCGACGAAGGGCGCGGCCAGCACATCCCAGCAGTAAGGTTGTTTGTTCCGTATCCAGCCCGGAAGCTCGGTGCCGAGGCGGCCAGCCAGACCTCCATCGGACGGCCAGGTCACTCCATCCTCGCCGTGGCCGTTCCTGGCAACGCAATCGCTCGCTTCGCGCGAGGCGTCGGTACGCCAGTTGTCGACGTTTCCGCCCGCGATAAACGCGTGGAAGGCGAGAGCGGGTTGGCGGGCGACAATCGCCTGCAAGATGTTGGTCAATTCGTGCCGCGCATAACGTTCGGCGTCCGCTATCGGCAAGGCGCTCATCAACTTAACAAGATGCGCCTTTCGCCGTTCGAACGCGTCGCGCCAGGCCCGAACGGGCGTCACGCTCCACAGAAAATTCATCTCTTCTTCAAGCGCCAGGACCGGATCGACTTCCTCTTCGGAGCAGGTGGAAAGAAGCCGCACGGCGGTTGCGGGCGCATCGATCAGAGCCGCCGCCAGATCCAGCGACTGAAGGGGAACGCGCGGCTGAAACGATACGATCAGGCGTCGCGCCTCCACGATCTCCGGGTCGGTGAAGTCGCTCGACTGCAATAGCTGCGCCAGGTTTTGACGGCGCATCGAGGTGTCCGAACTCAGGACAAATTCCATCAGCCGGGTCCTTTTGCGGCGCGCGACGGGGCGTGTAAAGACGACCCGCGGCCGGATGCGGAAGCGTTCGTCGACCCGACCATAAACGAGCCACGGGCCGGCGGGACCGGCCGGAGGGAGAGCGAAGCGCCGCATCCGGTAGGCGCCAGGCGCACCATCATTGAGGACGTGTTCTTGCGGCGGATCGGCGAGCGGCGTCGCCAGAAGCGTCACGCGGGTAGCTCCGGATGTCGCAACGCGCACCAGGTCGGCGTAGGAGGGCCAGACTCGCCGTCGCGCACGTCCAATGCGACATCGAAGAGACCGATTTCGACATGGCTAGCATTGGCTCCGAGCCATTGCAGGCGGACAACGGAGTCCAACCGGCTTGTCGTGGCCAGCAACGCGCGGATATCGGAGCGGAGCGCATAGAGCGGTGTCTCGCCCCGTATTGGCCGCATGACGCACCGTTTGGACGGCGCCGAAGGGACATCGATCGTGAGTTTTCTTTGGTCGGGACACGATGCGTACACGCCAAATAGAGCGTCGATGCAGCCGTGCCACCCTGGGCGCAATTCAGCGCCGGATGTATCGGTAAACCCTGGGCGTGCTGTCCTGTCATAGAGCTCGGTATTCCAGCAGGTTCCGTCCGGCCAGAGGGCATCAAGGACGAAATAGTTTCCGGCGACGCCCGAGCGCTGGACGATGACCGGGTCATCATCGCTGCGCGGCGTAATCGTGCCGTCTATGGTCAGGATTGCTCCCTTCAGACCTCCGATGGACAGCGATCGGCCTGGGCTGGAGAGTGCGTTCGTCGAGAATCCTGATGGCGCGACGGCGGCGGCGGTGCGCGAGACGGTAAATCCGTCCCGGAGCAAGACGAACGTCACGTCACCCCGGATCACGTCTTCCGGCCAGGACCGCCAGGGACCGCCCCGAGCGGGCCGCCACCGTACTTCGCCATTCTTAACCGGCCGCCGGAAGGTCCCTTCCCGTGCGAATAGCCGCAAAGGCTGTTTCCACGCGAAGCCACGGACGCCCGATTCGGTTGCGCCATCGATCTCAAGTTTGGCGAGGGTTTCGCGCTCCTCCCCGCTCCGCCAACGGAAGGTTTGGCCGTCGATGTCGAGGCGAAGCTCGCCTTCAACCCCGTAGAGCTCGAGATCGAATTTCCGGGTACGGCCGAGCGTCTGCACGGATCCGCTGACGACGTTGAACATTGGCGCGCATTGGTGAGGCGCGCCGACGACCAGGTAGGGAGACCTTGTCGTATGCGACCCGCGCGCGATCAAGGTCAGTCGGTCCGTGGCGTCCGGCTGGGGTACGAACGCCATCGGTTCAGCAGTCAGGGCTTCGGCGTCCTGTAGAACGAACGTGCCGAGGGGAGATCCATCCGACTCGATCGCCAGGTCAATGCGATGCTCCGGCGGAAAAGGCTGGTCCACGACACGACGCAGAGGCCGGAGGCGCCACCAGGGAGTTTCGTCCTCTTCATAGGCCTCCATAATCGCAAGATCGCCGGTGACGAACGCGAGAAGACTGCCCGCAGGCTTGATTCGGGCACGGAGTTTTCCGGAGAGCTTCAGCCCGAGGTCGTGCGCAAGACGGCTGTGTTCGATATGGCCGTCAAGCGACAGTGAGATAGTAAAATCCCACTGTCCGTCGGATCCCCGCGCAAGGCCGCGCCGCAGGCCGATGTCGCCGATGGCGCTGCGCTCGGCTCGCCGGACGACGTGCTCGATAAGTGTGCGCGCATCCTCATCACGCATGTCGAGGGGCAAGGATTCCCGCCAGCCGGCCCGGTTCAGATCGAGCCAAGCGATCGGGTCAAGTCCCGAGCGATCGGTGGATGATGCCAACTCTCGCTTGATCCGGTGCAATTGACCCACAAGTTCGGCCGCGACCGGTGTCAAATGCGTCCTGAACGTGGCTGGGACGTGCCAAGCCTCCTGCACGGCGGCCTGATCGGGATCGACACCACGGGCGACTAGGTCGAGAGCGCCCTGAAGCCATTGATATAGCCATCTGCCGCCATGAATGGCGCGCAACGGCAAGCCGCCTTCGCAGATCAGCGATGCAAGATATTCGTCGCCGCCGCGCTCGTTCCGGCGCACGGGGCGGCGCCAGCCGATTAAGCCCTGGCGGATGGCTGACATGACGTCGTGCCAAATGTCCTGGCGATACTGAAAACCCAACTCGTTACACAAAGGGGCGTACCCCCAGACTCCGTCGCCGCGCCAGCTGCAAAGCCAGTTGCAAGCGATAGCCACGAACGCCCGGGAGCACCATTGGGTATCGAGGCAGGTGCTGCCCCGTGACGCGAGCGTTCGGGTAAGCGCCTGTTTCAGAGCCGCGATTTCGTCCGGGGTGAGGCGATATGCGTACAGCGGCTGTCCGCTCGGCTCGGACAAGCCGCGGTCCCGAAGGATTTTCTCGAGCGCGGCAGGCAGCCGGGCATGAGCCGAGGCGCCAGAGTTTATCACGGTAAAGCCTCCGATCGCGCAGCTTAGGGCCGTGTCTCGTACGCCACAAGAAGCCAGGAAACTCGGTGGTGCACCTTTTTGAAAATCAGGCTGCTCGTTTTCGGTAAGTCTTGGGCCGGTTAGGCGCAACCTCGTGAGCGTCGAGCACATCAACCAAATCGCTCACTTCCCAAAGCTTGCCGGTCAAGTCAGCGGCCATCGCGGGCGTAACCTTCAGCGTCTTGTGGATGCGGCAAAAGTTGTAGTACATGGCGTGCAGCGCCACGGCATAGGCGTGGTGGGGTGGCACTACCCTCGGATAAACGCCCTTGCTGATGAACGGTGGATTTCCGATGAGGGAAGGGAACTCATCAGTAAGGCCCGCGCTCTCGTCCCGTCGCTCGCAGAGCGCGAACAGGCTGCGCTCGCGACCCGGGAGATGCCGGTCGAGACGATGGAAGATTACAAACGCGCCGGGGTCCTGCGCGTGTTGCAGCCCAAGCGGTTCGGGGGCTATCAGGAGCTTTCCATCCTTCTCTCGCGGATCGTGGAGGAGCTGGCCCATGGCTGCGCCTCTAGCGCATGGGTCTATGCCGTACTGGCCGAGCATGCCTGGATCATTGCCTCGTTCCCGGAGCAGGCACAGATCGATGTCTGGGGCGAAGATCCGCTCGCCGTCGCCTCTTCGAGCCTTGCCCCCAGGGCGACCGCTTTGCGCGTGACCGGCGGGTACCGCCTGAGCGGCCTCTACCCTTTCTCGAGCGGATGCGGCCATGCGCAATGGGCGATCGTCGGCGCCTTCTGCGAGGATGCGTCCGGTCGCCGCCACCAACGCTACATGCTCGTCCCGATGTCCGAGATCGATGTAATCGACGATTGGCATACGCTTGGCTTGCGCGGAACGGGAAGCCGCACCTTGAACCTGCGCGACGTTTTCATACCGGAGCATCGCTCGGTCCGGTTCAGCGATCTCGTGGAAGGGACCCCGCCGGGCCTGCGAATGCATCCGGATTACCCCATGCTGCGCGCACCGCGACCGCTTCTCGCCATCTATTCCCAGCCGCCCGTGACCGTCACGCTGGGCCGGCGCGCGCTCGACCTCGTTGCGAGTTTGCTCAGTGGCCGCGTCTCTCGAGGGCTCACGAAGATGGCCGAGTCCGAGGTCGTGCAAATGAAGATCGCAGAATCGGCTGCCGAGATCGACATGGCCACCCTGGTCCTGCACACGCGTCGAAGACGGAGCATGGATGTACTGATGTCCGGTGCACCGATTCCTAAAGAAGAGTTTCTGGAAACGCGCCGGGACCTTGTCTTCGCCCAACGCAATGTTCGCTTAGCCGTGGAGCGATTGTGCGAGATCAGCAGTACGGAGTTGGTCTATGATACGAGCCCACTGTAGTCGATCCTGCGGGATATTTTGACGACGTCCACTCATTTCAGCGCGAGTTGGGAAGCGGCAATGGTTCCCTATGGCCGTGTGCGACTTGGCCTCAAGCCGGTGGCCCCGGATTCGTGACTGCGACGATTTCGGCGCGACGGATTGCACGACAGTTTCGGGATGGCAATGGACAAAGCAACATTCCGCCCAAGAGGTAGCACTCGCTGGAGGCAGCAATCCAACGGCCCGTCGCGGCAGCAGCTTGCGCCACGCGTGGACCCTGATAGCCGACATCGGCGAAGATGCGCTTTTAACGCTTGGTGTGTTGTGTGTACCGAAAATGCTATCAGTTTTGCTGACCGAACATCAAATGCGACCATAATGGTGATGGAGGCCGCCAAGCACAGGAATTGCCACGACGGGGCCAGTGCGAGCGGCTGGGCGATGGATCGGCGCGTCCTTGTCTAAAGCGAGATGGGTTTGCACGCGGTTGTGATAGTCGGCATAGGATCTGAGAATTTTGCGCAGGTCGGCTTCGCCGAATACAAAGACGTGGTCGAGGCATTCACGGCAAATCGAGCCGCCGAGACGTTCTACATGTCCGTTCTGCCAAGGCGACCGCGCAGTAATCGGCCGATCTGTGTGGTCCCGGGCATGAGCCTCGAGCTTGAACCCAACGCCTGTCTGGGCACCAAGCGCGTCAACATCGGCGCTAGCGTGATCGTGACCGAAACGGGCGCCGAGGCCCTAAACGACCTGCCGACCCGCGTCTTCCACCGCCGCGCCTGATTGGCGTGTTCCCTCCGATCGGCGTCCTGAGCCGCTCAAGCTCCGCCTGCGATCAAGGGTGGCTTGTGTTGCCCGAGCGTGGCGCTCCCGATCGCGCGGATCAAAGCGTTCGACCAGCAGTCGTCTGAAATCGTCACGGAGCGATCGCCGACGCCACTGCCGTAGGGCCTCACGCAAAGTTGCGGAGACCTACGATTGCCCGTCCCGGACAATCATCAGCGAGATTTCTCGGCAGGCGATCACGCCCGGCGCGCCAACCCGCATCCGCCTCAAATCGGATAGGGCGGACTCCGACTTCGTCGTCGAGGGCGCGTGTACGCGACCGAATACCCAGCTTGTCCGAGCCGGCGACCGATCGACGGATGCGCGATGCTATTGGTTCTGGGGCCTCAATGGTACAAGATCAAACCAAGCGCCCTGGCCAGAGTGGCTGGCCCAAGCGCTTCGGATCGGATTCAATTCAGGGGACGGATGGATCCACAGAAAGGCATTAGCCTCGCAAAGCTGCGCAGCTTCATCGCTGTCGCCGATGAGAGGCAGTTCCGAAAGGCTGCAAACAAGCTCGGGCTGTCGCAGCCAGCATTGAGCACACAAATCCGCGAGTTGGAAGAGTCCTGCGGGGCATCGTTCTTCTACCGGACGACCCGAGAGGTCCGATTGACGGCGGAGGGCGAAGCGTTTCTGCGCCATGCGCGTAGCATCATCGATGCGGTTGGCACGGCTGTCTCTCATCTGCGGGATCAGGTGACACTCAAGCGCGGCCGCGTCATCATCGCCGCGACGCCCTCGGTTGCCGCGAACATTCTGCCCAGTTCGATCCGTGTGTTTGTTTCGCAGTTTCCCGGCGTGCACGTCGAGGTGATCGAAGATGGTGCGGGCGGCGTCGTGCGACAAGTCGAAAGCGGCACTGTCGATTTCGGCATCGGGCCAAAACCGATCCGCAGAAGCGACCTGATCTTTACTACCTTGGTCCGCGATCGTTTCGTCGGCGTGGTGGCGGCCGGCCATCCGATCGCCGACTCAAAACGTGTCAGGCTCAGCACCCTGCTGAATTATCCGTTCATCACGACGATCGAGGGAACGAGCATCCGCGCGACGCTCAATCAGTTATTCTGGCAACGCCGTCTCGATTTCAACCCGATCCATCGGCTCGTTCAAACCCAGTCGGTCATCGCGATGGTCGCGGCGGGACTCGGCGTCACTTTGCTGCCTGCCCTGGCGCTATCGACGCTCAATCTCGAACACGTCGTGACGGTCGAGGTGTCCGATCCCGACGTGTGGCGCGAGATCGGCGTTCTTCGTCAGCGTGGCGGCAACCGATCCTTGGCGGCACGAGAATTCGTAAAGGCGCTGGCCCCGAGGGAATGAGGCAGATCATTTCGAAAATCGGAACAATCATTTCGAATTTTCAATTCGACGGAATGGTCGGGGCGTGATCTCATTACGCTGGGCTCGGTAGCGAGTCCCGTGAGCCCAGATCAAATTAAGTCGCGCGGAACAGCGGAGCGAGGGCGAACATGCTGCCAGATCTTTCCAACAGCAGCTTTTCGGTGGACGGTCTCGTTCGGGAGGATCGGGTCCATCGGCGCGTCTACGAGGATCCGACGATCTTCGACCTTGAGATGGAGCGTATCTTCGGCCGCGCGTGGGTCTATGTCGGCCACGAAAGCCAAATCCCAAAGCCGGGCGATTATATGACTACGTTCATCGGCAAGAGCCCGGTGATCTTCTGTCGTCATAGTGACGGCAAGGCTTATGTCCTGCACAATCGCTGCGGCCATCGGGGCGCGCTCGTCTGCAATGTTGAGCGGGGCAACACGGGCCGGGTTTTCATGTGCCCTTATCATGGCTGGACTTTTCAGACGAATGGCGATCTTCACGGCGTTCCGGCGCCCGATTGCTACACGGCCCGATATGACCTGAACGCCCCGGAATTCGGATTGGTGCGCGTCGAGCGTGTCGGCAGCCACAAGGGATTCACGTTTGCGAGCCTATCGCGCCACGGTGCGGCGTTCGCGCTCCCGAACCTGATGAGGAAGTCCATCGACACGATTACCGAGCGCGCTCCCGACGGCGAGATCGAAGTGACGGGCGGCGTTCATCGGTATGCATTCAGAGGCAATTGGAAGGCCCAACTGGAAAACTCGCTGGACCATTATCACGCACCGTTCTCCCACGCCTCCACGAGAGGTAGCGACAGCCGCCAGTTCCAGCGGCGCGCGGGCGAGGCGTCGGGAACGCGTCTCCTGGACGAGCAGGGTGGGCTGACGAATTGGGACAAGGCGGAAGCGGTGGGATACGCGGACGGCAGCGGCTATGTCGGGCCGATGCCCGGCGCCAATGCGGAGCGAAACGGTCCGCTTTTCGACCTATACAAGGCCGCGTTGCTGAAAACGAGATCGGCCGGCGATGTGTCGAGGATTCTCGGCGACGAATGGTATCACAACGCCGCCTTTTATCCGAACATGGCCATCCAATTGCGCGCGCTCTACATCCGCGTGATCCGCCCGATGGCCGTCGATCATACCGAGGTGCGCGTTTATCCGATTCGCCTGAAGGGCGCCCCCGACGAGATGTTCCATCAGCAGATCAAGTTCCTCAACCTGACGCACGCCGCTGGATCCTTGATCCAGACCGACGACCTCGAGATGTTCCGCCGCATTCAGGTGGGGCTCCGCGGCTCGGGCACCGATTGGGTCGTGTTCGGGCGCGGGTACGGCATGGAGACGCCGAAGGACGGCGGTCTGCTGGCTCCGGGAACCAGCGAAGTCGCCCAGCGCGCCCAATACCGGGCGTGGAAGCACTACATGTCCCTGGAATGACCATGGAACACATCAGCCCGCTGCACGACAGGTCCAAGACGGTGGTCGATCTCCGTCACATCGAACAATTCCTCGCCGACGAGGCTCACCTCCTTGATGAGCGCCACTTCGAGGAATGGATGGAACTGTTCACCGAGGATGGTTTCTATTGGGCGCCGGCGAGCATCGATCAGCGCGATTGGTCCAATGCAGTGTCGCTAATCTATGACGACCGGGATGCGATGCGGACGCGCATTGCCCGACTGCGTCATCCGGAAATCCATTCCCAGATCCCCCACAGCCGCACGGCTCGGGTCGTAGCAAATCCACGTATCGAAGAGATTTCTGACGATGGTCGTCAGTACCTCGTGCGCTCGAAATTCATATTTTACGAATTCCGGCCCAGCATTCCAGAAGCCTTGGAGCGGATGTTCGGCGGCACGTACTACCATCGTCTGATCGATGTCGGCGAATCCTTTAAAATTGCGTGGAAAAAAGCCGTGTTGGCAAACTGCGAGGCCAACTTTGTGCCGATTGCCATCTATTTCTGACGCATAGCTCGGGGCCCGGATTGCCACCGAACCAAGAAGATTGAAATGAAAAACGGCATGGGAGGCAGATATGAAGACGTTGTCGGGCTCGGCTCGGGCTAAGTGGGCCCAGGACACGACGCGAAGACGCCTGACGCCGCTCATTGCGTCGTGCCTCGTCGGGACGACGGTCGAAGGGTTCGATTTTCTGCTTTACGCCCTGCTTTCCTCGCTCGTCTTCAACAAGCTGTTTTTCCCGAGACTCGATCCCGCAGTCGGTACGATCGCCGCTTTCGGCGTGTTCGCCGTTGGGCTCGCCGCGCGGCCGCTCGGCGCTTTGGTGTTCGGGCATTTCGGAGATCGGATCGGACGCAAGCCGACGACAATCTATTCGCTCGGGCTAATGGGGGTGACGACGGGCCTAATGGGATTCGTCCCGACCCACGATTCGATCGGAATCCTTGCGCCCATCGTTCTTACCGTCTTGCGCTTTCTCCAGGGGTTCGCCTACGGCGGCGAAAACACTGCAGCGCCGATCCTCGTGCTCGAGAGCGTGCCCAAGGAAAGTCGCGGTTTTTATTCGGCCGTGGTGATCAGCGGCACGCTCGCGGGCATCGTGCTCGCGGCGTTCGCGGTGGACATCATTGCGCGGCTGCCGAACGACCAGCTTCTATCATGGGGTTGGCGCGTGCCCTTCATTCTGAGCGTCTTCGTAGTCGCGCTCGGGCTCTATATCCGGCTGAAGATCGAGGAATCCCCGATTTTCCTCGAGAGCGTCGCGCGGTTGAAGCCAATCCGGGTGCCGTTGGCAGCCGTCACCCGAGGGCACAAGAAATCCACGGTCATTGCTTTGGTCATCGCTATCGGTCAGGCGAGCGTCTACTACTTCTCGTCAGTTTACGGTCTCTCCTATGCAAATACGAATCTGCACCTGCCGCGCAGCACGTTATTGGACGGCATATTGATTGGAAATTTGATCGGCGTGCTCTCCATCCCTCTCTACGGCATGTTGTCGGACCGAATCGGGCGGCGTCCGGTCATGGCCGCTGCCTATGTCATCTCCGCCCTCTATTTCGCCTTCGGTTTCTTTCCGCTGTTGCGCACGGGGAACTCGATTGCGGTTCTGCTCGCGATGAGCGTGCCCGGCGCGATCCTTCAGTCCATGACCTTGGCGGTGGGCGCGAGCTTCTTCGGTGAGCTCTATTCCGACGCGCGTATTCGCTTCAGCGGTGTTGCGCTGGGCAAGCAGGTCGGGAGCGCGCTGGGGGGCGGCGCCGTTCCGGTGATCGCGGCTTCGCTGTCATTCGTCAGTCACGGCGATCAGACCAGCGTCATCATCCTCAGTGTCGGCATCTGCCTTGCGTCGTTCGCGGCGACGCTCTTGTCTCGTGAAACGCGCGACGTGGAGCTTTGAGGAAGTTATTGTGCATGGAATAGGGGCCTAGCCTGGATTTCTCAAACGCGGCCCGATTTTGGTGGCTGAGCGACGGCGTCGACTGCGGTGGTCCCGATTTTAGAAGTTGGGAGGGCGTTGCGCGGCGGTGTTGGAACGCGGTCATTGTCGGTTTGTGAATCGGCGTGGGGTCCCGACGCCGATCGGCATCGTAACCACTTGATCAGCTTGAATTTCGAGGGGTCACGGCTTGCCGCCTATTCACAGCCGGCGCTCGATCCGACACAGTACCAGATGCTTGACCGCGTCAAAGCCGATCACGCCGCGGGCGATGGCGTCTCTGACGCCGGCCAGCACGTCCTCGGGGCGGAA
>Ga0307373_10001950_pt1 | contig 37917 bp, 32 predicted proteins | sample OX2MG_FD_202534 | JGI IMG/M metagenome (GOLD analysis project Ga0307373, IMG submission 202534) | Soil microbial communities from Risofladan, Vaasa, Finland - OX-2 | ecosystem: Environmental > Terrestrial > Soil > Coastal area > Acid sulfate soil | place: Finland: Risofladan, Vaasa | collected...
GGTCTTATCCTTGAAGATGCCCGAAGCTTACCTCCAACGGAAGCGCTTGTTGCACTCGGCAAACTGATCAACGCATCAACTGCGCTGAAGAGGCCGCCGGGGATGACCCATGCGATTAGCCTTGGAGAGCAATTGCTCAAACAAGGAAAGTTGCGTCCGCGTCACGCAGCGCTATTGCACTCGTATCTCGCAAATGCGTGGTCCGGTCTGCGCAAGTCTCGAGGCCCCTGGGTTTGGGACTCGCATGAACTGGGGCAGGAACTCCTTGAGCTAAGGAGGGCGATTTCTGAGCAGGGCTTCTCGCAGCTTGAGGATGAGGCCCAGTGTTCGATTTTTACTAATCTCGGAAACGTTTTGAGTGGCGTCGGCCGCGTTATCGAGGCTCTACCTTTCTGGAGGCGCGCTCTAGCGTCAATACCGACTTTCGGAATGGCGCTCGCAAATCAGGGTGAAGGCCTGATCAGCTATGCGCGTGCCCTATCATGGTCAGACCGGCGAAATGCTTTTTTGGAGGCGGCGCTCAGTCATCTAGATCAGGCCTTGTCATCAAAGAAACATCCAATCGAGCCGCTAGCCGTGGTTCATTTCGAGGGACTTAGGGCGCATGCATTCGAGGTGTTTTCGCGAATCCCGAGAGGTCACCTTCATCGGCCTTGGCGGCAAACGCTCGGAAGATCTGCAGCCGAGAAAAAATACCGTTTGTGGTGTCTCCAGAATCAGCTATTTCTCAATCCATTGAATGACCTAATGCAAACTTCGCCCGCTGCGTCAGACCCTCTATCGTGCCCACCCGTGGTCGTTACCTCAGATAGCGCTCCCTACTTTGTCGCCGCATTTGATCAACTGAAACAGGAGTTCGTCTCAGCACGGTACCTCTACTACAAAGGAATTACAGGGGGCAGTCCGTCATTCAGCGATAGACGAGTCCTCCTTCACAACACGATGGACTACCCTTCGTATGGCTTGCGTACAGAACAGCAGAAGTCTGCGTTCAGGATTGCCCATTCGTTGTTCGACAAGATTGCCCTTTTCCTTAATGTTTACATGGACCTTAAAATAGCGCCCGAGCGGGTCACATTCCGAAAACTGTGGTACGACCGAAACGACGCGAAAAGGAAAGATCTTGCGGTGCAATTTTTAGATAGATCCAACTGGCCGCTCCGCGGTCTCTTCTGGCTGAGCAAGGACCTTTTTGAAATAGAATTTTTTGGGGACGTTCTTGAGCCCGATGCTCAGGGATTGCTCGAAATCCGAAATTGCCTGGAGCATAGGTTCTTGCGCCTTAATCGCGAATTGGGCGCGGCGATGCCTGGTGAAATTCCAAGCGGACTAATTATGAACCTCGCCGCGACGGAATTTGAGGCCAAGACCCTGAAGCTACTGAAGCTTACCAGAGCCGCGCTCATCTATCTTGCCCTGAGCGTCTGGCGCGAAGAACAGATACGATCCAAGGGGAGACCACGCGGACTCGTATCAAGCGCTGAATTGGACACGTTCGAGGACAATTGGAAGAGATAGGAACGTTATTTTCAGTCGCGGATTGATGTCGTTAGCACCAAGTGTCGAATGGCAGACCCGAAGGCGTAAGGTCCGAGGGGCTGGAGCGCCATTTGGAGACGATCTTACGTTGGCTAAAGTGTTGAGGGCGGGGCGGCATTGGTGGTGGGCGGCGGCGGTGGCACTACTAATCACTTTCAACGGCTACCGTCTGTTTACCGGCCTCAGCACCTACAACGATTCCTACGACCCGGGGGTGTACCTGGAATCCGCGCGAATGATGGGACGCGGCTATCCGCTCTATCAGCAAATCTTCGATTCCCAACCACCTTTATGGCTTCCTCTAATCCACGCCTCCTTTCGATTATTTGGTGAAAGCGTTCTGGCCGGACAGTTGGTTTCGGCCATCGCCGGCCTGATTACAATCGTCGCGGTCATGCTGACGGCCAAACGATTGGGCGGTAATGGCGGCGCGATCCTCGCCGGGTTCCTGATTACGCTCTCGCCCCTGGAACTTCGATGGTCGCGAACGCTCGACGCTGATGTTCCTTCCGCCGCCCTGGCTGCAATCAGTATGGCCTGCGCCGCCGGCTACGCGCGCAAGGGGCGGCGCCAATGGTTGGTGGCCGCGGCCGCCGCCGCCATCTGCTCGATACTAATCAAGCTCTCGGGTGTCTATGCGGTTCCCGCGCTGGGCCTGTTCGTGATCGCCCGCGGGAAACTCCCTCAAGCTCCCGGCCAACGGCGAAAGCTGTGGTTCGTCGCGCAGGATACCTTGATCATTGGCGCGGTCTTCGCCGGCATTACACTACTATCCCTGGCATTACTCAGATCGGATCAGGTCTGGAATCAGGCCGTAACTTTCCACTGGATAGCGCGCAGCGCCTACGCCCCGCTTCCGCTCGACCAAAGATGGCATCTGCTCTTCGAGTATCTTGCGAGTGAACCACTGCTGCTTATCGCCGCGCCGTTAGCCGGGTTGTGCCTGCTGAACGGCATCGATGGATTGGCCATTTTCGCGTGGCCCGCTGTCACGTTCATCGGACTGCTCGTGCATCATCCGCTTTATGATCATCACGTGGCCGCGCTTATTCCGGCTCTCGCCGCCGCGATTGGCGTCGGCGCCGGCAATCTCGGCAGGATATATGTGCCGTTCGTTCGATGGCTTTCCGTACGATCGCGCCCGACTCGGATAGTTGCCCGCGCCGCCGCGGTTGCCGCGGGCCTGGCGATCGTTGGCGCAATAGTCAGTCAGACCTGGATCGAGGCGGCCCGCCAGCAAGCATTCATTCGAAGTGCGGGGCTGCCTGGTCCGGATTCCCGCGTAGTCGATTTAATCGTCGCACACACACGCCCGGGCGATATGATAATTACCGATGATCAGGGCCTGGCCTTTCTTGCCGCCCGGGACGTACCGCCGGATCTCACCGATACCTCGATCGCGCGAATCATCTGCGGCTATCTTCAGCCGCGCGAGGTTATCGACCAGGGCGAACGGTATCACGTGCGCCTGATACTGCTATGGACCGGGCGCCTTGGCATGATGCCCGAAGTTGTGCAATGGGCGGAGAACCGCTTTCCGGTTCGGATTGAGGTCGGCGCAGGCCGCACGATCTACATCAGGTAATGATTCGATTGGGTCACAATTGATGCCGGGTTGTAATCTTTGAACAATCTCTGCGCGGCAACATGAATAGGGAATACTCAGTCGTGGAATTGATCCGGGGTTCGCTCCGGAATGAGTATGTTCGTTTGCCGCAGCGCCGCCTGGAATCCTGATTGTGCCGGCGCGGCCGATACGCCCCGGGCGCGCCGCGGCTAATCGGCCGCGGGCGCCACCGTCACGCCCTGCATCAAGGTCATGGCGCGCCCGTCGACGGTCTTGATCACCAGCGAGCAGAGGTAGGTCCCGGGTGCGTGATAGGTATGGTAGATGTAGAGTTCCGGCGGCAGCGCGGAGACCGTGCCGTCACCGAAATTCCACGAGTAGGTCAGAAAGCCGATCCCTTCGGGATCGTCGGCAAGCACGAAAAAGCCCACCTGCAATGGCGAGGTGCCGTATGGCGGCGCGACCATCATCGAGGCGTGAACCGGCTGCATAATGTGCATTTTCGCCATCGGCGGCGGCATCGAATCGTCGCCCGCCGAGCCGCTCGCTCCGGGTAGCGGCGCGAGCGTCATGCCGGTGCCGGAACCCATCCCGCCGCCCGATTGATCCTGGGCGTGAATCGGACGCGGATCGAGCGTGGCGATGGCGATCATCGCGAGCGCGCAAATCACCGCCGATGCCGCCCGGCGCGGCGGCGCATCGCCTGAACGGCTGGCGTTAATCGTGTCGCGAGGCATGATCGGTTTATTTTACCGCCTCAATGGCCATCTTTTCCATCCGCATCGCCACCGCACGCGGGCGCGTAATCCACGCGCGCGATAGCCGCGAGCACTGATCGCTTACAGCTTGCGCTCGCCGCCGGCCGATCGGGCTACTGCATTAACAGCCCGCCGTCGGGATGAAGTATCGATCCGGTGAAGTACGCGCCTTCCTCGCTGGCCAGAAACAGCGCCGTATTCGCGACGTCGACCGGCTGGCCGATCCGGCGCAGCGGCTGATGACCGATCATGCGATCGAAATGGCGCGCCTGCTGCAACTGCTTGGTCATCGGCGTGTCGATCACGCCCGGTCCGATCGCGTTGCAGGTGATATCCCAGCGGCCCAGCTCAAGCGCCATGTTCTTCATCAGCATCCAGACGCCCGCCTTGCTGACCGCGTACTCGCCGGAACCTTTGACCGGCATCTTGGCCGCGCCCGAGGCGATCGCGATAATCCGGCCGCCCTGGCCCTGCTTGATCATCTGGACCGCGACCGCCTGGCAGCAGAGAAAGCAGCCGTCGAGGTTGATCGCCATCAGCCCGCGCCATTCCTCGAACGGGATCTCATGCAGCAGTTTGTGGACGATCTGGCCGTCACCGCCGTAGCGGGCATGCGAGACCCCGGCCGCGGCGAGCAGAATATCCACGCTGCCCAGCCCGGCGACGGTCGTCGCGACCATCGCGGACACCTGAGCGGGGTCGCTCACGTCGAGCGCGATCGCCACGGCCTTGCGGCCCAGCTTGCGCACGGCGGCGGCGGTCTCCTCGGCGGCGGCGGCCTGGCGATCGGCCACGGCAACGTTGGCGCCCTCTTCGGCAAAACGAATCGCGCTGGCACGGCCAATCCCGCTGGCGGCGCCGGTGATCAGCGCGTTCTTTCCCTCAAGCCTGAGACTCATCGCGGTCAACTCCTAATCTTCTCTGCTCCCGGCCGACGCGGCGCGTAGAGTGAAAAGTATATTTGCAGCGTTGTTATCACGGCAACCGGCGCCCGCGCCAGCGACGCGCGATCGCATCGGCGCCGCGCGCGGGCAGGAAGATTTGCATTGATCGCGGAAGGCCCCACACGCTCCGGTGCAAAGCGGTTCGCGGCAGCGCCGGGCGCGGCCGATGCAGGCGGCGGCGCACCGCCGCTCACGGCGCGCGCGGGATCCATGGGGCTATACGCGCATCAGCCACTCGCTCAGATCGAGTGAAAGCGATTCGCCATCGGTGAGCATGAGCGATTTCGGCGATCGCCGGAGCTGGATCTTCACCGGCTCGACGTTCGCCGGCAGCAGGTAGATCAGATCGCCCGCCGACATCGAGATTACGCGCGAACGCTCGTCGCCATGGCGCTCGCTGCCCGAGACTTCGTAGGGGCTCAGATGGAACGGATAGCCGCGCACACGCACCGCGACCTCGTCGTACTCCTCGATCACGCCGACGAAGAAGCGGGTGTTGTCGTCCTTGAACAGCTTGCGGTCGATGATCAGCACGCGATCGCCTTCCCGTAACGCCGGCATTAGGTTCCTCCCCGAGTCGATCCGCGGCAGCGGCTCATGAAGACGATTCTACGCATCCGTTCGTGGTAAATCGACGCCCCGCCCTCCGTCTCGCGCGGCGGGTGCTTTCGCAACCGCGCGCCGACGGCTAAAATGATCGGTTTAAGCGGTGATGCGGTGCGCCGTCGATCGATCCAAGGCGCGCCGACCGGCCCCGCTGTCGCCGCCCGCATCCGCGCGAGGATTTCACTTAAGTGCTCACGCTCGACAAAGTCTCCAAGCATTATGGTGGCCGTACGATTCTCGACGGCGTGAGCTGGTCGATGCCCGACGACGGACGAGTCGGCCTGGTCGGACTCAACGGCGCTGGCAAATCGACCCTGCTGCGGATGATCGCCGAGCTGTTTCCGCCCGACGCCGGGCGCATCTCGCGCCCGCAGCGCACCCGGGTCGGCTACCTGCATCAGGACTCGCCCGAGATGGGCGGACGCTCGGTGCTCGAAGAAACGCTCTCGGCGCTGGCCGAGATGCAGGCGATCGACCGGCGCCGTCTCGAGCTCGAAGGCATCCTCGAGCGCGAACATTCGGGGCCGGTGCACGACGCCGCGCTGGCGGAGTTCGGCGACGTGCTGAGCGACCTCGAGCGCCACGACTTTTACAGCTCCGACAGCCGCGCGACCGCCGTACTTTTCGGCCTGGGCTTTCGCGACGAGGATCTGCCCCGCGACGTCGCTGAATTTTCCGGCGGCATCCGGATGCGTATCGCGCTGGCCAAGCTGCTGCTCCAGCGTCCCGAGTTCCTGATGCTCGACGAGCCGACCAACCATCTCGATATCGAGGCGCGCAACTGGCTCGAGGAATACCTCGAGGATTACGCCGGCGGTATCATCCTGGTCTCGCACGATCACTATTTTCTCGACCGCGTTACGCGGCGCACGGTCGAGGTCGCGCGCGGCGCGCTGACCGATTACAGCGGCAACTATTCGTTCTACCTGGAAGAGCGCGAGCGGCGGGTCGCCCTCGAGCTTGCGGCGTATGAAAACCAGCGCACCGAAATCGAACACATGGAGGCCTTTATCGGCCGCTTCCGCGCCCAGGCGAGCAAGGCCAAGCTGGTCCAGAGCCGCATCCGACAGCTCGAAAAGATCGAACGGCTCAAGCCACCCGCCGGCCACGAAAAGCCACCGTCGATCGCGTTTCCCGAATGCGATCGCGGCGCGCGCCGCGTGGTCGAGCTACAGGATGTCGTCAAACGCTACGGCGATCTGACGGTCTACGGCGGCGTCAGCCTCGAGATCGAGCGCGGCGCGCGCATCGCGCTGGTCGGTCCGAACGGCGCCGGCAAATCGACTATGATCCGCATCCTCGCCGGGGTCGACGAAATGACCTCCGGCACGCGCATCGTCGGCGACAAGGTCGAAATCGGCTACTTCGCGCAGAACCTCTCCGAATCGCTCGATTACGAACGCAGCGTCTTCGACGAGCTGAGCCGCGACGCCGAGGGTATGCGCACCACCGAGATTCGCAACCTGCTGGGCGCGATGCTGTTCTCGGGCGACGACGCCAACAAGCGCACCGGCGTGCTCTCGGGCGGTGAGCGCGCGCGGCTGGCTCTCGCCAAGGTTATCGCGCGGCGCAATAACTGCCTGCTGCTCGACGAACCGACCAACAACCTCGATATCGTCGCCAAGGAGACCCTGCTCGACGCGCTCAAGCGCTTTCCCGGCACGGTGGTGATCGTCAGCCACGACCGCCACATCCTCAACCAACTGGTCACCCAGGTGATCGAGGTTGGCCACGGCCACGCAGTGCGCTATCTCGGCAATTACGACGACTACCTGGTCAAGAAGGCCGCCGAAGAGTCGGCCAAAGACGCCGCCAAAGGGGCGCCGACGACGCGCATCGCGGACGCGCCCGCGCGCGCCGCACAGGCCCCACGCGCACTCGCCCAGGTCGGCAGCTCGGTCGCGCCCGAGCCGGCTCCCAATGGCGCGACGCGCGCGGCGGGCAAAGGCCCCGGCGCCGCCCACGGCATTGGCGCAGCACCCGAGGCCGCGCCCGCGCGCAACGGCGCCGCGGCGCAACCCGCCAATCGTCCGGCGTTCGTCAATCGCACGCGCATCGCACGCCGCCGCGCCGAAATCGAATCCGCGATCGAATCCCGCGAGACCGAGCGCGCGACGCTCACGGCCGCCATGAACCAGCCGAACTTCTATCTCGAGCGCAAGGACGCCAACCAGCTGATCACGCGCTACGAACAGCTCGGCCGCGAGATCGAGGGCCTCTACGAGGAACTCGTCGGCGTCGAAGAGGCCTCGGCCTGATCGCTCGCGCGCGCATGGCGCCGCGCACCCTCGAACGGATAAAGTTCACGGCGTGAGCGCCGACTCTCGATTGCCCGACCCGGCCGTCGCACCCCCGGGAGATTCGCCGCGCGTGGATTCGCCTGGCGCAGCGCCGGGAGCGCCGACCGGCACATCGCCCGAGACGTGGATCCGAATGACCGTGGCGCGGCGCTTTCCGCACGCCCGGCTCGACGGCCTCGCCGCGCTCAAGGGCGACGCCTCGACGCGGCGCTTCTGGCGCGTCACCCTCGCCAGCGCTACACCGTCCGGCGGCAACCCGTCCGACAATGCGCGGTCCGATAACGACCCGCCACCCTCCGCGATCGCGATCGATCTCGGCCCCGACGATCTGCCGCTCTACGCGCGCACGCTCAAGCTCCTCGCGGAGCCGCTCGCCGAGCCGCCGTGGCTCAACCTCCATCGCTTCCTGACCGCAATCGGCACGCCGGTGCCCGCGCTCTACATGGCCGACGTGCGCGCGAGAATGCTGCTGGTCGAGGATGTCGGCGATCTGCCGCTGTTCGAGGCCGCGACGCGCGGCCACGCCGGCGACCTCTATCGGCTGGCCGCCGACGCCCTGCTCACGCTCCATCTCGACGGCACCAGCCGCCTCGACGATCGCTGCATCGCCTCGCGCGTGGCCTATGACGAACGGCTGTTGCGCTGGGAGCTCGATCAGTTCGTCGAGTTTGGTGCGCGCGCCGCCGCGCCGTCGGCCGATCCCGCCGCGCTCGCCCCTGAGCTCGACCGGCTGGCCGCGCACCTCGGGCGCCTGCCGCGCGTTTTGTCCCATCGCGACTACCACGGCCACAATCTCTTCGTGCAGACGGCGCCGGACGGCGCTCCGCATCTGCGCATGATCGATTTTCAGGACGCGCTGATGGCGCCCGCCGCGCAGGATCTGGCCGTGCTGCTGACCACGCGCGACGCCGCGCGGATTATCACGCCGGTCACTGAGCGGCGCGTGCTCGATTACTATTTTGCCGCGCTCATCCGCCGCGGCGCGCCGGCGGCGCTGGCCCACGACGAATTTATCGCGAGCTATCGCCTGTGCGTCTTGCAGCACGCGCTCAAGGTGATCGGGCGCTTCGTGGTGCTCGAGCGCGGCGGCAAGCCTGGCTACGCGATCTATATTCCCTACGCGATCGCCCAGGCACGCCGCGCGCTCGCCGAACTGGGCGACTATCCCAAGTTGCGCGCGGCGTTTGGCGCGTGACGCGATGAAGGCGCTGGTGCTCTCCGCCGGCTACGGCGAGCGGCTGCGTCCGCTTACCGATCGGACACCCAAGCCGATCCTCGCGGTCGGCGGGCGCCCGCTCATCCATTATCCGCTGCGGATGCTCCGGGCGGCGGGTATCACCGAAGTCGCGATCAACGTCCATCATCTGGCCGCGCAGATCGAGCACGTGCTCGGCGACGGCGCCGCGCTCGGCCTGCGCATCACCTATTCGCCCGAGCCGGTGCTGGCGGGCACCGGCGGCCCGCTCGCCGCGTTGCGCGGCTACTTCGGCGACGAGCCCTTCGTCCTGCTCAACTGCGACACGATTCTCGATCTCGACCTGGCCGACCTGATCGCGTTCCATCGCGCGCGCGGCGGCCTGGCGACCTTCGTCCTGCGCGGCGGCGGCGACCCCGACGCCTACAGCCGCATCGAAGGCGACGCCACGGGCCGGATCCGCCGGATGCGCCTGCTGCGCGGCCGCGCGCGCGGCGTGTTCGACGATTATCCCGCCACGCTCGCCGCGGAAGTCGCGGCGACCCTCGCCCCGTATATGTATTGCGGCGTGATGGTCTGCGAGTCGGCGGTCTGCGCGATGGCGCCGGCGGCGCCGCCGTTCACCCTGATGGGCGATCTGTTTGCGCCGCTCGTGGCGCGCGGCGTGCCGCTTTACGGCTATGTCCATCGCGGGCTCTTCCGCACGGTTGACGATCGCGCCGGCTACGACAAACTGTGCGCCGAATTTGCCGCCGCTCCGCCCCCGCTCGCTTACCTCCGTTAGACCGCCGCGCGAGCCACGCCTTGCATAGCGCGGCGCGCACGAATACGAAGGGCTTGGCGCACCGCACGCATCGGGGGCGGGCGCCAAGCTGTCCGCGGAGGCCGTTCGATGTACAAAGTCGTCGCGTTCTGGGGAGCGCCCAAACCGTCCGATCTCGAAGCGTTCGAGAAATATTACGCCGAAGTCCACGTGCCGCTCGCCCGCCGCGTGCCGCATCTGCGCAAGCTCGTCCTGACCCGCACGGAGAATGGCCTCGAAGGCGCGCCGGCCCCGTTCCATCGCGTGGCCGAATTGCTGTTCGATAATCCCGAAGCGATGGCCCGCGCAAGCGAGGCCGCGCAATGGCGCGCGATGCGTGAGGATGCGGGCAAGATGGTCGCGCGTTTCGGCGTCACCCTCCAGGCCGCCGTCGGCTGGGAGCGCGAGTAGCGCCGCCGCTCAGCCCAGCAGTTGGCGCGTCGCGGCGAGCACCGCCCGCGCCATCGCGGCCGCCGCCACCGGCTCGCCCCGGCTAATCCGGCCGTGCATCGCGCCGAGCGCCTTGGGCCGCAGCAGGCTTCCAGCGTGCGTCGTCAGAATCCGCTTGTCCGATCGTTTCATCGCCCGCCCCTGTGGCGCGGATCGCCGGCCGCCGCGCGCACGCCGCGCGCGGCTCAGTGGTTGTCGTGGCGCAGCACGCCGGCCGCCTCGAGCTCGCTAATCTGCGCCGCCGAGTAGCCGAGGTATTGCGCGAGCACCTCGGCGTTGTGCTCGCCGAGCAGCGGCGCTTCGAGCGCGAGCTCTCCGGGAAATTCCGAAAAGCGCAGCGGAAAGCCCGGCACGTCGAACTCGCCCAGAATGCGATCGTTGATCGTCCGCACCGTGCGCCGCGCCCGCAGTTGCGGATGATTGATCGCCCGCTCGACGCTCAGCACCGGACCGATCGGCACGCGCGCCTCCTCCAGGCTTGCGATCGCATGCTCGTCGCTCGGCTGGGCCTGCAGCCAGCGCTCGATCGTGCCGATAATCTCCGCGCTATGCTCGGAGCGCTTGGCGCCGGTGGCAAAGCGCGCCTCGGTGGCCCATTGCGGACGCTCGATCACCTTGCACAGCCGCGCCCATTGCTGATCCAGCGCGACGATAAACACGTAGCCCTCTTTGCTCTTGAACACCCCGCCCGGACAGATCAGGTAGTGATGCGGTCCGTTGCGCCGCGGCCGCACCGCGCCGCGGCTCGCGGTCAGGAGCTGCACGTTGAGATCGTGGTAATGGAAGTACGAATCGACCAGCGACAGATCGACCCATTGGCCCTTGCCGCTGCGCTCGCGCCAGAGCAGCGCCGCCAGCACCGCGCTCAGCGCATGCACGCCGGTGCTCACGTCGCCCGCCGCCATCGTGGTGAAAACCGGCGACGCGTCGGGATAACCGGTCATGTCGATCACGCCGGCGTAGGCCGCCGCGATATGGTCGTAGCCCGGCTTGTGCGCCATCGGCCCGGTCTGCCCGAGCATCGAAATTGAGCACATCACCAGCCGCGGATTGATCGCGCGCACGGTCTCGTAGTCGAAGCCCAGCCGCTTGATCACGCCGGGCGCGAAATTCTCCACCATCACGTCGACCTTGGCCACGAGCTCGCGCACCACGCGCGCGCCGGCCGCCGTCTTCAGATCGACGCAGACGCTTTTCTTGCCGCGATTCTGCTGCACGAAGTAGGCGCTGCGGCCGTCGCGCACGTACGGCAGATGCCGCGAATGGTCGCCGTTGGGCGTGAGCTCGACCTTGATCACCTCCGCGCCCATCTCGGCCATCATCCGCGTGACCGTTGGTCCCGCCACCAATTGCGTGAAGTCGAGCACTTTGTATCCGGAGAGCACGTGTTCGGGCGGTGATGCGGGCATCGCGATCCTTCTTCGCCATCCGGTCGAGACAATGGCGGCAGTCAGAGTGCTAGAACCGATGGCTACCGTTCGTCAACCGGCGCGCGCGACGGCCGCCACGCTCGGTCAGTCCGGGATCGTCGCCTGCAAATCCGGCTTGCCGGTCGTCAGGTCGACCGGCACCGACAGATGCTCATGCACGATGAGCCATTTGCCGTCACGCTTGTGCAGCACGTCGGTGGCGCGGAAGACCAGCACGAACGGCTTGCCGTCTTTGCCGGTACTGGTGAAGCGCTGCACGCTATACGCCACGCCGAGCTTGCCGCTGCTCTCGACCTTCAAGACCAGAAATTCGATCTTGCTCGGTCCCGGAAAATTGGCGAAGAAGCCATCGAGATCCTTGCGCCAGGCCGGGCCGCCTTTGTATTCGGCCGGCGGAACGATGTCGTAAACCATCAGGTCCGGACCGGAATCGTAATACTTCATCGCTGCCGCGGCGGTCTGCGCCTCGGCGAGGTGATGCTCGACCGCGCTGATCTCGGCGTCGTTGTTCGACGAGCCGGCGATCGCGTTCGAGCGCAGGCCCATCCCGCACGTCATGATGGCGGCCGCGGCAAATCCCAAAATGATCCTCGATTTCTTCATCCCGCTATCTCCTCCTGCGTTCCAATTGTTATCCCCCAGCCACGCAACTACGGGTGCAGATCAACCCCTCGATCCACCGGCGATCTGCCGCCACGCGCGCCGTTGGGCGACCGGCGCGACGCGCCGGCCTAGCGCATGATCAGGTTCAGCCCCGGCGCCGAGGCGTAGCGCGTCAGATCGGTGAACTCCTTGGGCGCCTGCTCGTTGACGTAAAGCTGATGCCCCTCGCCCGGATCGATAAAGAAGCTGGCGTGGTTGTTCTGCACGTCCCAGAACGCCCAGACCATCGAGCCCGACGCATCGACCGGCCCGACGCCCGGCACGTCGACCGTGCGCAAAAACAGCGCGAAGAAGCGCCACGGCTGCATCTGCCGATCGTAGAGATCCTCCCACAGCGGCGCCCAGGTCGCCTTGTCGACGTACATTACGCGCTTGCCGTAACAGTAGCCGGCGGCGCGCGACGGAATCTTGCTCACGCTGATCACGTCAACGTCGCGCACCTGCCACTTGCCCCACGAGGGCATCGGCCAGCCGAGCGGCATCGTGTAATTATCCGGGAACTCGCCGACCGGCAGATTGGCGCCGAGCAGCGCAAGAATTTTTTTCTCGCCCAGGAATTGGACCTGCGCCTCGGTGATATTGGAGTTGTAGCCGAAGCGGTAATCCTCCTGCGTCGAGTCGGTACCCTGATTGGGACTGCAACGCGCGGTGGCCGAGATCGGCTGATAGCGCCGCAGTTGGGGCAGGAACAGATAGGTATCCTCCGCGCGCGCCGGGTCGGCGTAGGCGATCGACAGAAAGGCAGTGTAGCGCTCCTGCTCGGGCTCCTGCACCATGAAGTATTCGGTGGCGAATTTGCCTTCCGCGCCCGGATAGGTCGCCGGCGTGCCGGGGTCCGTATTGAACGCGAGCTGGCGTGAAATGATCTCCGCGGTCTTGCAGTTGATCGTGCCGCCGGAAGTCATCAGGCAGCCGTGCGCGTAGGTGTCGACGATCAGATGCGGCAGGTAGCGATACCAGAGGTTGGCCAGCACCTTCCAGCCCTTATGCGGTTCGTCGGGGACGGGAAACGGTATCCCGCCCTGGTAGCCGCTCAGCGTGAGGCCGCCGTCGGCCAGCGCGACGACTTTGACTTGCGCCGCGTACTTCTCCGTCGCCGTCATGTAGTTCTTCGGCAGCGGATGGATAATCGTCGGACCGACCTCGATCTGCGCCGCAGCCGGCATCTTCCAGAAATAGGTGCCTGCAAAAAGTGCCGCCATACCGTCGGGCATGAAGCGCTGATACTGACTCCAGTTAAGCGTGCTAATCGTCGTGCCGACCGGAATCGAATCGGCGTCACCCGTCGCCGTGACGGCCGCTGGCGCGGCCGACGTTGCGGTTACCGAGGCCGGTGCGCTCGCCGCCGGCGATGTCGCCGCGTTCGAGTTATTCTGTGCGTATACCGATTTGGCGCCTGCCGCCATCGCCATCGCGCAAGCCAATGTCAATGATCCAATCACCGAGGTCGCGGATCGAAAGATCCGCGCCATGCGCTTTGAAGCCATACTCCCCTCCCAATGCGCCGCGAAGCCGTAAACTCAAGACTACACGGTAAACCTCGACCTTGGCCGCCACTCCGTGCGCGAGCGGAAATTTCACGCCGGACACGCGGCCAATCCGCCGGCGCCCGCCACCGCATTGCACGGTTCGACTGGCCGCCAGTGCTGCCCCCGCGCGCGATTCATAGCCTATCTCGCGGCGCACGCATAGCGCCGCGCGCCGGCCGCGACCGGCCGCCGCGGCGCGGCGAACCGCCGGTCGATGGATCTTTACGCGCGCGCGGAAGGGCGCGAGGCGGGCACAATCGCGAGCGTCAGCTTTTCGCCCGCGCGCAGGATCGTCAGCTCGCATTGCGTGCCAATCCGATCGCCCGGCAGCATCCGCTGCAGGTCGTCGATACCCGCAATCGGCTTGCCCGCGAACGCCACGACCACGTCGCCCTGCTTGAGCCCGGCGCGATCGGCCGGGCTGTCGACCTCGACCGCCGCCGCCAGCACTCCGCTGCTCACGCCCAGCCCGTGCTCACGCACGCTGCGCCGATGCACCGCAACGTCCTGCCCGGCCATCCCGACCCACGCGCGCACCACCCGGCCGTCGCGAATCAGTTGCGCCGCGACGAAGCGCGCCGTGTTCGAGGCGATCGCGAAGCAGAGTCCCTGCGCCGGCAAGATCGTCGCCGTCGCCACGCCGATCACCTCGGCCCGCGAGCTCACCAGCGGTCCGCCCGAGTTGCCCGGATTGAGCGCCGCGTCGGTCTGGATCACGTTGTCGATAAGCCGTCCTGAATGCGATCGCAGCGAGCGCCCGAGCGCACTGACCACGCCCGCCGTGACCGTGTACTGAAAGCCATAGGGATTGCCAATCGCGATCGCCAACTGGCCCACACGGATCAGCCGCGAGTCGCCCAGCGTGGCCACCGGCAAGTCGTAGCCGCCGATCCTGACCACGGCGAGGTCGGTATCCGGATCGTCGCCCACCAGGTCGGCGCGCACCCGCCGTCCGTCGCTCAGCGCGACGTCGAGCCGGTCGGCGCCATGGACCACGTGGCTGTTGGTCAGCACGTAGCCGTCGGGCGTGAAGATAAAGCCCGATCCGGTGGACTGCGGCGGCGATCGCCGCGCGCCGCCCTCTGAGTCGCGCCCGGCGCGCGGCGGATTACCCTCGCGCGGGGCCGCGCGATGGGTCACTTCGATATAGACCACCGCCGGACTGACCACCTCGGCGGCATGCATCACGGCGTTCGAGTAGGCATCGAGCAGCGGCGCGTCGTTGAACGGGACAGCGCCCGCCGCTTCATTTCGGGCGGCGCCAGGATCGGACAGGTGTCGGACCTTTGGTTTCATCATGCAACTTTCCTGTCACGCATTATAACCATCGCGTCAAGCCTCGGCCGCCGCCGCGACGATCTTTTCGTCGCGCCCCGCCTCGTCCTCCATCATCAGCGCGCCGATCGGCCGGCATCGCACCACCGCACCCGGCATCACCGGCGATTGCGAGACCAACAGCGCGTCGCAGGGGGCGCCGTCGTCCGAGAGGGTGCACGGAATAAAGCCGTAATCGCCCGGATAGAACATGGTGGTATGCAAAAAGCGGTTGACGAACAGCGCCCCCGAGGCCTTGTCGAGTTCGTACTTGACCGGCGTGCCGCCCCGCGGAATCTCGATGGACAGATTGATGTCGTGCGGCGGCGCGAGGCCCGCCGGTATCCGGCTGATATCCACGATGCGCAACCCTCGGGGGAGAATGCTCCCGGCGTTTCACTTTAGGCCGCGGCGGCAGGCCGTGCGAGCGTCCGCCGTGGCCATCCGGCGTTGCACCGATCGCGTCAGCCGGCCGCGCGCTCCAGGCTCGCGCTCAGCTCCGGCCATCCGCCCGATTCGGCCACGCCGCCATCGGCGATCACGTAGATCAGGTCCGCCCGGCGGATCGCCGACAGGCGATGCGCGATCATCAGTACCGTCAGCTCGCCGCGCAGCGCCTCGATCGCGCCGAGCACCCGCGCCTCGTTGTCGTAGTCGAGGCTGTTGGTCGCCTCGTCGAGGATCAGCAAGGCCGGCCGGCGCAGCAGCGCGCGCGCCAGCGCCAGCCGCTGGCGTTCGCCCTGCGACAACGTCGCGCCGCGATCGCCCACCGCCGCGTCGAGTCCCGCGGGCAGCGCGCGCACGAACTCGGCCGCCGCCGCACGCTCGAGCGCCTGCCACATCTCGGCCTCGCTGGCCGTGGGGCTCGCCCAGCTCAGATTCTCGCGCACCGTCGCATGGAACAGCGTGGTCTCGCTGCCCACATAGCCGATCCGTTCGCGCCACGCGCGCGCCGCGCCAGGCGTCAGCGCCATGCCGTCGATCGTGATCCGCCCGGCGTCGGGCGCGCACAGCCCCATTACCAGATCGGCGATCGTGCTCTTGCCCGCGCCCGACGGCCCGGCGATCGCCGTGATCCCGCCCGCCGCGATCGCCAGATCCAGTCCGCGCACCGCCGCCGGCCCTTCCGCGCGATAGGCGAACGACACGCGCTCGAAGCGAATTTCGCGGCGAAATTCCGGCGCGACCGTGACCAACGCCACCGGCTCGGCCGCCGCGCGGCACCGCGCCTCGAGCGCGGTCACATTGGTAAACGACGGGAACAGGTTGACGAAGCCGCGATAGTAATGATGGCTCGATTGCACCCGCGGCATCACCCGCACGAACAGCACCAGCAGCAGCAGCAGTTCGGCCGGCGGCACTTTGATCACGCGCACCGCCAGGTACAGCAGCGGCATCAGGACCAGCGCCCCGCCCAGCTCGAACCACGACGACGCCGCCACCTGCTCGCGCGCGGTCTCGACGTTGGTCAGCGCGATCCGTCCGCTCAGATGCGCAAACAGCGCGAAATTGCGCTCCTCCGCGCCATAGGTCTTGGCGGTCTTGAGGCTCTGCAGATGCTCGGTGGCGGCGGCGTAGAGCGCGTTGGTGATCGCCGCGAGTTCCGCGCCATGGCGCTCGATCCGCCGCGTGCGCCCGCGCAGCGCAAGCGCCAGGCCCGCCCCCGACGCGACCACGATCGCCGTGGTCGCCGGCGACAGCACGATCGCCAGTCCCAGGTACACCGCGTCCAGCGCCAGGTCGCCGGCCAGCAGCAGTGCGCTCGACGCCGCCTCGCCCACCCGCGTCAACTCAGCCGTCAGCGCATGGGTGAAGTCGGCCGGCCGGCTCTGCGTGATGAAGCGCCATTGCGCGCCCGCGATCGCGCGGTACAGCCGCTGCCGCCACGCATCGGCGAAATTCTGCTGCACGGTCCAGATCATCACGCTGCGATTGCGCTCGACCAGCGTGCGCGCGACGACCACCACGACGTAGAGCGCGAGCAGGCCCAAAAAGCCCGGCTGCATGCCGATTGCCGCAAAGCCACGCCAGACCAGCGCCGCCAAGCGTCCGGCCTGGCCCTGCCCGCTCATCTCGAAGCCGGCCGCTTGCAGCGTCGGCAGCATCAGCGCCAGGCCGGCGCTCTCGGTCAGCGGCAGCATCACGATTAGCGTGATCGCCCACCAAAATCGCCAGCCCGCCGACAGGGCCAGCGCGCGAAAAAACGCCACCACCTTGCCGTTCATTGATTCTTCGCCGCGCGCCCGGCCCGCCACGGTGCCGCCATCCGCGCCGTTCATCCGCCGCCGTAAAGGCCCGCATCGCAGTCGCGACCCGCGCCGCCGATCATCGTGGCGATCCGCGCAGGCGTTTCAGTGGATGCGGCACGTTGACGAACATCCGGCGCCCCTGCTGCCACGCCAGCCGCAGCGGGCGGATCGCGTAGTACAATGGATACAGCCCCGGCGGCAGCGCCACGAAATCGACGTCGTCGATCGTTGGCCGCAGCGCGCGCCCGGTCAGGTAGCGCGCCCGCGCGCGCGACCCTTCGATCGCCGTCACCGGCACCATCCAGTCCGAATACAGATGGGCGCGCATCGCCACGCTGGCAAACATCCGCCGCTCCACGCCAGCCACCAGCCGCGCGACCAACGGATCCCTACGAATCGCCGCGGCCATCGCGGGACCGAACCGCTGCTCGAGCACGGTTGCCGCCAGCGCCACGCCCAGCAGCAGCATGCGCCGGCCTCCGGCACGCTGTGCCGCCGCGATCAGCGCGGGTGTCGCAGCGTCCGGCCACGCACCGATCAGTCTGGCGAAATCGGCGATCATGCCGATTCCGATCCAGCCATGCTTGGCCCCATGCGCCGCCAGAAACAGGATCAGATCCTCGCGCCCGAACGTCATCAGGTCGGCGCCATCGATCGTGATCGGCACAGCCCGCGCCCACACCGCGTCGGCCCCCGGCGCGCCCGCGAAGTAGGCCGGCATCAGCGCCCAATGCAGGTCGATCATCCACTCGCTGCCCGGCCGCATGAACTCGTCGCCCGGCGCCTGCGCGAGCGCCGCCGCGGGCGCGTCGGGATCGAACGTGCGCGGCCAGTAGCCCGCCGCGATCAGCACGCGCGCCGCACGCACCGCGTCGGCCGGCCGCACCAGCAGGTCGAGGTCGTTGAACTGGCGCAGTTGCGGATCCCCCCACGCCTGAAGCGCGAGCGCCGGCCCCTTGAAGGTGAGCGCGGCGACCCCCGCCGCACGCAGCATCGCGCTCAGGCGCACCAGCTCGCGCGCCAGATGCAGGCTGCTCAGCGCATTGCCGTAAAAGTTCGCACGCATCCGCTCGAGCGCCGCCGTCGGCACGCCGGAGGCCGATTGCAGCCGCCGGTAGATCAGCGGCAGGACTCCATGATGCCCCGCGATTAATGCCACGCGATCCCAATCGAGCGCGGCGAAATCTTCCGCGCTGAAGCCGCGGTGAGGGCGCCCGTGCGCATCAATACGATCCCTCTCGAGGCCGATTGCGTCGGCCGGCGCGAGATCGCGCCGCACGCATTCGAGTACCAGCCGCGCCGCGGCGCCGTCGGAAAGATTTTTGCTGGGAATTGCGTTAGTCACGCTGGCCTCGAGCATACCCGCGCCGGACCGACCCTCCAATCGCGCGCGGCCGGCCCGGCGCACGACCGTCAGCCCGCTTCCAGATCCGCGATCACCGCGGCGCGCACCGCCGCCAGCGCGCCGAAATCCGTCGGGATAAGCAGGCGGCGCAGCGCCACCGACGCGGCCACGTGGCTGATCATCAGGAAATGGCGCGCGAGCATCGCCGCGTCGCCCAGGTCGAGCGGAAAGCTCGCGCCGATCAATTCGGGAAAGGCCTCGGCCGGCGTGATCCGCTCGACCGCCGGCGGCGCCCCCGCCGCGACCCGGCGCAGGAAGTAGATTCGCACCAGCGGCTGCGGCGTGGCCGCGAAGTTGGCTACGTCGCCGACCAGCCGCGTCTTGGTCGTGTAATGCGCCACCGGCGGCCCCGCCTCCGCGCCGCCCGCAATCGCCGCGAACGAATCGTCCCACAGCCGCATCCCCGGGTAGGCCGGCGTCGCCAGGATCCGCCCCTCGTCGCGCAGCACCAGGCAGTCGTCGCACAGCGCCGGCAGCCCGGCCAGATGAAAGCTCGCCGCCAGCGTCGACTTGCCGGTCCCGGCCTCGCCAATAAACGCGCACGCGCCCGCCGCCGCCACTACCGCGGTCGCGTGCAGCGCCTCGATACCGAGCAGGTTGAGTACCCGCGGCATCACGTGATCGATCACCAGATGGCGCAGCGTGACCTCGGCCACGTCGCCCCCGGCCGCGACGCAGTCGACGCTGCACCCGTCCGCGCCGACCATGAAATCCGCCAGCCCCGGAAAGCGCAGCAGGTAGCCGTCGGCGACCTTCGCCGACTTAAGCCACGGCTTGCCGTCGGGATAGGCCGTCACGCTAAGCCATTGCGCCGGCTCGGCCGGCACCCGCGTCGCGCCGCGCAGCGTCACGCGCACGCGCGTCAGCGACGCCTCGCGCAGATCGCGCACCGGCGGCAGTTCGGGCATCTCGGCGTCGGCGACGATCGCCAATCCATACGCCTTGTAGCGAAACGCTACACGCCGCGCCACGGGTGTCGGCCGGCGATCAGCCATGGACGTCCGCTCCCGCCACCGGTGCCATCCCCGTCAGCGGCGGCGCCTCCTTGCGAATCACCATCCGATACCACAGTTCGAGCGAGAACGTGGTCCACAGCGGCCAGATATTGGTGGTCAGATAATTGGCCGTGCGGTCGCGATAGGTGCGGATAAATTCCGCGCGATCGATCCAGCCCGCCTCGGCAATCGCCATCGTGTCGAACAGCCGCTCGCCGCCCATCCGTTCGAGCGACTGGATAAACAGGATCGAAAAGTCGGCCTTGTCGCGCCGCGCCAGCACCGACGCCGGCACCATCCCGCGCATCGCATTGCGCAGGATAAACTTGCGCTTAAAATTGCGCGCCCGCTGATCATCCGGGATCGCCATCAGGAATTCGTACAGCCGCCGATCGTGAAACGGATGCCGCTCCTCGACGCCGAACCACGCCGTCCCGCGGTCCATCATGTCCATCCCGTGCGCGACCCATCCGCTGTCGAAGTTCTCGTACATCGCGTATTGCGCAAAACTCATCCGCGCCGCCGGCCGCGGCTCGTATTGCAGGCGGTCGGCCAGATTGATTCGCCGGGCGAAGGCCGCGTCGATAAACGGCGGATAAGGCTTGCGCCCGCGCACCGCGCGGATCACTTTGCGCAGCCCCAACGGCACTATCGGCCACAGCCCGTGGCGCAACAGCAGCGTCCCCATGCCGTCGCCCATCGCGTCGGGCAGGCGATGCCCGTCGGCGCGCAGCCGGCGCCATAGCGCCGCCAGGCGCCCGCTGCGCAGCAGGTCGCCGTAGACATAGGAGGTACCGCTCAGCCATTCGTCCGATCCGGTGCCCGAGAGCAGCACTTTGAGCCCCTTGGCCCGCGCCGCCGGCCACAGCCGATTCCACATCCCGCCGTTCGGATACTCGCTAAAGTCGCGATAGCGCGCGGTGGTCTCGACGCACATCTCGAACGTGACCGGCATCGGCGCGGGATAGTTCGCCGCCAAATCGAGCATCCGCACGGTCTCTTCGATATAGGCGCGCTCGTCGAGGTCGGGATGATCGAACAGCAGTGAAAAGGTCTCGAGCCGGCCACCCGCCACGCGCCCCTCGCGCCTGAGCGCCTCGGCCATCCCGACGACGGAAGTCGAATCGACCCCGCCGCTCAGATGCGCGCCGACGCCGCCCACGCTGCGCATCCGGCATCGCACCGCCTCGGCAAACAGGCCGCGGAAATGCTCGGCATACTCGGTATCGTCGCGATAAGTTATCGATTCGCGCGGAAGCAGATCGAAATACCGCCGCACCCGCGGACCGGCGCCGCGCACCACCATCAGATGGGCCGCGGGGAGCCGCTTGATGCCGCGAAAGAGCGTCGCCTCGCGTCCGATTAGCGTGCCCGCCAGGTACTCGCCGGCGATGCCATCGTCGGGCTCGGCCGGCATCCCCGGATATTCGAACAGTTGCTGTAGTTCGGTCGCGGCCACGAACGTGCGGCCGTCGCACCAGTAATGGAACATGCGGATCCCAATCGGATCGCGGGCGCAAAACAGTTCGCGCCGCTCGGCGTCCCACACCACGAAGGCGAAATCGCCGATAATTCTAAGTGGAGCCTGGTCGCCGAAGCATCGATAGGCGCATAGCGCCAGCTCGGCGTCGGTGTCGTCGCGCGGTGCCTCGCCCCCGGCGCTGATCGCCGCCGCCAGCTCCTCGCGATTATCCACCCGCCCGTCGAATACGATCCGCATGCGGCCGGCCCGGTCGGCCAGCGGCTGCGATTCGTGCATCGCCTCGGGCGTCGTATGGAACGCCGCAAAGCCCATCGCGATCGCGCCCGCGCTCCAGATACCGCGGCCGTCGGGCCCGCGATGGGCGATCGCGGCTAGCATCCGCTCGAGCGTGCCGCGCTCCACGGGGCGGCCGTCCAGATGATGGATTACGGCGAAACCGCTCATGCGTCAGGCCGCCCCCGGCTCGTCGATTGTCGCCATCGGCGGTAGGCGCCTAGCGATCCCCACGGGTGTCGTCGATGCCGCCTGGCGGATTGCGGCCGCTCACCGGCATCTGCGCCATCGCGGATTGCCGCGCGCTGGGCGCCACGAGCGCGGTGTATTCGCCCATCGCGAAATCGCCGATCACAATCGCGCCGCCCGCTTCCAGCCAGGCATGCGCCGCCAGCCCGCCGTCTTCAGCCTTGCGCACGCCAATGCGTAATTGCGCCGGGTAGCCGTACCGGGTGAGCAGGGCCTGGGTCGCCAGGGCGCGCACCAGGCAATTGCCGCCTCCCGGAAGATACTCGCCAGCCGCGCGCACCGCCCATGCGATGCGCTCCGCCGACGGCGGCATGCGCCGCCGTCGCGGCGGCGGACCGCACCACGCGTGGCTAGCGCGCGCGCCCCCGGCGGCCCGCTGCGTCGCCTCGAAGCCCGCCGTGCGCAGCCCGATCCACGCCCCCGCCAGCGCGCATGACGCCGCCATCAGCAGGCCGCGATCGCGCCACCCGAGCGCGAGAAACTTAGCCGGCGCGCCCATCGCGCACCTCGATCAGGCCGCGCTCCGCGAGCTTGCCGAGCAACTCGATCAGGTCGCGTTCGCAGCGCGCGCGGTCGACCTCGTAGCGATCGATCATCAAATCCGCGATCGCGCGCACGGTGGTCGGCGTTGCGAGCAGACTCCACACCGTCGCGCCCACCGGATCGAGCCCGTGATAGGTGCCGCTCTTGAGATTGAGGATCGCCGCCTCGCCGTCGAGATCGCACGAGATCTGATCCGCGGCGACCGCCACGACCGAGTCGATCGAAATTGTCGAAGGCGTAGTCAACTCGCTCAGTTGTCCCGGCTGAAAATCAGCTTGCTGACGTGAAAAAGTGCGTAGCGACAGGATATAGCCGCCGCTTCGCGGTCGCAACCTCGCATCCCGCGATACGCCGACGACCGGCCGGCCCATCTAGCAGTCCCCCCTTCCAACTATGCCCAAGTTAGCTAATTATCACGCATAAGCGCCATTCAACGTAGATATGTATCGCTGCCAGCGCGATTCCATCGCAGGCCGCGATTGACGGCGTACCAACGGCCAAGACCGCTAATGACTCTTGCGATCCGGCGATCAGAGTGCCGCGGCACTCACCCCCGCGCTGGGCGGATTGGCGTAGCGCATGATAAAGCGCGGGCGGCGCCATGCGATGTACGCCGGCAAAATCAGCACACCGGCAACCATGTTGGTGCCCATCAGGAAGATCAGCAGCACGCTCATCTCGTTGTGGAACAGCAGTGGTGAAAAGGCCCACGGCACGATCCCGCCAATCATCACCGCGAAGGTGCTGAAGACCGACGCGCCGGTCGATCGCAGCGCGGTCGTGATCGCGTCCTCGAGCGTCGCGCCACCCATCACCTCGTCGCGAATTCGCGCGACTACATATATCCCGTAATCGACGCCGAGCCCGATCCCCAGCGAGATCACCGGGATAGTATCGATGGTCAGGCCGATATTGCGCGCATTCATGTAAACGAAGGCGCCGAAATTCGCCATCACGCACGAGATGATAAACAGCGCGCCGGCGGTCGGCGACCAGAAGGTAAACGCGCAGCAAAGAAAAATCACCAGCAGCACGAACGTCAGGTTGATGAAATCCAGCCGGTAGAGCACATCGTTGGCCGCCAGGTACAGGCCCGCTTCACCACCGAAGTAGGTCAGGCTCACCTTGGCCAGGCCGGGATCGGTCTTCACCCGCTCGTTGATGAACTGCTGGATATCGGCCCGCACCTTGTTCAGCCGCGAGTAGGTATGATCCGGCAGCAACACGCGGATGCAGGCGTTGGTCATCTTCGGCGAATGGGCGAAGAAGCGCTCCATTTCGCCCGGCGCGGTGCCCGCCCAGAACATGTACCACAGGTTGCCGCCCAGCTCGGTTCCGTTCGGGATGCTCAGGTACTTCGGATACCCGTTGTGGAACATCATGTTGAGCGGCATGATCCCGGCGTTGGCGAACGAGATCACGCCCACCGCGTCGCCCCGGCTGACCAGATAGGTGCCCAGATCGTCGGTCATCCGAAGCACCGCCGGGCTGATCGTCGACTGCGGATCGGGATAGTCCGGCGACGACATCACCACCCACCCGACGTCGGTCGGGAAGTATCGGCCGATTACCGCGATATCCTTGTTGACCTTGGAATCCTGCCGATAGAGCGGCGTGCCCGGAGTCTCATAGCCGATCCGCGCGCGCTGGCCCGAGACCAGGCCAAAGACGATAAACAGCGCGCCGCCGGCGAGCAGCGCACTGCGCGTGAATCCCGGCGTCACCGGAATCCTGATCACCCAGTCGATAAATGAACCGAAGACCGTCCGCCGCGTGCTGAGCTGGCGCCGGCGCAGCCAACTGCGCTCGCGAATCCGCGGGCGCGGCAGATAGCTCATGAAGATCGGCTGGAAGACGAAGACCATCGTGAGGCTGGCCGCCAGCCACATCGCCCCGCCCACGCCGATCTCCTTGAGCACCGGGATCCCGCCGAACGAGATGAAGATGATCCCCGCGATGTCGGCCAGGATCGAGAGCAATCCCGGCGGCAGCATGACGTCGGTCGTCGTCGCGCAGGCCAGCAACTTGTCGTCGAGCCGATCAAGCTCGTCGTAGTAGCGCCCCTGCCACTGGATACCGTGGCTCAAGTCGCGCGCGGTCAGGATGAACGGGATGACCAGCATCACCGGATCGAAGTCGTAGCCCATCAGGCTGACGAAGCCGAGCCCCCAGGTCGCCGAGAACGTGCCGGTCAGGATTGGCGCCCACCAACTGCTGCGCTCGCCGATGCTCAGGTAAAGAATTATCAGCATCAAGGTGAGCGCGATGAGGAAAATCAGCTTGATCTGCGTCAGGTAGTAATAGCCCCAGCCCGAGATGACCGGCTGGCCCGCCACGAAGATCTCCGTGTCGGCGTCCTGGTATTTCTTGATGATGCCCTGGATATCGTCGAACAGCTTCTTATAGTCGAGGCCCTGCTCGTTGAAGGTCGCGGTAATCAGCGCACCCTTGTCGTCGTAGGTGATCAGGCCCGTGACCGGTCCGCGATGCGCCATTACGGTACGCCGCAGTTCTTCGACGCCGGCCGCCGTGTCGGGCACCTTCGGATACATGTAGTTGTCCGAAATCAGTGCGCCCGGAATCGCGTGGCTGTAGGCGACGCGATAGGAAGCCAGCGAGAAGATTTCGTTATGATCGACGCCCGGCAGTATATTGACGTCGCGCGTGATGTCCTGAATCTTGTGCAGCGTCTTCGAGTTGAAGATGTCGCCCTGCTTGACTCTCAGCAGCAGATAGAGCGATTGCGCCCCGCCGTACTGATTCTGGTACTTATGATACAGCAGAGTGTCTGGATGGCTGGTCGGGAAGAAGTTTTCGAACCGGGTTGCGATCCGCACGTTCGCCGCCCAGTAGCCCATGAAGATCGTGATGCCAATCAGTATGAGGCCAATCGCCGCGCGATACTGAAGAATGTACTTGCCCAGCCCCCAGGGCTCGTTACTGCTCGAAGTCGCCATTTGACGAGAATCTCCGCTTCACCCCAAGTGTAGAGCGGGCGCAAGGCCGTCCCCCGACCGCGCTCGCGTGCCCTGCCCCCACTGGGAGCCGTTTGCGTACCATCCTGAGCGAACCATAGCAAGGCTCTCTCGGGACCCTCCCGCACGAAGCTTGCGCCGCGGCGCGATCCCGGGCGCCCTGCGCGACGCTGGCCTATCCCGCCGCCGCGGCACTCACGCGATCGGCCGCGGCGGCGGCCGCTTCGACTCGCTCAATGCACCGCCGGTGCGGTGCCCATCTTCGCCGGCCGCCGCATCACAAAGGCGAGCGGCGTCAGAAACAGAAAAATATAGGAAATCAGCCGGAAGTCGTCGACGTAGGCCAGAATCGCCGCCTGGCGCTGCACCTCCTGGTAGATCATCCCCAAATACGGCGCCGCCCCGTGCAGAGTGAAGCGGTTGTATTGGGCCGTGATGCCGGGGTTGGAATGGCTCCATTCCTGGAAGCGGAACGGATCGATCCGCGCGCTCAGGTAACTCTGATGGATCTGCGTATGCCGGCTGACCATCGCCACCAGGATCGCGATCCCGATACTACCGCCCACCGACCGCACCATGTTGAACAGCCCCGACGCGTTGCCCATCTCCTCGTTCGACACCGCACCCAGGCTCAGCGTGGTAATCGGGATGAAGATCAGGCCCGAGCCGATCCCGCGGTAGATCCCGGGCATCGCGATATTCCAGAAATCGATCTGCGGATTGAAGTTCGCCATCCCCCACGTGCCGTACCCCGCAATCAGGCAGCCCCCGGCGATCAGCACGCGCGGATCCATCATCGTAAACAGGCGCCCGGCGAGCATGATCGACGCGAACGTGCCGAAGCTCTGAATCGACAGCACGAAGCCCGCCTGCAGCGGCGTGTAACCGGCGATCTGCTGGCAGTAGAGCGGGATCAGCACGTAGGTGCCGTACATCGCGAACATCACGATCGTGGTGAACACCGTGCCCACCGCGAACGTGCGATTGTTGAGCACCCGCAATTCGACCACCGGCTCCTTGGTCCGCAACTCCCGGATCAGAAAGAGCACCACGCCGATGGTGCCGATTACCGTCAGCTCGACGATCAGCTTCGAGTTGAACCAGTCGAGCCGATCGCCCTTGTCGAGCATCACCTGGATAAACCCGACGCCGATCGCCAGAAAGATGATGCCCCACCAGTCGATCTTCTTGATCCCGCGCCGGATGTAATCCGGATCGTGCACGAAGACCGCGACCATCGTCGCCGCAATCAGTCCGATCGGCACGTTGATATAGAAGATCCAGCGCCAACTGTAATTGTCGGTGATCCATCCGCCAAGCACCGGCCCCATCACCGGCCCGAGCATCATGCCGACGCCCCATACCGCCATCGCGACCGCCTGCTGCTCGGGCGGAAAGGTCTCCATCAGGATCGCCTGCGACATCGGCATCATCGCCCCGCCACCGATACCCTGGAGCACGCGGAAGAAGATTAGCGTCGGCAGATTGGGCGACGCCCCCGCCAGCAGCGAGCTGGTGACGAAGAGCAGAATCGAGAAGGTGAAGAAGCGCTTGCGGCCAAAGAACGCGCCGCACCAGCCGGTCAGCGGGATCACGATCGCGTTGGCGACGATGTACGACGTCAGCACCCACGCCGCCTCGTCCACACCCGCCGACAGGCTGCCGCGGATATGCAGCAGTGCGACGTTGGCGATGGTGGTGTCGAGCACCTCCATGATCGTCGCGAGCATCACCGCGACCGCGATCAACCATTTGTTGACCGCAACCGACCCGTGCTCCGGCGGCGACGCGTTTTGCGAGGGTGCCGCGGCCATCGCGATCTAGCCCGGGATGGCGGCCGGCACGCCCGCCTGCGCCGGTCGAATGTGAAACCCGCCAGTCCGCGCCGCGATGTGAAAAATCGTCCCCATGAGGGTGTGAGATTGCCTAATCTGTGGCGCGTGATGCAAGCCAGCCCGGACCCGCCAGTCCGCAGCGCCCGTTCCCACCCACCACGCTTGCCGCATCAGCGCGGGGTTACGCGCTCAGCGCGGGGGCACGCCGGCGAACGCGGCGGCGCGGACGAAGACCGTTCCTTCCATCAATCGGCGCGCGGTCCGATAGACCGTCGCATGGTCGGCGTGCCAGCCCCCGTCGATCGGGCGCACCGCCGCGCCGACCACGGTCAGTCCCGAGGGCTGCGCGATCCGCACCGCGTCGCCCGGCGTGGCGGGGCGCCGCGCAAGGCGATTGACCATGCTGCCGTCGATCCGCGAGGCCACCGCGAGGCACATCGCGCCGGTCAGCGGCACCGCGCGATGCGGCTGGCCGATCGAGATCATGCGCACGGTCAGGTCGGCGTCGTCCGCGGCGATCCGATCGCCGGCCAGGGTCGTCGCCTCGTGCGGTCCGGTGACCATCGCGACCTTGGGGATGCTGAGCTTGCGTGCGGCTTCATCGACAGTCCGCGCGATTCCCATACGCAGGCTCGCGGCAATCCGGATCGCCTCGAGCCGGCGCAGGAGTTCGGGCCGCGCCTCGAGCTCGCCGGGCATCTCGAGTCCGCTCGCGCCGAGCGCCGCGGCCGCGACGAACACGCACGGGTTCGCCGCATCGACCATCGAGACCGTCACGCACTCTTTCCTTGTTTCGCCATTTTGTAGGTTTATAATAACATCAAGTTGGTCGACCGGATTCCCGCTGGGCAGCAGCCGCCCGGTGCCGGCGCCGCCGGGATCGAGAAAGTCCAGGCGCACCGGCGCGCCCGTGCCAGCCACGCCCGGCAGCACGAAATCGCCATCGACGGCGGCCCGTCCCTCGGCCACCGCGAAGCGCGCGACGATTATCTTCTTCGTATTCGCGTTGTGGATACGCACGGTCGCCGGGCCGTCGGCCGCCGCCCTGACGATCCCTTCGTCGATCGCGAACGGTCCGATCGCCGACGACATGTTACCGCAATTGCCGCTGTAATCGACCGCAGCCTCGCCGATCGCGACCTGCGCAAAGGTGTAATCGACGTCGGCGTCGGCGCGGCTCGGCGGCCCGACCACGCATACTTTGGAGAGCGACGAGAGGCCGCCGCCCATCCCGTCAAGCTGGCGGCCGTTGCGATCGGGGCTGCCGATCACGCCGAGGAAGATTGGCGTCCAATCCGCGCGATCGCGCGGCAAATCCTCGGCGCGGAAAATTACCGCCTTGCTCGTGCCGCCGCGCATGAAGACCGCGCGCAAGCCGACTTGCCGCATCGCCGCGCTACCCCCGTTACTTGCCGTCGAGCGCCGCGCTCGCGCCCGCGATACGGCCAAAGACCGCACCCGACATCAGACCCGAGCCGCCGGGATAGTTGCTGTGAAACAGCCCGCCGACCATCTCGCCACACGCGTAGAGTCCCGCGATCGGCTCCCAGTTGGTGCCGACGACTTGCGCGCGATCGTTGATCTTGAGCCCGCCAAACGAGAACGTGATGCCGCCGGTGACCGGCCACGCGAGGAAGGGCGGCGTGTCGAGCCGCTGCGCCCAGTTGGATTTGCCGAGCGCGAGGCCGCGCGTCGCCAGCCCGTCGCGATCGCCCGGATTGAACGGCCCCTCGCCGGCCGCCGCGTTATACTCCTCGAGTGTGCGCCGCGCGGCCTCGCGATCGACCTCGAGCCGATCGACCAGTTCGGCAAGGCTTGGCGCCTCGATCGGATCGCTGGTCGCGTAGCGCGGCTCAAGCAGATGGCGCACCTTGGAAGCGAAAATCTGATACGCGACGCCGCCCGGCTGATTGAGAATTATTCCGCCAAACTTGGCATAGGTGAAAAACGCCTGGTCCTCGCCCTCGTCGACGAAGCGCAGGCCCGCCCGGTTGATCATCACGCCGTACGGATACGAGAGGCGATTGGTCTTGTCGGTGAGCTGGCGATCGCCGAAGGGCGGCGCCGCGGCATTGATCGGCGTCGCGTGGCATCCGCTCCATTGCCCCCACGGCATCGCGCCGATCTCGCACGCCATGCGCAGGCCGTCGCCCTGGTTATGCGGGGTGCCGCGCACCTTGGCATGGTCCCACGGGCGGCCGAGATATTGCGCGCGCCACGCGGCGTTGGCTTCGAAGCCGCCGCAGCCGAGCACGATTGCGCGCCCCACGACTTCGTGGAAGCCTGTCGCGTCGCGCACCGCCACGCCGCATACGCGGCCCGCGCCGTCGAGCACCAGGCGCGTGGCGGCGGCGCCGTAGCGAATCGTCACGCCCTTGCGCTCGGCCGCCGTGAACCACATCCGCGAGAGCCCCACGCCCTCATGGACGGCGCGGATGATCGCGCCCTTAGGCCACTTGATCAGGTTGCCAACGCGCACCGCGCCGAGCGAGATCGCCGGCTCGAAGCGGATCCCCTGCTCGGCCATCCAGGATGCGGTCGCGTAGGAATTGGCGACCAGAGTTTCCGCCAGCTCGGGATCGGTGCGATTCGCCGTCATCCGTTTGAGGTCGGCCATGAAAGCGTCGCGCGGATAGGCTTCGATCCCTTCGACGAAGCCGGGTAGCTCGCGCGCCTTGGGCACGAGATGCAGGATCTCCTCAACCCGCTCGAACGCGATTCTTAGCAGGCCGCCGCTGTAATGCGTATTGCCGCCGCGCATCGCCTCGGGCGCCTTTTCCAGCACAAGGACGCGCTCCGCACCGGCATTGCGCGCGGCGACGCTGGCCGCCAGCGCGGCGTTGCCCGCACCCACCACGATAACGTCGTAGTCCGGCATAGCTTTCGCTTACTTCTCCATCCAATTGGCCGCGGCGATTTGACTGTATCGCGCCGCCGACCGAATAATTGCACAAAGCGCGCGGCCGCAAAAATCTCCGCCACTGGACGCGCGTGGGAGTGGCTCCGCGATGACCTGGCTGACCAACGACCGGGCGGATCATGTGCCGCCGGGCGAACGGCTCGCGCAATTGTGGCGTGAACCGGGGATCGTCATGGTTCCCGGCGCGCACCACGCGCTGGCCGCGATGCTCGCCCAACGCGCCGGCTTCAAGGCGATCTATCTGTCGGGCGCGGCGCTGAGCGCGAGCCTGGGTCTCGCCGACCTGGGGATTCTGGGCCTCGACGAGCTTTGCCTGTTCACGCGCACGATCGCGCGCGCCGCGGCGATTCCGCTGATCGTCGACGGCGATACCGGATACGGCGGCGTGCTCAACGTGATGCGCACGGTGCGCGAGCTCGAAGACGCCGGCGCGGCGGCGATTCAGCTCGAGGACCAGCAGTTGCCGAAAAAATGCGGCCATCTGAACGACAAGCGGCTGGTTGCGCCCGACGAGATGGCGGCCAAGGTCGCGGCGGCGGTGCGCGCGCGGCGCCATCTCAAGGTGATCGCGCGGACCGACGCGGCGGGCGTCGAGGGGCTGGACGCCGCGATCGCGCGCGCCCGGCTCTATCGCGCGGCGGGCGCCGACGTGATCTTTCCCGAGGCGCTCACGACCGCCGCGATGTTCCGGAAATTCGCCGGCGCGATCGACGCCCCGCTGCTCGCCAACATGACCGAGTTCGGCCGCACGCCGTATTTCAGCGCCAGCGAGTTCGCCGCCTTTGGCTTCAAGCTGGTCATCTGGCCGGTCTCGTCGTTGCGCGTCGCGGCGCATGCGATCGGCGACCTGTACGGCACAATCATGCGCGACGGCGGCGCCTCCGCGATGCTCGAGCGGATGCAGACGCGCGCGGACCTGTACGAAACTATCGGCTACGCGGATTACGAGACGCTCGACGAGTCGATCGCGCATAGCGCCGTGCCGCCGGACCTGCGCGCGCGCAAGTGATCGCCTAAATTGTGCGCGATTGATCGGCCCGGCATGGCCGCGGCGCGCCCCGGCAAGGACGGAACTGCATAGATGGCTTCGGCGTATGACGTAATCGTGGTCGGCGGCGGCAATGCCGCGTTATGTGCCGCGCTGGCCGCGCGCGAGAGCGGGGCCAGCGTGCTGGTCCTCGAATGCGCGCCGCCCGACGAGCGCGGCGGCAACAGCCGCTTCACGGCGGGCGCGATGCGCGTGGCGTACGACGGTGTCGCCGATCTGGCGCGCCTGATGCCCGATCTGACCGACGAGGAAAAGGCCAACACCGACTTTGGCGTCTATGGCCAGGATCAGTTTTACGACGACCTCTGCCGCGTCACCCAATACCGCACCGACCCGGCGCTGGCCGAAACCCTGGTCGGCCAGAGCCTCGCGACGATGCTCTGGATGCGCGGCAAGGGTGTGCGCTTCGCGCCGATCTACGGGCGGCAGGCGTTCAAGGTCGACGGCAAGTTCAAGTTCTGGGGCGGGCTCACGGTCGAGGCGTGGGGCGGCGGCCCGGGACTGGTCGACGCGCTGTACGCCGCGGCCGAGCGCAACGCGATCGAGATCGCCTACGCCAGCCGCGCGATCGAACTGATCCATCACGACGGCGGGGTGCGCGGCGTGATCGTGCGCGCCAGCGGACACACCACACCGATCGCCGCGCGCGCCGTGATCCTGGCCGCGGGCGGTTTCGAGGCCAACGCCGAATGGCGCACGCGCTACCTCGGTCCGGGCTGGGACCTCGCCAAGGTGCGCGGCACCCGCTTCAACACCGGTGACGGCCTGCGCATGGCGCTCGCGATTGGCGCGATGCCGTGCGGGAACTGGTCGGGATGCCACGCGGTGGGATGGGATCGCAACGCGCCCGAGTTCGGCGACTTGAGCGTCGGCGACGGCTTTCAGAAGCACAGCTACCCGTTCGGCATCATCGTGAACGCGCGCGGCCGCCGGTTCGTCGACGAGGGCGCGGACTTCCGCAATTACACCTACGCCAAGTACGGCCGCGCGGTGCTCGAACAGCCGGGGCAGTTCGCCTGGCAGGTCTTCGATCGCAAGGTGAGCCATCTGCTGCGCGACGAATACCGGATCAAGCGGGTGACGCGAGTGAGCGCCGCAACGCTCGAGGAACTGGCCGGCAAGCTCGAGGACGTCGACGCGGCAGGCTTTGTGGCCGAGGTCGGCGAGTTCAACGCCGCCGTGGCGACCGCGACGCCCTTCAATCCCAACGTCAAGGACGGTCGCGCGACCCGCGGGCTCAAGATCGACAAGAGCAACTGGGCCAACCCGCTCGACACGCCGCCGTTCGAGGCTTACGCGATCACCTGCGGCATCACCTTTACCTTCGGCGGACTGCGCATCGACGGCCAGGGCGCGGTGATCGATACCGACGGGGCGCCGATCGCCGGGCTCTACGCCGCGGGCGAAATGGTCGGCGGGCTGTTCTACTTCAACTACCCCGGGGGCACCGGCCTGATGTCGGGCGCGGTCTTCGGCCGGATCGCGGGAACCTCCGCCGGCCGCGCCGCCCGCACCTGATCGACCCAGCTCAGGCGCCGGGCGGTTTGAGCAGCCGATCGACCATCGCCTTGAAGTCGCGCGTGATCGGCGATCGGAAAAAGCGCGAGCGGGTGAAATTCGGATCACCCGAGTAGAACCATTCGTATTGCAACTGGCGGCTGCCGAACGGCTCACCGATCATGTCCCAGGCGAGCTTGAAGAGCTGCACCCGATCGCGCGCGCTCACGTCCTTGCCGCGCAGATATTTTTCCAGGTAGCCGGCGATTTCGGGATTGGCGAAATCTTTTTCCGTCGGCGTCATGATAAGCCCGCTGCCGCTCAACTGCCGGATCACCTCGGCCGCGCGCATCTGCGCCTGCGGAATCATCACCCACAGCGTCGCCGCGAGCGAGCGATGTGGCGTGCCGCGCGTCGCGCCCCAGGTGACCTCCTGCGTGCCGGCGCGAATCAGCCCGCTGACCAGCTCCGCATTGGCCACCAGTTCGCCGACCTGCGACTGAACCTGCGGCAGCGCGCTGCGTCCGATCGCGTCCGCCAGATGACAGGCGAGGCCCGCCAGAAAGCGCAGCTTGACCATCCCGCGAATCGCGCCCTGCAGCATCGCATAGCCCGGCGTGCGCGCCAGCACGCCGTTGAAGATCTCGATATCGCCGTGGATGAAGACGCGATCCCACGGCACCAGCACGTCGTCGAAGACCGCCAGCGCGTCCTCTTCGTCGAAGCGCGAGCTGAGCGGACGATCGAAGCTGCTGCGCCCGCTGTCGTAGGTCTCGCGGCAGATAAACTTGAGCCCCGGCGTCGCCGTGGGAATCGCGAAGCAGAGCGCGTAAGCCTCCTCGCCCGCGCGCCGCGGATAGAACGGGCCCACCCACAGCTCGTTGGAAAAGGGCGCCAGCGTCGAGAGCATCTTGGCCCCGCGCACGATGAGCCCGGCGTCGGTCTCGCGCACCAGGCGCAGCGCCGCAAACGGATCGTCCTGCTCGGCCGGCCCGCGCGATCGATCGATCTGCGGATCGACCAGCGTATGGGTCAGGCACCAGTCGCGATCGCGAACCTCCTCGTAGTAGCGCTGGAGATTGTCGCCGTAGCGCGGCTCGCGCCGCCCAACGTAGCCGCGCGCCGTGACCACGTCGCTGATCATCGCATTGCAGAAGTCGGGCATCCGGCCCATCAGTCCAAACGTATGGTCGGCGCGAATCTCCTCGGCGCGCGCGCGGCGCTCGGCCGCCTCGAGCGTGTCGGCCAGGATAAAGCTCGCGCTGACCGGCTCGCCGGTGGCCGGCGAAGGGAAGGTCAGCTCGTCGCGCCGCCGATGCTGCAGGTCGTAGAGCGAGGCCATCGTGGCGACGATGCCGCGAAAGGGCGGATAGTCGGTGACGTCGCGCACGCGCTCGCCATTGGCGTAGATCGTGCGCGCGTCGCGCAGGCTCTCGACGAATTCGCTACCGGTGCGGATACCCATGAAACTCCTGTGTCCGTTGGTTAATTGATGCGCTCGCGCGATCGCAGCGCGCGCCGTGCAACGATCGGTTGGGAAAACTCTGCACAAGTCAGCTTGTCATTCTGAACGAAGTCTGCGACGTGAAGAATCCCCGGATTTTTCGCGGCGCTCAAAATGACAAAGTAAGCCTTGTGCGGACCTCTCTTAGCGCAGCCGCTTGCGCATCGCGTCGCCGATCCCGGGGTCGTTCTGCGCAAACTCGAGCTTCTCCATCCCGCCGTACGGGTTGGGAAACCGCGCCTGGTATTGCGCCGAAGTGTCGCAATATACTTCAATTTGATAGCCGTCGGGGTCGCGCAGGTAGATGCTCTTGGTGATGCCATGGTCGATGGTCGAGAGCACCGGTACCTGCTTCTCCTTGAGCTCGCGGTAGGCGGCGCGCAGATGCTCTTCGTCACGCAGGCGAAACGCGATATGCGAGAGCCCGACCGCGCCCCTGGGCGGGGCCGGCGCCGCCTCGCCCACCTCGAGGCAGGCGAGTTCATGATGGTCGCGGCCATGGCTCGCGAAAAACGCCATCTTGATTTGCGGCATCTCCATCATCACTTCGAGGCCCATCACGTCGGTGTAGAAACGGCGCGATCGATCGAGATCGCGCACCTTGATCACCACGTGGCCGATACGGTCCGGTACGATCATCGCAATCGCCCTCCTCGCGCGCCGTGCGCGCGCTCCGCGCCGCTCAGTAAAGCCGTGCGCCGATAAACACGCCGTCAACGAAATGCTTGGTGCGGGTCGATGCCTTTTGCGGCATTTTAATCAATTCCTGCGCCAGCTTATGCGCCGCCGGAATAAGGTCGCCCTGCTTGACCACCCGATTGACCATGCCCAAATCGTGCAGTTCGCGGGCCTTGAAGTGGCGGCACAGGATCATCGCATCCTTGGCCAGCCAGGGGCCCAGCCGCGCCGCCATCGCGAGCGCCGGACCGCCGGTGAAGGCCGCGCCCAGTTCGACCTCGGGCACCCAGAACTCAGCCTCCTCGATGGCGACGATAAAATCGAACGCGGCCGCGATCGCCCATCCGCCGCCCACCGCGTAGCCGTTGACGGCGGCGATCGTCATGCAGTCGAGCCGCGTCACGTGATCATAGATGCGCCCGACCATCCGCGCCCCGCCATCATTGTTGGCCATAAACACGCGCGCGCGCTCTTTCGCATCCGCGATGCCTTTGGTCACGGTCATGTCGGCGCCGGCCGAAAATGCGGCCCCGGTGCCAGTCACGATCAATACGCGCACGCCGCGATCGTTGCGTACAGCGCGCAGCAGGTCTTCGAGTTCGGTCATCACCTCGCGGTTGAGGCAGTTGCGCCGCTCGGGCCGGTTGAACGTAATCGTGGTGATCGGGCCGTCCTTCGCGACGAGAAAATTATCCGGCATCGGGATTCCTTTGCGCCGCCGCGCAAGCCGCCCTCGCGAGCCGCTCGACGCGCGCCACACACTCGCCTAGTCGAGCGTATAGCCGTTGATATTAGCCTTGGCCTGGCGCACCGCCGAGGGCTTGCGCGAGGCCAGATAATGTCCCAACTCCATCGCCGCCGGCATCAGCTCGTCCTTCGCCACGACGCGGTTGAGCAGCCCCCATTGATAGAGCTCCTCGGCCTTGAAGTGCCGGCAGGTCATGACGATCTCTTTGGCGCGCGCCGCGCCGACATGCGCCGCCAGCCATTGTTCGGGCCGGCGCGGACCCGGCACACCCAGGTCAACCTCGGGCATCCAGAACTCCGCCCCGGCGACGGCGATACGCAAATCGCAGGCGAGCACCAGGAAAAAGCCGCCGCCCACCGCAAATCCGTTGACCGCCGCGACGGTCGGAATTTCCAGGTTGGTGAGCATCTCGAGCACCCGGCGCACCAGCCGTCCGCGCCGCGGCGCGACCGAGCTGAACAGGCGCAGGCGCTCGGCCTCGTCGGTCACGCCCTTCATGTGCGAGAGATCGGCGCCGGCCGAAAAGGTATTGCCCACGCCGGTCAGGATCAGCGCACGTACCTCGCCGTCTTCGCGCGCGGCGAGCAGGTTGTCTTCGAGCTCGCTCAGGCTGTCTTCGTTGAACGGATTGCGCTTGGCCGCATAGTCGAAGGTCAACCGTCCGACGCCGTCCGCCTTCTCGAACCGAAAGTATTTGCCCATCGGCTGCTTCCTCCTGGCTTGCTCGCCGTTTATCGCGCGCCGCGCCGCCCGCGGTCAAATCGACCTGCGCCCCGCCGCGCCCGCGCATGCGTCAGTGCCGCCGAAGCGACGCGGCTAATACTTGGCGATCACCTCGCGGCTGAATTCCTCGATCATCTCGCGCCCGTTATTCACCACCTGGATCGCGACCTGCTTGAGCCCTTCGGCCTCGAGCGCCTTGAGCCGCGCGATGATCTCTTCGCCGCGCCCGGTCAGCGACATCATCGAGACCAGCGCCTCGTTGACATACTTGTCCTCGCCCGGCCGCATATAGATGAGATGGCCTTCGTGCATTTCGAGGTAGCGGCGATCGGCGGGCGTCTTCATGGTCGGGATGTACTCGTCGCGGTAGCGCTCCCAGAGCTTGGCGAGCGGCGCCGACAGCCCCGCACTGACGGCCGACTGCTCCCATAGCGCATGCAGAAACACGGTCACGAACGGCCCGACGCGCTCGATCACCCGCGGTGACGTGGCGGATTCGCCGTCACGCAGGACGCATCCGGTGGTCAGCACGGCGGTCGGCATATCCTTGACCGAGCGTCCGGCGCGCGCGGCGCCCTTTTTCACCGAGTCGAACTTCTGCCGATAGCGCGGCGCGTCGGCCAGCACGGTGAGCCATCCGTCGCCGATTTCACCGGCCAGTTCGAGCGCCTTGGGCCCGTCCGCCGCGATATGGATCGGAATCGGATCCTTCAGATTGATGTAGCCGCAATCCTGATGGAGCAGGCGAATCGCGCGCTCGCGATCGCCTTCGCGATACATCACCTCTTCACCGCGCAGCAGCTTGCGCACCATCGCGACGTAATCGCGCAGTTGGCCGAGCGGCACCGGCGGCAGGCCCATCGTATTGCGCCCGGTGAAGCCGGTCCCGATGCCCAGAATGGTGCGGCCGGGCGCGAGCAGATTGATCGTCGCAATCGAATGCGCCGTGACCGGCTCGATGCGGTTCGACGGTATCGCGACGCCGGTCGCCAGCTTGATCCGCTTGGTGCGCTCCGCCGCCATCGCCATGCAGACGTAGACGTCGCTGTAGAGCATCTGCGAGTCATAGAACCAGGCCTGGGTGAAGCCGTGCTCTTCCGCGATTACGAGATCTTTCCAGGCGTCCGGACGCGCCGGATATGCGAGTGCAAATTCCATGTGCCACCATCCTTCCCGATCTCGTTCTACTTCGCGTTAGCGGCGCAATCTGTCAAGCGCCGGGTGCCGGGCGGCGAAGATGACGGATGCCCAGAGGCGGGAAAGCGCCAGCACTGCGGCGCGGGCTAGATGGCAACAACGCGACAAAAGGATTTGACACGTCTGTGACAAGTGTCTATCTTTTCAGTACGGACAAAGGGGAAAATCCCCCAAATGATGTATATTGGCAGGGTCGTCTTAGGACGGCCCTTTTTTTATGTGCCGGTAGCCCACCCTAAGCGTCTTCCGATCATTTCAAACATTGACGCCTCTGGTGGTGCGTAGATTTTGATCGATCCATCTGTTTGGTGCTCGAAAATCCTAACAATTTCAGGGTCTTGCGCTATTGCGAGCAAAGTTGGCGAATGAGTCGTTATCAGAAGTTGGACAGGCGGCAGACCTAGCGAGCCATCAGACATGGCCCTAAAAAGCCTCACCCGAGATTCCAGGAGGGACGGATAAGTCGCTGTCTCAGGCTCTTCTATCCCAATAGCGGGC